>Ga0210377_10004014_pt1 | contig 12475 bp, 13 predicted proteins | sample PLM4_65_b1redo_FD_155480 | JGI IMG/M metagenome (GOLD analysis project Ga0210377, IMG submission 155480) | Groundwater sediment microbial communities from an aquifer in East River, Colorado, USA - PLM4_65_b1 redo | ecosystem: Environmental > Terrestrial > Soil > Riparian zone | place: USA: East... | reverse complement strand
CAGACATTTCTTTGTAAGCGCACGGTCAATAGACCGAGCGGTTTTTGCAGAATACCCGAGCATTGTTGCGGCTTTCTCCCGGCTAATTCCGTTCGCAATTAGGACCGAGTACGCCAAATGTTTATCGTCTTTGTCTGGGCGATTTCGTGGCAGTTTTCGCCAATCGACGGGTGTTTCTTTTGCTTCGGGTGGGTGTCGATATTCTTCATTCATGGGGTGTCTCCTTTCACATCCCGGGGTCATCCCGCGGAGTGCGACAGTCCGTGCCGCACATTCCGGTAATGCCCGGACAGCCCCGACATGCCCAATCCCCATCGTACTCCTGATGGGGATGACGCTCTTTCCCAACAATCGAAAACCGAAAGAGGATTTCCAAAAAATAATCGGCGCACCAAGAGACGTCTTATTTTATCCATACTCGAATCCCGCGGGGTCCTACCCCCCCCTCGTAATTCTGACCTGGGCGGATGAAGCCACCGGTTCCCGCTTTCCACGAAAGACGGGGCGACGTAGACGCTCACCTATCGTGTGGATCCGGTGTTCGACTTGCTCAACAGGGTCAGACATGGCGTTCCTTTTCAGAGTGCGCCTGGGGTGTGGAAGGTGCAGGAGGTCTGCCAAGATCTGCCACGCTCCGCAATCTGCAACCCCTTGTTTTCTTTTTCTTTCAAGCATTTATGACCGATACATCATCATCGTGGCGCTCGTGGCCATCGCGGGAATCGGGATCGTCAACATCTTCGGCAACCAGCTTCGGAACCAGTTCCACACGATCGTAAAGGCGATGGCGGGCAGCGAAACGGGCACCGTCAAATCGCTCGCGGACAAGGCCGGAACGGAAGCCAACCAGAAGAACCTTTCCACCTATGCCGGCTCGAAGTGAACGGGGGGCGGCGATGATCGAGTTCCTTATCGCGGGGATTCCGCTCCTCCTTCTGACGCTGGCGATCGTTCAGCTCTCCCTTCTCTGGGCGGGGAAGAGCGCCATCGACACGGCGGCGCACCTCGCCGCCCGGAAGTTCGCACGCATCGCAAGGGAAGACTTCCGCAAGGCGCGCGAGATGGCCTTCCTCGAGGCGCTCCAGGTGTGCCGGAACCGGCCCGGGGGAGCGCTCGGATCGGCCGCCATGACCGCACTCGACATCACGAAGGACGGAGAGCGGGGGGCCAACCGCGCCGAAGCCGGCGAGGCGCTCTGCGTCCGCCTGACCCACGGGATCGAACTGGTCGTCCCCTGGATCGACCGGCTCCTGTTCCTCCTTTCCCCGGGGAAGAAGATCCGCCTCGGGGATCACTATTACCTGATGATGCAATCCGCACGCTGGGTGACGGTCGAGTGACCATGATCGGATATTTCTCGCGACAGACGGTCCTGCTTCGCGCGGGAAACCACGGGCAGGCGACGGCCCTCTTCCTGGTCGTCGCCGCCACCGTCCTCGCAGTGGCCTTCGCATCGATCCGACTGCACCATGTCGCGGTCGCGCGGGTGAGGGCGGCGGATTCCGTCGACGCGATCGCCCTGTCGGCCGCCACCTGGGAGGCGCGGTGCCTTAACCTGATCGCCGCGCTGAATGACGGGGCGATCCAGTGCTTCCGGATCATCCGGTGGACGTGCGTGGTGTGGGCGGCGCTCGCCGTCGCCGCCGCCTTCGGGTTCGGCGCACCGGCGTTCGCGAAGTACACCAGGGAAGCCCGAAGGCTCATCGCCGGCTACTGGGAGACGGCGCACCTGCTCGTCTCCTGGTCCGAAAAGATCCGGAAGGCGGCGCCGTACCTCGTCCTCGGAGAGGTCGCCGCCCTGTCGAGCCGGCGGAACGTCGCCGGAATCCTGTTTCCGCAGAATCCCCGCGGTCCGCACGACGGGAAAAACACGCTCGAGCTCCACCTGGCCCCCGGCGCGCCGGTCACGCTCACGGACGCCGTCGCGCCCATCAGCGGCGTCCTGAAGCGATTGAAGAGGATCCGGGTCCTTAAAAGCGCGACGAAGAAGGTCATCGCGCTTCTCGACACGGCGCTGCGCGGGATCGTCGGAACCGGAAAGGGGCCGATCCGGATGCTGGAACCCGACACCGATTTTCCGGACCGGCAGTTCGTCCGGTTCGAGGGAATCCACGCCGTTCCCGACCTCCCCATCCCCTTCCTCGAAGAACGGGGGAAGCGACGGGTGCTCGAAGAAGCGACCGCGCAACCGTACGGAGGAGGATCGGCGGCGATGACGTGGAGATCGCGTTTGACCGAGCGCGTGAAGAAATGAAGCGCCGCGGCGATTCGCCCTGTGGGCAGTCTCTCGTCGAGACGGCGCTGGTGCTCCCCCTGCTCCTGATCCTGCTCGGCGGAGCGTACTGGTTCTACCGCGACCTGTCGCTCTCCTCTTCCGCGGAGAGCGTTGCGCATGCGCAGATGCTGCGTGCGGGCAGGCGCCAGTCGGGGATCGAATCCCGATTTTCCGGAACGATCCACCCGGGGGACGATGTCGCCCGCATCGAGGCCCACAACGATCCCCTGGCCGGCGGGGTCCCCCCGTTCCACGGCATGGCGGGCAGAACGATCGCGTCCGCGAGCGTCTCGCTCGGAAGAGAACCCGTGGGCGCATTCCCCGGTCTGCCGTCCCACGCTCTCCGCAGGGAGGCGGAGGGCGCCGTGGATTGCTGGGGGAAGGAGACCCCGTCCGGATCTACGGTCCGGCGGACGGTGCAGGGAATTCTGTTGACGGGAGCGCTCCGTTGAACCGGAAAATTCTCGCAGGACTCGCCGTGGCGGTGTCGTTGTTCGCGTCGCTTTGCCTCGTGCGAAGCGGCGACGCCCGCAGGAAAGAGCTCTCCTCGACCCGGCGTGTCGTCATCGACGGGAGAGCGTACGTCTCCGACGAATCCTCGCCGGACGCCGGTTCCCTTCTCGGGAGGGAGCTCGGAAGGCTGGGCGTCGGCCTCCCCGACGGGTTCACCCTGCCGGAGGAGTCGAACCCCCCGCACCCGGCGTTCGAAGCACGGCTGAAGGAATCCCGGTCCCGGCCCCTCGAGGCGTTCCGGCTACCCGCGGGACTGACCGCGGAGCACACCCTCCGGATGGAAGGCGAGGGTGCGCCGGTCGATCTCGTGTTCGGAACGATCAGCACCCCGGGACCTTCCATCCGTTCCCGCCTGCTTTCCGCCGGCTGGGAATCCGTTCCCGCCGGGGACGGGTCCGGAGGGATCCACGTGCTGCAATTCGGTCGCGGAAAGGAGTCCTCCATTGTTTGCCTCGATGACGCGGAAAGCACGTTCCTTCTTTTCCGGGAAGTGGGCCGGTAAGGTCCGGACGCTGCTCCCCCTGTTGGCGGGTCTTCTCCTGTGCGGCTTCGCCCTGGCCGCCGCCGGGCGCAGGGTGGCGACCATGGAGAAGGACATTCTCCGGCAGGCGAACCCGGTGGAGGTGGTCGTCGCCTCGGTGCCGATTCCCTCCGGTGAGACGTTCGGCGCGCGAAACCTGGCGAAAAAGGCGATCCCCTCTTCGGGGACGGGACAACGGAACGTGCCCGCCTCCGATTTCGAACTGCTCGTGGGGGCGCGCGCCAAGACGGCGATCGATCCCGGAGAGCCGGTGTTGTGGACCGACGTGGAGGAGCCGTTCGACATGGACGCGTTCTCCAGGACCATCCTTCCCGGCCGCAGGGCCATGACGCTCGGGGTGGACTCGACATCGTCGTTCGCCGGCCTGGTCCACCCGGGCGACCGGGTGGACCTGCTCGTGGAACGCTCCGGGGCGCGATCCGCCGACTGGGTCAGGGACATCCCGGTGCTCGCCGTGGATCGTGATCAGAACCGCCTCGCGCACCCCGCCGAGAAAGAGGAGGCGGCCACCGTGACCCTGATGGTCACCCCGGGCGAAGGGATCCGGATCGCGCGTGCCTCCGGAAAGGTGCACTGGTTCCTTCGCAACCCCGACGACAACGCGACCATTGCTCTTGGCCCTCCGGTAAAGCCGATGTCGTTCCATGCCGTGGAGTTGTGGAAAGGCGGGGTGAAGGTTTCGCCGATCCTCGCGGGGGGGGGAAACCACGAATGAGACGCCTTTATCCGCGCTCAGGGCGTACCATGGCCGCCCTCTCCCTGCTTTTGGCCCTGGCGTCGGGCTCCGTATCCCTTGCCTCGGAGACGATCCGGATCCGTCCCGGGTTCCAGCGGATCCTCGAACGATCGGGCGTATCGCGCCTTTCCGTCGGAAACCCCGAGATCGTGGAAGCCCAGCCCCTTCCCCGCGACGGGGGAATCCTCGTGGTCGGAAAAAAGGAAGGGGAGACAGACCTCGTCCTGTGGGAAAAGAGTACACGGACGGTTTGGCACGTCGAAGTCGGATCGGGAACAGGTTCGATCGCCGAGGATGCCCGGGCGTTCGCGGGCGCCTTTCCCGGCGTGGCCGTCGTCGAGGCGGGCCGTTCGGTGATCCTCAGCGGTCCGGTGGCGACGTCGCAGGAGAAAAGCGTGCTCGAGGCGTACGCCCGCGCCCGCCCCGGGGTGCACCTCCGGCTTTCCCTCCCCGAGGAGAAGAAAACCCTTCTCCTCTACGACCTGAAGATCATCGAGATCAATCGCGGGGCGAGCGAGCAGTTGGGCATCCGCTGGCCGGACGCCATCCCGGCGAAAGGAACCTTCGCCGCGGGCCCCGGAAACGCGGGAGCGCTTTCCCTGGGAACCGACTTCGACGCGCGGCTGAACCTCCTGATGGCGAACGGGAAGGCGAAGATCCTCACCAATCCGCGCCTTGCGTGCGAAAGCGGCGGGGAAGCCCAGTTTCTCGCGGGAGGGGAGATTCCGATCGTGATCATCACCCCGGAGACCCGCACCGTGGAGTGGAAGACGTACGGCATCATCCTCAAGATCCGCCCCACCGTGGCGGAAGGCGGGAAGATCCGCACGCAGGTGAACGCGGAGGTAAGCGCGGTGGACCACGGAAGCGGCACGTCCGACGTCCCGGGATTTCTCACCCGGAGGGTATCCACCCTCTTTTCAACGACGCCGGGGGAAACGGTGATGCTGTCGGGTCTCGTCAAGAGCGAGATGGCCAAGGACATCGCAAAGGTCCCGCTGCTGGGGCAGATCCCCGTGATCGGGGAACTGTTCAAGTCGCGAAGCTTCCGCGAGAACCTGACGGAGCTCGCGATCTTCATCACCCCGACCTTGGTGTCCGGGGACGGCTCCGCCGAGGCCGCTCTTTGGGAGCGGAAAGCGGAGAAAGAGAAGGAGCGCTTCCGCTTCCGCCTGATGGATTAGCGCAAGTACGGCAATACACCGGGAGAGCCGGAAGGACGCGTCCCATTTCCAAGGAGGATTCCGCATGGACCATCAGATCCGACGCACGCTGCACCAAGTCGTACTTTCGCGGCTCGACGCAAGGAAGACGGGCATGTCGTTCTCGGAGGATCCAGGGCGCTGGCGGGAGCGCGCCGATGAATGCCTGGTATCCGAGATGTGCGGATTGTCGCTGGGGGGAGCGGAACGGGACGCCTTGCGGCAAGGGATCCTCGACGAGATCTTCGCCTTCGGTCCGATCACTCCCCTGCTCTCCGACCCCGCCGTCTCCGAGATCATGGTGAACGGATACGAGTCGATCTACGTGGAACGGAGCGGGTTGGTATCCCGTTACGGAGGCTCGTTCCTCTCCGAGGAGTCGCTCCGCGCCACGATCGACCGAATGGTGTCAAAGGTCAACCGGCGCCTCGACGAATCGTCCCCCTACGTCGACGCCCGGCTCCCGGACGGGTCGCGCATCAACGCGATCATCCCTCCTGTCTGCCTCACCGGGGCATGTCTGACGGTCCGTAAATTCCGGAAGGAGGGATTCTCCCTCGATGAACTCGTCCGCATCGGTTCGGTGGCCGAGGATGCCGCCAACTACCTGAGGGAGGCCGTTCGGATGCGGCGCAACGTCATCGTCTCGGGGGGGGCCGGCTCCGGGAAGACCACCCTGCTGAACGCCCTGTCCCAGTTCATCCCGGAGGAGGAACGGATCGTCACGATCGAGGACGCCGCGGAGATCCGGCTTCAGAAGCCCCACGTGATCCGCCTCGAGGCGAGACCGGCCAACATCGAGGGGTCGGGCGCCGTAACGATCCGGGACCTCGTCCGCAACACCCTTCGCATGCGCCCCGACCGGATCATCGTCGGGGAGTGCCGCGGGGGGGAAGCGCTCGACATGCTGCAGGCCATGAACACCGGCCATGACGGCTCGATCACTACGGGACACGCGAACACTCCCCGGGACATGCTGCGCCGCCTGGAGACGATGGTCCTGCTTTGCGGGGTGGAGATACCGATCCGCGCCATCCGGGAGCAGATCGCCTCCGCCATCGACGTCATCGTTCACACCGGCAGGATCGCCGGCGGGAGAAGGGCGGTCACGTCGATCACCGAAATCACCGGGATGAACGAAGCGCAGATCCTGCTCCAGGACCTGTTCCGTTGGTCGAAGGGGATCGGGGAAACCGACGGCGCGGGGCGCCTCGTCGCAACAGGTACCCCTTCCCGATTCCGCCGCGGCGGAGGCGACGCGTGGGTCTGACGCTCGCGGAGGCGGGAATCTTCGTCCTGGGCGCCGTGCTGATCGCCCGGTTTCTCCTTCAAGCCGCGCTGCCGCAGGCGCGCACGAGGTTCGTCTCGGCGGCGAACCGACATTCCGACGACTTGCGCGAAGAGTTCGTCCTCCTGCCGCCGGCACGTATCGCCGCGGCTCTGCTCGCATCCGCGACCGTTCTCGCGGTAGCGGCGCTCGCGGCGACCCGGTCCGTCGCAGTCGCAGCGGCATCCGGGGCCGCGCCGCTCCTCTTCGCCGGCCTGCTGATCCGTTGGTACCGCAACCGACGGAAACGGTCCATTCTCTCGCAGCTGCCGTCGCTCCTTGACCTACTGTCCGGACACGTGCGGGCGGGGCACAGCCTTTCGGAATCCCTCGCGGAAACCGTCCCCCTGCTTCCCGCCGGAATTCGGGAGGAGATGGCGTGGGTCCTGCAACAGAACCGCCTGGGCACGGCACTACCCGAAGCCCTTGCCCATTGGGGGGATCGCATCCGTTCGGAAGAGACCTCCCTTCTCGTGCGTCCCCTGCGCGCGGCGATCCCGGGAGGCGGGAACATCGCGGAGCTGCTCGAGCGCATCCGGGACATCCTCCGGCTCCGGATGCGGACGGCGGAGAAGCTTCGAAGCATGACGGCCCAGGCCCGGCTGCAGGCGTTGGTCCTGACGTTCCTGCCTCCGGCGTTCGCGGTCGCCCTTTCGAAGGTCGATCCCGGATTCCTGACGAACCTCCTCGGCACTCCGCAGGGAAAGGCGATCATGGCGATCGCGTTCCTCCTCCAGTTCCTCGGCTGGGTCGCAATAAGAATAATCCTGTCGGTGCGGCCGTGAGGACGCGGGACTTCCTCCTCATCGGCGCGCCGATGCTCCTTGGAAGCTCCATTCTCTCAGCGATTCTTCTTCGGGCGTGGAAGGGGCGTTCGTTCGCGCGCGTCCTGCAGGCGTACCGATCCGCCCATGAGCAGCTGACGGAGGGACTGGTCGCGAAACGGCTCCTTCGGTTCCCCGGGGTCTGCCTCATCCCTTCCCTCCGGCACTGGGCGCTCGCGGAGCTCTTCGCCCTGCTCGTCTTCCTCGCCGTCGTTACGGGCAACCCTTCCGCGTCTGGGCTGGCGCAAGCGACGGCCGCCGCCGCGCTCCTCGGCTCCGGCGTCGCCTGGTTCTCCTTGCGTGGAGCCGCGCGGGAGGCGCTTCGATCGGTTCACCGCGACCTTCCGGTAGCGTGCTTCCTCTTCTCCCTCCTGCTCGAATCGGGGATGGGTGCCTCTTCGGCGCTGCAGGAAACGGCGGGCTCGGTCCCGGCGGGGGCCCTCGCCAGGGAACTGGGAGAACTGGTTCGTTCCCGCGCGCTCGGCGTTCCCCGGGGAGAATCGATCGAGCGATCGCGGCGGCGCGTGCCCGTCGAGGATTACCGGCTGTTCCTCAACCATGTGCTTCAGGGGGAGCGGCTCGGGATCGGGCTGTCCAGGAGCCTCCGGGAACTCTCCGCGAAGATGCTGGAACGTCAGGGGTTCCGGGCGGAGACGATCGCCCAGCAGGCGGCGGTGAAGATGTTGTTTCCCCTGGTCTTCTTCATCTTTCCCGCCGTGTTTCTCATCATCCTGTCCCCGGTGATCCTCGGCCTGTGGAACAGGCTCGCGGGGTGAACCCCATGGAACGCGGGTATCGGAGATGGAGAATTGCGGTACTGGCCGCCGTCTCGCTCCTTCTGTGTGCGGCGACCTCCGGATCCGGAGAACCGGGATCCCTGTTGAGAGCGGGCAGTGTCTTCGACTCCGGAGGCGGGAAATCGATCCGGCTGTCGCTCAAGATCTCCGGCGCGGAAAAGAGGAAACGGCAGGTTTCCTTCTACAAGAGCGTGGCGCGGCAGGCGAAGATACGGCCTACCGTCTCTCGGAACCCGTCATCGGGACGATGATCTTCGGGTTGTCGCCCGGCCGGACGACGATGACCTTCACCTGGTCGACTCCGAGCGGCTCGTTCACGAACCGGAGCCGCTGCTCCCCCGCAGGGAGGCGCACGGCGGTCAGCGGGGTCTCCCCGAGCAGGCGGTTTCCGAGGTAGACCTTCGCCCACGGGATCGCCTGGATCGCCTCCACCGTCCCGACCAGAGGGAGCAGCTCGGTGCGGAATGCCGGCCCCGCCGCCAACGCCTCCGCCGGGACGGATTGCCGCTCGTACCCGTCCTTCGAAAGGACGACCTTCCGGCCCGCGAGGGAAGCCACGTCCATCTGCAGCGGCGTCTTCCCGATGAAGCCACCGCTCTCGAGCAGCACGGACGCTCCCGGAGGATCGGTCTCGATCCGGACGAGGCGCGTCACGGGGGTGCCTGGAGTCGCGGGCGGATCGGGGGTTCGCGGAGTCGCCGGAAGAGGAGGTTCGAGACGGGTCGATTTTCTCTCCTCGGGAAGCGCCGCAGGAACCGCCGTGGGCACTGGCGGAACGACAGGCGCCCCCGGCGTCACCAACGCCGGCGCCGCGTCGGTCGCCGGCCGTTGCCGCGCCTCCTTCCACAGGAGGACACCTCCGACGATGACCGCCGCGAACGCGACGGCGGCCCCGGCCTGGACCGTTCTCCCCTTCCCGCCGTACCGCCCTTCCGGTTCCTTGACCATCGCCGGCGGGGATTCCGGCTCCGAGGGCGGATCCGGGGCCGTCTCCTCCTCGTGCGGGACGGGGAAGAGGGCGTCCCAGAAATCCGCCATCACCGGAGCCGATGCCGGGGGATCGGCGAACCGCGCGAGCTCGACGAGAACGTCCGCCGCGCGGGGATAGCGCTCCGCCGGGAGCGCCGCCACGGACTTTTTCAAGACGCCCGCCAACCCGGGGGATACGCCGGGAAGCTGGAGCGTCCGCGCGTCGAATCGCCGGATCGTGTCCATGACCTCTTCCGGAGCGTCCCCCTCGAACAGTCTTCGACCGAGGAGGAGTTCCAGGGAGATCACTCCCGCGGCGAACAGGTCGGAGGAGGAGGTCGCCCCTTCCCCGCGGATCCGTTCGGGCGCGAGGTACCCGGACTTCCCGGCGAGCGCGCCTCCGTTCTCCCGCTCGTCCCCCGCCGCGCGGGAGATCCCGAAATCGGTGATCTTCACCGCCCCGTTGCGGGCCACCAGGACATTCGCGGGGGAGACGTCGCGGTGCACGATCCCCTTCTCGTGAAGGCAGGCGAGACCCGACCAGATCCCGTCGACCCAGTGACGCCAGACGCCCGGCGGGATCGGAAGACGGAGTTGACGCGCCTGCTCCGCCGCCTGCGCGAGGTTCCATCCTTCCACGTATTCCATCGCGAGAAAATGGGCGTCCCCCTCCCGCCCGAAATCGAACACCTGGACCAGGTTGGGATGGGAAAGGGAGGCGGCGAGACGCGCCTCGCGGGAGAACATTTCCCGAAAGCGCGCGTCGTCCGCGTGGCGCGGGTGCACCACCTTCAGGGCGACCCGCTTCCGGAATCCCTCCTCTCCCGAAAGCCGGCACAGGTATACCTCCGCCATCCCTCCCGAGGCGATCCTTCGCAGGACGCGGTATTTCCCGAACCTGTCCGGAATCAACTCCCCCGCCTGCCGTCGTCGATCCCCGGCGCCACGGACCCGACATTCCCGTTTGCCGGCGGCCGGGAGGGGAACTCCATCTCGAACACGGCGCCCCGCGGCGCGTTGTCCCGCATCCGCACGGTGCCCCCGTGGTCGTTCGCGATCCCGCTCACGATGGCGAGCCCCAGTCCCGTCCCCCCCTCCCGGCGCGAAAAATACGGCTCGAAGAGGCGGTCGCGGTCCCCGGGCGGGATCCCCGGCCCGTCGTCCGCGACGGCGATCCGAGCCGTCCCCGCCGCCTCGTCGTGGGAGACGGTGACCGTGACGCTCCCCCGGTCCCCAAGAGCGGCCGCTGCGTTGTCGAGCAGGTTGGTGACGGCGCGCCGGATCTGGAACGGGTCGAACAGGACGCCGGGAGGGCCTTCCTGGCGGAACTCCCACCGGATCCCAGGGTGGGACGTCCGGTACGTGTCCACGATGGCGCGGATCTCCCCCGGGAGATCCCTCTCCTCGAGACGGGGGACCGGCATCCGGGCGAAGCGGCTGAACTCGTCAACGAGACGCTTCAGGATGTTCACCCCGGAAAGGATCGCCTGCGTGCACTCGACGAACACGGGGTCTTCCGCGTGCTCCGCGGCGTATTTCCGCTGCATCCGCTCGGTGGAGAGCTGGATCGGCGTCAGGGGGTTGCGGATGTCGTGCGCGATCCTCCGGGCGACCTCGCGCCATGCCAGGACGCGCTGGAGGCGCATCGCCTGCGAGAGGTCGTCGAACGCGGCGACCAGCCCCATGTACTCCCCCGCGTCGTCGCGCAGCGCGGTAAGGCTGACCCGGAAGGCGATCCGCTTCTCTTCCACGACGAGCTCAACCTGGCGCTCGATCTGCCCGCCCGCCGCCTCGCCCGCCTCGCGGTAGAGCCCCCGGATCGCCTCGTAATGCTCCTCCCGGAGCACCTCGCGGTACATGTGTCCCACGGCGCCCTCCTTGGAGATCCGGAGGAGGCGTTCCGCCACCATGTTGATCATTGCGATCCGGCCGTGGCGGTCGATGACGATGACCCCCGTCGAGATGCTGTGGAGGATCGTCTCGATGAACTGCGTCCTGCGGCGCAGCTCGTCGTACGTCCGCGTGAGGGAGACGTTCGTCTCCTCCAGGTTCCCCGTCATCGCCTTCAGGTCCGCCGTCATCCGGTTGAACGAGGCGACGAGGGTGCCGAACTCGTCGCTGGACTGGTAGTCCAGCGATACGTCGAGGTTCCCCCGGGCCACCTCCTCCGTCCCCTCCGCGAGCAGCTGGACCGGTATGGTGATCTGCCGCGCGAGGTAGATCCCCATCCAGGAGGCCGCGAAGACGATCAGGAGCGTGATGAGGATGAGGACGCCGACGTAGCTGGCCCGGATGGGGTCGTCCAGGAGCCGCACCTGGTGGTACTCGTCGTACGCCTTGAAGATCTCGCGGATCCGCGCCGCCTCCGCGGGAGGGAGAGGTCGAACCGCCACGACGACGACGCCTCCGGGGGTGCGATGCCACGCCGCGGCGAACCCGTCCCCGATCAGGGTCCCCTTCCCGTCCCCATCCCCCTTCACCGCCTTGATCCGCGTAAGGACCTCCGCGCGCACCGCCGGCGGGACGTCGCCGTCCCGCGCGACTTCGGCGTCCTTCTCGAAGAAGAGCAGGGCGGTGCCGGCGGGGGCCAGTCTCCGGGCCGATTCGAGAACCCGCGGGAAGGAAGCGGGGTCGATCATGCCCGATAACTTCGAAGCGACGCTCTCGGCGGCCGGGGAAAGGGTCCGGGCGTCCTCCTCCAGTCGCTCCCTGGCGATGTCGATGGCGCCGGTGAGGGCCTGTCCCACCCGGCCCCCGATCCACGACTTGATGCTCGTCGTCGTGATGTTCGTCGCGGCGACGAAGAGGAGCATCGTCGGAATGAGGGAGAAGCAGATGAAGATGAGGACGAGCCGGGACCGGAGCTTCGCCCCGAGGAGGTTCCTCCGACGGTCCAGGAGGATCTTGAAGACGTTCCGCGTGACGAGGAAGATCAGGAGGACGACGAAGATGACGTTCAGGTTGATCAGCGCGAAGATGACGATGTTGCTGGAGAACGTGACCGCCCCGCCGACCGCCGCCAGGTGGGCCTCCAAGTACGTCAGGACCGCGACGAGAACCGCGACGATCCCGATGGCCCACCGCTCCCTGCGCAGCTTCGCGGACTCCGCACCCTGCGAAGGGGAAAGCTGTCCGACGGGAGGAGCGGTCACGGGGTCTGGAGGTCCCCGCGGGCCCAGCCGGTCTCGACGTCCCACAGGGAGGAGAAGAAGAAGATGGATCGAAGCGGTTCGGAAAGCCCCACCTTGTCCAGCCGGGCGCGGACGCGTGCCCGATACGGTTTCCCCTTTT
>Ga0210377_10004013_pt1 | contig 12478 bp, 11 predicted proteins | sample PLM4_65_b1redo_FD_155480 | JGI IMG/M metagenome (GOLD analysis project Ga0210377, IMG submission 155480) | Groundwater sediment microbial communities from an aquifer in East River, Colorado, USA - PLM4_65_b1 redo | ecosystem: Environmental > Terrestrial > Soil > Riparian zone | place: USA: East... | reverse complement strand
ATATCAGATTAGAGGGAAAAGTCAAGTCTTTTGTCGAATGAGAATTTGCTCCAAAGTGGAGCGTTATAAACAGTTGTTGTTTTTTAAAGGGTTAGGTGGGTACAATAAATTTGTTGCGGAATCGCTGCGCGCGATAAGGGAAAGTAGGGCGCTGCCACAGCTAATTTTTTTTGTCAAAAAGTGGGGAAAAGCCGCCGATCAGAAGCAGCTTGTTCACTTGAAACACTTTAATTATATTCTTATCGGCTTGGCAGCGAGAGAAAATCCTCACAGGTTTCCCCGCAGCCGCTCGGCATACAGGATGCGCTTCACGGCGAGCTGGTACGCGGCCTTCCTGAGTCGACATTGCGTTTCCTTGCAGAGGGCGTGAACGTCGTTGAAAGCGGTGATCATGGTCTGCTTCAGTTTTTCGAGGACCTTGGGTTCCGTCCAGTAATCATTGCTCAGGTTCTGGCTCCATTCGAAATAGCTCACCACCACGCCGCCGGCATTGGCGAGTATGTCGGGCACGACCATGATGTCCCTGTCGAACAAAATATCATCCGCTGACGCCGTCGAGGGGGCGTTGGCGAGTTCGAGAACGATCTTTGCCTTCACGGCTCCGGCGTTGTTTTCGTTGAGCTGGTTCGACAGGGCGGCGGGGATCAGGATGTCGCAATCGGCCGTGAGCAACTCGGCATTCGTTATGCTGCTGGCGCCTTCGAAACCGACGACGGTCCCGGTCTTGTGCTTATGCCGTCTGAGTACCGTGATGTCGAGGCCCTCCGGGTTCAGGATGCCTCCGTTCACGTCGCTCACGGCAACGACCGTGTAGCCCCAGTGGTGGAGAATGCGGGCGGCGTTTTCGCCCACGTTCCCGAACCCCTGTACTGCCACGCGCGTCCCGCGCGCCTCCATGCCGCGTTCCTTCATGGCCTGCTCCAGCACATGAACGCCGCCTAAGGCGGTGGAATACCGCCGCACGTGGATGCCGCCGAGCTCGGGTGGCTTTCCCGTCACCACGGCAGGGATGTGCTCCCGCTTGATGCGTTCGTACTCATCGAGGATCCATGCCATGATGTGCTCGTCGGTGTAGACGTCGGGCGCAGGGATGTCTTTAAACGGTCCGATGAAATCAGCGATCGCGCGGATGTAGCCGCGCGTCACGAGCTCCAACTCGCCCTGGCTCAGTTTCAGGGGATCGACGACAACGCCGCCCTTTGACCCGCCGAAGGGGATGTTCACCACCGCGCACTTGAGGGCCATGAGGAAGGCAAGCTCGCTCGTGTGCTCCAGGGTCATCTCAGGGTGGAACCGGATGCCGCCCTTTGACGGTCCGCGCGCGTCGTTGTACTGCACCCGGTGGCCCGTGAACATCTGGGTCCTCCCGGAGGGCATCTTCACGGGGAAGCTCACGGTGAAGGAACGGCGCGGGGCTGACAGAAGGTCGAGCTCTTCCCTCGAGAGGGCAAGGTCGGCGTAGATTTCCTGCAGTTCGGTCATGCCGAGGCTGCGGAGGTCCTTCTCGTCGCGGTGCAGGCGTTCATGATCGCGGTTCATGGTTCTCCCTTGGGGAAAATAGTTATGAGTTCGGAGTTGGGAGTTTGGAGTGTAAGTCAACGACCGGAAGAAGTATTACACCGAACTCCGAACTACCATTTGTTATTACTCTGAACTACGAACTCAAGACTCCGAACTTTCTTATGAAGCAAGTCCCGTCTTCCTCGCGGCCTCGGCAACGGCAGCAGCCACGGAGGCGACGACTGAGCGGTCGAAAATGCTCGGAATGATATAATCTTCGTGCAGCTCGGCGGTCTCGACCGTATGGGCGATGGCGCGGGCCGCGGCGAGCTTCACCGCTTCGTTCACGCCCCGCGCCCGCACGTCGAGCAGGCCCCGGAAGATGCCGGGAAAACCGAGCATGTTGTTGATCTGGTTCGGATAGTCGGAGCGTCCTGTTGCCATGATACGAACGAGCGCCTGGGCCTCTTCTGGCGAGATCTCGGGATCGGGATTGGCCAGTGCGAAGACCACCGGGTCTTTGCCCATCCGCCGGATGTCGTCGGGGGTGATCACGTTCGGCGCGGACAAGCCGATGAATACCTGTGCGCCTTGCATCGCTTCGGCGATGCTTCCCTTTACGACGCGGGGATTCGTCAGTTTCGCAAGCTCACGCTTGGCAGGGTCCATACCCTGCTTCCTGCCCGTATAAAGCGCCCCTGCCCGGTCGCAGACTATGATGTCCTTCACCCCCGAGGCGAGGAGGATCCTGGCCGTTGCCGAACCTGCCGCCCCGGCGCCGACCACGACAATCTTTAACTTTCTGAGGTCGCGCTTGAGCAGGCGCGAGACATTGATGAGAGCGGAAAGCACGACCACGGACGTGCCGTGCTGGTCATCATGAAACACGGGGATGCGGAGCATCTTCCGGAGCCGCGCCTCGACCTCGAAGCAGCGGGGGGCGGAGATGTCTTCGAGATTGATCCCGCCGAACGCAGGCGCGATGTTTTTTACCGTCATCACGATCTCATCGACATCCTTGGTCGCGAGCACGATCGGGAAAGCGTCGATGCCGGCGAACTCCTTGAAGATCATGGCCTTGCCTTCCATCACCGGAAGGGCCGCCTCGGGACCGATATCGCCCAGGCCCAGGACCGCGGTCCCGTCGGACACTACGGCCACGGAATTCCCCTTGATGGTATAGCGGTACGCATGCTCGGGATCATGATGGATGTCCATGCAGACCCGCGCCACACCCGGGGTGTAGACTTGGGAAAGGTCGTTCCGGTCCCGCACCGGCAGCTTGTTTTTGATTTCGATCTTTCCGCCCTGGTGCGACAGGAAGGTGCGGTCCATGACGCGGAGGACCTTCACGCCCGCCACGGTCTTGATGGCCCTGACAACGGCCTTTTCGTGCTCCTCATCGCGGGCATTCGCGGTGATGTCCCTGACGATCTTGCCTTTCTCCACGCGCACGATGTCCACTGCTCCCATATCGCCGCCCGCGCTGCCGATGGCCGTGGCGATCTTCGCGAACATGCCGATGCGGTTTTCGATCTCAACCCGTATGGTGATGCTGTAACTGGGGCTGGGATTGCAGACGCTGTTCACACAAGTCTCCATAACAAGGCTCCTTATTCTTTCATTATAAGTTCAAATGTCCCGCTGGTCAACCCGGAGAGGCCGTAAAAAACATGCCGGAGGGCGAGCGCTGCAAGCCGCGTCCTGCAACTCTGGTTCGGGCCCGTTCTTTTCAGAAAAACACCGTGCAAAATCCGGCCGTTGCGGGTATAATTGAATTTATAATTCTTAAAAATCCTTTTTAAACTGATAAGACGCTGCGAAAGCATTTCACTTTCGCGCCCGGAGCCTTTCTCTCCCGCCGGGCGGCTTCGCGGTCCAACCTGTTTTCGGCGTCCGGGTATTGACATGACCGATTACCGCATCGAAAAAGACTCCCTCGGCGAAGTAAAGGTGCCGGCGAACGCGCTCTACGGGGCGCAGACGCAGCGGGCGATCGAGAACTTCCCCGTAAGCGGCATCCGTTTTCCCCGCGTCTTCCTCAGGGTTCTCGGGCTCATCAAAGCCGCTGCCGCCGAGGTGAACGAGGAACTCGGCCTGCTCGATCCCTCAACGGCGCAGGCGATCCGGCAGGCGGCCCGGGAAGTTGCCGACGGCAGGTGGGACGATCACTTCCCGCTTGATATCTTCCAGACGGGCTCGGCCACATCCACGAACATGAATGCCAACGAGGTGATCGCCTGCCGCGCAATGCAGATCCTCGGCACGGACGGCGTGAAGGTCCATCCCAACAACGACGTGAACAGGGGCCAGTCCTCCAACGACGTCATCCCGGCGGTCATTCATGGGAGCGCATACCTTCTGGTCCACGAGGCGCTCCTCCCCTCCCTGTCGCACCTCCAGAGCGCGCTGAAATTCCGGGAATCGGAATGCGACGATATCATCAAGACCGGCCGCACCCATCTCATGGACGCCATGCCCATCCGCCTCAGCCAGGAGATCAGCGGATGGGCCTACCAGGTCGCCCAAATCATCGAGCGCGTCCAATGCTGTCTGCCGCGGCTCGCGAAGCTCGCCATCGGCGGAACGGCGGTGGGCACCGGCGTCAACACTCACCGCGCCTTCGGCCGTAAGGTCGCCGAACGCCTGGAGAAGTCAACGGGCCTTCCCTTCCGTGAAGCAGACAACCACTTCGCAGCCCAGGCGGTCATGGACACGGCAGTGGAGCTTTCCGGCCATCTCAAGACAGCGGCCTCGTCGCTCATGAAGATCGCGAACGACTTCCGGTGGATGAACAGCGGTCCGATCGCCGGACTGGGAGAGATTTCCCTCCCCGTACTCCAGCCGGGATCGAGCATCATGCCGGGCAAAGTGAACCCGGTAGTCTGCGAATCCACGATGATGGTCTGCGCCCAGGTGATGGGGAACGATGCGGCGATCACCATCGGCAACCAGCACGGCAACTTCGAATTGAACGTGATGCTGCCTCTGATCGCCCACAACCTTCTCCAGTCAATCACCCTCCTGGGGAACGCCTCCATGCTCATGGCGGACAAGGTCGTAACCGGCTTTATCGTGAATCGGGAGCGCCTTGCCGCGTCCGTGGACAGGAACCCCGTCCTCGTGACCGCGCTGAACCCGCTCATCGGCTACGACAAGGCGGCTGAGATCGCGAAGAAGGCCTACGCGGAAGGGCGGTCCGTTAAGGACGTGGCGGCCGAGATGACCGGCCTTTCACGGGATGAGCTTGACCGTCTGCTCGACCCCCGGCCCATGACCGGCGGAGGAATCAGGGAAGGATCTGAAAACCGCACGAAATGATTATTACTGCGAAGCCGCAAGGAGCGCTAAGATAGACCAAACTATTTCTTAAAAAGAATTCGCGTCCTTCGCGCCTAGTGGTGGTTCAAGCTTTACTGTGATCATCCACTCATCTCAGAATCAAGAGCGAATCGTTCTCGTAAAGCCCGCTTGATCCCGGCCGCCGTATCGGAAAATTCCCTGCACTCCCCCGAAATTTCAGGATAACGAGAGGCGAGCGTGTCAAAGGCCGTGACGCAGATAGTCAGGGACTTCATCGCCACCGCCGCCGAGTTCACGGCGTCGAACCGCATCTCCGGGTCGTCGTCGGAACCTATCGCCCGGAACACCTTGGCCGACACGACCGTGTGGTGCCATTCTATGTCGTCGAAGAACTCTCTGTTCGCCGGAATTATGACCGGCTCGATCTTTTCGAGAAATGCGTGGGTCTTCATTGTAAAGTCGAATGACCACTGATACAAGCGGGTCTTTCTTCGCCTCCTCGAACGTGTCACGTGGCCCGGCATCGGCAAGTTCATCGAGGTCGATGTCGAACTCTTCTGCCTTTTCAAGGAGCATCTCCTTGGTCTCCGCGAATCTTTCCCCCACATCCCGCAGCGCCGCCTCGATGCCGTGCGTATCACGGCCCAGCGCGAAGTTGCGGGCTTCGCGCTCCGACTCCATGCGAAACACCGCGCACCGCTCCGTCTCCAGGCAGCGCTCGCAACGATAATCGCAGGCGTTATAGGGGGAAGTTTTCATAATGTTCACTGCGCACGATCAGCAGACAGCGCGAGCAACGCGAGCCGCGGTTTGCCGGATCGTGAAGTTAAGGCGTAGATAATCGTCGCCTCACGTACTCCGCACCGTCTCAGGCAAATCCGACCATGAGACATCAAATTCCTGGCACACCCTCTGCCATGTCGTAGCACCCAGAAAGCGACTCGCGATTGCCTCCCGCTCCCGGGCAGTGCGGTGAGGCAGGCTGGCAGCGAGGGCATCAGTCTTCACAGTGGCGTCTACGGCGGCCTGCCATGCTGGCGGCACTGCGACGCCATTCTCGCCACCGCCGCCCTCGACGATAAAGAAGCCGAATATGTCTCTTCCTGCTCGGCGTTCCCATGCGCAATCCAGATGCCGAAGCATCTGATGCCGGGTCGACATCCACGTTGTGCGAGTCGTCGCATCTGGCTCGGTACGTTTACCTTCGATGACGACGATGACATTCTCGTTCTCAAGGTATACGTCTGGTCGCGTCGAGCCCTCTAGGATGTACCAACCTCGGGCGGGCAACGGGTCACGCGACAGACATGCGAGCGCTTCTGCAATCGTGGCCGCATTACGTGTCAGTAGCAGGTCGCGCTTCGCACGCGTCGACGGCGACGTCTTCTGATGGGCCTCTACGTCGCAGAGCGTGGCATTCTTGACCAACCAAACGAGAAGGTCTTTCGGGGCTGGCAGCGCAATTTCGGCGTCGCCCCACCCAGAACGCGTAAATGGCGCTGGCCGCATGTGCGGCGCGGTAGCACTAGCACGGGCGGGGAGCGCAATCAAGCGAGGAAGCCAAGTCACGCCCGTCTCGTCACGAAGCATCAACTCATCGAAAAAGGGCTCTACACGCGTCTTTGTTGAGTCTTGGAGACCCATGACAACCTTTCAGTGCCGCTCATCGGCATAAGCAGTGATTGAACGACAAAACGAGCATATGAGAAATCGGCCATCACATAAAACGAAATTGAAATAACCCATTGATATTGTTATACACGCATGTCGGTTAACACCACAAATGGAATGAATACACCCTTGGAATCTCATCCTTATAACGAAAAATACTTCTTGAACAACTCCTCCGACAGCCGCTCGCCGTCCTCGGACAGAGCAACCGACTTCGCCTTGCTCTTCGGATCACCGATGTACCTCTTCTCGTGCAGCCGGTTCATCGTATCCCAGTCAAACCCCTTCCATGCCCTCGCTCCGTCCTTGTTTTTCTCCGTAACGAGGTACAGCAGTGCAAGCGTCAGTTCATCCACTTTATCTTTGTTGTATGCCATTGATGCCTCCAGACTCCTCCGAAATCCGCTACCGTATTGTGTCCATCAAATAGAAAGGCATGGCGCCCGCAACAGGACGCACCATGCCTTTTAATGATTCTTCAAATTTCCGCTCCAGGATGCCGGTGTATTGGCTTTTCACCACCTACTTCCAATGCTTTTTTGCTCGCGCAAATATCTCATCAACGCTTTGCCCTTCATACAACCTGCGGGAGACTGCAACGTAATCAGTCGGTTCTCGATGCAGCATGGTGAGAAATCTCCAGGCAGCTGTTATGCCGAGAGATTTATTCAACGCTTCGATTCCCTTGAGCTTGATCTCGGTATCATTCATGACCTTTGTCTTCATTATTCATCCACCTCCCTGATGTATTCCACGGGATTCACGACTTTCATTTCATTATCCAGCCTTGCGGACCTTTTGATAAGATCGTCGTCACACGTTATGCCGCGTAGCCGCCGATGAGCAGATACTCAACGCGCTGCGCGTTGAGTAATCTCAAGAACTCTTTGAAGTCGGGCGGTAGATTGACGTTCGCCATAATTGAGTCGCCGGAGGGTGTCGACTGCCAGCATACGTTCGTAGGGAGTTTTAGAAAGCCAGTATGTTTTATCATCCGGAATATCAGTCAGCCGGGAAACGGAAACAAAAGATTTATCAATTTTCAGGCTGCTTGCTGCTTTCATGTGGATCTTCCTCCCTGCAGTTGATAATACTGTAGCACATTTATGACGTTCTATCAACGGAATTTCGGCGCAAGGCGCCCTTGTAATGCCCTTCCCATTCAAGTATAATTACGTCATTGCGGAAGGAGCTGGTCATGTTCCCCACATCAACCGTCGGCAGAAAGATTGTGATGGCGTTCACGGGACAGGTCCTCGTCCTCTTCATCATCTTTCACGTTGCCGGCAATTCTTCCATCTTTTTTCGTGCGCTCAATGCCTATGTTGTCGGCCTGTACGGCCTGCCGGTTTTTGTCTGGGGGGGACGCGCCGTCCTGGTCGCGGCCCTTGCCTTTCATATGTGGTATGGCACGGTGTTGAAACTCGAAAACCATTCCGCAAAACCTCAGGCGTACGCGCTCACTCATTACCTCAACGCCACCTTCGTCGGCCGGAACATGATCTGGACCGGGGTATTCATCTTTACGTTCCTCATCTATCATCTTATTCACTTTACCTTCCAGGTCACGGACCCTTCGATCGCCGCGAATACGCATCCCGACAATCTCGGCAGACCCGATGTGTTCATGATGGTCGTCCGGAGCTTCCAGCACATCGACATCTCGCTTGTCTATATTGTCTCCCTCGTCGCCCTGCTCTTACATCTTTACCACGGGATACAGAGCTCCTTTCAGACCTGGGGAATGAACAACGACCGGACGCTCCCGGTGATTGAAAAAACAGGTATGACCGCATCGATCATTCTCTTTCTCTGGTATGCGGCAATACCGCTCAGCATTGTAATGGGATCACTACAATGAAATCTCAAATGGCAAATTCCAAATCTCAAATAAGCACCAAATGACAATGACCAAACTCCAAACAGTCTGGAACTTGGTATTTGAAATTTATTTGTAATTTGGCGCTTGGAACTTGGAGCTTAACATCATGATCCTCGACGGTAAAATACCCTCAGGCCCGCTTCATGAAAAGTGGGACAAGCGCCTCGCTGAGATGAAGCTCGTGAACCCGGCGAACAAGCGGCACTACCGCATCATCGTGGTGGGGACGGGCCTTGCCGGCGCTTCAGCGGCTGCGTCGCTCGGCGAGCTTGGTTACAATGTCGACGTCTTCTGTTTCCAGGACTCGCCGCGCAGGGCGCACAGCATTGCGGCCCAGGGCGGCATCAACGCTGCCAAGAACTATCCGAACGACGGCGACAGCATCGAGCGTCTTTTCTACGATACGATCAAAGGCGGCGACTTTCGTTCCCGCGAGGCGAACGTGTACCGTCTCGCACAGTTAAGCGTAAACATCATCGACCAGTGCGTGGCCCAGGGCGTGCCGTTCGCACGGGATTACGCGGGCTACCTTGCAACCCGCTCCTTCGGAGGCGCCCAGGTTTCGCGTACCTTCTACGCACGCGGCCAGACCGGCCAACAGCTTTTGCTCGGCGCTTACGGCGCTCTCTCGCGCCAGGTGAAGGCAGGGACCGTAACGCTCCACCCGCGAACGGAGCTGCTGGACCTCGTGGTTGTCGACGGCCATACCAAGGGCATCACGGTGCGCGATCTCGTGACAGGCGCTATCGAGTCCCATGCCGCGGACGCGGTCTGTCTCTGCTCCGGCGGATATTCCAACGTCTTTTTCCTGACAACGAACTCGGTCATGTCGAGCTGCAACGCCACGTTCCGAGCGTACAAGAAGGGTGCTTTCTTCGCGAACCCCTGTTATACCCAGATCCACCCCACCTGCATCCCGGTCACGGGCGAGCACCAGGCCAAGCTCACGCTCATGTCCGAGTCGCTCCGGAACGACGGCCGCGTCTGGGTCCCGAAAACGAAGGGCGATCCGCGCAAGCCCGGCGCGATACCCGAGGCAGAGCGGGACTATTATCTTGAGCGGAAATACCCCTCGTTCGGCAACCTTGCGGCACGGGATGTAACGTCGCGGGCGGCAAAAGAGGTCTGCGATGAAGGCCGGGGCGTGGGACCGGGCGGCCGCGGCGTTTATCTTGATTTCTCAGGTGCTATCGAACGCTTCGGCGAGGACACGATCCGGGAACGCTACGGCAACCTCTTCGAGATGTACGAGCGCATCACGGATGAGAACGCCTACCAGCAGCCCATGCGCATCTACCCCGCCCCGCATTACGCCATGGGCGGCCTCTGGGTGGACTATGATCTCCAGAGCAATCTGCCCGGCTTGTTCGTGCTCGGGGAAGCGAATTTTTCCGACCACGGCGCGAACCGGCTCGGCGCAAGCGCCTTGATGCAGGGACTGGCGGACGGTTACTTCATCATCCCGTATACCATCGCGAACTACCTGGCAACTGCAAAGCCGGGCGTTGTTGCGCCTGAGGCCCCGGAATTTAAGAAATCCCGCGAAGAGGTCGAGGGCTTCACCAAACGCCTTCTCTCGATCAAAGGCAAAAAAACCGCCCATGGATTTCACCGCGAGCTTGGAAAATTCATGTGGAACAATGTCGGCATGACCCGGAGCGAAGCAAGCCTGAAAGAAGCGCTCAAGCGCATCCCCGAGCTTCGCGCCGAGTTCTGGCAAAACGTGACCGTCCCCGGCAGCGGCAGCGGCCTGAACCAGGAACTCGAAAAAGCGGGCCGCGTCGCCGACTTCCTGGAGTTTGCCGAGCTCCTGACCAGAGACGCCTTGCAGCGGGATGAATCCTGCGGCGCGCACTTCCGTGTGGAGCACCAGACCCCTGATGGAGAGGCAGTACGCGATGATAAAAATTTCAGCTATGTTTCCGCCTGGGAGTACAAGGGCACGGACAAGGAACCGGAGCTGCATAAAGAACCGCTCACGTTCGAAAGCGTGAAGTTGACAACGAGAAGCTATAAATAACGGTCCCGTAAAAGACATTCAGGCGGTCATTGCGAGGAGCGGAGCGACGAAGCAATCTCGAATTTAACTGCGGGATTGCCACGTTCCCTTCGGTCGCTCGCAATGACGGCATGAAACGCTCAGGATTTGCAGAGGTTGTATCATGAACTTGACCCTATACGTCTGGCGTCAAAAAAGTCCCAAGGACAAAGGCAAACTCGTGCGCTACGAAGCACGCGATATCACGCAAGACATGTCCTTCCTCGATATGCTCGACGTGGTGAACGAGGACCTCGTCAAACAAGACGAAGAGCCCATCGCATTCGACAGCGACTGCCGCGAGGGGATCTGCGGCACCTGCGGCCAGGTCGTGAACGGCGTGCCGCACGGCCCGAGAAAAAAAACCACGGTCTGCCAGCTCCATATGCGCCATTTCAAGGACGGAGATACTATCTACATCGAGCCCTTCCGCGCAAAGGCCTTTCCCGTGATTAAGGACCTAATCATCGACCGGGGCGCCTTTGACAAGATCATCCAGGCGGGCGGCTACATCTCCGTGCACTCCGGCGGCGTGCCGGACGGCAACGCCATACTGATCCCGAAACGCGATGCCGATACGGCCATGGACGCCGCGGAATGCATCGGCTGCGGCGCCTGTGTCGCCGCTTGCCCGAATGGCTCTGCCATGCTCTTTACCGCTGCGAAAGTATCGCACCTTGCCGTGCTCCCGCAAGGGAAGATAGAGGCCGGAAGACGAGTCTGCGTCATGACCGAGGAAATGCTGCAGCAAGGCTTCGGGAACTGCGGCAACCACTACGAATGCGAGGCCGTCTGCCCCAAGGGGATTAAGGTCAGATTCATTGCGAAATTAAACAGGGAATTTATAAAAGCGCAGATGCCGGGAAAAGGCTGATGGCGCGCGCGGAATGCAAATTTCCGACAAGCTCCCGGTTCCGGGCTCCCTATAACTCGGGCGGTCATGGTAAAATAGAATCAGCGAGCATCAAAGGCAACTCACCTTATCGTATAAGGAGGGCACTATGAAACGTTTGTCATTCCTGTTGGTTGTTACCATAGTCGCAGGTCTCTTCGCTGCCTGCGTTTTTGCGGCCGACGCCTTCGACCTCACGATCCCGCTGCCGCTCACGGGCAAGCAGGCCAAGTTCGGCGAGATCATGAAGCGGTCCTACGAGTTGGCCGCCGAGGAGATCAATGCCAGGGGCGGGATCAAAGGCAAGAAGCTCGTCCTCTCCTTCGAGGACTCGAGCGGAAAGCCCGAAACCGCCCGCGCGATCGTGGAAAAGCTCATTGACGTGAACAAACAGCCCCTTATCGTCGGCGAGTACACCTCGTCCTGCGCCAAGGCCGTTGCCGCCGTTGCCGAGGAGCGCAAAACGCCCTACCTGATCGTAGCCAGCGCCGACGACGACATCACGAAGCAGAACTACAAGTACGTGTTCCGTCAAAACCAGGTCAATGCCCACTACGCCGACGCCCTGGTCTCGTTCCTGAAAGAGGTCGTGAAGCCCAAGACCATAGCGATCCTGTATGAAAGCTCAGCCTTCGGGACCTCGGGCGCCGAGGCCATGGAAAAGGACGCCCAGAAACTCGGCATCAAGGTCGTACTGAAAGAGAAGTTCGAGACGGGGGCCATCGACTTCAGGCCGCTTCTGAGCAAGGTCCGCGAGGCTCAGCCTGACGTGGTCTATACCGTCTCCTATGCGAACGAGGCCCAGCTTCTCATGAAAACGGCGAAAGAGCTCCGGGTGGATGCCAGACTTTACGCGGGCGGCGCTGCCGGCTTCGCGATCCCCGAGTTCATCAACGGAGCAAAGGATGCCGCGGAATACGTGGTGAGCGCGACGCTCTGGACTCCCCAACTCAATTATCCCGGCACAAAAGAATTCGCTGAAAAGTACAAAGCAAAACACGGCGATTATCCCTCCTACCACGGCGCCTCCGCTTATGCGGCGCTGTTTACGGTAAAAGACGCGCTTGAACGCGCGAAGAGCTTGACCCAGGACGGCATCCGCGATGCGCTGAAGGCCACCAATATCAAGACAGCCTTCGGTCCCGTGAAGTTCGAAGACAAGGAAGGATACCAGAACCAGAACTTCATGCCC
>Ga0210377_10004012_pt1 | contig 12480 bp, 8 predicted proteins | sample PLM4_65_b1redo_FD_155480 | JGI IMG/M metagenome (GOLD analysis project Ga0210377, IMG submission 155480) | Groundwater sediment microbial communities from an aquifer in East River, Colorado, USA - PLM4_65_b1 redo | ecosystem: Environmental > Terrestrial > Soil > Riparian zone | place: USA: East... | reverse complement strand
CGTTCGAGACTCTCGGCGCGCACTGCATTACATTGAATCCCTACCTCGGACACGACTCGATTGAGCCGTTCATTAGCAATCCAGAGAAGGGCGTGTTCCTGCTGTGCAAAACATCCAACGCGGGTTCGATGGATTTGCAGAATCTGCTCGTCCTGCCCCCCGCCGCGGACAATCCCGGGCCTCTGTACATTTACGTCGCGCATCTCGCGGCGCAGTGGAACGTCAACAACAACGTTGGCATTGTTGTCGGCGCGACCCACCCGCAGATCATGTCCAACATCCGTCTCGCCGCGCCAGATTTGTGGTTCCTCGCGCCCGGCGTCGGGACTCAAGGCGGAGAATTGGAATCCACGTTGAAATCAGGCCTGCGCAAAGATGGCAAGGGATTGTTGATCCCCATCTCGCGCAGTATCTCACGCGCTGAAAAGCCAGGATTGGCCGCGGCGGAGATACGGGATCAGATTGTGAATATCAAGCGGGAATTGAAGGAATAAGTTTCCTCGTCATTGCGAGCCCGACAGGGCGAAGCAATCTCCAACACAACGAGGGGATTGCTTCGTCGGGCTACGCCCTCCTCGCAACGACAGAAATTATTCCCATGCGTCATGCGGCAGAATGGCATGAACTCCAAAAACTTTGTTGGCAATCTGTGTGATACGCAAATCCACAACGACGCTGGCGAGGGCAAGCGCATCGGGGCGCGTGACACCGCGTTGTTCGACCATGAGATCGAGCATGGCATCGAGGGCGGTGCGGGCGGCGATGTTGAGGCTTTCGTCGAAGCCAAAGGTGAGCCAACAGGTCGAAGTGTAGGCGCGAGGCGAGGGGATGGTCAGGTTTGGGTGAAGATGAAATGTCAATTCCGCGTCTTCCATCGGACATTCAATCGCGGTGCGACTCACCTCACCGTCACCCTGCGCGGCATGTCCATCACCCGTGGAAAATAATCCGCCGGTGACCGCGATGGGCAGATATAAAATCGTGCCAGCGACAAGTTCTTTGCAATCGATGTTGCCGCCAGTGAGGCGCGGAGGATTCGTTGAATGTTGACCGGGCTCGGCGGGCGGCATGCCCATCACGCCCATGAACGGATGCAGCGCGACTTGATGCCCAAGATGATTGCGCCCGCGCAATTGATCGGGATCGAGTTCCCAAAGATGAAAAACCTGGCCTTCCAGCGTTTTGCCGCCAATTGTCCAGCCCCATTTTCCGGGTTGAATGGACTCGATATGAATGGCGAGCGTCATGCCTGGTTCAGCTCCACGGACGTAGATAGGACCGCATAAGGCGTGTCCCATCGGACCTACAATGTTTGTATCGGCAGTTTTACGCGGCGGCGGACCTACATCTGGATCAACAAGTGTGACGGAATAATTTTCCAAACCCCATTCGGCATCTATGGTTTTGAAGTGGACGGTGTCGCCCGAATCAATGGTGAGGACGGGGGAAAGGTCGCGTGAGAAGAAACCGTGCAGTGTATTTTCGTTTGGTTCGATTGAATAGGTCACCATGCGTTGCTCCTCTCTGCCTGTGTTGTTCACGAGATTATAAGACCAAATTGAAATATTTCTTTGATCAAGCCGGATCCATTTGCATCGAAGTTATAATCGTCATGGATCGTCGCTTGGATTGTAAATATGACTTTCGAACCATCGAATCAGCGAATTGTATTTCGGCATGCCATGGAAGATGACATTGACTTTCTCTACGCGCTGCATGTCGCGACCATGAAGGAGTATGTGGACAAAACCTGGGGCTGGGATGATGTATATCAGGAATCCATTTTCAGAAAGAACTATGTCCCTGCTGAAATTCAGGTGATTACATTTGACGGTATTGATATTGGCATGATTTCTTTGGAAGAGAGACTGGAAGATGACTTCTTACGAGTCATTGAAATTCATCCGGATTATCAAGGGCAGGGTCTTGGAACTACAATCATCCAACGAATCATCACTGATGCCGCCCGCCGAAAGAAACCTGTTTTTCTTCGTGTTCTCAAGGTCAACCCTGCCAAAAGACTTTATGACCAGCTGGGTTTTTCAGTTGTTGAAGAAACGCCGACGCACTTCATGATGAGGACATCCTTATCAAATTGAGGTATATATGGGACAAACAATGCTCGACACACGCCTGGCTTCCCTCGCCGACAGCCTCCTCTCGGCTGGCTGTATTAAATTCGGGGAGTTCACCCTCAAGTCAGGACTCAAATCTCCCATCTACATTGACCTGCGGCAGATCATCACGTATCCGAAACTGCTTGAACAGATCGGCTGGGCGTATTTGCCTTTGCTCAAGGAATTGAAATTTGACCGTATCGCAGGCTTACCCTACGCGGCGATTCCGATTGCAACCGCCATCTCCCTTGCGGGGAACTATCCCATGATCTACCCGCGCAAGGAAACCAAGTCCTATGGCACGAAAGCCGAGATCGAAGGCGAATATCACGCGGGCGAGACCGCCGTTATCATTGATGATCTCGCCACCACCGGCGGAAGTAAATTCGAAGCCATCGAAAAACTGACTGGCGCGGGACTTGTCGTGAAGGATGTCGTCGTGCTGGTTGACCGTCAATCTGGTGCAAAAGAGTCATTGGAACAGGCGGGTTACTCCATGCACGCGGTGCTGACAATCGGTCAATTGCTGGATTATTGGGAAGGGAATGGGAAGGTGGAGAAGGATAAAATCGAGGAAACGAGGAAGTTTTTGAAACAGTAATTGAAGATGTCCAACAAACATCCATCACCTAAAATTGCAGAAATTATTCCCACTGGTGTTGCTGCCGCAATTTGCGGGATAGGTGCAATCAGTGTGTTATCTCAAAATCTTATTATTGCGTGTTTAGTCGGAGCGATTGGAATTGTGGCAGGGATTGCAACACTGAGAATGCAAGTTGAAAAGTTGGATAAAATTTTCGCAGTCATTGGAATAACTTTATCTATCGTTCCAGTGGTTTATGCAATACTTGTTTTCATTTAGTATAGAAATGAAAACCCGAAATTGAGGCAACAAGGAAGTTTCTTACCATTCAGGTGGAGCCTGTCCAAAACGCACACCTTTACAGTCACCATCCAAAACGCGCGCGGAGAGGCGGCATATTCGTGGAAGGTGGAAAAGGATAAAATCGGGAAGACAGGGGATTTTTTGTCAGAAAGCCGTTGAGCAGGAGATATGATTAACCGTGACGGTGGTGCGGGATTCCACATCGTACTCGAAGGGTATCCCGCCCGCAGGATTGCGGATTCATATGAAAATTTAAGAAAACAGGCTTGACTCCCCCGCCAATCGGCGTATAATCAATCTGTTGGATGTAAAAAACGAGCACAATACCGCAAGCGCTTGAGAAAAACTCTCGGAGCGCTTGCCTTTATTTGTCTCTTGCACGAACCGACTATACGATGTGCAGAGACAGGCTCGAAACCGTAATCTTCCTTAATCTAGGAGAGAACCAGTGGAAACCAAGGGACTGACCGCACTCCGCATCAGCTTGGCCTCACCAGAAACGATCATGTCCTGGTCGTATGGCGAGGTGCTCAAACCCGAAACCATCAACTACCGCCGCCTACGGCCGGAGAAGGACGGGTTGTTCTGTGAAGCCATTTTTGGCCCGCAACGTGACTGGCAATGTTACTGCGGAAAATACAAAAACCCCCGTTATAAAGGCATCATCTGTGACAAATGCGGCGTGGAAGTGACACGCGCCGCCGTGCGCCGCGAACGCATGGGACACATCACCCTTGCCACGCCCGTCGCGCACATCTGGTACACGCGCCGCATCCCGTCCTACCTGGGTATGCTGCTCGATATCTCACGCCGCAACCTCGACCGCGTGCTTTATTTTGCACAATATATCGTCACCTATGTGGACGAGGAGGCCCGCAACAAGGCCCTCAAACGCATTGAGGATGAGATCTCCGTTTCCGAGCGTGAGCAGGCCACCAGCGTCAACACCAAGATCGCGGAAGTCAAGACCAGGCGCGATCACACCCTGGGCGAGCTCAACCAGAAGCGCACGAACCTCGAGCAGGGCTATGATGAAGTCATCGCCGAAAAACTCGACCCTGTCATCAAGGAGGGTCAGAAGCTCGAGAAGCTCCTGCAGGGCCAAATGGGCGAGGCCGCCAAAAAGGCGGTCGTCTTTGAACTGACCGGTGAGAAGATCCTTGATGCCAATGATAAGGTCACTGCCAAGCACCTGACCCAGGTGCAGAAGATCGTACAGAAGAACATCGAAACTGTTGAAAATGAACTGAAGGACCAGCGCGCCAGGGAGCTCGAAGACCTCAAAATGGAAGCCGGCCGCGTCAAGGCCGATGCTGATATGAAGATGGAAGCCCTGCGCTCCCAGCTGGAGGATCAGACTACCGCCTCCTCCAACCAGTCATCACGCATGCGCGATGAACTGCTGGAATTGCGCCCCTTCACCTTCATCAGCGAAATCCGTTATCGTGAACTCAAGCAACGCTGGGGACAGGTCTTCCGCGCGGATATGGGCGCCGAAGCCTTCTTTGATATCCTCGAGCGCCTCGACCTCGACAAACTATCCGTTGAATTGTGGCATGAAGTCCGCACCACAAAATCAAAGCAGAAGCGCAAGAAAGCCACAACCCGCCTGAAGGTTGTGGAAGCCTTCCGCCGCTCAGGCAACCGCCCCGAATGGATGATCCTGACCGTTCTGCCTGTCATCCCTCCCGACCTGCGCCCGATGGTCCAACTGGACGGTGGCCGCTTCGCGACCTCCGACTTGAACGATCTGTATCGTCGCGTGATCAACCGCAACAACCGCCTGAAGAGACTGCTCGAACTTGGCGCGCCGGATGTCATCATCCGCAACGAGAAGCGCATGTTGCAGGAGGCTGTTGACAGTCTCATCGACAACTCACAGCGAGGCAAGGCCCTCAGCCGCCGCGGACGCCGCGAACTCAAATCCCTGAGCGACATGCTCAAAGGCAAGAAGGGACGTTTCCGCCGCAACCTGCTCGGCAAGCGCGTGGATTATTCCGGCCGTTCCGTGATCGTCGTCGGTCCACAGCTCAAACTTTATCAATGCGGTCTGCCCAAGAGCATGGCTCTTGAGTTGTACCGTCCATTTGTGATCGCCCGTTTGGTTCTGAACAATTATGCAGCCAACGTGAAGGGAGCGCGTCGTTTGATCGAGCGCAACCGTCCCGAAGTATGGGAGGCGCTGGAAGGCGTGATCGGTGACCGGCCTGTATTGCTCAACCGTGCCCCCACTTTGCACCGCCTTGGCATTCAGGCATTTGAACCGATCCTGATCGAGGGCTCAGCCATTCAGCTGCATCCGCTGGTCACCACCGCCTTCAACGCGGACTTCGATGGCGACCAGATGGCTGTCCACGTTCCGCTTTCACAGAAGGCTGTCAAGGAGGCACGCGAGTTGATGCTCGCCTCCAAGAACCTGCTCAAACCCGCCGACGGCGAGCCGATCATTTCGCCATCCAAGGATATGGTTCTCGGCGTGTACTATCTCACGATGAAACAGAAGGCCAACCATAAGGGTGACGGACGCGCCTTTGCTGATTTTGACGAAGTCGAAATGGCGTACGCGCTTGACCAGGTGGAAGTCCACTCCGAGATCAAAATGCTGGCGAAGACCTGGTACAGCGAGAAGGGCGACCGCCTGACTGAACCGGAAACGCGTCTCCTCGAAACGACGGTTGGCCGCGTGATCTTCAACCGCATTTTGCCTGACGAGGTCCAGTTCCTCAACGAGAAACTCGACAAGGGCGGCGTGAAGGATATGATCGCCGAAGTGTACGAACTCTGCGGTCAGGAAAAGACAACCGATGTAGCCGACGCGGTCAAAACGCTCGGTTTCGAATACGCAATGCGCTCCGGCATCACGCTGTCTGTTGACGATATCTCCATCCCACCGGAACGCAAGGTTATTATCGATGAAGCCCTCAAACAGGTGGAAGTGGTTCAACGCGACTTCCGCCGCGGTCTGCTGACCGAACAGGAAAAGAACGAACGCGAGATCGAGATCTGGCAGGTCACCACCGAACGCGTGGGGGCTGCCGTCAAGAAACACATGGATCCTGATGGAAATCTCTCCACGATGGCTTCCTCCGGCGCGACCAAGGGTGGTTTCTCCACCATTTCGCAACTGGCTGGCATGCGCGGACTTATGGCTGACCCATCCGGACGCATCATCCCGATGCCGATCCTTTCGAACTTCCGTGACGGGCTCACTGCCCAGGAATACTTTATTTCCACGCACGGCGCGCGCAAAGGTCTTGCGGATACCGCGCTGCGTACGGCAGACGCCGGTTACCTGACCCGCCGCCTCGTGGACGTTGCCCAGGATATCATCATCAACGAACACGACTGCGGTACGCACGACGGTGTTTACATTCGCCGCCGTGACGATGTTGCCGGTCAGGCAATGAGCAGTCGCTTATACAGCCGTTTGCTGGCTGAATCCGTCATCGACCCGAAGACCGGTGAAGTCATCGGTGAATACAACGATGTAATGAACCAGGAACTGGCGCGCAAGATCTCAGCCACAGGTATTGAAGAGGTCAAAGTACGTTCACCGCTCGCCTGTATACTGCAACACGGCATTTGCTCCAAATGTTATGGCCTCGACCTTGCTCGTGGCGCCATGGTGGAGCTTGGTTCCGCAGTCGGAATCGTCGCGGCGCAGTCCATCGGTGAGCCTGGCACACAGCTCACGCTCCGCACCTTCCACACCGGTGGTGTGGCCGCCACGGGCGCAGATATTACAACCGGTCTGCCGCGCGTGGAGGAACTCTTTGAAGCCCGCAAAATGCCAAAGGGTGAAGCCGTTGTCGCAGAGATCAGCGGCACGTTGCGCATCAACCAGTCCGAGAAATATGCCGACCTGCGCGAAGTGATCATCGAACACAGCGAGCTCGTCAGCGACGAATACAGCCTCCCCGAAGAGTGGAAGTTCGGGGTCAAGGACGAGGCGGAGGTCAAAGCCGGTGACGTGCTGGCAACTTTGGACGACGCGAAGATCGTCGCCCAGCATGGCGGGCGCGTCCTGGTGGATAAGAAGGGCCGCAAGGTGGTCGTCTCATACGATCAGCGCGAAGAAAAATCCTATGAGATCCCAACCACCTCACGCCTGCTCGTCAAGAACAACGATAAGGTCGAAGCCGGACGTCCGCTCACCGAAGGCTCCCTCAACCCGCACCGCGTGTTGAAGATCCAGGGACGTGAAGCCTGCCAGATGTATTTGATGACCGAAGTGCAGAAGGTGTACCGCTCACAAGGCCAGAACATCCACGACAAACACTTTGAGGTCATCATCCGCAAGATGATGAGCAAGATCCAGGTCACACGCCCCGGCGATACCAAGTTCCTGCCGGGTGATGCAGTGGACCGCCTTGAGCTTCGCAAGATCAACGAACAGTTGCTTGCGGACGGCAAACAGCCCGCCAGGTTCTCTGAAGTTTTGCTTGGCGTTACCAAGGCTTCGCTCAGTACCGACTCGTTCCTCTCGGCTTCCTCCTTCCAGCACACCATCAAGGTGCTGGCGGGCGCGGCGATTGGTTCCACAACCGATCCGCTCTTCGGCCTGAAGGAGAACGTGATCATCGGCAAACTCATTCCGGCAGGCACAGGCTTCATCCATGGCCGCTTCGCAAACGAGGAAGGCAGCAACGGAAGTTCCTCGCAATGGACGGAGATCTCAGACGCCTCTGCGGCTGACTAACAAAATCACTGCTCGGGGCAGGTCTTAGACCTGCCCCGATATTTTTATGCAACGTTTACGCGTTTCCAAAAAGCCGAAGGGACAATCCCGTTCGCCTCATTCCCCCTCTGAGAAGCGAACGGGACATCCCACACGCGGGAAGACCGCGTCGAACCGACTCCGCCGTGTCGACAACTTTATCCTGCTCTATGAGCCCTCGCTTCTCACGCGGACCGATGGCCTGTTCGCCCCGCATCTTCAATTGAATCAAGGTGAAAGATGCGGGGTCGCTGATTCGATGTTCGTTGACCTCGGCTACGGCTTTGACGCGCGTACCACGCTCGAAAGCGCCGCGCGTTTCAGGCATGTGAACCCAAATCTGCGGATTCTTGGCGTTGAAATAGATAAGGAACGCGTGGAAGCCGCATTGCCATATGCAGATGACAAAACCTTCTTCCGCCTGGGTGGATTCAATTTACCATTACAACAAGGCGAACATGTTCGATTGATCCGCGCCTTCAACGTTTTGCGTCAATACGAGGAAAAGGACTTCGCCCCCGCCTACGAAAGACTCGCACAGTACGTTCTGCCCGGCGGATTGATGATCGAAGGGACTTCGGATCCGTCTGGGAGCATTTGGTGCGCGAATCTCGCAAGAAAAACCGGGATTGGAGACTCGAGATTCGATGATCGAGAAACATCCCTCAGAGCTGGGAGAATTGGAGATTGGAGAATTGAGGCATTGGTCTTCAGCACCAATTTCCGTTTGGGGTTTGACGTGGAGGAGTTTCAAACCATCCTGCCAAAGAACCTGATACATCATGTCGTAAAAGGTGAACCGATTTATGATTTCTTCGAAGCATGGAAACAATCCGCGGCGGAGACGTCTGCGATGAAAACCTACGGGGCGAGGCAATGGTTCATCGCGGCGGCAGAACGACTGGCAGAGTGGGGCTATGCAATTGAATCCAAAAGGAAGTGGCTGACAAAGGGGTTTTTGATCTGGAACAATTTCAGGCGATCTGCGTCTTAAAGGTGAGGGGATGATTATGCGTTTTTAGGATTATGATTGCAGATGTTGACCGAAAGGAGGAAAACATGCTGAACTTGAACCCGATCCGTTTATCGGTAATTGTTTTGTTGACTGCCTCCCTGGCTTGCGCTTTGCCAGGCGCTCCCACAGCCGACCCCAATGCCGTTGGCACGATTGTCGCACAGACGATCGTTGCCGGGTTGTCGCAAACTCCCGAGGGGGTCATTCCCAATACCGGTTTGGGATCTCCAACTCCCACGCAAACGTTTACGCCCGAGGTGCCGACCCTCACCCCAACGCAGACATTGTCGCCAACACCCTTTTTTACACCTACGCCCTTGATACCGCAGATCAGTGTTTCTGTGCCTACGAACTGCCGCATGGGTCCCGGCAAGGTTTACGACCGGGTTGGCGCATTACTGGTCGGCGAGGTGGCTGAGGTGGTTGGACGCGACCAGACGGGAAATTACTGGTACATCCGGAATCCGGATGCGTCCGGTCAGTTCTGCTGGCTGTGGGGGGAATATGCCACGTTGACAGGAAATTACGTTGCCCTGCCAATGTTCACGCCCCCGCCCACGCCCACACCATCGCCTGCTTTTGAAGCATCCTATGACGGCAAGGATACCTGTGCTGGCTGGTGGGTGGACGTCAGGCTGGAGAATACCGGCGGACTCACCTTTCGCTCCCTGTCCCTCACGGTGAAGGATATAGTCACAGACACGACTCTTTCACTCTCCTCGGATGGTTTCACGGACCTCGATGGATGTCTAGATTCTGACACCAGGGACAACCTGGCTCCCGAAGTTACCCGGATCGTAAGTTCACCTGCATTCAACTATGATCCAACAGGACATAAGATCCGCGCCACGCTCACATTGTGCTCAAACAAGGGATTGAACGGCACATGCGTGACAGACACGATCAACTTCACGCCGTAGAGAGATTAACACAGGGCAGGCACTCAAAGGCCTGCCCTGTTATTGTGTGCCACTTGCAGAAAAAGGTTCGTTCAAACAAGCGAATGATTTGGAAAGCAGGGGATTGACATTGCACAGAAATAGTATATACTATTTATATATACCAGAGGTGATGTATGGAAACCGCAAAAATTTTTCAAAATGGTAAAAGCCAAGCTGTTCGCCTGCCAAAGGAATTTCGGTTTGGCAGTGACCGCGTTTACATAAAACGAGTAGGCAATGCTGTCGTTCTTCTGCCGTACAAATCTTCGTGGGACACCCTGCTTGAAAGCCTCACCCATTTCTCGGCAGACTTCATGAGCGATCGTACGCAACCACCTACACAAGAGCGAGAAAACGCGTTCTCATGAAATATCTTTTAGATACAAACATCTGTATTGCTTTGATTCGTCAAAAACCAAATGAATTAATCAAGAGGCTTACATCTCACAAGCCAGGCGATGTGGGTATTTCAACAGTCACCATTGCTGAACTTATCCATGGCGCACAGAAAAGCAATCTAACAGAACAAAACATGACTGCCCTTGATCAATTTCTACTTCCCCTTGAAGTTGCAGATTTTGACCAAAACGCGGCTGTGGTTTATGGACATATTCGCACATATCTGGAAAACAAAGGGTCTGTCATTGGGTCAATGGATATGCTCATTGCGGCGCATGCTTTGAGTCTTGATGTTGTTTTGGTAACAAATAATACCCGTGAGTTCAAGCGCGTTCCTAATTTGAAAATTGAAGATTGGATGGCTTGACGCGTCCTCTCTTTCCCCGTAAGATTACCCCCGTTTATAGAACATTAATTCACACAATAAAACTTCACCGCGAGGAATCTTTCTTCGCGCCCTTCATTCACTTCGACAGGCTCAGTACAAGTCTTCGCGGTTCAAAAAAGGAATCAATATGGAACTTGGATTAGTACGCAAAATAGACATTGATAACGAAATGCAGCAGTCCTATCTCGATTACGCCATGAGCGTGATCGTGGCGCGCGCCCTGCCCGATGCACGCGACGGACTCAAACCTGTGCAGCGCCGCATCCTGTATGCGATGTACGACATGGGCATCCGCGCGGACTCGGCTTACAAGAAGTCCGCCCGTATCGTGGGTGAAGTGCTCGGTAAATATCATCCACATGGGGATTCGGCAGTGTATGAGGCAATGGCGCGCATGGCGCAGGATTTTTCCATGCGCACCCTGCTCGTGGATGGACAGGGTAACTTCGGTTCCGTGGATGGCGACCCGCCTGCGGCAATGCGTTATACCGAGGCGCGTCTCACTCCCGCCGCACTCGATATTTTGTTTGACCTCAATAAAAATACGGTCAACTTCAATTCCAATTTTGATGACACATTAACAGAGCCGGGCGTTCTACCTTCGGCAATCCCGAATCTTTTGGTCAACGGCGCGACGGGCATCGCGGTCGGTATGGCAACCTCCATTCCTCCGCACAACCTGAGCGAGGTCGTTGACGCGCTCGTATACATGCTCGAGAAATACGAGAAGCTCGATGACGTTGACGTTGAAACATTGATGGAGTTCGTGCAGGGACCAGACTTTCCGACGGGCGGAATCATCCTTCAGGAGAAGGGCGACGAGGGCATCGAATCAGCATACGGGTCGGGGCGCGGACGCGTGATCGTGCAGGCAAAGGCTCATGTGGAGGAGATGGAGCGCGGCAAGAACCGCATCATCGTCACCGAACTTCCATACATGGTCAACAAGTCCAGCCTGATTGAACGCATCGCAGACCTGGCGCGCGGGGGTTATCTCGAAGGCCTCTCCGACTTGCGCGATGAATCGGACCGTCAGGGTATGCGCATCGTTTTGGAAATGACGAAGAACGCCGATCCCGATGTCGTCCTGCGCGAGCTCTACAAGCGCACGCCCATGCAGTCCACGTTCAGCATCAATCTGCTGGCGCTTGTAGACGGCGAGCCGCGCACGTTAACGCTGAAGCAGGCATTACGCGTTTATATCGAGCACAGGCTGACGGTCATAAAAAGACGCGCTGAATTCGATCTGGAAAAAGCCGAAGCGCGCGCACATATCCTTGAGGGATATTTGATCGCATTAAAGAATCTGGATGAAGTGATCAACATCATTCGCGCCGCCTCCGACGTTGAGACTGCGCGCCTCAAACTGATGAAACGATTCAAGCTGACGGAGTTGCAGGCGACCGCGATCCTTGACATGCAGTTGCGCAGGCTCGCGGCGTTGGAACGCAGGAAGATCGAGACCGAATACAGGGAAGTGGCTGGCATCATCAAGGAACTGACAGACCTGTTGAAGTCACCCAAGAAGATGCGCGGTGTGGTGGCGAGTGAGTTGTTGAAAGTGAAGGAACTCTACGGTGACCGCCGCCGCACGCAGATCGTGAACCTGTCGAAAGCCAGGGACGGCAAGCCCGCCAAGTCACTGACGGCAAGGGACCTTCTGCCCGACCAACAGGTGTGGATCGGTGTAACGGACGATGGGCTGGTCTCGCGCACGCACGATGACAAGCAACCGAAACATTCCGGCAATGACGCGCCACGCTGGCTGGTGAAAGCTTCGACGACAGACACGGTTTACTTCGTCGCGAAATCGGGACGCGCTGCAGCGGTGGCTGTGCATATCATCCCGCAGGCGGAAAAGTTGACGCAAGGCTCGATGTTCTACAAAGTCTCGCCGTTACAGGAGACCGATTCGCTCGCGGCGGTGTTCGCACTGCCATCACGAAAATCCGCGTTGCCCGAAGAGACCTGCGTCATCACAACGACAAGGTTTGGCATGATCAAGAAGAGTCTCATC
>Ga0210377_10004011_pt1 | contig 12482 bp, 12 predicted proteins | sample PLM4_65_b1redo_FD_155480 | JGI IMG/M metagenome (GOLD analysis project Ga0210377, IMG submission 155480) | Groundwater sediment microbial communities from an aquifer in East River, Colorado, USA - PLM4_65_b1 redo | ecosystem: Environmental > Terrestrial > Soil > Riparian zone | place: USA: East... | reverse complement strand
AGCCACGGCAGCCCTTAATTTCGGCAACCTCGACCCTGCAACCCCTGTGGACAAGACTGTTACAACTTCCATAACGTTCGTATGCAACGGAAGCGCTGCGAACGCAACATTCTCGATCACCGACAATGACGGGTTATACGAAACCGGACTAAATGCCAACAGGATGCGTAATACTACCGTTACAACTGAATATCTGCCTTACGGCTTAACCTATAACCCTCAAACAAGCACAGTCCCAAAAGGCGTAAATCAGACCCTGACAATTTCAGGCACAGTTTTAGGAGTTGACTATCAAGACGCCTATGTCGGCAGTTATTCCGACACAGTAGACCATAGCGCCGTAAGAACTACAGGGCGAAAAGGATATCAACGAAGCCTTTTGTTAATGTTATAATATAACCAGAGGTTAACGTTAGAGGATAGTATGATTGAATTAGAAACAAATCCCCCTATGACTTGCAGACTCTCCAAACGTCCCCTCGGCAAGATTCTGGTTGATGGCGATTTCATTTCCGATAAAGACCTTGAGCGCGCGCTGGAAGAACAAAACCATACCAGTGAATTATTAGGCGAAGTGCTCGTGAGGATGGGTCTTCTTGACCCGACGGACTTGAAGGTGGTGCTTTCTGTCCAGGGCAGCCTCGCCTCTGCTGATGACGCGGTAAAGGCCGCAGCAGGTATACGTCAGCTCATGGGAAATCTTCTGCTTCAGGCCCGCCGCATCAGCCGCGAGCAACTTGGTTTGGCGCTCAAGGAACAGCAAAAAACAGGCGAGCAACTCGGCAAGGTATTGTTGCGTCTCGGACTTCTTGACGAAAGGGAACTGGATACGGTCCTCGCATTTCAGCATAATCAGGGCGCAGACAGACCTGTACCCGTGTCTTTCAGACTGGGCGAGATACTGGTCGCCTCCAACTATATCACAAGGGAACAGCTCGAAGACGCTCTTGACAGGCAAAAGCTTTCTCAGAAGAAACTGGGAGAGGTGCTTATAGAAGCAGGTTATGTCGAGCTCCACCACGTAGACCACGGGCTCAGGCTCCAGAAAATGCTGTTGACAGCCGCGCTTGTAGCGGCGCTTTCTCTTTCCTCAGTGCCTGTCGTCCACTCCTCAAGCGCTGGGAGCGCCCCTACGAACAGCACAAAAATAACGGTAACCGCTACTGTGCTGGCCCGTGCCTCCATAAGAATACTGCACCAGACCCCTGAACTGGTTGTGACTAATGCTGACATCTCGCGTGGCTATGTTGAAGTGAGTGCTGCCTCCCGCATAGAGGTGAGGAACAATAGTCAGACAGGGTATCTTCTTGCCTTCGAAGGGCTTGCAGCCCCTTTCAGGGAGGTGTACGTGCAAGGGCTGGGGAATGAGGTGCAGATCAGTTCAGGCATAGGCTGGGTCCACCAACAGTATACAAAAGGAACAGTAACAACTGAACTCAGCTACCGCTTCGTATTGGCTGAAAATGCAGAGCCCGGGACCTATGCATGGCCGTTGGCCATTTCGGCCCAGCCCCTGTAGATGTTCCATTGCTAATTGTAACTTACCCTTCATTATGTTATATTATCACCTCATGAAAACAGCTTTCACTAATACCTGGAGCATTATATATCAGATCCTTTCCGCAGGAATTCTGCTAAGCGCTGTTTCTTCTGTATCCCTTGCCCACGCAGGCGAATGGAGGGTCACCCCCATCAGACTGGATCTCGGCAGAGAGGCCAAGACCGCTGTAATTACAGTCGCTAATGATGCTGATTCCAAACTACAGGTCCAGATGAAGGCGTTCGAATGGTCTCAGGACGCTGAAGGCAAGGACGTTTACACTGAATCCAACGACATCGTCTTTTTCCCGAAGATCATGATCTTTGAAAAAAAGGAAGAAAAAATCCTGAGGACAGGGATAAAGATACCGGCGGTAGCAAAGGAAAAAACCTACAGGTTATTCATAGAGGAAATCCCTGAACCCAGGAAAAACGAAGGCGCAAATATAGCCATAGCCATAAAGTTCGGCGTGCCCATTTTTGTCAAGCCCCTGAAAGAAGAGCCGAAAGGGGAAATAGAAAAGCCCGGGATGTCGAAAGGCGCTGTCAAGATGCTTGTAAAAAACTCAGGTAATGTTCATTTCAGGATTGAATCCATAACAGTTAAGGGAAAGGACCTCAAGGGAGAAGATAAATTTTCGAAAGAACTCTCAGGCTGGTATCTCCTTAGTGGGGTTTCAAGGTCGTACACGACTACAATTCCGCAGGATGTCTGCGAGGCTGTGGCAAAGGTCTCCATAGAAGTCAAGACCGATAAATTTACCCTTAACGGTAATCTGGATGCGGACAAGACCATGTGTCTTCCATAAGCTGGCCGCAAAGTTCCTCTTTAAACGCAAAAAAAAACTTATCTTCCCCCTATGTCATTTCCGCAAGCGAAGCGCGGCTGGAATCCTTCTTCAGAAAGCTTATCGATGCGGGTTTTCGCTGAGAGCCGCTACGACCGCACAAGCTGGAATGAAAACCCGTGCTGGAATTGTTTTGTTATATATGCTGGCGTGCATAGTCCTCATGTTCCCTGTTTTGGCCTTTCCTGCTGAGCAGTCCTTCCAGGCTGGCCATAGGCCTTCGGAATTGGAGACAATTGTGGTGATCATTAGAGTAAATACTGAGACAAAGGGAGAATTTTTTGTAAACCGCACAGCAGACGGAGATTTTTTTGTGAAGACGGCTGACTTGAAGACCATGGGTCTCAGGGACCTTGCCGGAAAGACCGCTGAAATAGAAGGCGAGCAGTATCTCTCTCTGAAATCCACAGAAGGAATAGATTTCGTCTTCAATGAAAATACCCTTTCCCTGGAGATCACTGCCATGCCGTCCCTTCTGCCTAAAAGAGAACTGGACTTCCTGCCGCAGAGACGCACAAACGTTGTTTATACCAGGGACTCTGCTGCATTTCTTAATTACAGGCTGGACTATTTCGCCGGGGATTCCTTCAGCTTCCAGAGCTTTGATCTGATCAATCAACTGGGCATAAGAACAGGCGACCTTCTTTTCCTTACTGATTCTTCCTATACAAAAACTCCTATAGGTGAGCAGTTCGTCAGGCTTTTTACTAACATAACGTATGATATGAGGCCGTCCCTCCAAAGGCTCGTTGTCGGCGATTTTGCGGCAGCGTCAGGCGATCTTGGCAGTAGCGTGACAATGGGAGGTCTCAGCCTTTCCAAGGTGTATAGCATGGACCCTTATTTAATCAAGTATCCCCTTGCCAATTTTGCAGGTTTTACCTCAGTGCCGTCGACTGCGGAGGTCTACCTAAACGGAATGCGTATTCGCACTGAGAAACTTCCGCCCGGGGAATTTGGGTTAAATAATATATATTATTACGGCGGTGCAAATTCTGTGGAGGTCGTGATAAAGGACGCCTTCGGAAGGATCCAGACAGTGAGATACCCCTTTTACGCCACGGACATCCTTTTAAAAAGAGGGCTTCACGAATACAGCTACAACATAGGGTTTATCAGGGAAGAACTGGGGACCAAGAGCAATGATTACAGTTCCCTGGCCTTCTCAGGGTTCCACAGATACGGGGTCAGCGATTCTCTGACAATTGGCATCAGTTCGGAAGGTGGAAGGGGCAATTACAACCTGGGGGCGCAGGCATCCTTTCTAATGAAGCAGGCCGGTGTCATGAGCCTTGCCCTTTCAGGGAGCAGGGATTCCGGTGGCAAGTCCGGTGTCGCAGGAACAATGAACTACAGTTATCAGGGGAAAGCCATAAATACCCAGTTGTTCTTTAAAAGTTTTACACAGGATTATGCAACAATAGACAGAGGTCTTTTAGCTGATAAGACAAAATATGAAGCGGGTGCAGCCATAGGATACAGCACACAGGGTTTCGGTTCCGCATCGGTCGTATTCGACAAAATCAAGAAATACGTGGGGCAGGACAGTCAGTCGCTCATCGTCAACTATACACGTAACCTGACCGGCAAGATTTCGTTGTTCACGTCGTTTACGAGAAGGAACGAGGCGGTATCATCCAATACTTTCTTTGTGGGGCTGACTTATTATCCACGGGAAGGTATGACGTTGTCGTCTAGCTACGAGAAGGGGAACGGCACTGACAGTGAGACGTTGCAGATACAGAAGAGCCTGCCTGTGGGTGAAGGTTTCGGTTACCGGGCCTCAGTCAGCAGGGCCGCCACACAGTCGGGCGAGATCACAACGGCAAACCCCTCTTTCCAGTATAATGCGCGCTACGGCACATATACGGCGGAGTATTCAAGACAATTCGTAAATACCGGCGCAAATGAGAGTTATAGTCTTTCGGCTGCGGGCGGGATCGCTTATATCGGCAATACCATCGGCTTTAGCCGCCCCATCGATGACAGTTTCGGCTTGGTAAAGGTCGGCAGCCTTGAAGGAGTAAGGGTATACCAGAGCAATCAGGAGATTGGCAGGACTGACTCTTCGGGACGGGTCTTTGTGCCGAATCTAGGCTCATATTACGACAACCAGGTGTCCATCGCCGACAAAGACATCCCGATAGACTACTCTATTAAAGAAGTCATCAAATATATTTCCCCGCCGCTCAGGAGCGGGTCGATAATAAACTTTGAGGTGGCAAAATTTCAGGCGATTACAGGGACGTTGAAAATAAAGATTGACAAAGAGGTTTTGCCAGTAGAATTTTATGAGGTCAGCATGATGGTCGACGGCAAGGAAATTACCTTCCCCACCGGCAAGGGCGGCGAGTTTTATTTCGAAAATGTGAAACCTGGAAAGTACAGCGCCTCTTTTGAATATAAAGAAAAAAAGTGTTTATTTGATATAATAATACCCAGGATGGATGAAATGCTCGTTGATCTGGGAGGTATAATCTGTGAAGATGTCCGCTGAATTATGTGTCATTCTGTTCTGCATATTTTTTATGTGTGATAATTGTTCCGCTGATCCCCCCCCCTCCTCCTGCACAGTCTCAGCAACAAGTATTATCTTCGTCAACTATGATGTTTTCTCCACGTTTAATAACGATTCGACCGGTACAATCACTGTTTCCTGCACCGCCCCCTGGCCTTTGCTCACCATAGCCATTGGTCAAAGTTCCAACTCCGGATTTCTTCCGAGAAAGATGAAAAAATCAGGGGGCAGCGATATGCTGAATTACAATATATTCACGGATGCCGCCATGAGCGCTGTCTGGGGCGATGGGACCTCGGGGACTCAGGTTGTCGTGCACCAGCCCAACAAGAAGACGGTCCCTGAAATCGTTTACGGCCGGATCCCTCCAGGACAGGATATTTCGGCGGGTTTTTATTCGGACGTGCTGATGGTTACGATCACTTTTTAGCTAAAAAAAGAGGGATGGCCTGTGCTGGCCCTCTTTTCGTGAATACGCACACGAGCGAAGATTCGGTAAAAGAAGACAGAGGCCTGCCTTTTTCAATGCTGCTTGATATTTTCCAGAAGGACGATTTTTTCTGTCATGTCCAGGGGCATTTCACTTATGAATTCCATATATTCCCCTGTTGCAGGATGCGTGAAGCCGAGCTGTTCTGCATGGAGCATCTGACGTGGAAAGAGGATCTTATGGTTCTCTGTCTCTATATATGTCTTTTTGCCGTAAGTTTTGTCTCCGAGCACCGGATGCCCTATGGATGCAAAATGTACGCGTATCTGGTGCGTTCTGCCTGTACCGAGTTTTGCCTCTATCAGGGTCGCATCACTGAGATGCTTTATCACCTTCCAGTTCGTTACAGCCTCCTTGCCTTTCCGCACCTTTGTGGACATCTTCTTTCTGTCAGATAAAGACCTCCCGATCTTCAGCGCTATCTCGCCGCTGACTTTTTTTAATGTCCCATATATCAGCGCTTTATATTTTCTGGTTATTGATCTTTGCCTGAACTGCTCAACAAGGTTGTAGTATGCGCTGTCGTCGAGCGCAACTACCATGACGCCGGAAGTATCTTTGTCCAGGCGGTGAACAACGCCTGGTCTCAACGGACCGCCTACTGATGCGAGCTTTTTGCAGTGATAAGCGACCGCATTCAGCAGAGTTCTGCTGCTGTGGCCTGCAGCAGGATAGATGACCATACCAGGTGGTTTATTTACCACGATAATGAAATCATCGATGTACAATATTTCGAGCGGTATATTCTCGGGATTAAGCGTCCGGTCTTCCTCAGGGACTGTTATTGATATGATGTCCCTGTATTTTGTCTTGTAGTTAGGTTTGGTGAAATGATAGTTTACCTGCAGAAGTCCCTTTTCAATCAGGTGCAACACCTGGGAGCGGGTAAGTCCTGACAACTCTGCTGCCTGGACATCCACTCTTTTCCCTGCATCTTCGATACTGATGTTGAATTCGGTTTTTTTCATCTTAGAATAATATTACCTGAAATATGATAAATTAGGGGACATCAAGGAATTTAATTGTCTATTTATAACATGGTTAGGAGGTGGTCAGCTTATGACAAAACAGGAAAGGCAAGGGCTTGTAAAAAAAATCTCCACTGAAATCAATACATTAAAAAAGCTGGTTACTGTTATGGAGGAACCGGCAAATCTGCTTTCCCCTGAAGGTCCTGGCGGCAGGTTAAGCCTGAGGGATATGATAAAAATAAAAAGCGCCGTCGAACGGGAGTTGCGTGCTGCGAGGGTCAGACTGAATAAGCTGGAGAGTGCGTTAAAGAAGATAGATGATCCGGCATTCGGGACCTGTTATATCTGTGAACAACCTATACCGCTTGCGAGGCTTTTAGCTATTCCTGAAACAACGAGATGCATTAAATGCAAAGATGAATAGCAATAATTTGCTCCTGAACAGAATTAAAGACTCTCTCCAAGCGTAGTTTAGATGAGTTCCTGGATATGCATCAGGACGGACTGGTGATAACCGGGGCAACCAAATTGGTGAGTCCCTTTTTTGCCCCAAGCCGTTTTTTTTCTGCGAACTTTGCGCCTTTGCGCGATCAGCTGCTTTATTAGGATAATCAGTGTAATTCAGATTGCCGCAGATTCCTCTTGACAATCATATAAATATATGATTATATGATTATATGAAAGAAGTCGAAAAAATAATGAAGCTGTTATCAGACAATACCCGTCTGAGGATACTGATGCTTCTGACGAAAAGGGAATTGTGCGTGTGCCAGATCATGGGTGTTTTGGGGGTATCACAGCCGCTTGTATCGAGGAACCTGAAGCTCCTTGGTGACGCCGGTTTTCTGTCAGAACGGAAGGAAGGGAAGCTGGTCTTTTATTCAATGAAGAAAGATATGGATGTTCTCAACAGCAGGCTGGTTGAGCTGTTGAAGGATACCTTGAAAGGTGACAGGATCTTAGCGGAAGACCTCAGGTCACTTGGGGAATGCGAGGAGTTTCAGAAAAAGACTGGAAAGTGCGATATGAAGACTTTCTCTGATTATATGTCAAAAAGCCGCAGGAAGGCATTGAAAGTACAGGGGGCTTAAAACAATCTTCCCCCATTTTTTACAGGTAATTATTCTCTGGTGTTCCCTGTTCATTTTGCTTCCCGCCAATGTGTTCCCTCAGGAAAGGGTCTTGTCGCTCGCTATCCATTTAAAGACATAATATGCTATAATAAACAAATGGCGCAACAATGAAATTAATATCATTTGAGATGCGTAAAAGTCATGGAGGTGAATAAAAATGTCATATAACAGATGTATATGCCAGAAGTGCGGTAATCAGTATGCAACCGTGATAGATAAAGACGAGGATCTTCAAAATGAACCCTGCCCCAATTGCGGTGAAAAACAGTTGAAAATTACTGTACCGATGAGTGTTTCCGAGGTTAACAGTCTTTTCTCCGGCGGTGGTTGAAGCCCGAGAGGGTGCTGAGACCGGTCAGGTCTTAAACAGATAAAAAAAGAGAAGGGCGTAGCTGAAAAGTGCGCCCTTTTTTTATTTTATTATCCTAACCCTGATAAACTGGAACCAAAAACATTTTCCTCGCGCAAAGAAAAAACATAACCCGTAATGATTCCGGATATCCTATTTTCAGACTGACTATTATTCCTTTCTTTGCTTCTTTGCGCCTTTGCGCGAGACATACTCTGTTTATTTTTTACGGAAGTTTCTCTTTATGATCTATGCGGTTTTGCGTGAACAACTGCCGTTTTTAGGATTAAGTCTGTATCTCTATCCTGAATTCTGCACCGTCTTTGGTATTTTTTGCGGTCAGTTTTCCATTCCCTTTATTTTCGATAATCATTTTTGACATATAGAGCCCGATTCCGGTGCCCTTGTCATCTTGTTTGGTTGAAAAATATGGCTCGAATATCTTGTCAATGATATCCGCTGGAATACCTCCTCCATTGTCCCTTATGGTCAGCACGGCCCTATTGTCCTCCCTGAAGAGCCGTATCGTGACCTTTGGTTGTTTTACATCTCTTTCAATGAGAACATCTCTTGCATTATTCAGGAGGTTCAAAAGTACCTGGGAATATTCATTAGGGAAACCTTCAACTGTTATGTCGTCCTTTATGTCAAGTTCAATGTCAATGCCGCTGTTTTTGAAGCTTACATTTACAAAAGAAATGGACTTGATTACAGACTCTGCCATGCTGAATTCCTGGGGTTCTTTTTGCGGCGCAAAAAAGTATCTGAAATCATCGATAGTCACTGACATGCTATGTATTATAGTCATTGCTTTATCAACGCTGGCATTAAGATACTCTTTGTCAAAGTCCCCAAACTCCTGCGCATTCTTTAAGTCCTGTATTAAAAGCCCGATGTTATTAAGAGGCTGTCTCCACTGATGCGCAATATTGCCGATCATTTCGCCCATGGAAGCAAGCTTTGCCTGCTGTATCAACAAGTGGTCCTTTTCTCTCCCTTTGGCAATTTCTTCAGCGACTCTTTGCTCCAGGGTCTGGGTCAATTGCTTAAGATTTCTCAGTAATTCACTTAATGCACGCAGGGGAAACCTGCGCATAAAGCCATAAATTAACAAACCGGTTATTATGCCTGCTAAGGTGAAATAAGCTGTAAAATCCAGGAGATGTCTAAGAGAGCGACTTATCTCAATTCTCCCCACAATATGCCCTGAGTCAAGGAGATTCATGCTGTGCTTTATAAGAGGCAATTCGGGCCGGTCGTCAACTTCTGCCAGCAAAACGCCCTGTCTGTTGATAATGCTGCGCTTTTCTTTGGTGCGATCTGCTGGCCGGCGTGCCAGAAATTCTTCCATTCTCATAGTCTCGTAGTGCCACCAAAGGGGATTTTGATTTATCATGCTGGTCAGATCATGGGCATTGATTTCTGTTTCCATTGAAAGTACAGAGCTCAGTTTAATATATCCTATGGAAAAGTAGATGGCAGGAAATGCGACAGCAATTATTAAGGACAGTATTGCAGTCAGAATATTTGTAATACGTATGACATTGGAAATGCGGTCTTGCATCCTACGGAATCACCTGGCAGCCAGGTGACCTGTTCTGCTGAGAATAGACTGTCCGGAGGAACAAAAGACAAAATCTATAAACTGCCTGACCAGGGGTGAAGACCTGGGACCTGTAATTATATAGAGATCTTTAAAATACAGATAGGCTCCGTCGGACAGTGTTCTGACACTCGGCCTTATGCCGTTTAATGACAGTATGTTAAGATTCCGCTTCTCCGAGATAAGCTGGCAGAGTCCGGCAGCTCCGAAAGAACCGGGCAGTCTTTCGATCAAGTCAGCGTTTTCCTGATCATTAACAGCTATGTTCAGGCCGCTTCTTTTGGATGAATTCTGAACAGCCTTGTTCATATCCTCAGACATGTTCGCTAAGATTTTAGTGCTCGACTCTCCGGCTGGACGCAGTATAAGGCGAATGGGCGTATCGTCAGGCCAGGTTGTGGTTTTGCCGTTATAGATGTCAGCCACGTCCTGCAGGGTAATATTAGACAGTTTATTTGTTTTATGAGTAATAAACACAAAGGGGGTTTTTGCATATTCAATGGAAATCAGTCCTCTGTTCTGCTCATCACCAGAGGGCTCTCTGTATGAAATCGCGATATCCAGTTCGCCTCCGAGAAGGGCCTTTATCCCTCCGCTGCTGCCAAGGCTTGGAAGTACGGTTATGGTTATATCAGGATGTGTTTTCCGGAACTGTTCGCCAAGCAATTTCATGGTAGCCAGGGCCGTGCCGGTCCCGCCGATCCTTATTTGCTTTGCAGCCCCTGCAGCATAAAGCTCGCTTCTCAATGCAAATAATGAAACAGTTAATACAATCAGGATAACTACACCAAGAGTCGGGAAAACAGATAATTGCCTTGACCTGTTCACTTTTCCCCTGGCATGTCTTGTATGAGATTGGGATAAAGCTTTTTCAGGCAGTCAGGACATATACCATGACTGAATTGCGCCTCAGAATGCTCACGGATATAGCTTTCAATTTGCTGCCAGTACCCCTTGTCATCTCTAATTTTCTTACAGGAAGAGCAGATGGGAAGGAGGCCGCTCAATTTTTTTACGTTATCAAGGGCATCCTGGAGTTTGGCGATGAGCTCATCCTTTTCTTTGTCCTGTTGTTGAATTTTCTTTTCGAGCAGGATGTTTTCTGCACATCTCTCCACTGAGGAAAAGAGAGAGGCCATATCCAGGGGTTTCATTATATACTTGTCTATACCTACTTCAATAGAGTTAAGCAAAATGCTCGCATCACTATGGGCGGTTGTCAGGATAATCTTGCTATTTTTGTCTAATGATTTGATTTCTTTTGACATTTCCATCCCGTCCAGCACAGGCATCCTTATGTCTGATATCACTATATCAGGCCTGTATTGCTTATACAGGTCGAGTCCTTCCCGCCCGTTTTCAGCCTCATAAACGGTCAATACTCTCCTCTTTAGCATTCTGGCCACTGCTGACCTTGTTACCTGTTCATCCTCTACATAAAGAATTGAAATTGCCAGCTTTTCGTTTTGATTATTGTTACCCATTTTTATATTATTGCGCTTTTACCATCGGAAATCAAACAAAAACAGTCCTGTTAAAGATTCTGGGCCTGTCCCTGACTTGATACTGGGTCAAGCCGGACAATGACAATATTCGAGTTTAGGGCAAACTCTATATGGGGAATGAGATTGTTTGGAAATCGATATTGCAACTTACGGGATATATGTTTAGACTATTGACATGATAAGAAAGGCGCTGATTCTGAAGGTATTCGATGCAGCATATATGCAGAGGTGGAATGACAAGGTGCGGCCTGTGGAATTGGTGGAGCTCGACAAACAGGCTCATAAAATGGTTACAGCTTTCTTCCTTGGAAAGTTCGAAGAGGAGACCCCTGGCTTTAGCTGGACAGAGGTGATAGAAGGGGGCATTTTCGAGCTTCTGCAGCGGCTTGTGATAACAGATCTGAAGCCGCCGATTTTCTACAAAATCAAAGAGGACAGGGAAAAGTATAAAAAGCTCAATGAATGGGTTTATAAAGAGATAGAGCCGATCATCTCTCCGCTCGGAAAAGACTTTTGCCGGCGTTTTAAGGAGTATTTTAATAATTCAAGCTGCAACATCAACAAGAATATCCTAAGCGCTTCCCATTTTTATGCCACGAAATGGGAATTCGATATCATAGAGCGGGCAAACCCTGACGGATATGAGATAGCCTCAATAAAACAGGACCTGCAGAAAAAGCAGGGGCACTATTCTGACCTTGTGGGGATGGTCCAATTGAGGGAAGAGACGCGTTATAGGGATTTCCTCGATTTATGCGGTCAGCTCAGATTCCAGGCGCGGTGGGCAAATCTCCACAGGATACCGAAGACCTCTGTTATCGGCCATTCTCTCTTCGTTGCTGTATTGTCTTATCTCTTTTCCCTTGAGATCAGTGCATGCGACAGGAGGTGCGTCAATAATTATTTTACAGGGCTGTTTCACGACCTCCCGGAGGTGCTTACACGGGACATCATTTCACCTGTCAAGAGGTCAGTCGAAGGCTTGAGCGAGTTGATAAAACAGTATGAAAAAGAGCAGATGGAAAAGGAAGTCTACGGTCTGATCCCTAAGGAGTGGCACAAAGATGTGCGGACCTTTACTGAGAAGGAGTTTGACAGCATCATTACCTTCAAGGGAAGGCGGAAAAAACTTGGCAGTGATGAAATCAGTGAACGGTATAACGCAGACATCTACAATCCAAGGGACGGAGTGCTTGTCAAGGCAGCCGACAGTCTTGCAGCCTTTATTGAGGCCTATGTTGCCATCAGAAACGGAAGCTACAGCCGCGAATTCCAGGAGGCGAAGCTGGAGTTCAGGAACACCTATGGTCGGGCCACAATAGCAGGCATCAACTTCGGGGAGATCTATGCTGACTTTGACTGACCTGGATTTGTTCAGGGAAAAGCTGCAGGAGCTTGTTGCAAAGTTCGGGAAAGACAAAAACCATTATCTCTCCAAGGGCTATCCCGAGGCGCAGGTCAGGCTGGATTTTTTGAACCCCTTATTTGAAGCCCTCGGCTGGGACATCGAAAACAAAGGCCACAAA
>Ga0210377_10004010_pt1 | contig 12482 bp, 9 predicted proteins | sample PLM4_65_b1redo_FD_155480 | JGI IMG/M metagenome (GOLD analysis project Ga0210377, IMG submission 155480) | Groundwater sediment microbial communities from an aquifer in East River, Colorado, USA - PLM4_65_b1 redo | ecosystem: Environmental > Terrestrial > Soil > Riparian zone | place: USA: East... | reverse complement strand
GCGTTTTTCTTCGGGGAGGTTGAGAAAGGTTTGTTTAGGCATAAAAATGTGACCTCAAGGTCATATGACCTGCGGGTCACATTATAGGACTAATTCTATCCATGTCAATGGGATTCTGAGTGACAAATGTCACTTCTTGATGGATTATGCGCTCGGTTCCTGTTCAGCCGGTGCCTGTAGATTCTTCGAGAAGCCGAATCTCCCCCAAACTATTTTCAACATTAACCCTGCCCGCCAAAATGCGACTGCCGCCATCCCATGAGCCAACACCGCGAACAAGGGTGGCTTTTGGAGGGTGTAGTAGATCCAACACTCGCGGGTGGTTCCCCACAGTTCGAGATAATATCCCAGCCCCGCGCCGGCGATGAATGTGAGCAATGCAAAACGATAATCTGTAGGTGTGAGAATTAGGAGAACGCAGAGAATTAGGGAGAGCCAGGTATAGGATTTGTCAAAGGTCGGGGCAACGAAGACCAGCATCAGGCTTAGAAAAGAGGCGAAGGTAATCCAATAAACGATTTTTATGCCGGAGTCCAAAATCTCCCGATTTTGGATTGATCCAACCGTCCATTCAAAAGTCTGGAGACTTTTGAGTCCGTAATCCAGCAAGCGCGTGATCCGATCGATTGAAAGCGACGCGATGGGCCAGGCCGGGATAATCCACAGCGGTGGGCGTTCTGCCGTGTAATAGTGCCAAAGGTTGGTTTGTGTGCCCCATGATTCGATGGCAAGCCCGCCGCATATGCCCACGAATACGATGAGCAGGTCCGTTTTGAGGTTGGCGCGGGCGATGATGGTCAGGGACATGAAGCCGAAGATGCCGAGCAAAAGCCAGTCCATATAACGCCACCAGGGACCGTTCCAATCCACGTAGGCAATCGCCTCCTCCGCCAGGGGCCACCAGATGTAGATGATCAGGATGCAGATAACGAAGAACCCGCCCAGCAGGATGCTGCTGTCGCGGGTCCAGATGTTGGAAAGCACACGCCGTAGAGTGGACATAGGCTGGATTATAGCAAAGGTCAACTGGTTGAATAACAAACTTAAAAAATCCCGAATAGGTTACAGGTCACCTTGCTTTTTTGTTGGCACTCACATAGAATCACGCTCATTCCATAAGGCGGGAATTAGTTCTTGTTCGTAATCGTATCGTATCAAACTGGCTTTTAGTGTTTCAGGAGGTGTACGGGACGTATTGAGTTCGAGCAGGAGTAAGAATGTGAATTTCACATTATTATCCATTTCATCAAGTCTTTTGTTTGAGGAGAACAAACATGACAAAATCTTTTTCAAAGGTGTTTTCACTGACACTCATACTGGTATTAATGCTGAGTACGTTGCCAATGCAGAGTGCGCAGGCGCTCGGAGGCGGCTCTGGTTCGATTAGCCTGACTACTTTGGGAACCGCATATACTCAGAATTTTAATACCCTCGCTAATACGGGGACGACTAATAGCATTACTGTTATCAACGGCTGGTTCCTGGAGGAAGGAAATGTAACCGCTACGGCGAACAATGGTCTATATGCGGCCGGCACCGGAAGCGGCAACGGCGGCGACACCTACAGTTTTGGCGCAGCTGCCAGTAATGAGCGCGCGTTTGGTGGATTATTAAGTGGGAGTGTAACCCCAACCATTGGCGCACAATTCACAAACAACACCGGCTTTACTGTTACTGCGCTTGATGTTTCCTACGTAGGCGAAATGTGGCGTCTCGGGCAAAATCCAGCGGGACGTGCTGCTGACAGGCTAGATTTCCAACTTAGTACGAATGCAACCAGTTTACTCACTGGTACATGGACAGATTACAATAATCTTGATTTTTCAAGCCCAGTAGTGGCTGGTACAGTTGGTGCTTTGAATGGTAACTCATTGCTCAACCAAACCTCGCTAAGCTTTTCCATCACAGGTTTGAGCATTCCCAACGGCACATCCTTCTGGATTCGCTGGAGGGACTTTGACCTAGCCCCTGGCGCAGATGATGGTTTAGCGGTGGATACCTTCTCCCTGACCCCCAGGGTATTTGATTTAGCTCCGGAAGTCTCAGATACGTTCCCTGACAATGGAGCAACAGACTTCCCAATCAATGCCAATCTTACAGTTACTTTCAGCGAGCCGGTGAACGTTACACCGTCCTGGTTTGAATTGACATGTGACAGTTTGCCTGTTTCGGCAACTTTCAGTCCCGGATCCGGCCCGGCTACCTCCTTCACCATAGATCCTAGCACTTCACTCACTGATGGAGCCAATTGCACACTAAAAGTGCTTGCCAATCAAGTTAGCGATCAGGATGGATTTGATCCACCTGATAATATGGTCATGAACTTTACGGTTGGGTTCACAGCTTTAGATCATTGTACTGCCCCATATACTCCCATTTACACCATCCAGGGCAGTGGACTGTCCACACCCATCCCTGGTAATGTCCGTACGAGAGGTGTCGTGGTGGGTGACTTTGAAGGCAGTTCAGGTCAACAGGGATTCTATATGCAGGATGTTTCCGGCGATGGCGATCCCGCGACTTCTGACGGCATCTTCGTATTCACTGGAAGTTCCGATCTTGTGAGTGTGGGACAGTTGGTAAGTGTGACTGGTGTCGCTGGAGAAAGATTCGATCAGACATCCATCACGGGCAGCACCACCTCTACCCCTGTCCCAGCAGAGACTGTTGTCAACTGTGGGACTGGCAGTGTGACAGCCACCGATGTAACCATGCCATTTGCAGATGCAGATTACCCAGAACGCTTCGAGGGTATGCTTGTCCGCTTCCCGCAAGATCTTGTCATTGCTGAATACTTCAACTATGAACGCTTCGGCGAAATGGTCATTGCTCTGCCCATCGCCGGGGAAACCCGTCCATTTACACCAACTTCCATCGATGAGCCGGGTTCGCCCGAAGCAACGGCTCGCACCCTTGCTAACAGCCTAAGCCGCATCACGCTGGACGACACTCTTGGCACCCAAAACCCAGCCACCCTGCGCCATCCGAACGGTGCTACATTTAACCTGAACAACCGCTTCCGTGGCGGTGATACTGTCACAAATACGGTTGGTGTGTTGGGATATGACTTCGGTTTATATCGAATCCAGCCCACGGGACCGGCAGACTACACCTCTGTGAACCCGCGACCGGCTTCGCCTGAACCGGTGGGCGGAACCGTCCGAGTTGCCGCGATGAACACGCTCAATTTCTTCGTGACTCTTGACACTACCACCAGTGATAGTGGATCCGGACCTTGCGGTGCCAACCAGAACCTCGATTGCCGCGGTGCCGATGCCGATCAGCCTTTGGAATTCACACGTCAGCGAGATAAGCTTCTCACTGCGCTTTCAGGCCTCGATGCCGATATCATCGGTTTAAATGAACTTGAGAGCACACCCGGTGCTGAACCGCTGGTTAGTATTGTGACCGGTATGCCAGGCTACGCCTACATCAATACTGGACCCATCGGTACGGACGCGATCAAAGTAGGTCTCATCTACAGATCTGCAGTTGTTACACCGGTTGGTGCGTTCCAGATCCTCGATTCAACCGACGATTCGCGCTTCATTGACACCAAGAGCCGCCCATCCCTTGCCCAAACCTTCATGGTCAATGCCACCGGTGCCAAATTCACCGTGGTGGTTAACCATCTCAAATCCAAAGGTTCAGCCTGTGACGATGTTGGCGATCCGGATCTTGACGATGGTCAGGGCAATTGCAGCCAGACCCGCCGAGCCGCGGCAGAAGCCCTGGTGGATTGGCTTGCCACCGATCCAACTGGCAGCGGTGATACCGACTTCATCATCATGGGTGACCTGAACTCGTATGCCCAGGAGGATGCAATTGATGAAATCAAAGCTGGCTCTGATGACGCCGTTGGCACCAACGACGATTTCACCAATTTGATCTCTTACTTCCATGGCGCCTTCGCCTACTCCTACACCTTCGATGGAGCAGCAGGTTATCTTGACCATGCGCTCGCGAATCCAAGCCTGTTCGCACAGGTGACCGGCGCGGCAGACTGGCACATCAACTCTGATGAACCGGATGTTTTTGATTACGACACAACCTTCAAACCCCCCGCACAGGAAGCGCTCTATGAAGTAAATCAATATCGCACTTCTGACCATGACCCTGTGGTGGTTGGTCTTGATCCGCTTCACTACAACTTCACTGGATTCTTCCAGCCGGTTGATAATGCACCAGTGTTGAACTCGGTGAAAGCTGGAAGCAGTGTGCCTGTGAAGTTCAGCCTCGCTGGGGATCAAGGCTTGGATATTTTCCTGAGTGGATATCCAACTTCACAACAAATTGCCTGCGATTCGAGCGCATCTTTGGATGACATCGAACAGACTGTGACTGCCGGCGGCAGCAGTCTCTCTTACGATGCCACCACCGATCAATATACCTATGTTTGGAAGACAAACAAGTCCTGGGCAGGCACATGCCGTCAGTTGGTCGTGATCTTGAAGGATGGTTCGATCCATACCGCAAACTTCAAGCTCAAATAAGCTGCATAAGAACCAGAATTAAAAGCCGGGCCCGTCAAAGGGTCCGGCTTTTATTATTCCTGTTTGCGCCCTGGAGTCCAAAGTCTATAGACTTTGGACTCCAAGTATTCTCCTTTATTTATACACCTGTGGGTTCACACAGTTTGGCAACGGCTCGCCCTTCAAGCCTGCGATCAGATTCTTTGCAGCCATCCAGGACATTTTGTTGCGTGCCACTTTGCTGGCGCTGGCGATGTGCGGCATCACGACCACGTTATCCAGGTTCAGCAATGGATGGTCAGTGGGGAGTGGTTCCGGTTCGGTCACATCCAATCCCGCGGCGAAGATGCGGTTCTCTTTCAGTGCTTCGTATAACGCATCCAGATCAACGACCGGACCACGTGAGGTATTCACCAACACAGTGGTAGGTTTCATCTTCGATAAGGCTTCCGAATCGATCAGATGGCGCGTATCAGGTGTCAGCGGGGTATGAAGCGAGATGAAATCCGATTCTTCGAGGATCGACTCAAAGTCCACGCTTGAGGCTTTGATATCGGGGTCCGGTTTGGATTCATTCGGGTCATAATAGATCACACGCATATCGAAACCCACCGCACGGCGCGCCATCGCCTTGCCGATACGACCAAAGCCCACCAACCCCAACGTTGCGCCTTTCATTTCAGTGCCAAGCAACAGCATCGGACCCCACGTTTTCCATTTGCCATCACGCACATACCGGTCTGCTTCCAAAATGCGGCGTCCAGCACTCATCATCAATGTGAAGGCAAAATCGGCGGTGGCATCGGTGAGCACATCGGGCGTGTTGCCCACAGGGATCTTGCGCGCCGTCGCGGCGTTGATGTCGATGTTATCGAAACCCACCGCGTGGTTGCTGATGACCTTCAATTGCTCGCCGGCCGTATCCATCACTTCGCCGTCAATCTGATCGGTGAGCAGGCTCAGGATCCCGTCCACGCCTTGAATGCGCTTGAGCAATTCTTCGCGGCTGGGTGGCAGTTCGTTGGTCCACAGGTCCACTTCGCAAAAATCCCTGACCATTTCCAATCCCTTATCGGGAATGATTCGAGTTACAAATACTTTTGGCTTCGTCATACGTTCTCCGTAAAATTCTTCTGATATGATAACAGCAATGGACGAAAATCGTTTCGCGACCCACAGCCTGAAAGATCCGCGCATCTTGCGCATCCTTGATGCCGCGCTCGATGCTGTTGACCCATACAAGGCGGTGCAGCAATATTTGCCGGACATCAACGGACGCATTTTCGGTTTAGGGATTGGGAAGGCCGCCATCCCGATGATGGACGCGCTCGCCGAACGGATTCCCCTCTCAGGCGGACTCGCCGTCACAAAGTTCGCTTCATCACTAAGCCGGAAACTGTATTCCGTTACCCCCAATATGGGGGTTATCGAAGGTGGACATCCCATCCCGGACGCGCGCTCGTTAATCGCAGGCAAACGCGTCTTGGATTTTGTTTCTTCCTTGAACGAAGATGATACGTTGGTCTGTTTGATCTCAGGTGGCGGCTCCGCTTTAGTGACTGCGCCATATGAAGGCATCACTCTCGATGACATGCAGACGCTCACGCGTGAACTGCTCTCCTGCGGCGCGCGCATCGACGAGATCAACACCATCCGCCGCCAGTTGGATCGCGTCAAAGGCGGAGGATTGGCACGTGCGACAAAAGCAAAAGTCGTTAGCCTGATCTTGTCGGATGTGGTTGGTAATCCGTTGGAAGCAATTGCATCCGGTCCTACAACTCCAGACCCAACATCGAGGGAAGATGCGCTCGATATTTTGAGAAAGTACCAGTTACAAGATCGAGCGCCAATTACTATTTACCAATTACTAACAACTTCTACTTCGCCGCTCGCCGGGGACGGCGGCTTGAGCATGGGTGAACGCGTGCAAAACATCGTCATCGGTGATAATGAACTTGCTTCGCGCGCCGCGCTGGAGCAAGCGAAACGGGAAGGATTTCACGTTTCACTCCTTACGAATCAACTACAAGGCGAAGCGCGTGAAGTTGGAATAGCACTATCGATGAAATTGCTGGATGAAGTTTCAAATCGACCGCGTCCGTTTTGTTTGATCGCGGGCGGGGAGACAACAGTCACACTTAAGGGCAACGGCAAAGGTGGCAGGAATCAGGAACTGGCATTAGCCGCGGTGAATGAACTGCGTGATATGCAAAATGTAATGTTGATCGCGCTGGCGACGGATGGCGATGACGGTCCAACCGATGCGGCGGGCGCGGTGGTGACGGGTGAATCCGCTCAACGGGCCGAGTCGCTTGGGTTGGACGCGGCAGGCTCGTTATCCCGGAATGATGCGTACCCCTTTTTCGAAGCATTGGACGATCTGATCCGAACCGGTCCAAGCGGTACGAACGTCAACGACCTGGTTTTTTTGCTCGCGCTGTAATGTTACATTGACAGTCTTTGTTTTAGTCATATAATTGTTTTGTCAGACAAGGCAAAACATCACATTTCCCATTTATGGTTTTAGACTATTAATTTCGGGAACATTATTAAAATGGCTGGCAGGAAAATTTCGTTTGTTTTACGAACGGGGTACCCTTACTGAATAATTGGTAGGAGGGTATTCCGTTTTTGTTTTGCAACATCCAGATCGATATAAAGGAGGTGACGCCTTAATCCAGAACGTTTTTTGCACGACCATCAGTTTTGCACAATCAAGAAAAGGAGAAGAATAAAATGATCAAGAATAGATGGTACAGCCTGGTCACTGTACTTGTTATAGTAATGTTGGTGCTCTCTGCCTGTGGTGGCGGCGCCAAAAAAGTGGAAGTGTTCTCATGGTGGACCGGTGGTGGTGAAGCCGCTGGTCTCGAAGCCATGATCAAGGTCTTCAATGCGAAGAACCCCAATGTTGAATTCATCAACGCGGCAGTGGCTGGCGGTGCCGGAACCAATGCGCGCGCTGTGTTAGCCACCCGTTTGCAGGCTGGCGACCCGCCCGATTCCTGGCAGGGTCATGCTGGCCAGGAATTGATCGGTACCTATGTTGCCGGCAAACAGATCCAGCCGTTGAATACTCTGTATGAGTCGGAAGGCTGGCTGGCTGTCATGCCGAAGACCCTCATCCCGCTGATCTCGGATGGCGGCAACATCTACTCGGTGCCCGTTAATATCCACCGCGCCAATGTGTTGTGGTACAACCCCGCCGTCCTCGAAGCGAATGGCGTTGCGGTTCCCGCCACCATGGATGAATGGTTTGCCGCCATGGATACCCTGCAGGCTGCCGGTGTGACCCCTCTCGCCCTCGGTGAGCAGTGGACCAAGATGCACCTGATGGAAACCGTTTTGCTTGGCACCCTCGGACCTGACAAGTACAATGGTCTGTGGGACGGCTCGACGGATTGGGGCAGTGCTGATGTGAAGGCTGGTTTGGATAACTATCAGAAGGCTCTCGGTTATACCAACAGTGATTCTGCTTCATTGTCCTGGCAGGATGCTTCTCAGCTCGTGATCAATGGCGACGCCGCATTCAACGTGATGGGCGACTGGGCGGAAGGCTACTTCCGTGAATTGGGCAAGACCCCGAACACGGATTACGGCTGGGCTCCTGTTCCCGGTAGTGTCGGCGTGTTCCAGTTCCTTTCCGACTCGTTCGTGCTCGCCGTTGGTGCGCCGGATGAGGATGGCGCCATGTCATGGTTGAAGATCGCCGGTTCCAAGGAAGGTCAGGAAGCGTTCAACCCGGTCAAGGGCTCGATCTGCGCCCGTACTGACTGCGATAAGAACCTCTTCGGTGTTTATCTGCAGTCCGCCATGGATGACTGGGCAAGCAACACAGTGGTTGGTTCGTTGACCCACGGTGTGGTTGCCAATGACTCCTGGAAATCCGAGATCGATACCGCGCTCGGCCTCTTCATTCAGGATGGCAATGTGGACGGCTTCCAGGCTGCCCTGGTTGCTGCCTGTGCTGCATCCGGTCCGTGCAAGTAAAATCTGAGTAAAATAATGAGGCTCCGTCGAACTTCGGCGGAGCCTTAAAAATTTTTCCGGTTGAAAGAGGCTCGTCATGCTTAGAGACAAAGACCGCTATCTTTCCATTATTCTTATTTCTCCGTCCATTCTTGCAGTTTTGATCTTTGTTTATGGCTTCATCGCCTGGTCAGTTCGCGTCTCACTCAGCGCATGGAAGGGCCTCAGTGCGGATTACACCTGGGTTGCATTTAAAAATTATATCGCCCTGTTCTCTGATCCGCGCTTTATGGTGGATGTGCGGAACACATTGATCTTTACCGGTGTGTTTGTAATCGGTAGCATCCTGCTGGGTTTTTTTCTGGCAGTGATGTTGGATCAGGGTTTGAAAGGGGAAAGTTTCTTCCGTAGTTTGTTCCTGTTTCCGATGGCGATCTCCTATATCGTGACAGGCGTGGTCTGGCGCTGGTTGATGAACCCGGCGGAGGGGGATCGTTTGAGCGGGTTCAATTTGTTGTTTGCTAATCTCAATCTGGATTTCCTGATCAATAAATGGCATACCACTGAAACCTGGGGCATCGCCGCCATCGCCCTCGCCGCCATCTGGCAGATGTCCGGGTATACAATGGCGATCTACCTGGCAGGCTTGCGTTCCGTCCCGGACGAGTTGCGCGAAGCCGCGCGGATCGATGGCGCGAGCGAATTCCAGATCTATCGTCATATCATCCTGCCACTGCTTTCACCGGTTACGCTTAGTGCGTTGATCATTCTCGGTCACATGTCCCTCAAGGTGTTCGATCTCATCATCGCTGTGGCAGGGAAACAACTACCCCTGGATGTGCCAGCCATCTACATGTGGCAGACTACTTTCGACGGTCTCTTTTACGGGCGCGGCGCGGCGATAGGCATCCTGCTGTTGATCAGCGTTGCGGTTCTCATCGTTCCATATATTCGATTCACGCTTAAGTCGGAGGCACAACAATGAATGCGAAACTCCGCCTTGGCAAAAACTGGTTATATATTCCACTGGTCGCGATGGCGATCTTCTATCTCATCCCCATGTACGTGATGCTGGTGACAGGCTTCAAGAGTTTTGCGGAAGTGGATCTCAAGACCATGTGGAACCTGCCGCAGGGCATCCACTTCGATAATTACATCGAAGCCTTCTCGCAGCTGTCGCCTTCGCTCTGGAACAGCTTCATCATGGTGATCCCTGCCGCGATCATTTCATCCATGCTTGGCTCGTTGAACGGTTTCATTCTCGCCAAGTGGAAATTCCGCGGCGCGGATTTCATCTTTCCGTTCATCCTGTTCGGGATGTTCATCCCCTATCAGTCCATTCTGATCCCACTTGTTATTTTCATCAACAACACCTTGAGGGTGATCGGGTTGGGCGGCATCCCGGCATTGATCATCGCACACATCATTTATGGTATTCCGATCACCACACTCACCTTCCGCAACTACTATGCCAGTCTGCCGCAGGAACTGCTCGAAGCCGCCAAGATCGACGGTGCGGATATGCTCGGTATCTACCGCCACATCCTTTTGCCGATCTCCATCCCGAGTTTTGTCGTGGTGCTCATCTGGCAGTTCACCTCTGCGTGGAATGACTTCCTCTTTGCGGTGGTGCTCACAGGCAATCGCTCTTGGCCCATCACGGTCGCGTTGAATAACATGGCAGGCAGTCAGATCATTTCATGGAATGTGCAAATGGCAGGCTCACTCCTCGCCGCTTTGCCTACATTGCTCGTCTACATTTTCCTGGGTCAATACTTCCTGCGAGGGTTGCTGGCAGGCTCTCTCAAAGGGTAAAACTTTACATCCAAAAAACAAAAAGGCTCCATCGGAGCCTTTTTGTTTGACTTTTCCCAATTCCTCGTCTACACTTTTCTCATGCTTGCCCGAGTTTTTTCCTGTGCGGTCGTCGGTCTCGAAGGCGTCATCGTTGAGGTCGAGGTGGATTACACCAATGGACTCCCCGGCGTTACGATTGTCGGGCTCCCGGACGCGGCCGTGCAGGAGAGTCGCGAACGCGTGCAAACTGCGGTCAAGAATGCCGGTTTGCATTTCCCCCGCCATCGCATCGTTGTTAATCTATCACCCGCCTCCATCCGTAAAGAGGGACCTGCCTACGATCTTCCCATCGCGCTTGGTGTCATTATCCTTGCCGGTCATCTTTCGCACGATGTGGTTGATAACACCCTCGTTATCGGTGAACTTTCGCTCGATGGCGTTGTCCGTCACACTCGCGGAGTCCTGCCGATGGCAGCAATGGCACGCGTCCATGGATACAAGCGGATGTTCGTCCCCGAAGTGGACGCAGGCGAAGCGGCTTTGATCCCGGACCTGGAAGTGATCCCCGTCAAAACGCTTGCGGATCTCTACGACCATTTGTCCGGTCGCCGTTTAATCGAACCCTACCAACTCTCCAGCGTCGATGACCTCGATCCGCTTTTCGTTCCAACCGATTTCAGCGAGATCAAGGGACAGGAACACGTCAAGCGCGCGCTCGAAGTCGCCGCAGCTGGGGGACATAATGTTCTTATGGTGGGTTCCCCTGGATCGGGTAAGACTTTACTTGCCCGTGCCATGCCCGGCATCCTGCCGGAGATGAGCATCGAAGAATCGTTGGATGTGACGCGCATTTACTCCGTGGCAGATCAACTGCCCGCTGGCACGCCGTTAATCCGTCATCGTCCCTTCCGCGCACCGCATCACACGATTTCACACGCGGGTCTGGTGGGTGGCGGGAATATTCCCAAACCCGGAGAAATATCGCTGGCTCACAGGGGTGTTTTGTTCCTGGACGAATTTCCAGAATTCGGCACACGCGTCCTCGAAGTGATGCGCCAGCCCATGGAAGATAAAGTCGTCACCATCAGCCGAGCAAAGGGATCACTTACATTCTCTGCGAACTTCCAGTTGATCGCGGCAATGAATCCATGCCCGTGTGGATTCTACGGCGACTCGCAAAAACCATGTACCTGTGCACATGCAATGGTGACCAAATATCAAAAACGGATCTCCGGTCCATTGCTGGATCGCATTGACATCCACATCGAAGTGCCAAGAGTGGATTACGAAAAGTTAAGCGGGGATCGAATGGGGGAGACCAGCGAGTCGATTCGCGCACGTGTTCAAGCGGCGCGAGATATCCAAAGAAAACGATTTGGAGTCCGAAGTCTTCGCGAAGCACCCCCGCGGGGCCCGACTTCAGAAAAGCAAAATCAGGAGATTTTGCACTCCACTATTATTTGTAATGCCGATATGCGCGTCGGGGAAATACGGCAGTTTTGCAAGTTGCAGGACGAGGGTCAGAGTCTGATGCGCGCGGCGATGACACAGCTCAATTTATCGGCGCGGGCTTATCATCGCATTTTGAAACTTGCACGCACGATCGCGGATCTGGCGGGGAGCGAAGAGATACAGTCCGCGCATTTGGCAGAGGCTCTGCAATACCGTCCGAAAATCATGATGGGGTAAAAGTAATAATAGACAGTTTGCCTGTGCAGGGAAGCTGCTTCTGAAAAAGCCGCCTCTCAAGGGAAACAGAATGTCAATCGTCATCCACTCACTGGGGTTAGTATATCGTGCATCACTTCAACCTGACCACTACTAGTGAACCTTTTTTAGTAGTATCTGAGGGAAAATTGTAACGGCAAGATATTACACCAAAAATAAAACACCCAGACTTGGGTCATATATTCCTTTCTATCGAAGTCGAATTCCAAAGAATGGAGACTGGCATGGCAAACACTTTTTCATCACTCGGATTTTCCGAGAACTAGGCTCCCGGCATTTCTCGAGCAACCTCGCTGATACGACACGAGTGAGCCTTCAAAATCCCGGCAGTAATCGCTTGTGCTTTGCTAGCGGACCGATCCTCTTCAAAGAGGTATGCTAAAAAGTCGGAAAACTCGGCAAACTTGTCCATGCAAGCCTTCTTTCTGGATATGGTTTTTTGCTAACACTATTATCCAGTCTGGAAGGCTTCTTTTCTCCGAACTCCTGTCCGAAGGTCAGATATGGTTTGGCAAT
>Ga0210377_10004009_pt1 | contig 12482 bp, 10 predicted proteins | sample PLM4_65_b1redo_FD_155480 | JGI IMG/M metagenome (GOLD analysis project Ga0210377, IMG submission 155480) | Groundwater sediment microbial communities from an aquifer in East River, Colorado, USA - PLM4_65_b1 redo | ecosystem: Environmental > Terrestrial > Soil > Riparian zone | place: USA: East... | reverse complement strand
TTCGTGGATACCAATGAGTGCGAAAGCCCAGGCACGCGGACTGGTCGTTTCGAGGATCGCGAGCAGGGATTGCTGGAATACGCGGCCAGCCATATTGTGAAGCGTTGGCGTGTTCGAACGGCCGAGCACCATGCCCAGCGCCCACAAGGCGCGGCCATGACTGTCATCCGACCCGCTCTCTTCGAGCCAGTTGCGCTGATAATCCATAAAGTTGCGATAGCGTCTGGTCTCTGAATTAAACGCATACCAGGTGAATGCCAGATAACGGGTTGCCAATTCAACAGCTTCCTTGTTTCCCAATTCCTCCAGGAGCACACTGACCATCAATGCACGGGCGTTATCATCCGTCGTATACCCTTCGCGATAATTTGGAATCGTGAAAATGGCATGTTGCAATATGCCGGTCTCATCCGTGAGGTGACGCAAGTGGTCCAGTTTAAGCGGAGGTAATTCACCGGCACGCTTGTCCAATGCCTTGACCGCGAATTCTGCCTGCGCAAAATGACGGCGTTCGGCACGAGCGCGTTCAAATGTCTTCATATAACGGCGGGCAACCTGCGGCCAGATCATATCCCGCCCAAACAGATAGGCGCGCTTCCGCATGGCATGACGTTTCGACTCATTGTCCAATAGATCAATTACCTGCGCGGCCAGCGCTGGCGGGTCGCTGAATGGTACCAAAGCGCCGCGTTCATCGGCCAGCATTTCCTCCGCATACCAGTATGGCGTGGAGATGACCGCCTTTCCAGCTCCCAAAGTGTAGGCTAACGTGCCGGAGGTGATCTGTGCCGCGTCGAGATAAGGTGTAATGTATATGTCCGAAGCGCTGATAAACTGGACGAGTTCTTCGAGACTGACAAAGCGGTTATAAAAGATCACATTTCCTTCCACGCCCTTTTCATTAGCCAGCCATTGCAAAGATAGCCGATAGGTTTCGCCTTCGTTCTGTATGACATGCGGATGGGTTGCACCGACAACGATATAGACCACGTTTGGATATTTCGCCAAAATAAGGGGCAGAGCCGTGATGACATTCTCGATGCCTTTGTTTGCCGAGAGCAGGCCGAAGCTCAACAGAACAGTTTTCCCTTCAACGCCAAACAGATCCTTGTGGAAACTCGGATCTACAAAAGGGATGTCTGGGATGCCGTGCGGGATCAAGTCAATCTTTTCTTCAGGAACGTGGTAAATGCTTTTCAGAAATTCCGCGCCGCGTTCACTCATGACAACCACACGGTCCGAGAGGGAAACAATTTCTTCGAGCACGCGGCGCTGGTCGGGATTAGGGTCGCGCAGGATCGTATGCAACGTCGTGACAACAGGCATACGCAATTCACGCAAAAGAGTCAGGATGTAACTCCCTGCCTTCCCTCCAAAGATGCCGTATTCATGCTGCAACGACACCATATCCACGTTGTTGATATTCAGGAAATCCGCGGCACGGCGGTAGGATTCAATATCCTTCTCGGTCAGTTCGAATCGAACACGCGACGGATACTCGTAACCCGCTTCGGTGTCATTGACAGGCAGTGCGATGCAAGCCGTGCCTTTATACTCATCGGCAAGGGACTCACACAGGTCGGTGGTAAAGGTGGCAATACCGCACTGACGCGGCAGGTAATTTCCGATAAAGGCAATGCGCTTAATGATCGAATGGGTGGATTTTTCCATAAAACTTCTCCTTCCAAACATCCTCATGTTTGGTACTGTTCTGGTTAATTGACGCAAAGATATGGTCGCCTGAATTTCTCTTATGCTCTACCTGGAAAGATAGAGGCGATTTATATTTCTGTGGTATGTGAATCTGTCTCGGAAACTGGCATGATTTGCTTCGCTTCAAGAAGATCCTTGAGCATTGCCAGATTTTCCTTAAGCTGTTTTTTCATCTTTTTTTCCAGAATGCCCTCGTCCACCTGGAAGAAATTGACCACATTGGCCTGCGTTAATATATTGATCTTTGTACTGCCGTTGGCCATCTCGAAGGTATAGGAAGTTTGTGAATGTAACGGGCCGGAGAGGGACTTAAATCCGTATTTCCTGTCCGGCTCGTATTCGGTCACTTCAAAGGTGCCTTGGATCCGACGCCCCATCAAATGACCAATGCTTCGAAAAAAGGTACCAATTTTACTGACACCTTCGGAAAGCCTGGCCGATGCCAATGTTCCATACTGCCATTGGAAATCGTTTTCCGGTGTGCTCACAAAATCGAAGACCTGCCTGGCAGGTTTGTAAATTATCGTACTGATATCCAAATTAATCATTCAACTCTTTCTTTACTTTCATGGCTCAAAGATCGAGCCTGTTGCGCCGCGTTATTCCTTTGGTTTAGCCACACTCACCTTCAACGCATGGTCACCTAATGAATACGCATTGAACATGCTGACTGCCTTGTCAGCTTCGCTTTGTGCGCTCATGGTAATAAAGGCAAAACCCCTGGACTCGCCGCTCTTACGGTCTTTGATCACTTCCGTCGCGGTGACTTCCCCGGCTTGTGCGAATAGCACATTCAATTCATTCTGTGTCGTTGACTTGGACAGATTCCCTACATACAACTTGGCTTCCATTTTTACACTGCTTTCTCCGGCATAACTGCCGGATAAGAAATTCCGTCAACCCCACAACAGGGTTGACGGCTGGACAACACACAAATCCTGTTATTCAATCTGGCCTTTTGCTTTCACGGAGTCCGAAGTCTCCTGACTTCGGTGCAAAATCAGGAGATTTTACACTTCAGGCGAAAGGCCTGCCAATTCTCAACTGTTACGTTCAAAGTAACACAGTTCAACTTACAGACGATCACATGGAAGTCGGCTTAACACCAAGTTGACCAAGGATCGCTTTCAGGCCGGCACCTTCAGTTGGTTCAACAACCCATGAAGTGATCTTATTCTCTTTGACGGTTACTTTTGTCTTTTCAAGTTTGGCAGAAAAGGCTTTGTTCGTGGCAGGGATCACACCCATGTTCATGTTCGTGAGATCGAATGAGCCGCTGTGTGTCCCGCTCAGTTGCGTAGTGGATTTCACAACATCGCCCTCCGCGCCGATAACCTTGAAATGATAGTTCAGGTCCGGGAAGGCTGCCCTCAAACTGACACTCATTCCAAGCCAGGCTTCTGCATTGATCGGTTCAGGGACGGGACCGCTAAATTGGAAATTTTCTGCGAGCATGGATTTTGCATTGGCGAAGTCACCCTTCTGGACGGAATCCATGAGGGCTTGTACAGTCTCTCTTTTATTCATAATGTTTTCCTTTACTGCTAATCGTGCTAATTCCGAGCAAATGGGCCTGGGTATTAATGGAAGTTCCCTATGGAACTTCCTCCGTTTCCCCCGATTGATAAACACATTGTTTATGAAATGCCTGTATTAGTGTAACACACTATTGAGTCGAAATACCCGACAACATAAAACCGGACAGTCTCCGCGACCATCCGGTTTTCATTTCAGTCACTCAGGAAAAGTAGTTTAGAAATCTCGATGTAACAACAGCTATCTATTGCAGTAGAATAAATATAGTAGAAAATGAAGCCTTATCAGTAGGCAAAACGAAAGGCAGTTAATTTTATGCAGCCAAGCCAATTGAGCCTGAAAGAAAAAGAAGACCATGAAAAAGACAACCCGGCGTTGAGTAAAGTGATCGAGCGCAACATTCGCACGATCATCCATCTCCGCACAAAGGCCGGACGTGAACGAGGCCTGCAGGGTCGCATTGCCGACTCTATCACCTCCTTTTCGGGACGGATGGTTTTCGCTTACGTGCATATTGTATGGTTTGGGGTATGGATACTTTTAAATACCGGATATTTCGGTGTGCGTGCCTTTGACCCATTCCCCTACGGACTCCTAACCATGATTGTATCTCTGGAAGCGATTTTTCTATCGACGTTTGTACTCATTAGTCAGAACCGCCTGGGCGAAGAGACCGAACGTCGCGCCGATCTGGATTTACATATTGGACTGCTGACCGAACATGAATTGACTCGCGTGCTACAAATGCTGGACGTCATACAAGACAAGCTGGGTATCGTGGATCATGCGAACAGCGATCTGGCAGACCTTGAAATGGAAACCAAGCCGGAAGACGTCCTGGCCGAGATCCACCGCCTGCAGACAATTGAACGCAATACCAGGCAAATATTATGAAAAGAAAACTGCGCTCTCAATTAAGTACTGAAGATAGAGAACACCAATACCGCATCATCTTTGAAGCTGCCAGCGATGGAATGATCATCAGTGATTTGGAGACCGGTCGCGTGGTGGACGCCAACCCTGCCGCAACTGCGATGCATGGCTATACTCGCGAGGAATTCATTGGCTTGCACCTCACGGCATACATCCACCCCGATAGCCAGCGCCTGTTCACCGAATCTGCCAAAGATTCTCAGCCGGGAGACATATTCGATGTGCCAGCAGTTCATTTGCACAAAGATGGATCATCCTTCTATGTGGATGTGCGCAGAACGACAATCCCATTTCAGGCGCGACCATGCCTATTGAGCGTCGTCCGTGATGTCAATGAGCGGATCAATGCGGAACGCCTGCTCCACGAGCGCGTGGAACTCCATACACGTGAGCAAGCCACGCTGTTGGAGATCTCCCAAACCCTGGCCTCCGCATTGGAGCTCAAGCCGGGTTTGATCCTTGACCAATTGCGGGTGTTGATCGAGTACACCCATGCCGAACTGTTCGTGCTCGAAGGAACAGCCATGGTTGCTCTGGCAGTACGCGGGTCACAACGACTGGAAGAGACTGTGCCCTTCCGTTTAAGGCTGAAAGGTCCGGAAACTCTGTTGAGGCTGTTCAATGAGCACCAGCCTGACCGCATCGCCGATGTATGGAGTGCCGACCCGTCTGCGCAATTTCTCCGGTCGCTTCTGGACGATCAGGTGGATTTGCTATTGAAAGGGGTGCGGGCGTGGATGTGGGTTCCCGTGGCAGTAAAAAACCGCGTCATTGGCAGTGTGGGTGTTGCACATGTTGAGCGGGATTACTTCACGGCTCATCACGCAGACCTGGCTCTGACCGTGGCTAATCAAGCCGCGATCACCCTGATCAATGCGGAACTGTATGAACACGCACAGGCGCTCGCTGCGCTCCAGGAACGCCAGCGTCTCGCGCAGAACCTGCACGATGCCGTTAACCAATCACTCTTCTCCGCCGGCTTAATCGCCGATGTTCTGCCGCGCTTGTGGGATCGGGACCAGGACGAGGCGCGGAAATCACTGAATGACCTGCGGCGGTTGACACGCGCCGCGCAGGCCGAAATGCGCGCGCTTTTGGCTGAACTGCGGCCCTCCGCCTTAACCGATACAGATCTTGGTGATCTGTTGTATTTGTTGGGAAATGCGCTTTCGGGGCGGATCAACATCCCAGTCGCCGTTACAGTAGCAAAGGAAGTCATCCTGCCTGCTGAAGTACAAGTGGCATTCTACCGCGTATGCCAGGAAGCGCTTAATAACGTCGCCAAGCATGCCAAGGCCAGCCGGGTTGATATCGATTTAAAGCACGAGGGAACAGCCATAGAATTGCGTGTTCGCGACGATGGCAAAGGCTTTGACTCTGAGCAAACATTCTCTGGTCATTATGGCTTGAGCATGATGCGTGAACGCACAGAAGCTGTGGGGTCGTCGTTGACTGTCACGAGTCAGCCTGGTCACGGCACTGAACTCATCATGCGTTGGACAAAAGATCTACAGAAGGAGACCCCATGACAATTTCTCCCTCCAAACCCATTCGCGTCATGCTCGTTGATGATCATACAATGGTTCGCCGAGGGCTGGCAACTTTCCTTAAGGTTTTTGATGATCTGCAACTGGCGGGCGAAGCGGAAAGCGGTGAAGCGGCCATCCAGCTGTGTGCTGAAATCCTGCCGGACGTGATACTCATGGATATGTCCATGCCAGATATGGATGGAGCAACCGCGACACGCGCCATCCGCAAGCAGTTCCCACAGGTACAAATTATTGCGTTGACCAGCTTCAAAGAGGGGAAGCTGATCAAGAATGCGCTGGAAGCCGGAGCGATTGGATATTTACTCAAGGATATCTCTGCAGATGATCTGGTTCGAGCCATCCGCTCTGCTTACGCTGGACGCGCCACGCTCTCCCCCGAAGCCGCTCAAGCCCTGGTTGAGACAGCCAATCTGCCGCCCGCGCCCGGCCTTGATTTGACGGAGCGCGAACGTGAAGTTCTAGCCCTGATGATCGAGGGATTGAACAACACGCAGATCGCCGGAAGGCTGACTGTAAGTCCATCCACGATCAAATCCCACGTCAGTAACATCCTGTCCAAATTGGGGGTTGCCAGCCGCACCGAAGCCGTAACACTCGCGCTGCGTAACCGCATCGTTTCCTAACTGTCCAAATCTCAGAGAATTCGCATATTTGCCATTCTATAATTTCGCCAGCAATTATTACGGAGGATTTTGTGGCAGGGAAGAACTACATGGAACAGCCAAAAGCCTTGATCGTCATGGCAACAGGGACAGGAAAAACGCGCACCACGATGGTGTTGATTGATGTATTCATACGCGCCAACCAGGCGCGGCGTATTTTCCCCCGAATAAGAAGAACCTACTGATGGAGTTGAACGATTGAATAATATTTCCAAATCTACAAGAGAACTCTATAGTAATATTCGCTCAGAGTTAATAGGAATTCACTACCGAGTATTATTGGTTAGGCAACTATTCACATCGCAAGACACAAACGACTTATTAAACAAGACAGCGATACGATTTTTCACGACACTCAAATGGGATCTTATGAATACAATCGCAATTGCAATTAGTCGGCTGACCGATCCTGCAAAATCATTCAACAAGTTCAAAAACGCCAGTCTACAACAGATAATTGACAGCCTTGACTCGGTCGCCCATTCGGATTTAATCCGTTCCCTCACCGACATTCTTGCGCAGATAAAAGCGAAATCATCGCGAATCGAAAACTGGCGCAAGAAATGGGCAGTACATCGAGATTTCGATGTGGTTCAAGGCCATACCCCAATGCCTGCCACTTCGCTGAACGAAATAGACGAAGTTTTTGCCTTGATAGCAAAATTTGTAAACGAGTTTGAGCGTGTTTGCCAAGACCAAGGTGTAGAATATATTCACGATGGTATAGAACCTATTGAAGAATTTGCTCATCGCGTCTCAGAGGGTGAGCGCCTGAAAATATATGCTCCCATTCCCTATGAAAACAGACATTTTCTTCCTGATGACGGCAATACGATCATCGAACTTATCAAGAAAGCAAATTCATAATCCAGGATAGTCGCCCATGCCCACCCTGCACTGGCTCAATGACGAAGAAGCGCGCAAACAATCGGGACAATTGCCTTATCGCCTGCTCGAAGCCGACCTGAAACTCTCCTATGGCGATTCGGAAACTGAAAACATGCTCATTCAAGGTGATAACCTTGAAGCCTTGAAAGCCTTATTGCCTTACTACGCGGGACAGGTGAAGTGCATTTATATTGACCCGCCTTACAATACCAAAAGCGCTTTTGAACATTATGACGATAATGTAGAACATTCCATATGGTTGAGCACGATGTATCCGCGCTTGGAAATGTTGCGCGACTTATTATCAACTGATGGCAGCATTTGGGTTTCGATTGATGATACTGAAGGGCATTATTTGAAAGTTTTGATGGATGAAATCTTTGGTCGCAACAACTTTGTAACTCATGTTGTTTGGCAAAGAACACATACCCGAGAAAACCGAACTGATATTTCCACTGTCCATGACACTATTTTGGTATTCGCAAAAGATCGAAGTATCTGGAAAGACATACGAAATCCTCTTCCAACATCGGACAGTCAGCTCGAAAGATATTCAAATCCAGACAATGATCCGAGGGGTCCTTGGGCTTCTCTTCCAGCTCACGCAAAAGCAGAGAAGGGGCGTAGACAAGCACAGTTTTTTACAATCACTACCCCATCGGGGCGTAAAATTGATCCCCCTAATGGTCGGTGTTGGCTTTATACAGAACCTAGATTTGTTGAAATGGTAGTAGATAATCGAATCTGGTTTGGCATTGACGGAAATAACGCCCCACGAGTAAAAAAATTTCTATCCGAAGTGCAGTCAGGATTAGTCCCTTCGAGTCTGTGGCTACATACAGAGGTTGGTACTACAGGAAGCGCCAAATCTGAGATAACTACTTTATTCCCAGGAGTAATTCCATTTTCAACTCCAAAACCTGAAAAATTAATTGAACGCCTCGTTTATATTGCAACAAACCCAGGCGATTTAGTCTTGATTCTTTTCTTGGTTCTGGTACAGCCGCTGCCGTTGCACATAAAATGGGTAGAAGATACATCGGTATTGAAATGGGAGATCATGCCGTTACGCATTGCGTCCCTCGCTTGAAAAAAGTGATTGAGGGTGAGCAAGGCGGTATTTCACAAGAAGTCAACTGGCAAGGCGGCGGCGGTTTCAATTTTTATCACTTGGGCGAAATGGTTTTTGATGAGCAAGGGCATATTAACGAAAAAGTAGATTTCAAGGCTTTGGCGGCGCATGTCTGGTTTTCTGAAACTCATACGCCTATTTTGAAAACTCCAAAAACATCTTTGCTTGGCATTTACAATGAAACCGCTTATTACCTGTTGTACAACGGCATACTTGGTGATATTGACCCCAAAGGCGGCAACGTATTAACTCCGCGTGTTTTACATCAACTGGCAAAACATAAAGGCAAAAAAGTGATCTACGGTGAAATGTCCATGCTGGAGGAAAGCGTTCTTCGCAATGAAGAAATCACCTTCAAACATATTCCCTACGATATCAAGGCGCGCTAATATGTTCACACTGAAAAAATATCAAACAGACACGCTCGACCTTCTGCGTCAATGCCTTGAAGAAGCTCGCTTTGGGAATCATTCGACGGCATTTGAAACTCACCGCACACAATCCGCAAAACTTGCAATGCCGCTTCCCTATCGTCCGCTGGAAAAATTGGAAAATACGCCTTATGTTTGTTTGAGATTACCCACAGGCGGCGGGAAGACATTCCTAAGCGCGCATACCATCTCTGTTGCAGCGAAAGCCTATTTGGAACAGGATTTTCCGCTGGTCTTATGGCTTGTCCCGACAAATACAATTCGCAATCAAACACTCGAAACGCTGAAAGATCCACGCCACCCAAACCGCGAAGCCATTGCTGAAGAATTCGGCGGTCAGATTCTGGTTTTGGATATTACCGATTTCACACAAATCCGCCCGCAGGATATAAAAGGCAAAGCAGTTATCGTCGTTGGCACAATGCAAACCTTACGAACCGAAAGTACCGAAGGCCGCAAAGTTTACGCACATCACGAAGCCCTTGAGCCGCATTTTGTGAATATCCCAAAGACATTGGAAGGATTGGAGAAGATCGATGAAGGCGCTGGCAAAGGCACGATCAAATTCTCCTTCCGCAATCTGCTTGCCCTTCATCGTCCGCTTGTGATAGTGGATGAAGCCCATAACGCCACATCTAAATTAAGCGTTGAAGTCATGCAAAGAATCCAACCCGCTTGCATTATCGAATTTACAGCCACACCCGCAAGCAACAGCAACATCCTGCACAGCGTTTCGGCTTCTGAACTCAAATCTGCGCAAATGATCAAACTGCCGATAGTTCTCACCGAACATCAAACGTGGCAGGAAGCCATCACCGCCGCTGTGCAAACCCGCGAGAAACTTCAAAATTTAGCCAAACAGGAACGCGATTACATCCGCCCGATTGTTTTATTCCAAGCCGAAGACAAGGGGCATGAAATCACGTATGAAATTGTCTTGAATTATCTGTTGGAACAGGAAAAAATTCCGCGAGAAAGAATCGCCATTGCCACAGGCAATCAACGTGAACTGGATGGCGTAAACCTATTCGACCCAACGAATAAAGTTGATTTTGTGATTACCGTTGAAGCCTTGAAAGAAGGCTGGGATTGTTCCTTTGCCTATGTCTTTTGTTCGGTTGCCAGAGTCCATTCCAAGAAGGACATTGAGCAAATTCTTGGGCGCGTTTTACGAATGCCGTATGCCGCAAAGCGCGTACAGGATGAACTCAACCGCGCCTATGCCCACGTCTCGGAAGACAGTTGGAAGAACGCCGTCCCTGAATTACAAGACCGAATGATCAGCATGGGTTTTGAAGCGCAGGAAGCCCAACAAGCGATTCTTCCCCAACCGAGTCTGCTTCCTGAAGAATATACGGGACAGCTAAATTTGGCTCAGCCTATAGTAAAGGTTGTACTAAGTGCGAAACCCGATCTGTCAAAATTTACTCCAGAGGAACTTACTCAGATCACAACCAATCAGGTTGGCACAGGTGAAGTGGAGTACAAAATTTCAGGAACAATCACTCCTGAATTTGCCGAAAAACTCGTCCTTGCCGCGCCAAAGAAAGACCGCGAAATTGTTGAAAAGACAATCGCAGTTCAACAACTCCAACAGCCCAAGACCCCATCCCAGCGCGGCGAAAAGTTTGAAGTGCCGCAGTTATGCATGTTCGAGGATGGTCAATGGGAAGTGGCAAGCAAATCATGGTTTTTAGACCCCAGCGATTGGAATTTGCTTAAATATCCAAACGAATTAACTGAAAATGAATTTTCAATCAGGGAAGAAGCCGATACATGGCTGATTGATATTCAAGGAAAACATCTCACCACAAAATTCCTGGGGAGCGAAACTCTGTTTGAACTAAGCGATGCACCCACAAACTGGACAGTCAATCAACTCAGCCAGGATTTGGAAAGAAAGGTCAGGCAGGACTTTGTACGCCCTGAAGTATTGCTTGAGTTCCTGCGAAAGACGATTACATTCCTAAACGAGAAAAGGAAAGTTTCGCTTTCTGATCTTGTCCGCGCCCGTTTTATTCTTGAAAAAGCATTACGCGATAAAGTCAAAGCTTATTACGACGACGCAATGGCAAATGGGTATCAAACAAAGTTATTTGGTCCCAAAGCCGCAGTTGAAACAAATTACGAATATGGCTTTTCGTATCCAACCGACCCATTCCAGTATCCCGCCCATTGGTATTACAAGGGCAGATATATTTGGAACAAGAATTATTATCCGCTTGTTGGCGAATTGGACTCAGATCCAAATGATGAAGAATTCTTATGTGCCCAAGCCATAGATAGAAATATGGCTGTTCGTTGTTGGGTAAGAAATCTTTCCAAATCGGATTACTCATTCAAACTTCCAACATCCACCGATTACTTCTATCCTGATTTCGTCGCCTTGCTTAATGATGGTCGTATTTTGGTTGTCGAATATAAAGGCAAACCCTACGAGACCAACGATGATTCCAGAGAAAAAATGAACATCGGCGAGTTATGGGAATCCAAGAGCAAGGGCAAAGGTTTATTCCTGATGGCAGTTAAGAAAGATGCAAAAGGCAGAGACGTTTACAAGCAAATCGAAGATAAGATAAAAGGTAAGTATTAGAAGGGTGCGTCGCTCGGCGCAGCGGGTCAAGTCCCTGCGCAGGTGACCTAGTGTTACTCGTCCACCCGCGCCCCTCCTGCCTCCCCCAAGGGGCGGAGATGAACACTTCCCGGTCGATGGTTGTGGCCGGGGTGTATTTGTTATAATATTAAATGCGGGTGTGTTTATTCGCGCGTTCGAGGCGTATGACTGATTAGTACAAGAAAGGCATCCGACGCACTATGAAGGGCACAGCCAGGAAAGTGGTGACGTTAATCGAGCCATCACTGAAAGATTCAGAGCTTCGTTACCGCCGCCTGTTTGAAGCGGCCCAGGATGGTATTTTAATTCTGGATGCCGAGACGGGAGCGATTACAGATGTCAACCCTTTCCTGATCAATATGTTGGGATACTCGCGCGAAGAGTTTGTAGAAAAAAAGCTCTGGGAAGTCGGCGCGTTCAAGGATATTGAAGCCAGCCAGGATGCCTTCGAAGCATTGCAGAAGAATGAATATATTCGCTACGAAGACTTGCCGCTTAAAGCGAAAGACGGGCGGCTGATTCAAGTGGAATTCGTGAGCAACGTCTACCTGGTGGGTGGCGAGAAGGTCATCCAATGCAATATCCGCGACATCACAGAGCGTAAACAAGCTCAGGATGCCCTGCTCAAGAGCGAAGCACTCCTGCGCGAGCAGTCCGTCCGGGACCACCTGACCGGTTTATTCAACCGGCGTTATATGGAAGAGACCCTGGAACGCGAACTGCTTCGAGCCTCACGCAAACAACTTTCACTGGGCATCATTATGTTGGACGTGGATGATTTCAAGCGATTCAACGACACCTGCGGCCATGCCGCGGGCGATGCAATCTTGCATGAATTGGGCAACTTGCTGCTCGAGCATATCCGCGGAGAGGACATTCCTTCCCGCTATGGTGGCGATGAATTCATAATTGTCCTGCCCGATGCCTCGCGAGAAGTGATACGAGAGCGTGCCGAACTTTTACGCGAGAATGCCCACCACTTCCACATCCAATTCGAAGGGCAAACACTTGAGGCGGTCACAC
>Ga0210377_10004008_pt1 | contig 12483 bp, 9 predicted proteins | sample PLM4_65_b1redo_FD_155480 | JGI IMG/M metagenome (GOLD analysis project Ga0210377, IMG submission 155480) | Groundwater sediment microbial communities from an aquifer in East River, Colorado, USA - PLM4_65_b1 redo | ecosystem: Environmental > Terrestrial > Soil > Riparian zone | place: USA: East... | reverse complement strand
CTGCCACGTAATTGAGCACGTATCCTAGCCCGAAACTGCTGGCCTGGCAACTTGGATCATCTCCCCGGATCGAACCAACTCCAGGGCGGCCTTGACACCTCCCCAGGCTCGAAGTAACGTTAGGATTTGCTGAACGCTCATTCACTCTCGAGGGGCTTTCCGAGTGGCCCAGGAGGGATGCGGTGGCACGTCCGAAGCGTGAGGACCAGCGACTGGCACGGCGGCAGGCCATCCTGGAGGCCGCTATGAAAATTTTCGCCCAGCGAGGATACGCGGCGGCGACGATCCGGGGCATCGCCCGGGAGGCAGAGATCGCCCAGGGAACTATTTACCTGTATTTCCCCAGCAAACGGGACATCCTCCTGGCCCTGTACCGCTCCATGGTCCTGGAGTCGATGGAAGAGATCCTGGCTCGCCCGGAGCAGGGGGGCGAGGAGGCCTTTCTCACCACGCTCCTCGTGGATCGGATCCGCCGCTTCCGCCAGAACCCGCGGGCGGTGCGCTTCGCCTTCACCGAGCTGCCGCTCCACAAAGGGCTCCGGGAGAAGTTCTACCGCGAGATCGCGCTGGAGCAGCTCGGACGGATCCAGAAGTTCTTGAACGACCGGATCGCGCAAGGAAAGTTCCGGCCGCTCCGGACGGAGATCGCGGCCCGTGCCTTCCAGGGGATGTACTTGATGTTCGCCCTGGCCGAGATCGTCCATGGAGACGCGGAAGTCGGGGGGTTGACGCCGGAAGAGATCGCTGACGAGGTGGTGCAGCTCTTTCTCCACGGGGCCATCCGTCGAGAGGAATAACCGGGGAGTCCATATCCGAAAGGAGTGACCATGCGACGGACTATCGAGGTGGTGACGTGCATCCTGCTGGGTCTGTTGGCTGCCGGCAAGCCCGCGCTGGCAGGCGAGGCCGCGAATGCCGGCCGGACGTTTCTGAATCTGGATCTGATGCTGGCTCAGACGGGACCAGGTCAACCGCCCGCCGTTCCGCCCACGGGGGTGTTGCCGTTGTCGCTGCGGGACAGCATTGCGTTGGCCCTGAAGAGCAATCTGGACATTGCCGTGGAGGGGTTCAACCCTCCACAGCGGGAGCAAGACCTGACGAATGCGAAGTCGGTTTTCGATCCCAGCGCTTTTCTGGAGTTTTCCCAAACCGACAACCGAACGCCCGCGGGGGTACAGGTGATCCAGGGAAGCCGACTCGCCTCCACGTTCTGGGATTACAACGCTGGCCTGAGGCAGACGCTGCCGACAGGCGGTACCTACGAATTTCGCTTCAACAACGAGTACAATATCCTCAGATCGCAGAACTTCACCGGCTTCATCAGCAAGCTGGGCCTGACCCTCACCCAGCCCCTGCTGAAGAACTTCGGCATCGAGGCCAACGAAACCAACATCCGGATCGCGGCGAACAACCAGTCCATCTCGCGCGAGCAGTTGCGCTTGAAGGTGAGCGACGTCGTGACCCAGGTCCAGAACGCCTACGCCGAGCTGGCCTTCTCCATTGAGAATCTCAAGGTCCAGCGCCGGTCACTCCAATTGGCGAAAGACCTGGTGGCATTGAACCAGGCCCGGGTTCGGGCCGGGGTGGCAGCACCCGTGGAAGTGACCCAGGCCGAGGCCCAAGAGGCTGCCCGGGTGCAGGATGTCATCCTGGCAGAGAAAGCCGTGCGGGACGCTGAGGACACCTTGAAGGTGATCATGAACCTGCCGGCGAGCGGAGGCTGGGGACAGGAGATCCAGATCACCTACACACTCACCTTCGAGCCGAAGTCCGTCAATCTGGATGAGAGCATCCAGAAGGCGCTGGAGAACCGGTATGAATACAAGAGCGCCAAGCTGGATATCGAAAGCAAAGGACTCTCGACGCGCTTGACGCGCAACCAACTGTTGCCGGACCTCTCCTTCGCCGGCAGCGTCTTTACGAACGGGGCCGGGAGCACCTATGGCAGCGACATCAGCGAAATGGGTTCCAGCCACTTCATCTCATACTCCGTGGGGGTGGTCCTCACGGTGCCTCTGGGGAATCGGGGCCCCAAGTCCAGCTACATCAAGGCCAAGCTGGCCGAGGACCAGGCCAAGACGTCGCTCAAGAATCTCGAACTGCAGATCATCCAGCAGGTCCGGGAGGCGGTGCGCCGCATCGAGGCGAATGCCAAGCGGGTCGATGCGAACCGTGCGGCGCGGGTGTTGGCGGAAGAGCAGCTTCGGGTGGAACAGCGGCGGCTGGAAGCCGGCGTCACCACCACGTTCAACGTGCTGTCGTTCCAGCGCGACCTGGCCGTGGCGCAGGCCAACGAGATTCGATCGATCGCCGACTACTTCGAGTCATTGGTCAATCTGGAGAAGGTGCAGGCGACCGTCTTGGAAGCGAACCGTATCGAGATGTAACCCTGACCTTGGGGAGCGTGGCGTCATGGGGGACCGGATGAAACGAGGTGCACGAGGCCTCCTCCTGCTGGGGGTGGTGGTCCTGGCGGGGGGCGCGGGGACCGCCGCGCTGCTGGCCCGGCGGGGCGAGGTCCCGGTCCGCGTCGTCACCCTCAAACGGGAGGAGATGGTCATCAGCGTCTCGGCGACCGCGACGGGCACCCTGGAATCGGAGGCCGAGGTGAACATCCGGGCCGAAGTTCCGGGACGCATCCTGCACCTGCTGGTGGACGAAGGGGACCGGGTGGAGCGCGGCCAGCTCCTGGCGGAACTGGACCCGCAGGAAGCCGACGCGCAGGTGGCCCTTGTCCGGGCGGACTTGGCCACGGCCCGCGCCCGATTGGAGGAGGAACGGGCGGGTGTGGAGATGCTCCGGGAACGCATCCGGACCCGCATAGAGGAGACGCGTGCCACACGCGAGCGCACTGCAAGAGACCTCGAGCGGCTGAAAGCCCTGCATGCCGAGGGAGCCATCTCACGCCAGCAACTGGATCTGGCCCAGGCGGAGTTCGAGGTGGCGAGTGCGACCCACGCGGCGGCCCTGGCGGACCGGGACCAGGTCGCGGTGAAGGAGCATCAGGTGGCTGCGGCGCGGGCGGCGGTCGCGCAGCGGGAAGCCCAGCTCCGCCTGGCGGAGGTGCAGCGGTCTCGCATGAGCATCCGCTCCCCCATGGCGGGACGAGTGACGCGGCGGATGGGCGCTGAGGGAGAGGTCGTCGGCCTGGGTGGCGGCTCGACCCTGACGCTGGGTGGGCCCCTCCTCACGCTGGTGGATCTGGACCGCCTGTACGTCCGGGCCACGGTGGACGAGTTCGATGCCCGGCAGATCCGTCTGGGGCAGGAGGTCCGCGTGACGTTGGAAGCATTGCCCGGCCGAACGCTCCGCGGCCGCCTGTACAAGATCTCCCCCGCGGTCTCCGGAGAGCGTCAGGAGGCCCGCACCTTCAGCATTCGCGTCGCCCTGGAGGAGGGGAAAGAGTTCGTCAAGCCCGGCATGTCCGCCGATGTGGAGGTGATCGTGGCCAGGCGGCGGGATGCCCTCTTCGTCCCCACCCAGGCCATTCTGGAGCGGGAGGGGAAGAAGAAAGTCTACGTGGTCTCCGACGCGCGGGCCCGCCTCACGACGGTGAAGGTGGGGGAGAACAACTGGAATTCCACCGAGATCCTGGAGGGACTGCGCGAGGGCGATCGGGTGGTTGTCACTCCGGATCTGCCCGGGCTTTCCGACGGGGCCGGACTGCGGATCGAGTGAGGGGGCGATGATCACCATTGAGGACGTGTGGCGCACCTACCGCATGGGGCCCGCTCGCGTGGATGCCGTCAAAGGGCTCTCGTTCACTGTGGCCCCCGGCGATTTCGTGGCCATCTGCGGCCCTTCCGGATCGGGAAAGTCCACCCTCATGAACATCCTGGGCTGCCTGGACCGGCCCAGCGCGGGCCGGTATCTCCTGGAGGGGGTAGAGGTGGAATCCCTGGATGATGACGCCCTGGCGACCCTTCGCAACCGCCGCATCGGGTTCGTCTTTCAGACCTTCAACCTCCTGCCTCGGATGACCGCCCTGCGCAATGTGGAGTTGCCCATGATCTATGGCGGCGTCCCGCGCGAGGCCCGACAGCGTCAGGCCCTGGACGCCCTGGGGGCCGTCGGGCTTGGGGGCCGGATCGAGCATCGTCCCAGCGAGCTGTCCGGCGGCGAGCAGCAACGCGTGGCCATCGCCCGGGCCCTGGTGAACCGGCCGGCCATCATTCTGGCCGACGAGCCCACGGGAAACCTGGATAACAAGGCTGGGGAGGAGATCCTGGAAATCTTCCGTGGCTTGGAGCACGGAGGCGCAACGATCATCATCGTCACCCACAACCCCCGCGTCGCCGACCAGGCGCGGCGGGTGATTCAACTGGAGGACGGCCGGATCATCTCCGATTCCCGGCAACGCGGGTGATCCGCCGCGACGCCGGGGTGGCCAGGCAGACGAGACACCCCTGGTCCGGCGAGGCTCGTGTCGCTCCGAATGTCGGGAATTGCGCACAGGTCAGCGGGCGAGTCCGTTTGGGAGAATCGTCGTGATCAGTACAATCTGCGGATAGGTGGCGAACCTGCCCTATGGATTTCCGCGAAGCCGTCGTCCTGGCCCTGGAGATGTTGGTTGCCAACAGGATCCGCGCTGCCCTCACCATGCTGGGCGTGGTGATCGGGGTGGCGGCCATCATCCTGCTGGTCTCCTTGGGTGAAGGAGCCACGGCCTACATCACCCGGGAACTCACCGGCCTGGGGACGAACCTCCTGATCATCACTCCCGGGAAGACGCAGACCTCGGGAGGCTTTCATCCCCCCATCGCCAACACGGTCCGCAAGCTGACGTTTGATGACGCCGTCGTGCTGCGCCGGCGGGCCACCCTCCTCACGGACACCGTCCCCGTGGTCCTGGGCACGGGAAAGGTCCGGTATCAGGGGATCAGCCGGGATACCAACATCATCGGGGTCACTCCGGAGTTCCAGCGGGTGCGCAAACTCTACGTGGAAATCGGTCAGTTCGTGAGCGAAGAGGACGTGGAGGGCCGTCGGCGAGTGGTGGTCTTGGGGCGGACGGTGAAACGGGAGCTGTTCGGTGAGGAGAATCCGCTGGGCCAATTCGTGACGCTGGCGGACTCGCGCTACCGGGTGATCGGGATCATGGAACGGAAGGGGGTGAGCCTGGGGTTCGACATCGACGACCTGGTGTTCATCCCGGTCAAGAGCGCGCAGGATCTTTTTGACACCGACCGGTTATTCGAGATCCTGGTGTCAGTCCGCTCGCCGGACGACATTGACCGGGCGATTCAGCAGGTGAAGGATACGCTCACGCGCCGCCATGGCAACCGGGAAGACTTCACGATCACGAGTCAGGGGGCCATGCTCTCGGCTTTCACCACCATCCTGAAGATCATGACCGCCGTCCTGGCGGGGATTGCCGGGATCTCTCTGGTGGTGGGGGGCATCGGCATTATGAACATCATGCTGGTCTCGGTGCGCGAGCGGACGCGGGAAATCGGGATTCGCAAGGCGGTGGGGGCACGGCGGCGGGACATTCTGGGTCAGTTCCTGCTGGAGTCCGTGATGCTGAGCACCCTGGGCGGGCTCTTGGGGATCGGAGCCGGGGTCGGCGGGGCCAAGGCCCTCTCGCTCTTCTTCGCCTATCTGCCCACCCAAGTGTCCCCGTGGGCTGTCCTCACGGCTTTTGGTTTCTCCGCCGCCGTCGGTGTCTTTTTTGGCGTGTACCCGGCCCGCCGCGCAGCTCTCCTCGATCCCATTCAGGCCCTGCGGTACGAGTGAGCGACTCGCCCTCGTGCGCCACGTGCATAGAACCGACTCCCCGAGCGAGGATCGGGACGCAAAAAGCCGGCGTCACCGAGCGGTGAGCCGGCCTCAGCGTGTGGCCATATGTTCCGCGAGGCGCCGAGATTGAGGGCTCGGCTACTAATCAGGCACGTTCCGAACGAAAGAGTTGGCCAGGGTCTTGCGCAGTTCGGCTGCGAGGGCTGCATCCGGGATCTCCCGGAGGATTACCCGCACGGCAAACCCGCACTTCCGGCAGCGCTTGTACTGGAACACCCAACGACTGTCTTCCTGGGGCTTGCCGATCTCCTCCATGTCGGAGAAGCAGCAGGGCCCGGATCGCACGGGGGAGATGATCCGCTCAGGGTAGAGGTTCTTGGGGCGCTTCTGGTCGGTGTACTCTACGATCGTCGGCATCGTCTGCTCCATCGCTCCCGGCCTCGGACAGCCACGGCGGGGGGATGCGCCGCGTCGGCGGATCCCCACAGTTCCCTTCTCGACTGTCCCAAATCCGTTCATATCCCCGCTCCCATTTGTGACGACCCATCACGGGTGTCACGCGAAGGAGAGCTTCCGGAACGCGTCGCCCCCTTCAGGCGACGCGGTACTGTGCCAGGTGCTCCTTCAACTCTTCGACCACGCCTGCCATGACGTCCGCGTCCTTGTGGAGTTTGCCCATCATGAAGGCGCCCTCGAACCCGGCTACGATGAAATGCGCCAGACGGGGGATGTCGGCTTCGCTTCGGAGCGTCCCCTGCGCCTTGGCTTGTGTCAGCGTGACCTCCAGTCGAGATCGCAGCCGCTCGAAGGCCCTGTTCAAACGCCGGCGGAACTCCTCGTGGATATCGCTCATTTCCACGGCCAGGTTGCCCAGGAGACACCCGCCGGTGCAGGCTCGTTGTCTGGCCCGCTCCACCAGCGAATCCAGAAAGTCAAGGATCTGTTGCCACGGGTCCTTCTCTGGGTTGAAGTGTTTCTCGATGAGCTCCGTGCTGATACGTTCCAGACCTCGCTCCAGGATCGCGAATCCCAGTTCATCTTTGCTCCGAAAGTAGTAGTAGAAGTTTCCTTTTCCTACACCGCTCTCGCGGAGAATTTCGTCCACCGAGGTATTGTTGAACCCGCGAACATGAACGAGTCGGCTGGCTGCATCCACTATTTGCTCTTTGGTACCTCTCATCTACTCCCTTTCATCTCCGGCCTTTGTACTAACCGGTTGGTTGACCGGAATTTATAGGACCGGAAGACTCCTGTCAAGTAGAAAAATTTTAGAATGCTGTGTAGGCAATCAGTAAATTATTGATTTATATAGGTTCAAGTGTTTGAAATTTCTTTGGAGAGGGGGACTTGCTCAACAAGCTGCAGGTTGGTGCAGTCAAAAGCTGACGGTATGAGACCTCTTTGGCGGGAGATCAGGCCGAAGGACCGCCGCTGTTTCCCCAAGAGGCGGCTGCATCTGTCTGAATCACAGGGGCGGATTCACGATCGCGTGCGATCCGTGAGGACCTTGGCAACGGTCTGCAGGAACAGCGTCTTGTCGATCGGCTTCGTCACGTACCCACTGCAGCCTGCCTCGAAGGCCTTGGCTTCGTCCCCCTTCATGGCATACGAGGTGACGGCCAGCACGGGGATGTCACGGGTCGCGGGATCGGCCTTCAGTTGTTTGGTCGCGGTCAGACCGTCCATCCCGGGCAGCTGGATGTCCATGAGAATCAGGTCCGGCCGTTTCTCCTTCAGCGAGGCGAAGGCCTCCGGCGCGCTGGTCACTTCCCACACCTCGTAGCCCTGCGACTTCAGCAGGAACTGCGCCAGCCGCCGATTGATGGCGTTGTCCTCTATCAGCAAGATCCGCTTGGTGCTCATCACCCGCCTCCTCGGTTCCCGAGACCCATGATTCGAGCATACGAAACCCCGACACCGAGTGCCACTTCCTTGGGGCATCCCAAGATTCCGCGTCCTCAACTTCGCCACCGGGCGACCGGGCCCTCGCAGTGGGTCACCCCCGGTTCACGATTCGGCAGTAGGTATCGTGAACGTGAATGTGCTTCCCTTCCCAGGGGTGGACGCGACCCGGATGCTCCCTCCGTGCATCTCGACGAGCTTCTTGACCAAGGCCAGGCCGAGACCCGTCCCCTCCTGCCGGGGGCGGGTGGGGTCGGCCACCTGCTCGAACTCTTGGAAGATGCGAGCCAGATCCTCTGCGGGGATCCCGATCCCGGTATCCGCGACGAGTATCTCGATGTAATCGCGGCTGCCGTCAACTGGTCGAGCCGTCGATTGGTCAACTGGTCTTGACGAGTCGACCAGTTGACCGCTTGACCAGGTGACGGGTCGGGCCGTGACGGTGACGACCCCGCCCGATGGCGTGAACTTGATCGCGTTGCTCAGGAGGTTGTAGAGAATCTGCTTCAGCCGCGGCGGGTCCGCCCAGGCCAGCGGAAGGTCGGGGGCGAGGTCGCTGCCGACGTGGAGCTGTTTCTTTGCCGCCAGGGTCTTGACCGTGCCCAAGACCCCATTGACCATGTCGGACAGGCTGACCGCCCCGGGCTGGAGCTCCATCTTCCCCGCCTCGATCTTGGACAAATCGAGGACGTCGTTGATGAGGCGGAGCAGGTGCTTGCCCGACGTGAGGATATTGGTCAGGAATTCCCGCTGCTCGTCGGGAGACAGGGGGCCTATGTTCGGGTCGAGGAGCAGCTCCGAGAACCCGATGACGGCGTTGAGCGGGGTCCGCAGCTCGTGGGACATGCTGGCGAGGAATTGGGACTTGTGGCGCGAGACCTCTTCCAGTTGTCGGGCCGTGTCCTGGATTTCACGGAAGAGACGGGCGTTCTCGATGGCCACGGCCGACTGCCGGGCGAACGTAATGACCAGCTCGACCTCGCGTGTCGAGAATCCCCCGGCCCGCTTGCGCCGGACGTTCATGGCCCCGATGACCCGGTCCCCGTGGAGCAGGGGGACCACAAGGACCGCTTGATATCCCCAGCGGAGCAGGAGGTCGCGGGTCGGGTATCCCGTGGTTGCCTGGATGTCCGGAACCTGGATCGGCTTCCGCTCGGCCACAGCGCGGGCGAACAAGGGCCGGCTCTGCAGCGGTTCATCGGTTGCACCCCGGGCCCCCAGGATGCGCTGCCCCTCGACCTCCAGGATGAATCTCTCGGGCGTGTTGTACGAGGCCCGGATCTCGAAGGCTTCCCGGGCCTCGTCGTAGAGGAAGATGCTGGCGGAGTCGGACCGCGTGAGCTGGGTGGCATGGGTGCTGATGGTTCGAAGGGTCTGGTCCAACTCCAGGGAAGCGCTCACCGCCCGGGTCACCTCCGCCAGGGCGGCGAGTTCTTCGTTGCGTTTCTGCAGGTCACTGAGCAGGCGGGCCCGCTCGATGGCCAGCGCGGACTGACCCAGGAAATCACGATCCTTCTGCTGGATGCGATCGCAGAGGGTCGCAATGAGAGTCCGGGCCATCTCGGGGTACCGGTTGAACACGCGTTCAAACCTGTCACGGGTGAGGGTCCACATCTCGCTCTCGGTCAACGTCTTCACCGTGGCGGTCCGGGGTTGCCGGGTCAGGATCGCCAGCTCTCCGAACCAGCTTGGCGGCTCGATGACTCCCACGGGGGGGCTCTCGGGATCTCCGCCGAGCAGGGTGACCTCGAGCCGCCCAGCGGTCAGGAGGCAGAACTCCTGCGCCGGATCCCCCTGCGTGAATATGGTCACCCCCTCGGGGAGGCGCCGTCTCTGCATCTGGCCTGCGATCCGGGTCAGGCTGGCCTTGGGGACGCGCTCGAAAAACGGCATGGTTTGGAGGAGACCGGCGAGTTCCTGCACCCATGGGGGGCGCCCCCTCGCCGGCACCTTCTTGCTTCTCCGAGGGCGACCGTCAATCGCACCGCTGCCCTGGGAACCCGGAGGACTGGCGGGGCGCGTCCCCCGTGGCGTCGCCTCTCGGGTCTTCTGCTTTCTCACGAGCCGCACTTTTCTCCTGACCAGGGGGCTCAGGCGCCCTAGCGAGTCGGGGGAGCCGGGGGGCCTTCCAGTGGCAGGGTGAAAGTGAAGGTGCTGCCGCGCCCGACCTCGCTCTCCACCCGGATCCGCCCTCCGTGCATCTCCACAAACCGCTTGGCCAGGGCCAGGCCTAGTCCCGTCCCTTCGGGCTTGGCCACGTCTTTGGATGTCTTGACCTGCTGGAACTCCAGGAAGATTCGCTCGTGCTCTTCTGGCGGGATGCCCGGTCCGGTATCGGCGACGGCGATCTCCACGAACTCGCCGTCACCGTCGATTGGTCGAACGGTCGAGTGGTCGAGGGGTCGTGACGAATCGACCACTTGACTCGTTGAGCAGTTGGCTCGGCGCGCGGTGACGAGCACCGCGCCTCCCTCCGGGGTAAATTTGATCGCGTTCCCCACCAAGTTCAAGAGGATCTGTTTGACCCGCGCGGCATCCATGGGGAACGGGCCAATCCGTTCACTGGCCTCGACCTGGAAGGCGATAGCCTTCTTGGCCGCCAGGGAGTGCATGGTGCTCTGGACCGCTTCGAGGAGATCGCCAAGAACCGCCGGCGCGATCTGCAGTTCCATCCGGCCCGCCTCGATCTTGGACAAGTCCAGCACTTCGTTGATCAGATTGAGCAGATGCTTCCCGCTGCTCAGGATGTCCGTCAGGAACTGGGACCGGTCTTCTTCGGTGACCTCGAGCGAAGGATCGAGCAGGATCTCCGAGAACCCGATGATCGCATTCATGGGCGTGCGGAGTTCGTGGGACATGTTCGCCAGGAATGCCGACTTGTGCCGATTTGCCTCCTCCAGCATCTGGCCCTTCTCAGACACGTCGCGGTAGAGACGGGCGTTCTCGATGGCGATCGTGGTCTGGTTGGCGAAGGTCGTCAACAGGTTTACGTCCCGCTCGGTGAAGGCACCGGGCGTCTTTCGGACGACCACGACGGTTCCGATGATGCGTTCCTCTCGGAGCATGGGGACCGAGAGAACGGCCCGGTAACCCTCCCGCTCGAGGATGTCCCGGTATGGATAGTCCGATTCGACCAGGATATCGGAAATCTGGGTCGGTTTGCCTGTGGCTGCGCTGCGACCAGACGCGCCCTTCCCAAGAGTTAGCTGGGCGGCCTGAATAGATCGAACGAATTCCTCTCGAGCGTTCCAGTTAGCGCTGATGTGGAACTCCCTGGTCGTCTCGCTGTATTCCTGGATGAAGCCAGCGTCCGCATCGCAAAGCTTGGCGGCCTGCTCGGAGATTTCGTGCAGGACTTGTCCCAGATCGAGGGAGGAACTGACGGCGCGACTGACCTCGCTCAGGCCGCGAACCTCTTCCAGCGAGAGTTCCAATTCGCGCGTCCGCTTCTGAATCTCCTTAAACAGCCGGACGTTCTCGATGGCGATCACGGCCTGGTCGGCAAAGATCTTGAGGAGGGCGATCTGTTTGTCTGAGAAGGGGCGAACCTCGGTTCGGCGAATCAGGATCACCCCGATTGGAACGCCCTCTCGCAATAACGGCGTACCGAGGGTGGTCCGGTTCCCCATCCGGCGTGCCAGTTCCCTTCCTTCGGGAAAGTCGGTCGCCTCTGTCAGGTCCTCAACATGGACCGCTTGTCTGTCCACGAACGCTCGGCCTGAGACCGTCTCTCGATTGATGGGTAGTCTCATGGTTATGGCCGCATCGATCGGTCCATGATGAGCTACCACCTGAAGCGCATCACCATCGCTGAGAGTAATTGACCCATCCCAGGCATCACACAATCGCGCCGCCCTTTCCGCGACGGCATCGAGCACCGGTTGGATGTCTGTCGGCGAGCTGCTGATGACGCGGAGGATCTCGCTGGTGGCCGTCTGCTGTTCCAGAGCCTCGGTCAACTCTCGTGTCCGCTCTTCGACCTTCTGCTCCAGGTTTGCGTACGACTCCTGGAGTTGGGCGGTCATGCTGTTGAACTGGTCGGCCAGGGCCTCCAACTCGTCACCGGTCCGCACCTCGATCCGCTGATCCAGCGCCCCCGCGCCGATCCGGGCTGCGCCCGCCTGCAGCGCCTGGATGGGCGTGACCATCTTTCGGGCGAGGAACAGGCTTGCCAGGACCGACATTGCGAAGCCCACAAGCATGAGCACGGCGGTCCGGACGATGGAAGAGTAGAGGGGCGCAAAGGCTTCTGCCAGGGGCTGTTCCACGAAGACCAACCATCCGGGTGGGGTGATGGAGGCATGGGCGGTAAGGACCTGGCGTCCCTGCAGATCTCGCGCGATCGTGGCCTCATCCCGGGTCTCACTGGGCCGCGGAGGAGCTGCGAGGGCGTCCCGGACCTGAGGGAGCGGGGAGAGTGTTGTCTTCTGCAAGACCAGACTGATGTCCGGGTGCGCAATGAGATTCCCGCGGGAATCCACCACGTAGGCATGCCCGGCCTTCCCGATCTTGATCTGCGACACCACGTCCCAGATGAACTTCAGGTTCACCTCGGCGACAGTGACCCCCGCATCCTGTCCCCTCCCGGCCATGGCGATGGTCATGTATGGCTCGGATTCCTTGCGGAAATACACTGCGCTGAAGTAGATCTTTCCGGACTTGGCCTCCAGAAACTTCGCCTCCTGGGAAAAATCGGCCTGGCTCCCCACCACGTCCATGGCCAGGCGCGAGACTCGAAGCTGCTCTTTCCCGGATGCATCGAGATAGCTGATCTCGGTGATGCTTGGAGCCTGGCGCAGGAGCCGCAGGTAGTCAAAACGCCGCTGATCCAGCGCTCCGCCT
>Ga0210377_10004007_pt1 | contig 12484 bp, 13 predicted proteins | sample PLM4_65_b1redo_FD_155480 | JGI IMG/M metagenome (GOLD analysis project Ga0210377, IMG submission 155480) | Groundwater sediment microbial communities from an aquifer in East River, Colorado, USA - PLM4_65_b1 redo | ecosystem: Environmental > Terrestrial > Soil > Riparian zone | place: USA: East... | reverse complement strand
GAGGTGATTTTTATGGGCGGTGGCGCGGCACGTGGCGTCAACGCTCTCATTGCGGGCGACATTCAGTTCGCAACGGCCGGCGGAGGGGCGGCGATCACCGCCTCGCTCCGCGGGTCGGATGTGGTCATGGTGGCTTCGGTTAATAACAAAGGAATTCAAAGGTTAATGGTGCGGCCCGAGATTAAGACTCCCGAAGCGTTAAAAGGCAGGAAGATAGGCATTACCATGTTCGGCTCCTCATCTCACGCCGTGCTCACGATGATGCTGAAGGCCTGGGGTATTCGGCAGGATGAAGTCCAGGTGCTTCAGATAGGACCCTCTCCTACCATGCTGATCAGTTTAGAAAAGGGCGGCATTGACGGAGCGGTTCTTACGGACCCGTCATTTTTTATAGCGGAGGACAAAGGATTTAGAACGCTGGCGGACCTTGCCAACATGGAAATCTATTACCTTCAGAGCATGCTGGTTACGACGCGGAGTTACCTGCGCGCCAATCGGGACCAGGCAAGCAGAGTTCTCAAAGCTTACGTGGAGGGAATCGCTTATTTTAAGAAGAACAAGAAAGAGAGCGTCAAGGTGTTAATGAAGAGAATGAGAATGGAACCGGAGCAGGAGCGATACGCCGAACGTTCTCACGAGCAATACGCCGCCCATTATTTTGACCGAGTCCCCTATCCGTCGCTCGTCGGAATAAAGACCGTTTTGGAATTAGTCGCAAAGGACAACCCGAAGGCAAAGGGCGCCGATCCCAATTCCTTTATGGACACGAGCCTGTTAAAAGCGCTCGACGAAAGCGGCTATATCAGGACGCTCTACCAATAATTGAAAAGCTACCAGGGCTAACCCCAGCGTCTTCCCCTTGCAGGAAATAAGAAGATCTGCAAGACTAGACTCAATCAGGCTGTAGTAATAATATCTTCCTCAACGAGGGTGCCGTGATTTCAAGACCCAATAGTGTTTTTTCACTTGCTGTCATTCTGTTAGTGGCGCTGAGCGCGTCCCACTCTCTCTCACCGCCGGCTCAGGCCTCTGAGAAGGTCCGTATTGGGATTCCCGTAGTGGCGATGAGCCAACTGCCGATTCTCATCGCTCAACAGAATAAGCTTTTTCAGGCCGAAGGGTTCGATGCGGAGGTAATCCAGATACGCACGGCTCTAGCCCTCCCGGCCCTAATGAGCGGGGAACTGGATTTTACGACATCGGCCGAGACCACGATCCGCGCGGCCATCTCTGGAATGCCTCTCAAGGCCATCGGTTTCATCGGTGTCCGCTCCTCTCTGGTTTTGGTATCAAATCCCAGAATCAACAGCGTCGCGGCGCTCAAAGGGGGGAAGATTGCGGTCTCTTCCCTACGGACGACAACTGATTTCGTGGCTCGTGATATCCTGCGCCACTACGGACTCAATCCCGATAAGGACATTGTCACTTTCCCTCTGGGAAGCGAGTCCAATAAGATCGCAGCCGTGAAAAGCGGGGCGGTCGATGCAGCTATTGTCACGCTACCCAGTGATTCCATAGCTGAAGAACAGGGGCTTAAAAAGCTCGTCTTCGCCGGCGATTTCATCGAAGGGCTTCAGTCGGGTCTTGCGACTTCAGTTAAGAAGATCAACGAAAATCCGGCCAGGGTACAACGAATAGCCCGGGTCTTCGTCAGGAGTCTTGAGTTTACCCGCTCCCGCCGGGGAGATGCCGTGGATTTTATCATCAAGCAGTGGCAGCTAAGCCGCAGGGTAGCCGAGAGCAGTTATGATCTGATGGTAAAAACCTTCAGTCCTGATGGCGAGGCCCCTGAAAGGCTCGTTCGAATCCTAGTGGACGAGGTAAAGCGCACCCAAAAGATCGAGCGGGAGATTGCCCTCTCTGATGTGGTGGATTTCTCTTTCGTTCGGGAAGCGCGCAACCCGTCAAAATAGCCTCTGTTAAAGAAATCCTTGATACTAAGAATTGGCACATCTGAGGCCGGTGGCACTTTTCATAGCCAAGCAGCAGCGATCGCCGGGCTTTTTAACCGGACGCATCCTGACGTAGAGACGCGCATGGTTCATTCAGGTCTGGCGAGCATCGATAACGCGAACCTCTTGGACAAAGGCGAACTCGAGTTCGGTTTCATGGCCTCCAACTGGATCGGCCGGGCTAAGGATGGCATCGCGCCTTTTACTCGCAAAATCGCCTTGCGCATGGTCTCCCCGGCCAACGCCGGCCCGATCTTCTTTGTCGCCCTTGCCCGTTCCCCGGTAAAGACCATCGATGAGCTCAGGGGCAAACGCGTCGCTGTGGGGGTCCAGGGAAGCGGCATGGTGGAGCATATCCGAACTATTTTTAATGTCTTGGGTATCCCGTTTGAATGCTTCGCTCCCGCTTATCTCGGCTTTGCCGAAGGGGCAGAGGCGTTGATCGCCGGAGATGTTGATGCCCAGTTCCAACCTCCGATCCCCAATCGGGTGATGACGGATTTGAGCGAACGGGCTGATGTTCGTGTTGTTCCCTATGCTCCGGGCCGGATTGAAAAGATTCTTTCCGAGGTGTCATTCTATCGCGGCGTCACTATAGAGAAAGGGGCGTTCCACGGAGTCGTAGAGGATCTGCCTCAAGTTGCTGTCGTTAATGTTTTGGTGACTCACGAAAGGGTCCAGGAGAAGGTTGTCCACGATATGGTCGAGACGATCGTCGAGAATCTGGACACACTGCCGCAGATAAATCCGCTATTCAAGGGACTTAAAAATCTTTTCGAGCCGTTGCGATCAAAGGGCGCTGCCGCTTTTGAGTTTGGCGGAGTACCACTGCATCCCGGTGCGCTCCGGGCCTACAGAGAAACCGGCTGGTTGACATAAGCCCTCATTGTTATCCAGGTTCGGATTGTCGCAACCTTCCTTACATACCTTTCAAAGAAACTCAAAAGCGGCCTTCCTTTTCCAATTTTCTTACAAACCTGTCATCCACCAGCTCTTCAGCCTTAAGACGGCGAATCTTTTCGCTGGTAGGTCCTAAGAGCCGGATGAGATTACGAATGCCGTCGACGTTGGGATAGATGCGTCGTTCGTAAAGCCTGGTCATGCTCTCATAGCCTTCGGCGGCTTGCTCGACCCGCGGTAAGCGCAGACCTCTGGCCAAACTTTTCATCACTAGGGGCTTATTTTCAGGTACTGCGACGAAAGCGATAGCCTCCACCAGAGCCCTGAGAACACTCTCCACGATGTCAGGTGACGAGGCGATGAAGCTGCGCCGTGTTATAACCCCGGTCCCTTGATAAGGAATAGGGAGCTGCGCGAGATCGGCGAGGACAGGATAGCCCCGGCCCTTGAGCATCGATGAAAAGGTATAACCGAGCTGGGCCCCATCTATGACCTCTGAGGTTATCGCCTGGGCCCGCACCGAGTCATCGCCGACCATCCGTATCGTGATCCCGTCTCGTTTCGGCTCCAGTCCCCAGTGCTCCAGCGCCAACATCAGGAACACCCAACTTCCTCCGCCCATGCTCTGGACACCGAGCGTTTTTCCTTTTAAATCCGCTGGGCCCTTGATCTTTGGCGATACGACTATGGCGCCGGTAAGTCTATTGATGAGCCCGGCGACGAAGACCGCGTCAGACCCTTCCGCAACGGCGCCCAGGGTGGCGCCCGTGACCGATCCCACATGGAGCTGAGATTCCCCCGCAGCAAGCGCAGCCATGCCCACCGGCCCGCTGCGTACATGGACAAATCTCACATCCAAGCCATACTTGCGGAAGAACCCTTGATCCTGGGCGACAAAAACGACGCCCTCCCTCTCGCTAAAGGCTCCGGTCGTCATGAGTATCTTGGTCAGCGGGGCAGCCGCTTCAGAGAGCTGCCGATCAAAAGTGATTAGGAAAAAGAAGAGAGAGAGTAAGCGACCCAATTGGGTTTTCATGGCGTAAGCCTCTTTTTTCCTTGAAGGATGAATTATGAAAGCGCAAGGACGAAAAAGTCGCGGGCCTCCTTTATGCCCGTTTTAAGGGCGCGCCGGTCAGCGTGTGGCGCTCGGTCAGCTCAAGGGTGTAGCCGTCAAGATCCTGAATAAAGGCGACCAGATCCCGGCCTCCGGGCCGGACAGGTTGGAGTTCGGTGATAAACGTCACCCCCTCCTTTTTCAATGTCTCGCACAACTTGCGAAGATCCGAGACGAACAGGGCCACGTGACCCGCCCACGGAGCCATTTTCGCATGCTCATCCGCGGCGCCGCTCTGGATCAGCTCAAACGCGGGCCCGTCATCCTCGCTGCCGTAGCCCAGATAAGCGACCCGCATGTTCTGGTCCGGCTGACCGCGCAGGCGCATGACATCCATGCCGAATAGACGGGTATAAAAATCGATGGTGCGATCGAGATCGCATACCGGCAGCATAATGTGCCGGATCCGAAATTGCATACCGCTTACCGGGCTTTCACCGCTCATCTTTCCCCCTGACTGTTTCGTGTCCCGTTATTGATCTGCTTGCTGTTTCTTTAAACGCCTCTTTGCTGCGCGAAGAACGGCCCCAAAATAGGACAAGTTTATAGGGAAGGCAACAGCCGGCAGTCGATCGGCGGATCAAAGCTCGACGCGCATTTTTTCCAAATCGACCCGACTCTTTATTGGACCGGACATAAGCGACCTCCTGAGGAAAAATAAAAACTTTTCTTGACTCACCCCGAAAACCGGGTCAGGCCGATGCAATGACAGCCTTGACGCGCGACTGAACTTCGGCCCCTTTTTCCTTCATCAAAGACAGGTAGGACTCGTTCAGCCAGCCGCCAATGCCTTCCTTGTACCCGCGCCGTTCCTTGAGCCGATCAAACCATGCGGGAACGTGTGGACGCCTGTCCCACAGGAACTGAAGTTGAAGATGCTCTAGCCGCGCCATGTAAGGCGCGTAGCCGATGTCGGCCAGCGAGCACTCCTTTCCCGCAAGCCACGGCCCCTGTGACAGCGCCGCCTCCATATCCGCCAGAAGCCTGTCGAAGCGCTTCACGGCGCCGGCAAAGTAGATCGAATCCACGCCCTTGGTAATCGTATCCCAACTGCGCTCTCGTTTGGCCGGATCGGGCATCTGCTTGTGGAATTTTTCCAGCTCCTCCATCCCTCTGGCCAGTTTCTGGTGGCGGAACGCAATGGCCGTGCTCAGCACGCTGGTCGCTGCATGCACGCCTTCGTCGAGCTGCTTGGTCCAGAGGCGCATGCGCGCGCGGGAGCGGGAATCGACGGGACGCAAGCGGGGTTCGGGATAGGCGTCGTCAAGGTATTCGTTGATGACCGTGGATTCGATGATCACGGCGCCGTCGTCAACCAGCGTCGGCACCACCGCGTTGGGGTTGAGCTTCAGGTATTCGGGCTTTTGTTGATCGCTCGCCCTCAGGTCCAAATGACGGCTTTCCCATTTAAGCCCCTTTTCCGCCAGCGCGAAGCGCACCTTCTGCGCGCAGACTGACATATCATTGTGATAAAGCTCGATCATGGTAGTCATCCTTCCTTTCGATGTAGGGTGCGACACACAGCGGGAACTTAACACCAATCAGCGATGAGTCAAGAGCAGCTTATTAAACGAGCGGTACCGCGGATCAGGCGACACGCGGCTTCGGAATCGGCTCTTTCCAGGGCCTTTGCCCCTTTTCATAGGCCTTGGGACCCAGGCGAAAATGGCGGGCCTGCTCAAAGGTTTCCACCAACGGCATGTTGGGATCATACCACCCCTTGGGGGTGATGGGGCAGGGGCCGGCCTTCGACACGTGCCCCGTGGCCGGTCGCCCGAGCATCTCTTCCAGCATCCAGACACAATCGATCACCTTGTCCAAATCGACTCCTGTTGCAATTCCCATCCGCTCCAAAAGATGCATGAGGTCTTCCGTCGCAACCATCCCTGTAGCCCGGCCGTTTCCACAGTAGGGGCACCCGCCAATTCCCCCGATAGCGCCGTCCAAATAAACCGTATCAGCCGCCTCCAAGCTGCGCAGGGCGGCGTAGGTCGATGGCATGCTCATGCCGCGCGCATTGTGAAAATGGAGCTTGAAATGGGTAATAGTCGGCCAACGTTCCTTGATGGCTCGCAGCGTTTCCTCGATCTCATGAGGGAAGTTCCAGCTCATGGGATCCCCCAGACTCACGTGAGTCACCGGGATGCCCGTCTCTTCCCACAGCGCATGCTGTCTCCCTAGCATCTCCATCCGCTGACCGAGCGTAAAGGGACCGAGAAAATTCGATCCCCAAGCGGCGTTGACCCCTATCCCAGCCGCTACCGAGCCCTTTTCCCTGGCACGCGCCACTATCTGCGGCCAACGTTCGATCTCTTGGGACTGAGAACGGTTGAAGTTTCGGCGCACGAACACATCGCACAAATGACAGCGTAAATACGGCACCGGCTCGCGCTCAAGGGTAAGCGGCGGTGAATAGGCGCGGGCGCGTTCTTCGCCTCGCGGGTTCGCCACCAGAGCGGTATAAGTGATTCCCGGCTTGGGCCGAAAACGGCGCAGGAGTTCGTCGATACAGGCCATCTGGGGAGTGTATCTAGGGCTTACGAACGAGCCCACGACGATGCTTTTCAAGCCCGTCTCGGAAAGCGCCTCGAGCAGTTTCACTTTTTGTTCGACGGGAATGTTGACATCCTCGATCTGCATGCCCTCGCGCATGCACTCCTCTTTGTATTCCACCTTCGGCCACTGTCTCATATCAGTCCCTCCCTGATGCACCGCTCCTTCAGCAAAGTCAGGATCCCTCCTGCCTCAAAGATCTGTTCTATCGAGGGGGCATACTTGGGCAGCGGAAGTTCCTTCCCTGAGCGCAGATTGCGGATTTTTCCGCGCGGGTAGTCGATCTCCAGCTCGTCGTGATCTTCCATCAGGGAAGACACTCCCGGCGCCACGAGCGTCGGGTAAGCGAGATTGATCGAGGTACGGAGAAATATCCTGGCCACGGATTCCGCCACGATCGCCCTTATCCCGACTTTCTCCAACACCAGATTGGCCTCCTCGCGATGGGAACCGCAGCCGAAGTTCGCCCCGGCTACGATGATATCGCCGGCGCGAACTTGCTCAGGGAACTCAGGCCGGACCGCCGCCATCGTGTGTTGGGCTATCTCCTCAATCTCTCCCTTGCGCATAACATGGAGCGGCGCAATGATGTTTGTGTCAATGCTCTCCCCGAACTTCCACACCCGCCCTCTTATGACAAACTCACTTAGATGCAGCATTGAACATCTCCCGTGGATCTGTGATGACGCCTGTAACCGCCGACGCCGCCACGGTCGCCGGTCCGGCGAGGTAGATTTCAGCCTTGGGGCTTCCTTTGCGGCCACGGTAATTTCTGGTCGTGCAAGTAATGCTCACTTCTCCATCCACCATGTAACCCAGCCTGGCAGTGCAGACGCCGCAACCCGGTGCGACAAACTGCGCGCCGGAACTGATAAGAGGCTCGACGAGCCCTGCTTCCAGGCATTGGAGGTAAACATTATACGATGCCGGGGATATAATGAGGCGTACTCCTTTGGCTACCTTCCTGCCCCGGAGGATCCGCGCCGCCACTTCGATATCCTCCAGCCGCCCGTTGGCACACGATCCGATCAGGGCTTGATCGATCCTTTTCCCGGCCACCTCCTCGATCGGGACCACGTTGTCGAAGGTATGGGGTTTGGCGACCCGGATTCCGACCTCCTCCAAGTCGACCGTAATCTCTCGGGAGTAATGGGCGCCGGGGTCGGAAGAGACGGTTTCGAATGGTTTGTCCGTGCGCTTTTTTACGTACGCAAGAGTTTTCTCATCCGCCTCGAACAATGCGAACTTCGCGCCCAACTCGACTCCATGATCTGCCAGACACATGCGGCTCGACAGATCCATTTGCCGCACCGCCGCGCCGGTGTATTCAATGGCCATGTATTGGGCCAAGTCATCGCCGTATTTTCCAGCGAGGTACAAGACCAGATCTTTGGCTACAGGATAAGAGTCAGGAACATGCCCCTCGATGGTTATCTTGATCGTCTCCGGAATTCTGAACCACAACTCTCCGAAAACTGCTGCGTAAGCCGCATCCGGCTCCGCGATACCCGCCCCCGCTGCATTGAGCGCGCCGTACAAAGTGCAATGGGAATCAGGACCGACAATCAACTCGCCTGGACGCACGTAGCCGTAGTCACACATCATCTGGTGACACACTCCGGGTTCCGCGTCATGAAAGTATTTGACTCCCAAACGAGCGGCCAATTCTCTAGCGATCTTGTTGCGGCGCGCCTGCAGTTCGGTGGTCGGGGGCTGGTGATGATCCGTCATCATGTAGACGCGTTCGGTGTCCCAGAGCCGCGGCAATCCGCCCGGCAAACCGGCTTCAACGGCCTTTTCATTGACCTGTGGAGTAACCGAAGGAAGCATCAAGCCGTCGAGTCTGACGCCGACATAATCGCCGGCGCTGACGTCGCGCTGCTCCACCGATTTCTTCGAGAGAATCTTTTCCGCGATGGTTTTTCCCATTGGCCTTTCCTTGATAGATGACTGGAAGCGCGACGGTGTTTTTCCTCGTCAGCCAACCATCACGATCTTATTCTCTGCCAGCCGATCAACATCCGCGTTGGATAACCCTAACTCCTGCAGGATTTCCCTGGTGTGCTCACCCAGGCGGGGAGGTTGCCTTCTCACGGAGAATTGAAATTCGTCGCTCTCAAACGGCAGCGCGGGAAGCCGTATCGTCTTATGGCCCGTGTCCACAGGGAGTAAACGATTTTCATGCCCCATCAGATAAGGATCCTCGTAAAGGTCGGCCGGCGTGTTCACAGGCGCGTAAGGCACTTCAGCCTTCTCCAGCTTGTTCATCAGCTCTTTGCCGTCGTATCTCCCGACGATTTCCTGAACGCGGGGGAGAAGCCAATCTCTGGCGCGGGTTCTCGCCTCGTTGTCGTGGAGCTCCGGATGTGAGCCGAGCTCGGTCTGCTCGAATTCCGCGCAAAACGTTTCCCAATGGCGGTTACTGGTAATTCCTATAAAGACCTGCTTCCCATCCGCAGCGCGGAAAAGATCGAAGACGCCCCAGCGAAACCGAGTTCCCATCTTTCGAACGGGCATGGGAAGGGGGCGTTCACCCGACATGGCAAAGTGGGCCAGGTGCTGTCCGACCCAGAAAACAACGGTTTCGAATAGACCGGATATCAGGCGTTGCCCTCGTCCCGTTTGATTCCTCTGCAGCAACGCGGAAAGTATCCCGATGACACCATAAGTGGCCACGCTGATGTCCGTCACGGACGCCCCGATTCGTAGGGGCCGGTCCGGCAATCCGGTCATATAGGCGATCCCGCCCATCATCTGCGCCACCTCGTCCAGCGCCGGCCGATGAGCATACGGTCCCTTGAGGAACCCGTTGATCGAGCAGTAGATAATCCGTGGATTGAGCTTGGAAACCGGCTCATAACCCACTCCCAACCGTTCGAGGACGCCCGGGGCATAATTGTCAAGGACAACGTCGCATCGGGACGCGAACTTTATGAATAACTCCTTTCCCTCCGGTTCCTTCAAGTTAACCGCGAAACTCCTCTTGTTGCGGTTCAGAAAATAGAAAGTGGAGGCCCCCATCGGCGATTTTCTCGCCTGATCTCCGCCACGCGATGGATCCTCGATCTTGATCACATCGGCTCCCAAATCGGCCAAGATGACGCCTGCCGTAGGACCCGCCACAATGTGGCCCAACTCTAACACTCGCGTCCCTTCAAGCGGCAATTGATTCATGGAATCATTCTATACATAAGGGCCTAATCTTTAACATTTACCTCAGGTATAATTTCTCTACCAGCCCGCCTCGATCTATTTCTTTAAGAAAACTCAGGTCCACGAAATCCGCCGGCTTAAAACTCTTGGCCTTCGGATCACTCTCGCGATCCAGTATGGCCTGGAGCCCTTTTTCATTAGGCACGGGGACCTCTTCAAAGAGTTCCACGAAATCGTCGTAGAGAAAGCGCGCCTGCTCGCTGCTGAGGCCGCCCAGATACTTCTGCAAAATGGGGACAGTCCCGTCGCGGTTCGTCTTGAAGTAATGGGTCGCCTCCACGAAGGCGCGCATGAACCTCATTACGGAATCGCGGTTGCGTTGAACGTAGCGTCCGGTAACAGCGAGGGTTCCGCTCGGGGCCACAGCCTTGAGCTCGACGCCGCTCGTAAGAACGATGGCCCCGGATTTTTGTGCCGTCAGTAAGGCCAACCCTCCGATGACCCCGGCCTCGATCTTCCCAGCCAGCAAAGCCGTTGCCACTTGCGGGTGCCCTCCCAGCTGAATGATGGCGACATCTTTGTCGGGCCGGAGAGCTGCTTTGCCGACGACAATTCGAGCAAAGGCGTCGGCCTCCGAGCCGTATTGGGAAACGCCGACGACCCTGCCTTTTAAGTCCTCCAGCCGGCGAATCCCGGATTTGCGGCTTACCAGAAGCTTTTGGTTGGTAACGTTTGTGGCCGTGGCAAGAATCACCACATCCGCTCCCCGCATGCGAGCCCGTATCGTCGCGGTCGCTCCCACGATAGCGTAATCCACATCGCCGGCAATAAGCGATTGAACCAATCTCGGGCTTCCCGTCAGGAGAATAACCTCAGCGTCCAGGCCGTGCTTCGCGAAAATGCCAGTTTCTTTTGCGATCCAGGGAGGCGATTGCGTGGGGCTTGGAGAGACAAAAGCAACTCGGATCTTTTCGGCCGCCGAGGCCCCACCCATGAAGGAAAAGAAAAACCATCCTACAACGAAAGCAAGGAGTTTCCTCAATTTAAATTCCTCCCTCCTCGTGTTCCTTATTGGGTTAATGAAAACCTTCGCTGCCTCGGGAAGTGATTAAGAGACGCAAGATTCGAACTTCAACGCCGCCGGATTGGTCGATTCTTAATAATCCAGCAGAGGCCAAGAAGTCAAGCTCGCAAATCGCGTTTGAGGGCCGCAAGCAATGCAAGGATGAGCGCGAGGGCAAAAGCCGCCGTGTAGCTGCGGGTCAGATCGTATATGAACCCGCCCGCGTAGGCCCCGAGAGCGCCACCTAAATGATGGACCCAGAAGATCGTCCCCGTGAGGGTGCCGATGTTTTGGAGACCATAGAGATCACCCATTAGCAGGTTGCTGAAAAATGCACTTTAGGAGAAGAAATTTCGCTGCGGGGAGAGAATAGAGGCGCGCCGTCGAGCGCAAAGGATAAAAAGATGAGCCTGGAATTTTCTATAAACTCGATTTTCATCTCTCGCTCCATCACTTTCCCTTCAGTTTTAGGCCGGTTTCACCAGCAACTTGGCCATGCGCAAAAGATTATACGCAGCGCCTACCCACCATGCAGCGAGTTGGGTTCTCTCGGTTCCCTTAAAACGCGTTTTTCTAAACCCTCCCACCGTCTTGATCCAACCAAAGATCTCTTCGATTCTTTTTCGGATTCGCTGACTCAGGCTATAACTGGCATGTCGCGTGGTGCGGCCATCAATGGCCGACCCGCCTCTGCGTTGGGTATTGGCCGCCACATGAGGGGTAATCTTTCTGCGGCGCAAAAAACCGACAAAATCCTCAGTGTCATAGCCCTTATCGGCTCCCAGACTTTCCATCTTCAGTCCTTTTCGCCTCTGACGCTTAACCATGTCCTCGGCGGCTTCCCGCTCAGAGATCCCGGTGGCCGGACTGACTTCAAGATCGACCAACAACCCGTTGCGGTTCTCCATCAGCGCATGCGCCCCGTAACACAGCTTCGCCTCTTTGCCCGGCCCCTTGCGCATCAGACGACTGTCGGGATCGGTGGTGGACTCATGGGTGTCGTTTCGGCGTTTCTCTCCATAAAAATCCACCCAGCGGTTTCCGGGATCTCCCTGCTCTGGCCCCTCAGGGCGGTCTTCTCCTTTGGGCCGAAAGCTCTTAAGGCTTGCCCAGGCCTCGATCTTCTCCCTGGCATCAGCAAGGTCCAGGGATCAGTGCTCGTTGAGACATTCACCTCCGAACCTGCCATTGAAGCTCTCAATAAAGGCGTTTTGTGCAGGCTTACCAGGGTTAATAAAGTTAAGATGCACCTTAACACGCAGAGTCCCAGGAGAGGATTAGGCTGTTTGTCAAAGAAGGAACAATTGGAGATAGGACCAGACTCTTGGAAGCCCTTCACGAGGTCGGATTGCAAGCCATCACGGGCCTATTCAATCTGACAGGTTTTGGAACCGCTTAGAGCTTGTCTTCCGCGAATACGACTCCCTCTCAACTATTTACTGAGGAGATCTCTTAACTTGGCTACCAACCCGGGGGAAAGCTGAAAGAGCCCGCCTACGATTCGTTGGACTTCATTACCGCTGACTGGATCAACCCCTAGCTTTGCTTTTTTTGCCTCTGCCAGAAATTCTGGATCCTTCATCGTTTCCTCAAAGGCCTTACGAAGGACGTTGACACGGTCCCGCGGAGTAGCTGGAGGGACACCATAGAGACGGAGCAAGTCACTCTGATTGTGAATTCCCATCTGGATTAACTGGCGCTCTTCTTCGGTTTTAGCGAAATCAATAGCGAGGGGGATATTAGGTGGAA
>Ga0210377_10004006_pt1 | contig 12487 bp, 7 predicted proteins | sample PLM4_65_b1redo_FD_155480 | JGI IMG/M metagenome (GOLD analysis project Ga0210377, IMG submission 155480) | Groundwater sediment microbial communities from an aquifer in East River, Colorado, USA - PLM4_65_b1 redo | ecosystem: Environmental > Terrestrial > Soil > Riparian zone | place: USA: East... | reverse complement strand
GGCCACGAGCATCGTCATCCCGACGAACGCGATGTTCGCCCATCGCGCAGGAACGCGCAGCGCGCTGAATCCCGGCACGTGCGTGAACAGAAACCGGTGGAAGAACGCGTGAACGCCGAGCGAACCAACGAAGCCGATGGCGAACCAGAGCAGCGCGATGGCGAGCGTTCTTCGCTCGCGCCGTGCCGCGTACACACCGGCGGCGGACAGCGCGATGCCCACGGCGCCCGGAAACAGCCAGAGCTCCGGGTCGGGCTTCGGATCGAAGATCCTCCGATACGTCCGGTTCGTCGCGCCGGGATTCAACCAGTCGCGCGCCGTCGCCGACCACGCCCTCACTTCACGCCACGTCCTGCGCATGCCGGTCTCCCGGGCCACTCGAAAGTACGGAACGAGAAACGGAACGATGAGCGCGCCGGCGATCAATGCCGCCGCACCGATCCGCAGCCACTGCTTCCGGTCGGGAACGAGCACCACAACCGACAGCAGAACCGCGACCGAGCCGAACACGAAGTAATGAAGATTGCTGAGCGCATTCAGGAGAAACACCGCGCCGAACACCGCGGCGCTGCGCCAACCCGGAACGCGCGCGCAGTGCAGCAGCGCCACGAGCAACAGCGGCAGCCACCCCGCCCAGATGTTGTGCACGTGCGGCAACTGTGTGAATCGCCACGGAAGGTACGCGTAGAAGATCCCCGCCGCGATCCCCGCGATCGCGCTGCCTGTGATCGTGCGTCCGAGAAGATATGCGGCGAGCCCGGAGAACGCGAAGCCGAGGATGACGGCGAGGTTGTGAGCGGTGAGTGCGGAGATGCCGATCATCCGCAGCGGGAACAGGAAAACCGCCATTCCGTACAGATGCTCGCTGTACGCGAATGCATCCCTCGACGGGTAGAAAATGTTCGCCTGAAACAGATGCAACGGGCGGTGGAACGTGGCGAACCAATCCCAGTCCAGCACCCAGGTCAGGTGATACGGATCTCCGGGATACGCGACGCCGCGCGTGATGATCCGCGCAAGCGGCCATGTCATCACCACCGCGAGCGCGATGAAGAATGCAGCCGGGCCGATGTGCCGCTTCACGTTGGAGCGGCATGTTATATTTCTACGGTCGCTGATTGCTGATTGCAGTCGCGTCAATCAGCAATCACCGATCAGCGATGGGGTAAGCATGCCTGCGGCCATTCCGTTCACCGGGAACTACGAAGACCTCTCCACCGATCGCGGCTACCAGTTCAAGTTCTATTGCGAGAAGTGCCAGGGCGGCTACATGTCGACGTTCAGGAGCTCGACGGTCGGCATGATCGGCTCCGCCGCGCGCGTGGCCGGCAGCATTTTCGGCGGCGTCTTCGGCAACGTCGCGAACAGCGCGTACGAAGTCCAGCGCGCGGTCGGCGGACCGGCGCACGATGCGGCGCTCAAAGACGCCGTCAACGAGATCGCGCCGACGTTCAAGCAGTGCACGCGCTGCGGCAACTGGGTCTGCCAGCCGGTGTGCTGGAACAGCAAGGCGGGCCTGTGCGAGAACTGCGCGCCCGATCTCGATGAAGAGATGGCCGCGGCCCAGGCCGAGGCGGCGAAGGAACAGGTCCACGTGAAGGCGCGCGAAGCCGACTGGACGAAATCGCGCAACGTCGGTCAGGTCTCCGGCGCCGTCTGCCCGCAGTGCGGCGCGAAAACGCAGGGCGGAAAGTTCTGCCACGATTGCGGCGCGCCGCTTTCCGCAAAACGGAAGTGCGCCCAGTGCGGGCATGAGGCTGAGGGCACACCGAAGTTCTGTCCCGAGTGTGGGGGACGGTATTAGCTTTCATCCCGAGCGGAGCGAGGGATCTACTGTGGCACGGCGATAACGTTGCGTTCGACGCTGTTTCACGCTCTCGCGCCTGGCATGATTGCCGCTCGCGCACAGTAGATCCCTCCGCCTCGCTCCGCTCGGCGTCGGGATGAAGACACATGACCACCATCGTCCTCTTCGGCGGCCGCAGTAACGAGCGGCACGTCTCGGTCGCCTCGGCGCAGAATGTCGCGCGCGCGCTCGGCAATCCGCTCTGCTGGTTCTGGGCGCCTGGCGGCGCGGTGCACGACGTCTCCGTGGCGGAGCTCCTCGCGCATCAGCGGCCGTTCGAACGCGATTTCGATCCGACGCGTCCGGCGATCTTCCCCGATCTCGAGCAGGCGCTCGACACGCTGCCGGTCGAGGATCCGGTCTTCTTCCTCGGGCTTCACGGCGGCGAAGGTGAAGACGGCACCGTGCAGGCCATGATGGAGCGCCGCGGGATCGCGTTCACCGGCTCGGGATCGCGTGCCAGCGCCGCCTCGTTCGACAAGGGACGCGCCAAACAGGTCCTGGAGGGAAAAGTGCGCCTGGCCGAATCGCGCAGCGTCGCCGAATCGGACGAACCGACCGTCCGCAGCACCGTCGAGTGGATGCTCGAGCGCCACCCGAAGATCGTGCTCAAACCTCTCGCGGCGGGATCGAGCCGCGGGCTTTTCTTCCTCGAGAAGGGAGGCGATGTCGACGGCGTGGTGCGCAGCGTCGCGAAGCTGAAGATGCCGTACATCGTCGAGCAGTTCATCGCCGGCCGCGAGCTGACGGTCGGGGTCGTGGACAACGGCGACGGACCGTTCGCGCTCCCGGTCATCGAGATCGTCGTCGATCGCGGTCGCGAGTTCGACTACGCCGGCAAGTACCTCGGCAGCGGGACGCAGGAGATCTGCCCGGCCGACATCCCCGATGCCATGCGCGACGCCGCGCAGCAGACCGCGCTGGCCGCACATCAGTCACTCGGCTGCGACGGGTATTCGCGCAGCGATGTGATCGGCGCGCACGACGGCGTCTACTTTCTCGAGATCAACACGCTGCCCGGACTGACCATCAGCTCGCTCGTCCCGCAGGAGCTGCGCGAAGCGGGGATCGACTTCCGCACGTTCCTCGAGACCCAGATCGATCTCGCCCGGCAGCGCGTCATCGCTCAGGCGCAGACGTAGACTGCGGGTTCAGCACCGTGATCCGACCGTCGGTCGACGGCTGGAGCGGCATCGGCCGCTTCTGCAGCGCGGCCGCGAAGACATCGCGCAGCGGAATCGATCGGTCGATCGCGATGCGATCCGCGGGAATCGCGCTGGTCACCGGCAGCAGACCGTCGCCGCCATTCGCCAGAAAGTCCGGCATCGCGACGCGATACAGCGCATTCGGTTCGAGCGGTTGGCCGTTCGCCAGCGCGACCGACACGACCCTTTTGCGCTCGGGCATCGGCTTGTCGCGATCGCGTGCTTCATCGATCGCGTAGCGCAGCCCGCTCACCTGCAGGATGCCGCGCTCGCCTGTCGAAGCGAGCCGCAACGCGTCGGCGATCTGCGATCCGGTCATCGTCACGATGGCCGGATAGTTGTCGAACGGCATGACCTCGAACATGTCGGAGTAGAGGAGATTCCCGGCGCGCAGATTCGAGCGGATGCCGCCCGAGTTCACGAACGCGACGTCGGCGCCGGCCGCGTCGCGCAGCGCATCAGCGAGCAAATCGCCGAGCGAGGACTCGCGGAGGTAGTTGCGGACGAACGCACCGGCCGTGGTGATGCCGGTCGGCTCGTTGCGCTTCGCAGCGACCTGCGTGAGATACGGGTTGAGGACGTCCGCGACTTTCTGCACCGGCGCGATCGTCTTCCCTTCGTACGTCGCGGGGACGAGTGCCGCGCCGGCCGGCGCTTTCTTCGGATCGCACGTCTGCGTCCCCGCGTAGAACGCCTGACAGATCATGGTGAGCGGCCGCAGCGTCGTCCGACCGGAGATGACCGCGTGCCGCCGGCTATCGACCCACAGATCCACCGTTGCGAACTCGCGGCTGTAATTCGCCGCCTGAATCGCCGGCGTCCCGTTGATGAAATGCCGCATCTCCGCATGCGTGTGACCGGCGAAATACGCGTCAATCGTTCCGCGGGGCAGACGATTGAGATAGTCCATCCCCTCCTGGTCGCGCTCGCAGCTTGCCGGATTGTGAGGATCGGACACGTTGGAGCAGCGCCCGCCCATGTGTGCGATGACGATCACCGCGTCGGCACCGGAGGCGCGCAGCGCAGCAGCCTCGCGAACGGTCGCGGCGACCGGATCGCCGAACTCGAGCGCGGCGACGTTCGCAAACACCGTCGTGTTCGGAGTGTCCGGCGTGCTGAGACCGATGACGCCGAGCTTCACGCCGGCGACATCGGCGATCATCGACCCCTTCGCCCAGGCGGGCGTTCGGCCGGTCGCCTTCTCGGTCATGTTCGCGGAGAGGAACGTGAACGCAGCCAACGACGCGTTTCGCTTCAACGCGCCGAGGGGATCCTGGCCGGGGTTGAGGGGGACGGGATCGGGACCGACCGGGCCGAAATCGAATTCGTGATTGCCGACGGCCGCGGCGGTGTAGCCGATGGCGTTGTATCCGCGGACGACCGGCTCCCCTTCGAAGAGATTCGACTCCAGCGTTCCCTGAAACAGATCGCCGGAATCGAGGACGACGACGCGCCCGGGATTCGCCTCGCGCAGCGCCTCCACGAAACCGGCAAAAAGCGGCAGTCCTCCGTATGGCGGCACCGCGTCCTGGTGCCCGGCGAACCATCCGTGCAGGTCGGTCGTGCTCACGACGACGAGGTGCACGGGTTGTGCGGGCCGAGGAGCGGTGGCACATGCAGCGAGGAAGAGGAAGAGAACGAGAGTGGCGGCGCGTTTCACGGACCGGCATTATGAATGAGTGACGAGTGCCGAGTGACGAGTGCTGAGTGCTGAGTGCTGAGTCCTGAGTGAGCGTGTCATTCCGAGCATAGAGGAATCTGGGTAGAAGGACTCAGGACTCAGGACTCAGGACTCAGCACTCAGCACTCAGGACTGAGCACTCAGCACTGAATGAAAAAGATGTTGTATTCAGCCGGCGCGATCGCCGTCGCCATCACGCACTTCGCCTTCATTCTCTTCGTCGCGTTCGGCGGACTGCTGGTTCTCCGCTGGCACAGGCTGGCGTGGATCCACCTGCCGGCGGCGATCTGGGGAGCGGTCATCGAGATCATGCACTGGAACTGCCCGCTGACGAATGTCGAGATCTGGTTTCTCCGCCGCGCCGGCCGCGCGGGCTACGACGGTGGATTCGTCGCGCACTATCTGTTCTCATTGATTTATCCTGCCGGCCTCACCAGACGGACTGAACTGGCGATTGCAGCGTTTGTGATTCTGGTGAATACGATTGTGTACCTGATTGTTTTTCCACCGCATAGACTCTTATCTCTTGGGCCCAAGAGCTGAGAGCTGAGAGCTGAGAGCTGATTGCACGGCATCCCACAGCATCCGGTCACGACGACCGATCAGAATTTCGAAACGCTCGGCCTCACTCCGGCGATCGTCGACCTCGTCCGCAACGTCGGCTTCGTGCATCCCACGCCGATCCAGGCGGCGGTGATCCCTACCGCGCTCACCGGTCGTGATGTCATCGGCCTGGCGCAGACCGGATCGGGCAAGACTGCCGCCTTCGTCCTGCCGATGGCCGAGAAGCTCACGCACGGCCGCGGGGTGCGCGGACTCATTCTCTCGCCCACGCGCGAGATCGCGCTGCAGACGAAATCCTTTCTCGATCTCTTCGGCGCCAAACACGAGTTGCGCACGGCGTGCGTGATCGGCGGCGTGAAGATGAAGCCGCAGATCACCGCGCTGCACGAAACACCGGACATCGTCGTGGCCACACCGGGGCGCCTCCTCGATCACGTGCAGCGCCGGAACGTGAAGCTCGACAAGATCGAGATCCTCGTCCTCGACGAAGCCGACCACATGCTCGACCTCGGCTTCCTTCCGCAGATGAAGGACATTCTCCGAAAGCTCCCGCGCGAGCGTCAGACGATGATGTTCTCCGCAACGATGCCCGACTCGATCGAGATGATCGCGCGCGACTTCATGCGCGATCCCGTGCGCGTCGACATCATGCCCGAAGGTGCGGCAGCCGAAGGCATCACGCACCGGCTGTATGTGGTGAAGCTCGACGACAAGCGCAAGCTGCTGCTCGAGCTTCTGACCGAAGAGCTCGGATCGACGCTCGTGTTCGCGCGCCGGAAGATCGACGCCGACTGGCTCTACCACATCCTCGAGCGCAAGGGACATCCGGTGACGCGCATTCACTCCGATCTGTCGCAGGGCCGGCGCGTCGAAGCGCTGCGCGGCTTCCGCGAGGGCGAACATCGCATCCTCGTGGCCACCGACATCGCCGGACGCGGCATCGACGTCCCCGGCATCCAGCACGTGATCAATTTCAACGTGCCGGAGACAGCCGACGACTACGTGCACCGCGCCGGCCGCACCGCACGCGGCCGCGCCCTCGGCATCGTCTCGACGATCGCCACGTGGCAGGACATTCCGATGATCCGCCAGATCGAGGCCACCCTCGGCGAGAAGATTGCGCGGTGTTCCGTGGCCGGTGTCGAGGCGTGGGAAGAGAGCGAGCGCAAGCCGTCGAGGAGCAGAACGCGACTGTGACCGTGACTTGAATGCAGAATGCAAAATGCAGAAAAGATCGCGTTCTTCTTTCTGCATTCTGCATTCTGCATTCTGCATTCGTTTCTCTCGCCTCTCAGTCACAGTAGAATCGAAATGAATGTCGGAGTTCACACCCTGGAAATGGCTGGGCAACCCTCACGCCCAGACCCTCTGGGGTCGCCTCGTGCGGCCCGGGCCGCTCGTGAGCTGGCGGCGCGAGATCATCGATCTGCCGGACGGCGATGAGCTCGTGCTCGATCTTGCCGCCGGCGAGAGCGCTCCCCTCTTTCACGCGGTTCTGCTGCATGGGCTCGAAGGCAGCTCCGATTCCGCCTACATCCATGGCGTCGCATCGAGGCTGGTTCGTGCCGGAGGCACCGCCACCGCGGTGAACTTCCGCTCGTGCGCGCGTCCGAATCGCCGCCCGCGCTTCTATCACTCCGGCGAGACCGGCGACTTCGACTTCGTGGTGCGCACTCTCGCGACGCGCGCCCCTCATCTCCCACTCGTCGCCTTCGGCGCTTCCCTCGGTGGCAATGTCCTTCTGAAATGGCTCGGCGAGCACCCCGGGCAGCGGCTCATCCTCGCCGCGGCAACGATCTCCGTGCCGTACGACCTCGCGGCCGGCGCGAGGCATCTCGAGACGGGCGTACGCAGGCTGTACGTGTACAGATTCCTGCGAACGCTGAAAGCGAAGACGCGCGAGCTCGTGCGCCGGTTTCCGGAGGCCGCATCGATCGTGGCGCTCGATGACGCGATGCGCGCGCGCACGTTCCGCGAATTCGACGACGCCGCGACCGCTCCTCTGCACGGCTTCAAAGACGCGGCTGACTACTACGCGCGCTCCAGCTCCATCGGCTATCTCGCGCGCATCGACACGCCGGTGCTGTGCGTCAATTCGCTCGATGATCCCTTCCTGCCCGGAGACGTGCTGGAGCGCGCCAGGAGCGTGGCGTCGCCGAGCGTGGAGTTCGCGATCACCCGAAGCGGCGGACACGTCGGCTTCGTCGCCGGCCCGCCCTGGCGGCCGGCGTTCTGGGCGGAGGAGACGATCGCCCGGTGGCTGACGGAAAGGGTGGCCGCGGCCGCGTCGCGCATCGTTGCATGATCGGTCCGATGTCATCGGAGCGAACCCGCGTTCGCTGGCTGACGCTCTGCACGGTGGCGTGGGGTTTCGCGATCGGCATCTCGCTGCTCGATCTGTGGGACCGCCCCGCTCCGCCCGGCCAGCTTCCGGGCCTCATGACCACGCTGGGGCGCGACGCACACGCGTCGTTCCAATTCATGGCGGGCATCGTCGTCATGACGATGGCGATGGCGTTTGCGATGCGCCCGGTGGTGCGGCGTCTGGCGGCGAGCGATGCGCGGGCATGGGCGCGGAACACCGCCGCCGCGGCGATGATGGCCGCGCTGTGGGTCGCCGTCATCAACGGTGATCTGCCGTGGACGATCGCGCCGCCGGCGATGGCGGTCGCGGCGTGCGTCGCGCTGCGAACGCGGCGGATGGGATTCACGCGCCGCGACGCGATCCTCATCCCGGTATGGGCGACGATTTTTCTCGCGCTCATCGACATGGGACCGATCGCCGTCGACCGCGCGGCGATCGCCGCTGCGGCGATCGTCCTGGCGATCCGGCTCTCGCTCCCGTTCATCCGGACGGGGCGCGCTCTTCCCGCCGCGCTCTGTTTCGCGGCGGCGCCGGTCGCGCTGATGACGCAGACGATGCTCTTCGCGCGCGATCAGCGGCATTCGCCGTGGCCGGCGCTCATCATCGCGATCGTCACGCCGTTCGTGTTGCGCCTCCTGATCGGCGACTCGCCGGCCGCGCGGCGCCGCGTCCGCGCGATCATCGCGTTCGCCGTCTACCCGATGGCGGCACTCGGCTACATGAACGCGACGAGCATGGTCACGGCAGAGGGAAAGCCGCGCATCGAGTTCTTCGAAGATGCGCAACACATCGTGCCCGCCGGCGAGATGCTGCGGGGCGAGAGACCCTATCGCGACATCGTCGCGCCGCATGGATTCATCCAGGACGGACTGCTCGACTATCTGATTCTGCAGACACCGCCGCTGACGATCGGCCATGTGCTGAAAGTGCGCGGCATTCTCGCGGGCGGCAATGCCATCGCCAATTACGCGCTCGCGGCGGCGGCGACGGGATCGCCCGACGCCGGCATCGCCGCACTGTTTCTGGCGGCGACGTTCGGATCGGGAGGGGGCACGTTTCGCGTTCTACCCGCGCTCATCGCTCTGACCTGTCTTGTGGCAGCCGTGCGGCGCCGCAACCTGCGGCTGCTCGCCGCGGGAGCGGTGCTGTCGGTCGTCGCGGTGCTCACCAGCCTCGACTTCGGCGCGTACTCGCTCGTCGCGCTCGCGTTCGCCGTCGCGGTGTTCGGCAACGATCGGTCCGACAAGGTCGCCGCGCTGCGATGGAGCTCGGTCGCTCTCGGCGCCGCGTCCGCCATCGCAGCGCTGGGCATGCTCGTGGGCGGCTTCCTCATCGACTTCATCCGCGTGACGCTGTTCGAGGTGGCCACGCTCGGTCCGGTGTACGCGCTGCCGCCGTTCAGTGCGCCGCCGGGGTTCCAGATGTTCCGATTCCTCCCTGAAGTCGCGATCGCGATCTTCAACAAGTCGACGTACCTCTACATGCTCTGGATCGTGAACTTCCTCGCGCTGGTCACCGCGATCGCAATCGGCGTGCGTGCGTCGCCGCGGCGGCGCGCCGCTCTGCACGCCGTCATGCTGATTTCGGCGTTCGTCGCAATCTGCTGCATCTCGTATGCGGAGCGGCACCATCAGCACTTCCAGTTCGCGATCGCGCCGCTGGTCGTTGCCGCATTGTGGCGGATGTGGCACGCACGTGACCGGCTGATGCGCCTCGCCGCGCCGATCGTCACACTGCTCGTGATCATGATGGCGTCGCCCACGATTCATCTCGCCATCGCGGCATCGCTCCGGCGCTCCCGCGGCCCGATCGATCCGGGATGGACGGTATCGGGCGAGCCTCGCGTCGCCGGCGCCTGGATCCGCGAACGCGACGCCGCGATCGTCGCCGCCTCGCGCGCCTATCTCGGGCGCACCGTCGGTCCGGACGGAACGTTCTTCGACTTTACCAATCGCGCCATGCTCTTCTTCATCCTGGATCGCGACAACCCGATCCGGCAGATCGAGCCGGCGTTCTACGAGACCGAAGCGCTGCAGCGCGAGGTGATCGCGCGCATCGAAGGCAATCCGCGCGTCCGCGCCGCGCTCGTTCCGAAGCCCGGGAGCAACGATCACACCGGCGTCGACATCCCGAATCCGACGCGCGCGCCGCTCGTGTGGAAGTACCTGCAGGAAAACTTCCGGCCGGACTACGAGGACGAGAACATCGTGTTCTGGCGACGCAAAAAGTGACGAGTGCCGAGTGCTTGAGTGCTGAGTGCTGAGTGCTGAGTGCTGAGTGTCATCCCGAGCGTGGGAACGGCAAGCCTGCCGTCGGAGCGGATATGACCCACGTCATCCTGAGAGGCGCAGCGAAGGATCTCAAAATGCACAGCCGTCGCCGCCGAGACCCTTCGCTGCGCTCAGGGTGACGTGGCGCGAGGGATCACACTCAGCACTCAGCACTCAGCACTCAGCCCTCAGCACTCAGGACTCAGCCCCGGTTCTGCGTTAGCATCGCGACAATGACCATCGCCGAGACCACCGCCAGGCGCGCGACCCTGATGGCCCGCTTCGCGGCGTTCGTGGCCGAGCGGCATCCGCTCGCGCTCAGGCCGGCGCTGGCGGCGCTCGAGCAGCTCACTGCCGGCGCGGAGTTCGACGAACGGAACGCCGTGGCGATCGAACAGTTGCGCGACCCGCTGCGCCGCGCGCTCGAGCCGATGCTCGCCGAAGCGCTGTCGCCGAACACGAACGTCACGAACGTGCCCGAGACGACTCCGGGCGTCACGGTCAATGAGCGACTGCATCAGGCGGTCGCCGATGTGATCGAGGACTGCGACGGCTTCATCAGCCGCGAGGCCATCGCCGCATCGCTCACGAAGGACGAGCGGCGCGAGATCCTGCGCGGCATGCTGCTCACGCGCGCGACCGACAATCGCCTCAAGCAGTTCTTCACCGGCGGCGAAGTGCGCTACGGCAACGCGTCGTTTCAGGGCAAAGGATTCCGCTCCCTCGGCCAGGAAGCGATCTACGCCGCGGTGATCCGCCTGCGCCGCGGTCCGGAGTTCCGCGAGACGGACGGCTCGTGGCACGGCGACGTCATCTCGCCGATGATCCGCGACCTCGGCGCGGTGATCGGAATGCACAACGCGCCGGAGACCGTGCGCATGGTCCTCAACGCGCAGATGGGCAAGGCCGGCCCGCCGATGAACGGAAAGGACCTGCACGTCGGCGACTGGTGGCGCGGCATCCTCCCCGCGATGGCGCCTCTCGGATCGCCCGCGCTCACGATCGCCGGCGTCGCGATGGCGTTCTCGATGGAGAAGCCGACCTCGCGCGTCGCGATCTCCTTCGTCGGCGAGGGTGCCACATCGCTCGGCGAGTGGCACGAGGCGATCAACGCTTGCGCCGCGCGCAAGCTGCCCGCGGTCTTCTGCGTGCAGAACAATCAGACCGCGCTTTCGACGCCCGTCAGCGAGAACTCCGCGGCTCGCGTGTTCGCTGACAAAGCCATCGGCTACGGCATCCCCGCGGTGACGATCGACGGGACCGATCCGGACGCGATCGCGGCGGCGTTCACGTGGGCCGCGGAGCGGGCGCGACACGAAAACGGTCCGGCGCTCATCGAACTGGTCGCGATGCGCATGTGCGGCCACGCCCATCACGACGACATGCTCTACCTCGGCAAAGACCCGCAGCCGTCGTGGTCATATCCGTCGCTGACCGAGGCGGGGTATGCGAATCGGGAGTTGTGGGATTACTGGTGCCGCAGGGATCCGATCGAGACGTACGCGGCGCGACTCGAAGCGGAAGGCGTGATCGGATCGGGCGAGCTCGAGCGATGGAAGCGCGAGGCGGAGGAGCTCGTCGAGCGCGAGGCGCGTGCGGTGATCGATGCGCCGTGGCCGGAGGGGTCGGCGGCGGGCGAGGGTGTGGTGGCGAATGAGCGCCGCCGCGAGCACGTCGAAATTCTCGACGACCGCATCAGGAGCGCCGCCGAGGTCGGCGGCGCCACACTGAGTGTCGAAGAGGCGCCGGCGTTCGATGCCAAGGGGAAGACGTTCCTCGAGGCGGTGATGCTCGGTGTCGGCGATGCGCTGCGCGCCGATCCGCGCGTGTTCGTGTACGGCGAGGACGTCGGCGGCAACTACGGCAACGCGTTCCTTCTGCTCAAACCGCTGCTGAAGGATTTCGGCGATCGCATCATCAACTCGGTCCTTTCCGAAGGGGCGACGATCGGCGTGTGTATCGGCGCAGCGCTCGCGGGGAAGCGACCGATCGGCGAGATCCAGTTCAACGACTTCGTGGCGACCGGCTTCAATCAGCTCGTCAACAACGCGGCGAAGATCCGGTATCGATGGGGCGGCGCGGTGCCGATGGTGCTGCGCATGCCGTGGGGCGGACTGCGGCACGCCGGCCCGTATCATTCGCAGAACACCGAGGCGTGGTTCTATCGGACGCCGGGATTGAAGATCGTGGCGCCTTCGACGCCGCACGATGCGCGCGCATTGATGGCGAGCGCGGTCGGGGATCCGGATCCGGTGCTCTACTACGAGCACATTGCGCTGTACCGCGATCCGCGGATCAGACAGATGTTGTCCGAAGAAGCGCCGGCGCCGATCCCTCTCGGGAAAGCGGCCCTGCGGCGCGATGGCGCCGATCTCGGATTCATCTCGTACGGTGCGTACGTGCACGTGGCGATGCGCGTGGCCGAGAGGCTGGCGGCGGACGGCATCGAAGCGTCCGTCCTCGACCTCCGTTCGCTGGCACCGCTCGATCGCCACGCGATCCTGGCAATGGCCAGGCGCACCAACCGCGTGCTCATCATTCAGGAGGACACTCGAA
>Ga0210377_10004005_pt1 | contig 12487 bp, 11 predicted proteins | sample PLM4_65_b1redo_FD_155480 | JGI IMG/M metagenome (GOLD analysis project Ga0210377, IMG submission 155480) | Groundwater sediment microbial communities from an aquifer in East River, Colorado, USA - PLM4_65_b1 redo | ecosystem: Environmental > Terrestrial > Soil > Riparian zone | place: USA: East... | reverse complement strand
TCCAGCAGGGCCAGGGGCACCCTGGTGGTCTTGCCGGCACCGGGTGGTGCTTGCACGACCACTGCAGCATGGGTTTTGATGGCTGAGAGTAATTGGGGGAGAATTTCGTCGATAGGGAGCGGATTCATGGTTGGTCAATCAAAAAGGCGGCTCAGGCTCAGATAATCAACGCCGACCAGGGAATCGACCACCCGGAAGGCGCTTCCAAGCTTCTCCTCAGGGTAGCTGTTGGTGACTGCCAGTACCTTCAGACCGGCCCCGGTCGCCGAGGCGATGCCGGCGGGTGTGTCCTCGATGGCAAGACAGTTCACATGGGCAATCTCCCTGCCGGGGAAAACCGACTGGAGCCTTCCAACTGCAAGAAGATAACTCGCCGGATCGGGTTTGCTGGCCGTAACATCTATCGCTGTAACAACGGTGTCGAATGCATCGGCGATACCCAGCTGCGTCAGGATCGGATTGATGTCGGAAGGAAGGGCGCCGCTGCAAAGGGCAAGGGGAAGCCCCCCTTGAAGGGAGCGGATCAGTTCAACCACCCCGGGGTACGGCTCCACGCCGGCACCAATAATATGCTGAAAGGCATCTGCCTTTTCGCTGATCAGCCTCATCAGCTCCCCGTCGCCCAAGGGTCTCCCTCCCTCGCGAAAAGCCTCGCGAAAGGCATCCCTGTCGTCAAATCCTATGTAGCGGCGCAGGTACTCCTCCCACGAATAGCCAAGCCCAAGGGGGACGAGCAGTTGCTGGAAGGCCTTGTAATGGAGCGGTTCGGTATCAACAATTATCCCGTCAAAATCAAATATTACGGCGGCAAGCATGGTATAATCCTCCTGGAGGCAAGGGTTCTCAGCTTTCCCTGAAAAATGTCGGTTGCCTGAATTCAGCGCTTACGGCAGCTGGCGACAACCATGACAGCACAATAAACCACGACTGCACCAACGAGGTCCGCAAAGAAGTCAGCCAATTCTGCGGTCCTCGTTTTCGTCAAGACTCCCTGGGCAACTTCAATCAGGCCGCCAAAGAGCACCGCCAGAGCGGCTGCCCTCAGCCAGCGATGCTTCATGTCTGTTGGTGAATAACCGAAAGCCCAGCCGGCAAGCAGGGTAAACACCCCGTAGGAGGCCGCATGCTGGAACTTGTCCCAGCCGAAGAAACCGCTGTTAATGACCGGCGGCGACGGAACCAGGGAGAGCCACGAAACAACAACTCCCCAGAGTATGAACAACAGCCACCTGGGGAGAAAAAGCAAAAGCCTGCTCCTGTCCACAATACCCCCTGACCAATCTCAGCCAACAGCATGACAAAGAGTTTGACAGCGTAAACAAAAAAACAGCAACCCTTGTGAAAGAATTACTGTCCGATAGTTTGATGGTGATCCCAAGGGGACTTGAACCCCTGTTACCGACGTGAAAGGCCGGTGTCCTAACCGCTAGACGATGGGACCGAGTAATTGGCTGGGGTGCGAGGATTCGAACCTCGGATGACGGAGTCAGAGTCCGTTGCCTTACCGCTTGGCGACACCCCAAAGGTAGACGGAATTTATAACAAAATGTGCCGAACCCGTCAAGCAATTTAAGCGAGTACAGGCGTCGTGGCCGGCTAAAGAGTTATTCTATAGGATTTTGACGCTTGCTGCGCCCGCTTCAATCGCTCTGAGATTGGCCGGAATAAACGAGTGGTTTCTCTCGGGGAGGACTTCTTTCAAGGCCTCTTCCAGGGAAAGAAACGCCACTGCCCCGGACTTGGCCACATACGCCCCGACGGCAACCATATTGACCATCCTGGCGTCGCCGAGCTCCATTGCAATATCGTTCATGGGAACAGCGATGATTTCCATGTCACTGCGCCGGGATTCCGTACTGTTCACCAGCGAAGAATTGACGATACAGACCCCGCCCGGCTTGACCTTTGCGGCAAATTTGTCGAATGACGCCTGGTTGAGGATTATGACAGACGACGGGTTGCCGATAATCGGCGAGCCCACGTCCCCTTCGGCCATCACCACGGTACACATGGCTGCGCCGCCACGTTTTTCCACACCGTAAGCAGGGAAAAAGGATACATTCCTCCCTTCGATGATGGCGGCATAGGCAAGGAGATTTCCCGCCAAAAGCACACCCTGTCCGCCGAAACCTGATATGAACACATCGTGCCGCATTAGAAACCTCGTGAAGGGTGAATAGTGGAGGGTGATTTCACAGATTTTCCGTATTTTTGATCACGCCCAACTTGAAATAATCGCACATTTCGCTGCCGACCCGCGCATTGGCCTTGAGCGGATTCAAGCCCCAATTGGTCGGACAGGAGGAAAGCGCCTCGATAAAAGAGAAGCCCTTCCCTTCCACCTGGTATTGAAAAGCCTTCCTGATCTGTTTTTTGGCATCCATCAGATTCTTCGGCGAATTCACCGCAACCCGCGCCGAGAACGCTACCCCCTCCAGTTGGGCCAGAAGCTCCGCCATCCTGATGGGAGCACCATCCTTGGATTGGTTCCTGCCGTAGGGAGAGGTGGAAGTTTTCTGACCGACCAGCGTGGTCGGCGCCATCTGGCCGCCGGTCATTCCATAGGTGGTGTTATTGACAAAGACGACGGTAATGTCCTCGCCACGGTTTGCCGCATGGATAATCTCCGCAGTGCCGATGGCCGCCAGATCCCCATCGCCCTGGTAGGTAAAGACAAAGCTGTCGGGCTTTGCCCGCTTGACGCCTGTTGCCACGGCCGCTGCACGGCCGTGCGGCGCCTCCACGACATCTATGTCGAAATAACCGTAGAGGAATACCGAACACCCCACTGAAGCTACGCCGATCGTTCGCCGCTGCACGCCGAGAGTATCCATCGCCTCGGCAACGAGACGGTGAATCGTGCCATGATGGCAACCGGGGCAAAAATGGGTCTGCACGTCTTTCAGACTTACCGGCCTTTTAAAAACCTGCTGCATATAACGCCTCGCTTTAAAATCAGGCACGAGGTTCAAGGCAAAAGGAACGAGGAAATCCTCAATCCTCAATCCTCGATCCTCGCACCTCGATCCTTCAGTAGTATTTCTTGATCTGCTCGAACAACTCTTCCGGCGTCGGCAGAGAACCTGCCCCCGGAGGCCTGCCGTAGAAATATACCTCGGCGTCCCTGGCAACGGCAAGTCGCACGTCTTCCACCATTTGGCCGGTATTGAGCTCTATATCGAGCACCTTTTTGCAGAGCCGGGTCGCATCAGACAACGCCTTTTCCGGAAAGGGAAAGAGGGTTATCGGCCGGAGCAGCCCCACCTTAAGGCCCGCCTCCCGGGCCATCATGATGGCAGTTTTGACAATTCTCGCCGTGGAACCGAAGGCGGTGACCAAGAGCCGGGCATCGCCCGTCTCGAACCCTTCCCAGCGGGTTTCCTTTTGCTTCAATTGCTGGTACTTGGCATGAAGCCGCCAGTTATGGGCCTCCAGCTCACCGTCACCAAGGTAGAGGGACTTGACGACCCGCTGCTCGCAATCGCCTATGCCCCGCACCGCCCAGTCCTTGGCTGGCAGGTCTACCTCGGGTCTCCGGTTGGCAACCAGGGCTTCCTTCATCTGTCCCACCACCGAATCAGCGAGGACCATGGCCGGCATCCGGTAGATGTCGGCGAGGTCGAAGGCGAGCATGGTGAGGTCGTACATTTCCTGGATCGAAGCGGGCGCCAGTACGATGATGTGATAACCACCGTGGCCTCCACCCTTGACCGACTGGAAATAATCGGCCTGGGAAGCGTCAATACCGCCGAGGCCGGGACCGGAACGGGAAATATTGACGATGACGCCGGGCAGTTCGGACCCTGCCATGTAGGAAATCCCCTCCTGCTTGAGGGATATCCCGGGGCTCGATGAAGAGGTCATGGCCCGTACACCGGCAGCTGAAGCGCCCAGCAGCATATTGATGGATGCGATTTCGCTCTCGGCCTGAATAAATTCTCCGCCGAGCTTCGGCAACTCTCGGGAAAGGTATTCAGGGATATCGCTCTGGGGAGTAATCGGATAACCGAAGTAGTAGCGGCAACCGGCCTCCAGGGCAGCCATAGCCACTGCCTCATTCCCTTTCACAAACAGACGCTTTGCCAACTGGACCTCCGCTAACTGCGGTTGTGACACTATCTGGAAACAACAAGCTTACATAAAAAACGGAATCCGTTTCTCTCTCCAATACCTGCACACTCTGTCATGATAGAATTGTTATTTGAAGACGACAATAGCAACGTCCGGGCACATTTCAGCACAGAGTGCGCAGCCGATGCATTTATCCTGGGAGGTTATCTGCGCAGGGGTATAACCCTGATGATTGAGTTTTTCGCTCAACAGTAACAACTTGTGTGGACAGGCTATGGTGCAGAGTCCGCACCCCTTACATCTCAGCTCATCTATCGTAATCATTGCCATATCTTGTGTTCCTTGGTATGCACAGCCGTTTGTCAGGTTTCACTTTGGAAACAAAATTAGCAGAATAATCGCTTATGAGTCAATGCTTTTATTAATATAAGTTTTATTTATTACTTGATTTAGTTGAATAATATAGTTAAATATAGCAACAATGATTTAATACTATATGTTTCTACAAAGGAGGAGTAAAAATGGCCTCAACACTACTGGAACTGACAGCCAACATTGTCTCTTCACATGCATCTGTATCAGAGATGTCCGGTGAAGAACTACTACTGGAACTGCAGAAGGTTTATATTGCACTGCAAAAACTGGAAACTGCGCCCGGCGATACTGGTGAACAAGCTGAAGTCAAGACACCTGCAATATCTCTTAAGAAGGCCTTCCAGCCCGACCAGGTGACGTGCATGATCTGCGGCAAATCCGGGATGAAGACCCTTGCCCGTCACCTTGCCCAAGTCCACAATCTGAAGCCGGGGGCATACCGGAAACAGTTCGGCATCCCACGCACCCAGGCTCTTACCGCCAAGAATTTTTCCGAAGCAAGAAGAAAAATGGCACAGGACCGGGGACTTGCCGACAACCTGGCCAAGGCCAGAGCCGTAAGGGCGGCAAAGATCAAGGCAAAAACAGCCGCACCGGAAAAATCAGTCGCTGCAGCACCCAAGGCGGCAGCCGCGGCAAAGCCGGTCAAGGCAAAAGCCGCGCCCAAAGCAAAAAAGGCGTAGCACGACGACGCAATCAAGCTCGAACCGTTCAGATAGCCGCTCACTCTCCCGTGGGCGGCTTTTTCCTTTCAACCCGCCAACAGGCAGGTTTCCCCATATCCAACCGAATCAAGCGGCTAGTCGCTCGTCTCTTGCGACAAGTCGCCGGTCCGGACTGATCACCAAAACCAGGTTTATTCCTCTCTTCCCGCTAACGCCTGATTGACCTGCAATATCCGTCAATTTCCCGGCACTTGTCAACCGTACCCTCATATCAGGTTGACAACAGCCAAGGCGCCGTGTTAATTGAAGTAACGGAGGAATACGGCTATGGAAAAAAACATTGCGACGTTCGCAGATCGCATAATCAAAGGCGGAGAAATAACCCGGGGGGAAGCGCTGGAACTTTCCCGGCTGAAAGGGTCCGCCCTCTTCTTTCTCTTCGCAACGGCAAATCGCATCAAAGAACATTATCTGGGAGACAAGGTCTATCTCTGCTCCATTATCAACGCAAAGTCAGGCCGCTGCCCGGAAAACTGTTCTTTCTGTGCCCAGTCTTCCCATCACCAGACTGATGCTCCGGTCTATTCTCTGGTCAACGAGGAACGCATGGTGGCCGGCGCCCATGAAGCCGAGAGAAACGGTTCCAGCTGTTACGGCATCATTACCAGCGGTACCACGATCAGCAAGGGTACAGAGCTGGAAACGATCTGCCGGGCAGTGAGGCGAATCGGGGAAGAAACCGGGATTACCCCGTCCTGCTCCCTCGGCATCATCGATTATGAAACGGCCTGCGCGCTCAAGGGTGCGGGTGTGGAAACCTATCACCACAACCTGGAGACGGCCAGAAGCTTTTTCGCCAACGTCTGCACCAGCCACGATTATGAAGAGGATGTGGAAACCGTGCGGGTAGCCAAAAAGGCGGGGCTGAAGGTCTGCTGCGGCGGGATATTCGGCCTGGGGGAGAACGCTGCCCAACGGACGGAATTGGCCTTCACCCTCCGTGAGCTGGACGTGGATTCGGTCCCACTTAATTTTCTCAACCCTATCCCCGGCACCAGACTGGAACATGCCGATAACATCACGCCGATGGAGTGCCTCCAGACCATTGCCCTGTTTCGCATGATCCTTCCGGCAAAAAAGATCTCCGTCTGCGGCGGCCGGGAAAAAAACCTGCGGGATCTCCAGTCATGGATATTCTTTGCCGGCGCCAGCGGCACCATGATCGGCAACTACCTGACCACCACCGGCCGTGCAGCAGAGGAAGACTGGCAGATGCTGAAAGATCTCAACCTGTCGGTGGCGAGCTGCTGCGAATGAAGCGGTTCATAGTATAGTGAAAGGTAAAAGGTAAAAGGAAATAAATCAGTTATGGAAATGAAAAACAAGGCCATCTTCGTCACCGGCACCGATACCGGCGTCGGTAAAACCATTGTAGCGGCAGTCATTGCCAGACTGCTGAAGAATAAGGGCATCTCCGTCGGGGTCATGAAGCCGGTCACCAGCGGCTGCATCGACGTGGAGGGGAGGCTCGTCTCCGAGGACGCGGAACTGCTGGCCTGGGCAGGTTCCGTTGACAGGGGCGATCCGGACATTACCCCCTATTTGCTCAGGGAAGCGCTTGCCCCCTCGGTGGCAGCAGCGCGGGAGAAGGTCCGGATCGAATTTGCCACGATCAGGGCCGCCTTTGACAGGCTCGCCGCGCGACACGACTTCATCATCGTCGAAGGGGCCGGCGGCCTCATGGTCCCCCTGGCGGGCGGACTGCTCACGGCCGACCTGATCAACCACCTGGGCCTCCCGATCATCGTCGTGACGCGCCCCAATCTCGGCACCATCAATCACACCCTTCTCACCACCTTCAGCGCAAGACAGCTGGGTATCGAAGTGGCAGGGGTTATCATCAATGATTATCCGGCTACTCCGGACAGTGCCGAAGAATATGCGCCCCATCTGCTCGGCTCTTTGTCGGGCGCGCCACTCCTGGGTGTTTTCCCCCATATCGGCGGAAACGACCGGCACGTCATTGTGGAAACTATCGTCTCATTGCTTGAAGCAGACCCGGCCACCGGCATACTGTTACGGGAGATCGGCATTGGCTGATAACACAAAGCCGGGAGAAGGAGGCAGAGCTTGAAACGCATCGACAGCAAAACCCTTCAGGAGTATGACCGCAGCTATGTCTGGCACCCCTTCACCCAGATGAAAGAGTGGGAGGCGGATACCCCCCTCGTCATTGAGCGAGGCGAGGGCTCCTACCTCATCGACAGTGACGGCAACCGCTACCTTGACGGCGTTGCCGCCATCTGGACCAATGTTCACGGCCACTGCAGGAAGGAAATCAACGAGGCGATCAAGACCCAGGTAGACAGGCTGGAGCATTCAACCATGCTGGGGCTGACCAACGACCAGGCGGTACTGCTCGCCAAGCGGCTGGTGGAGATCACCCCTCCCGGTCTGAACAAGGTTTTTTACTCGGACAACGGCTCCACTGCCGTTGAAATCGGCGTCAAAATGGCTTTCCAGTTCCAGCAGCTGCGGGGCGGAACATGCGCCGGGAAAACGAAATTCATCGCCTTCACCAACGCCTATCACGGCGACACGGTCGGCGCCATGAGTGTCGGTGGCATCGACATCTACCACGAGGTGTACAGCCCGCTCCTCTTCCCCACCATCAAGGCCCCCGCCCCTTACTGTTACCGCTGCCGGTTGTGCGCCGGCAGGGACAGCACAAGCTGCGACATGCTCTGCCTGGAGGAACTGGAGCGGCTGATGGCTGCCCATGCCGAAGAACTGGCCGGCCTCGTCATCGAGCCGTTGGTCCAGGGTGCCGGCGGGATGATCGTTCAGCCTGCCGGATTTGTCCGCAAGGTGCGTGAATTGTGCGACAAGTACGATATCCTCATGATCGCCGACGAGGTGGCAGTGGGCTTCGGTCGGACCGGGGCCATGTTCGCCTGCGAAAAGGAGGGAATCACGCCGGATATCATGGCCTTGTCAAAGGGGATCACTGCCGGCTATCTCCCCCTGGCGGCCACCCTCACCACTCAACGTGTCTATGACGCCTTCCTTGGGGAATACCGGGAGCTGAAAACCTTCTTCCACGGCCACACCTTCACCGGCAACCCGATCGCCTGCGCGGCCGCCCTGGCAAGCCTCGACCTCTTTGACAAGGAACAGCTCCTTGCCGGCCTGCCACCCAAGATCGCCTACCTGAAGGAAAGACTCTCGGCCCTGGGACAACTGGAACACGTGGGGGATATCCGCCAGGAAGGGATGATCGGCGGCATCGAACTTGTGGCTGACAAAGAGACGCGGGAACCTTACCCCTGGGAAGAGCGGCTGGGGGTCAGGGTCTGCAGGGAGGCGCGGAAGCACGGCCTGTTCCTCCGCCCTCTCGGCAACGTAATCGTGGTCTTTCCGCCACTCTCCATTTCTCTGGATGAACTCAAGGTGCTCATGGACGGCATCGAGGCATCCATTATAAAGATCACAGGCTAGGGCAAAAAAGGTTCTTTCGTAACAAAGTTGAATCTTTGCAAACCCTATTAAATCAAACCCTGATCCTTAACGCCAAGACGCAGAGACGCAGAGAAAAAAGCTTTGTAAAAACAAGCCGTTGATCTTCTTTGCGTCTCTGCGCCTCTGCGTTAAATTTGTGTTTTCTGGACTTTAAATTTAAATACGATTGAACCAAAAAAAGGGTGACTGTTTTATCAGCCACCCTTTTTCGCTCATCTTTGCCGGTGAACCAGCTTAGAATTTGCCCCGTATCAGCTCCGCCATGAAAACAATCGGCGTCTGCCCCTTGGAATTGGTATCCTGAATATCAGGCATGATGGTCGGCATGGCAAACTTTACCCTGCCGTTCTCCACCTGGGCCAGGGCTTTGGAACTCTTGACAATACCGTAGGTAGCACCCACCAGGACACCGGTTGCCGCACCGTAACCGAGACGGTCCAGGTGATCGGCCGGCTTATGGGTAAATACTATCAGCGCCCCGCCAATGAGCGTTCCAGCCAAACCACCATAAAAAGCATCTTCGAAGATCTCTTTAAATGCATTGTCCGCTGCAAGACAGGGCGCACTCATACTGGTGAGCAGAACGGCTGCGGTCAGGATCACCATGGTGCGTTTGATTCTATTCATGTGAAACTCCTTTAGAGGCGCTCTGTGCAAGCATTACAGCCGGTGAATTGCAATAAACGAACCAAAAAAAGCAAGCAGCCGCAAGGAGGTCATATCCCATTATATTTACAGCGCTATTATTTTACTCAACATCATCAGCCATGAAAATATCAGCGCAGAACCCTGTGGACCTGCATCATTAAGCTGTTATTTCACCTCGTTTCCTCGGTGATTGCCGAAACTTTATACAACAAAACAGCAGGTTACCGTTAAACGTTTTTTTGGCGTTGCTGTTGCAATTTTGCTACAGGTGTTTTAATTTCTCCCTGACAAGGGCACGTTCGTCCTCCCGGCTTACGACCTGACCATTCAGCCGCGCCTTGAGGACCGTATCGAGAAGCTCACGGTAACGGGGCCCGACAGGCACCCCTAATTGCCTCAGGTCGTCGCCGGTAATCAGGCAGTGGATATTCTGCAACTGGGTGAAATAGAGGGAAAGACATTTTTTGGCATCGTCACGGACGGTTTTTGCCATCAGATAGAGAAGAATCTCCACGGGAAGCCCCTTCAGCCAGAAATAGATTTCACTCCGCGCGACCCTCCCCCCCTGCGCCACCTTCCGTTCCATTATCTCCAGCACCTCTTCCCCCTCCCGGCGCATTTCAAAGAGCTTCTCCCGGTAATGCTCATTCACGGCCAGTCGGGAGCAGGCCCCCCACAACTGGTCGCTGGTCAAAGACTCGCAGAGTGCGAGGAAATACACCACCCAGCGTTCATAGGCACGTTCAAGGAAGAGGAGATCAAACCAGGAGACGATTTTCCGCGCCTCCTCCAGAACCGTGCGGGTCCGTGACGTCAACCGCAACTCCAGATGGATGAAGCGCAGCAGGCCGAGGTCTGCCATTCTCTCCACCGCCTTGAGCGGCTCCTTTTCCCGGAGGATGTGCACCAGTTCGGTCAACAGCCGCTTACCGCCGAGCTTTTCGAGGAAATCCATCTTCACCGCGTTCTTGATCAGGTTTTCCGTATGTTTGGCGATATGAAAATCGAGCCGCTGTTCAAAGCGGATGGCGCGGAACACCCGTGTCGGGTCCTCGACGAAGGAAAGATTATGCAATACCCGGATGACCCGCCCCTGCAGGTCGCGATGGGCGCCGAAAAAGTCGATGAGCAGGCCGAACTCGGCGCTGTTGAGTCGGATGGCAAGGGTGTTGATGGTGAAGTCGCGGCGGTAAAGGTCCATCTTCAGGGAGGAACGTTCCACCGTAGGCAGGGCGCCGGGGGAGACGTAGTATTCCAGCCGGGTGCTCGCCACATCTACCTTCAGGCCGTCGGCAAAGACGATGACGGCTGTACCGAATTTCTCGTGGCTCTTGACCCGGCAGCCAAACTGTGCGGCAAAGGTCTCGGCAAAGAGAATGCCGTCCCCCTCCACGGTCACATCGATGTCATAGTTTTCGTTCCCGAGCAAAAGGTCCCTGACAAAACCGCCAACCGCGTAGAGCGGCAGGCCGAGGTTATCTCCGGTACTCCCCAGCTCGCGCAGTACCTGCAGCACCCGGGGAGAGAGGTGCTTGTTCATCAGTCCCGCGACTTCCCTGCTGCGCATCGGTGTCGCATCCCTGGCCAGGTCGTAGAGGGCCTCGCCGCTGTATATGTGACGCAGGAGGTCGGTGCGGGTCACGACCCCGACCAGGGTCTCTCCGCTGAAGACCGGCACGAGACGGCGGTTCTGGCCGACCATGTACTCCCGGATGTCGCTGATCGGGGTAGACGGCTCGGCCGAGAGAAACTCCGAATGCATGTAGTCGCTGACCGGCACATGGCCGAGGTTGTGATAGAGGGACTTTTCGACGATGCGGCGGGAAATGATGCCGACCATCCGCCCTTCTTTCAGCACCGGCATGGCGTTGACGTTGTAGCGGGTCAAGAGTTCCCGGGCCTCCTCGATGGTGGCTGTGGCCGGAACGGTCTTCACCGGCGAGGACATGATATCAGCGGCAACCCGCCGCGGATTCACCTTGTTCCGCAGCACCTCTTCGAGCTTCTCCAGCACCTGGATCAGGGTCAGGTCCCTGACCGTTGCAGAAGCCGCCGAGGCGTGGCCGCCGCCGCCGAATTCCTGGAGGACTTCACCCACATTCACTTCGGCGATGCGGCTCCTGGCGACGATGTAGACCCGGTTTCCCATACCGACCACGAGAAAGAGCGCCTCCAGGTTCTCCATGTCCCGCATCATATGGGCAAGAACGGCGATATCGCCGATATAGTAGTCGACCGACGCCTGGGCAATGGAAACGTCGACGCCGTTCAGGTTGGTGGTCTTTAGGGATTTGAGGAGGTCGTTGAGCAGGGAGACCTGTTCGGCGGTGAGCTCCTGTGTGATGAAATCGGCAACCGTGTTCAGGCTGGCGCCCCGCTCCAGGAGCCAGGCCGCCGCCTGATAGTCCTCGACCGTGGTGGAGGGAAAGGTGAGGCTGCCCGTATCCTCATAGATGCCGAGCATCATCAGCGTCGCTTCGGTGGCATCCACCTCAAGCCCCTTTTCCCGGAGTATGCCGGTGAGGATGGTTGTTGATGAACCGCTGCCGCGGATTACCCCGCCGGCGGGGACAATGTCGCCCGATGATTCGGGGTGATGGTCGTAGATGATAATTTCCAGGCCGGGGCGGTGAAGAATCTCGGCAAACCTGCCGATGCGGGAAGAGTGCTGGCAATCCACCAGAATCAGCCGCGTTATCCGCCCCAGGTCCAGGTCCTTGAGGCGGGCGAAGTTGAGGACGTAACTGGTGGATTTGAGAAAAAAATCGCGCATGCTCTTTTCCTGGGCACCGGAAAAGACCATGAGCGCGGCGGGATAGAGTTTTTTGGCGGCAACCATCGCCCCCAGGCAGTCGAAATCAGCGTTGACGTGGGTGGTGATAACCTCCATCAGACGACCGTCAACGCCGCATAGGCTACAACCCGACGGTTGTCGCCGGTGACGTCGCCACTCGTGGCGTAGCGCACGAGCCTTGCCCGCGTCGCCCCCAGTTCCATGGCCGCCACAAGCATCACCGTCGCCGGGATTACCCCGCACATGGTGATCTCCTTATCGCGGCAGACCCGCAATAGCCCCTCGGGATTCAGTGCCAGCACCTCGTCGATGGCCAGTTCATCCTTCTTTTTCGCTGCTGCGGCCGACTCGTAGTGGGTCATGTCGGAACTGGCGACGATCAGCACCTCTTCGCCGTACTCCCGGATCGCCCGGG
>Ga0210377_10004004_pt1 | contig 12489 bp, 12 predicted proteins | sample PLM4_65_b1redo_FD_155480 | JGI IMG/M metagenome (GOLD analysis project Ga0210377, IMG submission 155480) | Groundwater sediment microbial communities from an aquifer in East River, Colorado, USA - PLM4_65_b1 redo | ecosystem: Environmental > Terrestrial > Soil > Riparian zone | place: USA: East... | reverse complement strand
GCTGCGCAGCGATCAGGTCTCCCGCAGAGCCCCGCGGCAAACCCAGGGTTGGCGCGGCGATATGCACGCCGATACGCCAGTTGCCATTCTCCAGCTTTCCCACCGAAAACGCATCATCGATTTCAGTCGTTGTGGCATCGTCGATACTGAAGGCATTCACACTGGCTTGCGGCAATTCTTCCCAAGTGCTCAGCTCGACAGGCGGGAAACCGGTGCCTTTCGGGAAATGTTCGAACAGGAAACGCTGCAAATGGTATTCCTGTGTAGACGGCAATGCGCCGCAGTGCTGCAGCAGATGCGCGGCGGACAGATGCGTTTCGGCGCAAGCCGCCTCCAGCGCCTTGACTTCGATGGTATTGCGATCCGGTTTGTACAATAAATATGGGATTTGTTCGGTGAATCCGGCGGGTAATTCGTAGCGAACGAGTTGCTCGGTGTATCGCGCCTGCAACTCCAGTTGCTGGCGCTTGCGTTCTACCCCGGCCAGCGCGGCCTTGAGCACATCGGGCGGCGCGGCGCGATAACGGCCCTTGCCTTTCTTGTGAAAATAAATCGGTGCGCTGTGCAGCCGTATCAGGGTGGCTGCCGCTTCCAGTGAGCTTGGCGCATGACCAAAATATTCGGTGGCGATCTGTTCGAAGCCGAATTCATCGGGCGGACAGCATTCCCAGAGGAAATCAACCTCGATCCCGCCGCCGATAGCTTCCGCCTGTGGGATGAAATCGGCCAACGCAGGCTGGGTAAAGTGCAGCATCACATTGGCAGCTTTGATCTTGCTGCGCTTGCCGGACACGCTCTCGATCTGGAACGAGGTTGCGTTATCGGCCATGATGCTGCCGACTTTGAAACTGCCGTCTTCTTCGTAAAGGATGTTCATTGAGGAGTGCAAGAAAATTTGCCGGGAATTATAACAGTTCGGGCAGGCGCCCCTGACTGACATCGGCAACAAAAAGCCGGCTCACGCCGGCCTTTTGGTGCGCAAACCTCAGACTACTTCGCTTTATTATCAGTCTTGGCGTCGGATTTCTCAGGCGTCTTCGGTTTTTCTTTTTGTTCCAGTATCCACGCCACCAGAATCTTGATGTCTTCATCGCTGACCGACTGTCGTGTGCCAGGCATAGGCATCGCCCCCCACGAACCTGATCCGCCGGTGCGAACCTTTTTCTCCAATTTCCCCTGGGCTTCCTTGTCGCCTCTGTACTTGTCGGCAATTTTTATTAAAGTCGGACCTACGGTTTCTCTGGAAAGATTATGGCAATTGTTACAGTTGCCATCTATGAAAAGTGTCTCCGCCTTGCTGGCGGCAAAGGCAGCGGTAGAAACCGACATTGCAAAAGTCATGGCGATGACGTGACAAACTTTCATATTGAACTCCTGTAAAAAGATTCGAACCATCCAGGCCGGCAGTGAAGCATAGCGCGCCGATTATAACAAAATTAGCCTGTTGGAAAGACCGGCCAACGTATCGCTAATATTGCTTCTCCAGCCATGTAGCTGACAGCCCGGACTTGCGGTGCGGCATTAGAATGATGAATGGACTCACAAAAAACCGGCTCAGGCTGGTTCATTGCCACGGATCAATTACTTTTGCGACAGTATCCAGTGAACGATGGTTTTGATGCTTTCGTCGCTGACCGATTTTGGCGTGGCCGGCATGGGCATGGAGCCGAACGACCCTTTGCCCCCATTCCGCACCTTCGCTTCCAATTGAGCCTGTGCACCCGCTGCTTTCGCATACTTGGCGGCAATGTCCTTCAGAGATGGGCCCAACGATGCGCTGGCAGCGGCATGACACATACCGCAGTTGCTCTGCTTGAACAGAGCCTCGCCATCAGCAGCGGCAAATGCAGTGGCAGAAACGGACAAGGACGCAGCGATTGCGAATAGATAGCGAACTTTCATAATGGTCTCCTGGGATGAAAAATCTATGTGGAAAATTTACGCACAACGTTGTGCATTATCTTGAAGTAAATCAAAGCAAACCGATAAACCCGAGGCTACATTGACTTTGAGGCACGCCGTTAGTTCCTCAAATGATCCCAGCCCGATGCGCCTGCTCATCCGCAAAATAACTGCTGCGCACCATCGGGCCGCAGGCGGCGTGGCTGAAACCCATCTCCCTGGCGGTTTGCTCGAACATCGTGAATGATTCCAGCGGCGCATAGCGCAACACCGGCAGATGTCCTTCGGAGGGTTGCAGGTATTGGCCGATCGTCAGCATGTTCACGCCGTGTGTGCGCAGGTCGCGCATCACCTCCAATACTTCCTCATCGGTCTCACCCAGGCCCAGCATCAGGCCGGACTTGGTCGGGATATGCGGGAAACGCGCCTTGAAATCCTTCAGCAGCTTCAGCGAGTGCGCATAATCCGCGCCGGGGCGCGCCAGTTTGTACAGGCGCGGCACGGTCTCAAGATTGTGGTTCAGCACATCGGGCAGTCTGGCGGAAAGCGCGTCCAGCGCCTCTTCCAGCCTGCCGCGAAAATCCGGTACCAGGATCTCCAGGCGCGTCGCGGGCGAGCTGGCGCGGATCGCGTTCAGGCAATCGGCAAAATGCTGCGCGCCGCCATCGCGCAGATCGTCCCGGTCCACGCTGGTGATGACCACATATTTGAGCTTGAGCAAACCGATCGAGCGTGCCAGATTTTCCGGCTCATTCGCATCAGGCGGCAGCGGCTTGCCGTGCGCCACGTCGCAGAACGGGCAGCGGCGCGTGCACAGGTCGCCGAGGATCATGAAGGTCGCCGTGCCCTTGCCGAAGCATTCGCCGATGTTCGGGCAGGAAGCCTCTTCGCACACCGTGTGCAGATTGTGTTCGCGCAGCATGCGCTTCACGTCGTGATAGCCCTGCCCGCTGCCGGACTTCACGCGTATCCATTCCGGCTTGCGCAGGCGCTCCTGCAGCGGCACGATCTTGATCGGGTTGCGCGCGGTTTTGGCGTGGCTGGTTTGTTTTTCAATATTGCTCATATCTTCTTCATTCCATTCGGGCTAAGCGTTCTGTCGAAGCAAAATACAATTTGACTCCGGTACTTTGTACAGTACTTTGAACAATGCGTTCCGATTTTACAGATTTATGCAGCGCGTTGGTCGCAGCTATCAACAACCGTGTTGTCGAAAAGCCCTTGTTATGTTGTCGATATCATGTAGAATAGTTGTCGATATTACTTGATTTTGCTGACGAACCATGAGAACGAAAACATCCGAAATCAGAAATTTCATGCTGCGCATGTGCCGCAACAAGGCACGCAATGTTGCTGCAGAAACGGCACGGCATTTCGGTATTTCCAAGCAAGCCGCAAGCCGTCATCTGCACGCCCTTGAGAGTGGCAGAATGATCAGATCTTCAGGCAGTGGAAACGTAAAGGTTTCGTGGCTTATTCCATTGATTCAAAAATCCTGGAGATTCCCTTTGGCCGGTTTGAGGGAAGATATAGTTTGGCTTGAAAACCTGGCGCCACTTCTGGCCGACTTGCCGGAAAATGTGCGCGATATGTGGCATTACGGTGTCACGGAGATGATCAATAACGCCATAGATCATTCCGAGGGGACCGAGATCAAGGTTCATTTCGCTCGCACCGCGCTCGATACAGAGATTTGGGTCAACGATGACGGGGAAGGAATTTTTCATCGTATTCAACGGTTAGAAAATCTTTACGATCCCAGAGAAGCGATCTTGGAGCTGGCAAAGGGAAAATTCACGACAGATCCAGCCAACCATTCCGGTGAGGGTATATTTTTTACCTCGCGGGCTTTTGATTTATTCGTCATTATTTCGCGTACGCTCTATTTCTCGCACACTGCAGAGCAGGATGACTGGCTGATAGATGATGACAAAGACATCCCGGGGACGCGCGTGTTATTGAAGCTGGAAAACGATAGCCAGCGTACGCTTACTTCGATCTACGCGCATTTTTCCGACCCGGACGAATTTACTTTCAGCAAAACCATTGTTCCGGTTCGGCTGGCTCGCCATGAAGACGAGAAACTTGTTTCACGCTCACAAGCAAAGCGTCTGGTATCCCGCTTCGAAAAATTCAAGACGGTGGCTCTGGACTTCACTGGAGTGGAAGAAATCGGTCAGGCTTTTGCCGACGAGATTTTCCGGGTGTTCGCATCATCGCACCCAGGGGTTGAATTGATCCCGATTCATGCCACAACGGAAGTACAGCACATGATAGTTCGCGCTTTGGCTGTTAGATGAGCATTGTCTACTCAATTCGACTCCGGTACTTCAGATTTTCTTTTTGCACTTGGGTTTTGCAGTTTCAGCAAGCAACAGACTGGGAGTTGCTGGTAGCGCTCGAACAGGAATTCTACCCGTTGTGCGTCATTGGTGAAGGCGGCTTTGCGGAAGCCGCCACACCCTGATACAAGTAGCGCTGAAAGCCTGAGAACAGGTTGCGGATTTCCGCGATGTCGCCGCCGAGATCAGTAACTGCATCGGGAATTGAATCGTGATACTTCAACCGCAATAGCTTGGTCAGCTTCTCCTGCTCCAGTTCTTCCACTCCTTCCTTCACATAATGCGCCAGCACGAAATCGAGGAACGCCTGTTGCTTGTTCCCGAAGTGGTCGTGTATCTGTCCGCGCGCCGCACCCGCCCGCTCTTCGCGGCTGATCGGCTGCATCGCGAATGCCACATGCGCCAGCACGTCGAACAGGTCGCTGTTCTCGGCGTCTATGATCTTCTGCATCTCGCCTAGCTGTTCTTTGCCAAAGCCTTTATCCGCCAACCCCTCGAGCAGTTTCTTGCGCGTGTCCGGCAGACTCCAGAGTGCACGTAGCTCGTCCTCGTCCTTGAAGAACTCCGGCAACTGGCCAAACAGCAACGTCAAAAACTCTGCGGCGGAGATCGGCTTGCCATCCGGCCCCCAGAAGGTCGTCACCGAAATATGCTGGATGGTGCGTTCCTTGCCGTCGCGCAACTTCACTCGCACTTTCTTCTTAGCCCCGTATTCTGGTCGCGGTTCCTTGGCCTCAGGCTGTGGATTCGGTGCAATGGGCGGGAAAGCCTTGTCGCCGCCATCTCCTACCTCGATTGGCTCGCCATCCCACTCCGGGTCGTTGAACAGATGGTGCGCCTTCACGAAATCGTAAATCGTGAAGTAGTCCTTGCCGTCATAAAGCCGTGTGCCGCGCCCAATGATCTGCTTGAACTCGATCATCGAATTGATTGGGCGCATCAGCACGATGTTGCGCACGTTGCGCGCATCCACGCCGGTAGAAAGTTTCTGCGACGTGGTGAGTATGGTCGGGATGCTCTTCTCGTTATCCTGGAAGTCGCGCAGAAATTGCTCGCCGCGCTCCCCGTCGTTCGCCGTCACCCGTACGCAATAGTTCGGATCGGTACTGGCGCTCTTCATCTGGTTGATCAGGTCGCGCACCGCCAGCGCGTGCGCCTGATTGGCGCAAAACACCAGCGTCTTCTCGCGCTGATTGATAGCATCCATGAACAGCTTCACGCGGTAGCGCTCGCGCGCCTCGATCTCGATGATGCGGTTGAAATCCTTTTCCTCGTACAGTTTGCCCGCCTCGATCTCGCCCTCGATCAAATTGTCGTCCGAGGTGTAGCGATATTCGTCCAGCGTGGTGGCGAACTGCTTCACGCGAAACGGCGTGAGGAAGCCGTCATTGATGCCTTCTTTAAGCGAATACACATACACCGGCTCGCCGAAATATTCGTAGGTATTCACGTTGTCTTTGCGCTTGGGTGTCGCAGTCAGGCCGAGCTGCACCGCAGGCGCGAAATATTCGAGGATGCCGCGCCAGTTGCTTTCGTCGTTCGCCCCGCCGCGATGGCATTCGTCGATGACGATGAAATCGAAAAAGTCCGGCGGGTATTCCCCAAAGTAAGGTGAAGGGTGTCCGTCTTTCGGCGGCCCGCTCATGAACGTCTGGAAAATCGTAAAGAATACGCTGCCGTTCTTTGGCACGCGCCCCTTCTTGCGAATGTCGTCCGGCGCAATACGCACCAGCGCATCTTCAGGAAATGCGGAGAACGAGTTGTACGCCTGATCCGCCAGAATGTTGCGGTCGGCGAGAAATAATATGCGCGGCCTGCGCGCCGCATCGCGCTTAAGGTTCCAGCGCGCATGAAACAACTTCCACGCCAACTGGAACGCAATGAACGTCTTCCCCGTTCCAGTCGCCAGCGTCAGCAGGATGCGCTGTTTATTCTCCGCGATGGCTTCCAGTGCATTATTGACCGCGCTGTCCTGATAGTAGCGCGAGCCCCACAGTCCGCCCTTGTCCTCGAACGGCACGGCCGCGAAACGCTCGCGCCAGTCGTTCGCCTCGGCAAAGGTCAGCTTCCACAATTCTTCCGGCGCAGGATACGCCGCGACATCGCCCTCCGCGCCGCTTTGCATATCCACGCCGTAGATGCGCTGCCCGTTGGTGGCATAAGCAAAGCGCGCTTGCACTTTTCCCGCATAACTTTTGGCCTGCGCCAGCCCCTCGGTGTGCGCCGCATCCCAGCGCTTCGCCTCCACCACCGCCAGTTTGTGGTTGCGATACACCAGCACATAGTCGGCGATCTCCGGCTTGCCGCGCTGCCCCGCACCCTGCAAGCGCCCCTCGGTGATGCGGTATTCGCGCATCACCCGGCTGCCTTCCGCCACGCCCCAGCCTGCGGCCTTTAGCGCGGGGTCGATGTGTTCGGCGCGGGTTTCGGCTTCGTTCATTGAGGAATTATGTGTCAAGTATGAATCAAGTTATACGTCAAGCGAATCCCGGAAAACCGCCAGCACACAACACGGGTTTACCATAGTGCAATATGCCCTATAATCTCACCCAACAAGTTTACGGATTGGGGATTCCCGGTCGGCAAGAGGCCTCGGTGGACACGCCGAGGCCTCTTGTTTTTCATCCTAACGAAAGACCTCCCCAGAAGCCTTGATGTACTCGATGAAATTGATACAGGAAACAGAAACTGTCGGTATTGCACATACAGCGGGAATTTTTCTCTTGGCGGGCACTTGGGGTGTGGTTGGTTGCCGTTCCTCGTCCGAAACCAATTCAGCCCCATGCAAGCGTGCGGTTGCAATAATCAGAATGTCATTTTCGCCAACACCCTTAGCGTGGTAGTTATCATCCACGATGCCAAGCAACCCCTTAATGCGCTTGGCTTCCTGCAAAATTGCATTGCTGATCGCCAATTGTTCCAGATAATTGTCTTTCAGCCATTCGCCACAGTCCGGCGTTTTGTGATTTACCTCATCAAACGCCACGCTGGACATCACCAACTCTTTCGCTTCAATTTGGCTAGCCATCCATTCCCATAAAGGAGGAAATTGACCTATCGGATAGTTATCCCACGCATAGATCATGGACGACGCATCAAATATCCGCATAGTAGCGCTCCAACTGATGCAGGTCTTTGATCTTTAGGTTATCGAGATAACCGCTCGCCTTGGCTAACGTAATGTGACGTGCATAGAGCGAATCCAGCACCGTTCGTACAAATGTATCGCCGAAAATATGCCGAGGTTCGCGATGACGCCACTCTCTGCTTCCGCTCTCGCTTTGCACCACTGTAGATTGTGCAACCCAATGCCGATAAGCCTCATATCGGCTTTGCGGCAAACGCCCCATATCCAGCAAGCGGCGCAAAATCATTTCACCACTTACGCCCCATGTTTTGCGCTGATGTCCAATCCAGTGATCATATTGAGATACATCATCAGGCCGCTCCGCATCGTTGATGCTTGCCAAAAAAACATCCGGCACTAACAAATGTCCCGCAAAAGCATTGGCTTCGCGCTCATGCCCTCGATGAGATTCCAGATCGCGTTCATCATCAATCGAGCTGGTCTTGTGCAACAGCAAATGCCCCAACTCATGCATAAGGGTGAAAGTCTGCCGGGTATCCCAGTCCTGCTTCTTGACGACGATCACCGGACAAGCCGCGTCGTACAGGGAGAAACCAAGGATCGGATTCTCCTTGGCGATCTGCCACTTGCCGTTATAGCCGTTGCTGCGAAACACCAACACACCACGAGATTCCAACGCTTCGCGGTAAGAATCGAAATCATTCTGCTCATTCAGCCCGAGCCATTGCCGCGCAATGCGCGCCGCTTCTTGCAGATCATCGTTGGGCAACACTGGCGGGCTAAAGCGTGGGCGGTCGGCGTCATCGAGGTCTTCGCGCAGACTCAAATACACCTCGCGCTGTTTTTCCACCCGTTCGATCAGCGCCTTGAGCTTGGCGGACAACTCCGGCTTCTGGTTGGCAAGCGTACGGAACTGAGGAGAATGCACCTGCGCTTCATCCACCGCCCCCTCCTCCAGGAAGAACAAGACACCCCTGCCGAAATGATCGGCGACCTTGCGCAACTGGCTGAACGTCATGCCATCCTTGCGTGCCATGACATGCTCCATGGTGGCCGCAGCAATGCCCGTTTCAGCCGCAAGCTCGCCCAGCGTAATGCCGAGATCGGCACAACACCATGCGATACGATCAGGATTGATAGACTGTATGCGTTCCATGCGGGTCATTATAGCTGAGCAAGCCAGCCCGCTACAGCGCCCCGCTGAACGCCTGATGCAACAGCGATTTCTTCAGCTCGTCGAGGGCGGCGAGCTTGCGCTGGTAGAGAGATTCGAGGCGTTGAGTTTCTTCTGAGAGAGGAATCACTCGCTTGACTATTGATTGCTGTTCTTTGAGTGGCGGGACGGGCACTGGAAATCCATTGATGTCTTCTTTGCTGAAGCCATCCTGTGCAGAACGAGATGCTACGTTCATTAGGCGTTCTTGAAAGTCTGTCGAGATCAAGTAATGATAAAAAAAATTGCGGTCAAGAAGAGTTAAATCTGGAGTCGTCTTCATCAAAGCGACGTTGTATGCACCAGCCTTACCAGTGAGAATTTTTCCAACCGATGCACCATATCTGGCAATCATGATGTCATCTTCACGGCAGAGTCGGTTCTTTTTTGACTCTGGAATATAGGTAATGTGCTTTTCACTCCCGAAATCACGAATTTGGAGAAACCGCACGTACCCTTGCTTGGGTGCGTAAACAAACTGTGATTTTGGTGGCTGTGAGCCGCCCTCAAAATCGCATACCTCACCAAGTTGTTTTGTTGGCCACTTCTCGCCTCGTTGGTTAAATACAGTTTGCAGGTGGTTTTGCAATGACCTGATGTTCCCCAGCACCTCCGCGCTTTCCGCATCCAGCGCGGCAATCTCGTCCATAATGTCCTGCGGGCTGCGATGCACCACCGCTTCGCCGCCATTGGGATTTTTCACCGAGAGGTCGAAGGTTACGGGATCGATGCTGACGGCATCAGCGCTCCAACTTTTGGGCGAGTCGGCAAAGGTTTTTTGCAGTGCAATAAATTCGGCGAGGTCGGCATCGTTGAGTGGGTTGGTCTTGCCCATGTTCCTGCCGGGTTCGAGTTGGTAGTACCAGGTCTTGCGCGTCGGTGCGCCTTTCTCGAAGAACAGCACGACGGTCTTCACGCCCGCGCCCTGGAACGTGCCGCCCGGACAATCCAGCACGGTGTGCAGGTTGCAGGACTCTAACAATAATTTTCGCAGGCTCACCGAAGCGTTGTCGGTGTTGCTAAGGAAAGTGTTCTTGATCACCACGCCCGCGCGGCCGCCGGCCTTGAGGAACTTGATGAAGTGCTGCAGGAACAGGAAGGCGGTCTCGCCGGTCTTGATCGGGAAGTTCTGCTGCACTTCCTTGCGCTCCTTGCCGCCGAAGGGCGGGTTGGCGAGGATCACGTCGAAGCGGTCCTTGTCCTGCACGTCGTTGAGGTTCAGCGCCAGCGTGTTGGCATGGACGATGTTCGGCGTCTCGATGCCATGCAGGATCATGTTCATGATGGCGATGACGTAGGCGAGGCTTTTCTTCTCGATGCCGTAGAAGGTTTTTTCCTGCAAGGTCTTGAGGTCGCGCGTGGTGAGGTGCGGCTTGGCGCGCAGATAGTCGAACGACTCGCACAAGAAGCCCGCGCTGCCCACCGCGCCGTCGTAGATGGACTCGCCGATCTTGGGCTGCACTACTCGCACCATCGCGCGTATCAGCGGGCGCGGGGTGTAGTATTCGCCGCCGTTGCGCCCGGCGTTGCCCATGTTCTTGATCTTGGCTTCGTACAGGTGCGAGAGCTCGTGCTTCTCGGCCTGCGAGCCAAAGCGCAGTTCGTCGATATGGTCGATGATGTCGCGCAGGATGTAGCCGCTGTGTATCTTGTTCTTGATCTCGCCGAAGATTTCGCCGATCTTGTATTCGAGCGTGTTGGGACCGCTGGCTTTTTGCTTGAAGCGGTGCAGGTAGGGAAACAGCTTCAGGTTGACGAAGTCGGCAAGGTCGGGGCCAGTCTGTGCGGCATTGTGGTCGAGCTTGCCGTGCTTGTCTTTAGGCGAGGCCCAGATCTCCCAGCGGTAGGGCGGGTCAAGAACGTATGAATATTTTCTTCCCTCCAGCCCGGCTTCCATCGCCTTCTGATGTTCCAGCGCGTCGAGGTATTTCAGGAACAGCAGCCATGAGGTCTGCTCGGTGTAGTCCAGCTCGGTGGTGCAGCCCGCTTCTTTCCTGAGGGCGTCGTCGATATTCTTGAAGGCTTGTTCGAACATGGCTACCTGCGCTTATTGAATTCCGCGGAGCGTATCATTCAGCGCTGGTTAAGGCTACATTTAGACGATAGTGTCCTTCGCCCACACCAGGATGTGATTGTTGGAGGGCATCGCGATTTTATTCCGGATGCTGCTTCGACTCGAAATGCCGCTGCAAACCGTGAACCAGATTCTGCGCCAGCTCGGCTTGCAGTTCATTGATAGGAACGGTGATGCCGAGTTCGCAGACTTGGGTCACGCGCAATCCGGCATGGCCGCACGGGTTGATGTTGGCGAACGGTGTCAGGTCCATGTCCACATTGAACGACAGGCCGTGATAACAACAGCCGTTCTTGATCTTCAGGCCCAGTGCGGCGATCTTCGCATCGCCCACATATACGCCGGGCGCATCCTGGCGGCCTTGCGCGGCCACGCCGTATTCGGCCAGCAGGTCGATCACTGCCTGTTCCATCAAGCGCACCAGTTCGCGCACGTTGATCTTCCAGCGCCGCATATCGAGCAGCAGATAGGCGACGATCTGGCCGGGGCCGTGATAGGTGATCTGGCCGCCGCGATCGATCTTCACGACGGGTATATCCGTGCTGTGCAGCAGATGTTCGGGCTTGCCGGCCAGGCCTTGCGTGTAAACCGGTGGGTGCTGCACCAGCCAGATCTCGTCGCGGGTATCCTTTGTTCGCTCGGCGGTGAAGCGCTTCATCGCATCCCAGGTGGGCTGATACTCGACGAGTCCCAGTGAGTGGATGTGTGGAATCACAGAACCATTACGATTGAGGGATGGTCGCACAAGTCCTGATACAGCGCATCAAGTTGCTCGCGCGAGGTGGCGCGCACGGTGCAGGTCAGGCTGATGTAGCGCGCGTTTCTGCTGGCGCGCATTTCCATCGTGGCGGCGAGAAAGCCCGGATCGTGTTTGTTGACCACTTCCAGCACGGCTTGCGCGAAACCCGCCTGCTGCAAGCCGAAGATCTTGATCGGGAAATCGCAGGGATATTCGATCAGGCTGTCGGTCAATTCTATTTTTGGGAATTCTTTCATTGTTTGTTACTCATCCGGCGCGCATCACGTCGCGCTTGAAGTCCTGATATAGCGCGTGCAACTTGGCGAACATCGCGCCGGGCTTGCCGGTGCCGACCGGTTTGCCATCCAGCGTGGTGATCGCCAGAACTTCCTTGGTGCTTGATGTGAGCAGCAATTCCTCCGCATCGAACACTTCGGTGGCGGCGATGCGCCGCACTTCATGCGGAATATGGTTTGCGGCGGCGATCTCCAGCACCACATCGTAAGTGATGCCGGGCAGCATCAGGTTATCCTTGGGCGGCGCGAGCAGCTTGCCGTTCCTTACCACGAAGATGTTGCTGGCTGCGCCCTCGGTCATGAATTCATTCTCGCGTATCAGGATGGTTTCCGCGCAGCCCGCATCGACCGCCAATTGTCGCAGCAGCACGTTGGGCAGCAGTGCGATCGCCTTGATGTCGCAGCGCAGCCAGCGGTTGTCCTCCGCGCTTACCGCGCCCACGCCGCTCAGCAATAGTTCGGCCGGCGGGGTGGGCAGCGGGTTGCTCATCAAGAACACGGTGGGTTTGACCGGCGGGCTCGGGAAGGCGTGATCGCGCTTCGCCACACCGCGCGTGATGTGCAGGTAAAGATATTGATCCTCGCCGGGATTGCGCGAGATGAGTTCTTTGATGATGGCTGTCCATTCCGCATCGCTGTGGGGGTTGGCGAGTTTGATGCCGTCGAGGCTGTGTTGCAGGCGGCGCAAATGTTCTGCCAGCCGAAACGCACGGCGCGAGTACACCGGGATGACTTCATACACGCCGTCGCCAAAGATGAAGCCGCGATCCAGCACGGAGATCTTTGCTTCCTCGATCGGCATGTAGTGCCCGTTCAAATAGATCGTCATTCAATA
>Ga0210377_10004003_pt1 | contig 12492 bp, 9 predicted proteins | sample PLM4_65_b1redo_FD_155480 | JGI IMG/M metagenome (GOLD analysis project Ga0210377, IMG submission 155480) | Groundwater sediment microbial communities from an aquifer in East River, Colorado, USA - PLM4_65_b1 redo | ecosystem: Environmental > Terrestrial > Soil > Riparian zone | place: USA: East... | reverse complement strand
ATATATGAAATAAGTATTGAGATTGAAAGCGGAAGAAAAGCAACAAGAGCCAGATTGGCAACCTTGATATTCTCCCAGCTGTTAAAGAGGTATATGTTAAAGCTGTAAAAAAGAACAAATATAAGTCTGGGTAGAATTTTTTCCGGAAAAATGACTTTCGCAAACACATAGCTTGAAAAAACTATTGTCGAAAACCAGAACACCAGACTAGTGATCTCAATCGCCTGCAAATCAAACTTGAGAAGAAAAGGTATAACCTGAACCAAGTGAAAGACAATGCCCGCAATCGATGACGAAAAATTAGTCCCCGCATTTGAAACGTCGTTCCAGACAAAAAACCTTCTCTTAAACCAGATTAACGGGTCTAAGGGAAAATTGGTATCAGAGCCGTCAATCAAAACTCCGGGTCTGCCCAAAAACCAGATTACGGGGACGAGACAAAACGCGACAAGAAGAATGATGCTTAAATACTTAATTAGTTTATCTCTTTTTATTTCCATTCTTAATTTCTATACTAACCTGGTCTGTGATGTCGGTCAGGGCTCCAACCCCGCTTTCAAATTTAAATGCCACTACCGACTCTATCGGCAGATTATACTTCTTAAGAGCTTCTTTTAACAGATTCATATCTCTGAAGTATCCGAACCCCCGGCCTCCGATTTCCTTATATCCCTGACTTGTGATTTCCCACAAAAAATCATCTTCATAAAATTCGACCGGGAAGTTTTCCGTCGGCTGGTATGAGATAAGCAAGGTCTCGCCGAGCCCCGACTGGAACGGGAGAATCTTATCCTCTATCGGGAGGCCATAAAACGCTATGTCGCTTTCGGTATAGAAAACCGTCCTTTCGGCCAGGTCCGGTCTGTCCGACATGATCTTGGCAAGAATAGCTCTCCGTTGATTTCCGATCTCAACCTGACCGGAAAGCGTATTGGAGATTAACACTCCGTTTCCGACAACCAGCAACAGCACAAAAATCCAGGCAAGCTTGCCGAAAGAGGCAATCAGCCGGTCAAAGAGTAGAGCCAGAAGAAGGGCAGATCCGACTCCGATTATATACAGATATCTTGATTCAAAATATGTAAAATTGCCGGCCAGGGTTGAGATGAACAACAGCGGAAAGGAACCAAAAATGATAATTCCAAGACCGATGAGTATCCCCCCCTTTGTATCCTGAGAATGTTTGTTGCTCCAAATTCTGCGAAGAGCAAAAATACAAACGACCAGAAGAACAGCGGCAATAAAATACATTGTCCGTTTCCCAACAACCTGCTCGACAAAAACATCAAACTGCGGAGTGCCGGCTGCCGGAGCAAAAGCTTTAATAACAGGCAAGTTTGCAATAGTCTTTGACATATTTATAAGCATCGACTCCTGAAATACAGATTGGGCAACCGCCCTCAAAGGTACTGAAAATATTCTTCTACCTATGGTCTGAACAAACCCCGTCCGGGGAAGAAATATTTCGCTTTGGGCCTTAGGTTGAATAAACGAAGCCGCTGCCAAGACAGCCGCATAAACAATTCCCGTCACAAGAACGACCCGAACGGACTTTAGTTTGAAAATGTTCTTTATTTTTCCTCCGCTGAAAAGTGGCAATAAAACTAAAAACGGGAACAGGAAATACGCCGTCTCTTTAAAAAAGATGGCGGCTAAAATCGAAAGAAATGACAAAAAGAGTTTTGACTCTGCAAAGAAGTATATTGCCAACAAGGAGAAGGTTAACGCCGGCAAAGTAGTGCTATGCTGGATCAGCCAGGTCGCAGCCTGCTGATGAGAAGCCCAAACTCCAAAAAACAGTGCGGCCAAAAAAGCAACCCTGTCCCTGCCGATCAATTTCTTTACGACCAGATAAACCAGAAGAGTGTTTATCAAATGGAGCGACAAACTGACAATCGAGTAACCGGTGGGATTAACACCGAAGACAGAAAACTGGATATAATTAAGTAATGCGCCAAGCGGAAGAAAACGTATTCCCACAAAACTAATTGCGTCCTGCGCAAAGAATTCAATAATACCTTTCTGATGCCAAATATATTCCTGACCAAGATGGTGCCATTCGTCTTGCTGGAAAAATTGCCAAGGAAGTTTAAAATAAACGGCCGAGACAATTAGCGTCAGGGCTAACATCAAAAAAGGGGTCTTCCTTAAAAAGCTGGTCATTTTGATTGTCATTAGCCTATTACATTCCCAAACAAATTACTACTTATCTTCCGATCAATTGCACATCGATCACCTCTCAATTATAATTGATCTCAATGAAAACTCAAACCATTGTAGAGAAGAGAATCGGCATCCCCGCCGATTATCAATATCGCGCTCTTAGAGGAAAAAACTTTCTAAAATCCAACTGGCACTCAAATAAATTACAGGTACTTAAAAAATACATGAGACTCTCCAAAAAACACCGCGCCTTGGACCTTGGTACCGGTTCCGGCAATTTTGAGTTTGAATTTGCAAGGAAAGTTAAGGAGATTGTCGGAATTGATTATAATGACGAGGCGATTGATTTCCTAAATGGTAAATTAAAAGAAATGAAAACCAGGAACGTCAAACTTGTTTTAAAAGACATCCGCAAATTAAAACAGATTAAGAATCTGGGTAAATTCGATATCGTTACCGCCATTGATGTTATTGAGCATATCGAAACAAAAGAAGCAAAGTCTCTGATTAAAAGCATCAAGCCACTGCTAAAACCTGACGGAAGAGTTTTTATCATTACCCCCAACTACAAAAGTTTCTGGGTTGTGATCGAATATTTCGCCGATCTGTTTTCTTTCTTGCCCAGACTGCTCGGAAAACAGCACTTGGCAAAATACTACAAAGGCAATTTAAACAGAATGTTTAATACTGAGGGCTTTGCCAATATTTCATTTCATTCATTTAATCTCTTTTCCTATCTCTTTCCCGACAAAAAACTGTCGGGGCAGCTGGCCATTCTCGAGACCAAATTTCCAGTGCCTGTCGGCAACCTAATTCTGGGAATTTATAAGCTTAAGAACTAGGCCCAACATGAAACTTGTCGATAAAAAAGGCGGTCTAAAAATTTCAACTCCTGTGGTTTTCGCGCTACTCGGCTTATGTGTTTTTATCTTCTACGGACAAATATTTAAAACCTGGTTTCAACAAGATGAATGGCTAATGATCGGCAAATTCGCATACCTAAATTCCCAAAGCAGCGTATTTCTTGAAAAGTCTTTCTTCTGGAACTTTATTCCCAATCCCGTCTACGCCTTCTACCCTCTAGCCGACTTCCTCTTTGCCATTTTGGTGAGTATATTCAAACTCAACTTTGACGGCTACGCTGCCGCCAGCCTTCTCCTGCTTACAATAAATTCGTTTCTTTTGTATTTAGCCGTCTTCCGATTGACCGGAAAAACCAAACTGGCACTATTGTCGGGTTTTATGTTTGCTACTCTGGGAATCGGTCAAAAAGCCGTGACCTGGGTTATTGCCAGCACCAACACACAGAGCGCGGTTATGTTTTCTCTCCTGGCTTTTATCGTTTATGATAAATTTCTGCAGAAAGGCGGCTGGGGAAAACTTTTCCTGACTATTTTTCTTTTCTTCCTAGCGCTTCTTGGTAAGGAAACCGCTATTGCTTTGATTCTTATATTGCCTCTCCGCTCCGTCTTCAGCTTAAGAAAGGCTAATGAAAAGAAAAGGGCCAAAACGGGCCTCATTTTCATAATAATATTCTTTCTTTTGTACGGACTTTTTAGATATTTCATAATTACAAAGGGCATAGAATTAAATCCGCACGCAGGTTTCCTGACCAGGGCGCCAAATTTGGGCGAATATATTTCATTAATCCTATGGTCGCCGGTTAGGTCGGTCGTCGGAGTCTTCGTTTCCCCGGATATCCTTTATAAATTAGGTCGACTGTTAACAGTGATGGTATTCCCAAAATATCTGTCCATGCAGAATACTACTGCCTTTGGCCAGCTTTCAGAAACTACAGGTGTTGATTTGGCCAATATATTCATGTTTATTCCCATAATTTTTATTCTGTATAAAAGCTATAAATTAATTCCATTGAAAGACACTAAAGTGAAAGAATTGTTTTTCCTGGCGCTGGTCATCATATTTTCATCAATCATGATCTCGCTGATGCTGAGTACCAGAGGGATAAACGCGATTCTGCAGATACCGAGATCACGGGATCTGTATTTGCCGACCATCGGCTCTTCGATAGCTTTGAGCATCTTTTTCCTTTATTCATATAGAGCCTTTAAAGTAAGGATCGGTAAAATCTTAGTCATTCTTGCATTCGGACTTTTGACTATGCACAACCACTACCATATAAATAAATTTGTCGTTTACCCTGAGACCCAAAAGGCCGCCGTCAGAGAAAACATAATTCAAAGAATTGATAATGCTTATCCGTCGCTGCCTAAAAAAGTAGTGTTCTACACGGAAAGCGATACTCCCTATTACGGATCAAGTATTCCCAGTATGCCTTTCCAGACAGGTTTTGGACGAACACTTCTTGTCTGGTACGGAACAAAAAGCGGTGACCGGCCGACCGATTTTATGAAAGATGAATTCTTATATCTTTCTAACGATCAGGGTTATCGCGAAATAAACGATTACGGGTTTGGATACTTTACAGATCTGGACAAACTTGAGGCAACTGTGAAAGAATACAAACTCAGTCCGGATTCGGTTATCGCTTTTGCCTACAGCGGAAAAGATAATTCTTTGAAGGATATTTCCCGCGAAGTGCGCAAAAAAATAAAATGAAAAAAAATAGTTACATACTCGGAATAAATGACGGACATCTGGCCACCGCCGCTCTGGCAAAAGACGGAGAAGTCATAGCCTGCGTTTCCGAGGAAAGATTTACTGGCATTAAGAACCAGCCGGGAATTCCTGATCAATCGATAAAATATTGCCTCGACTACGCGAATATTTCTGCGGATGATGTTGATCTTGTCGTTTTCGGAGGGATAATGCTTCCCCCTACTGAAAAAAATCAGATAGACAAATCACTCTTTTATGACTCTCTAAAGCCTGTACTGACAGCCATGCGCCTATCTTCCGTCAGTCTCCCGATATTCCGGTCAATAGAAGAAGCTGTATATCCGGTGTTCTTTGATGTTCTTAGCCCCGGCATTCAAAACAAAAGAATTCAAAAACTGCAGCAGCAATATGATTTTGAAAATGAAAAAATAACATTCGTAGATCATCATCTGTGCCATGCCTACTCGGCTCTATTCACGTCAGGTTTTGCCGACTTAAATAAGCCGCTTCTGATTTTTACCTGCGACGGCGAGGGCGACAAACTGAGTGCGACGGTTAATGTGTTTAAAGACGGTAAATTCAAAACTATCTCGAGAACATCAATGACAAACTCGCTTGGCAACCTCTACAGATCTGTTACTAAATATCTTGGAATGAAACCTCTGGAGCACGAATACAAAGTTATGGGATTGGCAGCCTATGTCGAAGACAGAAAAGCCGATGACCTTTACCGGAAAATGAAAGATTTAATAGTCGTCGATAATAAAACCCTGCAAATCAAATCTGCAGTCAACTCCCAGCTTTTTAAGCTCGGCTATTTAGACAGGTTTTTCAAAGAGTACCGTTTTGACTATATTGCTTCAGCTACCCAAAGAATAACGGAAGAAGTTTTATCAAACTGGATTTCCACAGCCATTAGGAAAACAAAAATAGAAAACATTCTTCTTTCCGGCGGGGTATTTATGAACGTTAAGGCTAATCAGAGAATTGCCGAGATTGATAACGTCAAGACCTTGTTTATCATGCCTAGCTGCGGAGACGAATCAAATGCGATAGGTGCCGCCTACTGGGGCCATAGATCACTGACCGGACAAAACCCCAGGCCGCCAAAGAGCCTTTATCTGGGACCCGATTTCGGCGACACGGAAATAAAAAGAGAGATTAAAGGTAAAAAATACAAAATAACTGTACCCAAAGATATGGAAAAAAAGATCGCCCAAATACTGGCCTTGGGTGGAATAGTTGCAAGATTTTCAGGAAGAAGCGAGTGGGGCGCAAGAGCTCTCGGCAACAGATCAATACTGACCGACGCTTCAAGGCTGGATGCAATCAGCGTCATAAACAAGATGATTAAATCCAGAGATTTCTGGATGCCTTTTGCCCCGGCTATTATGGAACCCTACTCAAAGAAATATATTATCAATCCCAAAGATATTAAAGCGCCTTACATGATTATCACTTTCGACACAACTGAAAAGGGAAGACAGGATCTGGCCGCGGGTATGCACCAGTACGATAAAACGGTAAGACCGCAAATTATCAACAAGGAAACAAATTATAAATATTACAAAATACTTGAGGAGTTCTCGAAAATAACCGGAAGACACGGAATACTAAACACATCATTTAATCTTCATGGATCCCCGATTGTAGGAACCCCGGCAGATGCCTTGAATACTTTTGAAAATTCCGGACTTAAATATCTGGCCCTCGGCAAATATCTCATTCAAAAGACGAAATAGTTCTATCTGCCCGCCTTGCGGGCTATAATTAAAATGGAGAATGACAGATTGCCGTAATTAGTCCGCGAATCCGCAATAACCATTTTCCCAAGCAGATTTTTCTTTTTGAAAAACCACTCGATAGCCTGATCCAGCATTGAGAGCAGGGGGAAAAACAGCCCGAAATAATAGACTTTCTCTATTTTGAATTTAGTCCTAAAAAGTTTCTTAAGTTCGGTCAGCGAATAGTGTTTGTGCCACATGCTCTCCTGCCAGGTAACATCCCCGACCAATTCCTTACCGAGATAGTTCTTCACGTAGTCTTTTTTTCCAAAGACCCGTTCATACAAAAACCTGTGGAGTCCCGGAAAGCGGAACTTGACATTTCCGGCGTCAAAAATTTCGGTCAACCCCTTATGCGGAACGGACAATATTAAAACGCCGCCCGGCTTAAGCACCCTATAGATATCACTAAGCACCATCTTCTCATCAGGAACATGCTCCAACACATCAAGTAAGGCAACAACCTCCTGTGTTGAATTTTTAAGTATCAGCCGGCTCTTGTGTGAACTCGCCACAATTTTTATTCCGGGGAAATTTCTCTTTATATATCTTGTCTTTTCCGCGTCAACGTCAAATCCGTAAATTTTTGCTTTAGGAATTTTTTTCTTTAAGGCAATCAGCAGTTTTCCATCCGAGCATCCGTAGTCAAGAAAAGAGCGGGTCTTCGGCGAAACCAGATTATAACTAAGTTCCAGCCTGAAGCGAGGGTCGTTTTTAAACGGATTACCTCCGGTCATTCCTATATTATTAGACTCCTTCCGGGGTACAGATTTATTCTTAACCATAACCGCTTGACTATTGTTTTGGATGAGAACATATATTTATTTAAAAAATGAGTATCTTAGAAATCCATAAATAATTATCCATGTCTCGCAAAATACGACAACCGGTTCATACATACAAACGATATCCCGATAGCGGATGCTTTTATAAATTCCTACTAGTACTGCGGGGATTATTAAGTTCGCGTAAATGATCCAGAACAAAATTTTCAGTTTCCCCGAAACGCTCCTCATGTCCACCCAAAGATATTCTCTGGGAGTCTCCTGCTTGAGATAGTTTCTTTTCAAATGCTTAATTCTCTTTCGCAAAAGTTCAGACAAGTCTTTAAGAAAAGGATGGTGAATTTTTGCGTCGGCAACATAGGCAAAATGGGTATAGCCTGCCTTAACCAGCCGCGCAAGACTATCCAGCTCCATATATTTCTTGTCCCTCTTCGGATCCCAGACTTTAAGAAGTGCTTCCCGTCTAAAAAGACATAATCCCGTCGGAGGAATTTTATCAATTCTGTATTCACAGAGCTCATATCCGGCCCGATGGTCGATTATGGTCTCATCAACAGACGGTGAAAGATACTGGAATATCGGATCCCGCTGGAACGGGTCATACGAAAGATATCTCGTAATCGGAGTGTCGCCTTTCTTGGTCATTACTCTCGTGAAGGACCCGACGACCGATTTGTCCTCAATCAGTGGTTTGAGCATCTTGTCAAACCAATCCCTGCCGATAAGTTCTATGTCTGCATCCAGATATATAAAATATTCCCCGGTCGCTTCTTTAAATGCCACCATCTTGCCGGCCTGGGCGTCCATGATCTCATTCATTAACACCTTAACTGGAAAATTTCGTACGACGTCCATTGTTCCGTCAGTCGAGTAGTTGTCCACGACAAAGACTTCCAGTCTGTCTTTGGGATAGTTCTGGTCAAAAATGCTTTTTAAGCACTTCCCGATAAAAGCTTCTTCATTGAAAACCGGGATGGCTATTGATATTTTGGGAGAACTGCCCATACAAAAGTATTATATACTAATGTTGTATAATTCAGTTTGTTATGTCAACTACATGGAATAAACACGTTTTTACAGCAGAGCTCCCATACGAAAAGGATGCGGCCGTGACCCTGTTTCTCAGAAACAACTTCAAAAGAGTAGATGATTTCATTATGAGTCTCGGGCAAATGTCGAATATTCCCCCGAACAAACTCTACACCTATATCAACGGAGAGCAAATACAGGAGAAAATCTACGGCAGAAGCAAGATACAGGCCGGCGGACTAAGACTATATTTATTTTTTCTTCCCTCCGCAATTATAAGAGTTTCACTCGACATGGTTAGGGCATTAAGCACAGTCAATTTTAGGTGCGATATTTTTTTTGCCCAGCATTTTCTCCCCGCACTTATCGCAATTTTTCTCAGAAAATTAAAAATCCTTAGATGCAAGAAAATAGTTTTCTGGATGTTTGATTTCTTTCTGGTTCCACCGGGATTTCTGAGAGGATTATATTACCAGGGAATAGATCGGGTACAGGGCTATATCAGAAAAAACGTCGATGAAATATGGTACACCACACCGAGAATTGCCGAAGTTGACAGACAAAGGTTCGGTCCGCTTCCAAAAGGAACGGTTAAACGCCTGACCGAAGGCTGTTTTTTTCAAAGAATTGAATCTCAGGCGCCCAAGGCGTTTCCGCCTTTGCGACTTGCCTTCCTGGGATCGCTCAGGCCGAACAATGCTGTTTATGAATCGATTGACTGTGTTAAATATTGTCAAAGTCAGGGACTCAAGGTTGAGTTATTAATTATCGGGTCCGGCCCTGAAGAAGAGCGGATGAAAAAATACGTCGACAAGAACAATCTGAAATCATCCGTCAAATTTTACGGCTTTGAAGACAGAGGAGAAGAAATTGCCAAGATATTCTCCAAGTGCCATCTGGGTCTGGCACTTTACTCGGCGGATGCATATGGTCCTAATTGGTACCTAACTTCAGGCAAATTCCGAAGATTCATAAGCCAAGGGCTACCTGTAATAACAACTCCCGTTCCATATTTCATAAAATATCTGTATGACTACAATGCCGGAATTATTGTCGACACCGATCCGGCCGATATTTACCGTGCCTTAAAGAAAATATACGATCACCCAGACTCTTTACAAAATATGAGAAAAGGCGTAGATAGATTATATACAGAGCTTGGCACAAACAAGGTTTTCCAGAAAGCGTTTGATGCAATGTTAAACAATGACTAAAAAGAAGGCTTTTATACCCGTCTTCAGACCCAACTATGGACCGGAAGAAATTAAAGCAGTCACTGAGGTTTTAAAGTCCGGCTGGATTGGATTGGGACCAAAAACTCAAGAGTTTGAGGAAAAGTTTGCCAAATACATTGGAGCAAAATACGCTGTCGCACTGAACTCGGCAACTGCGGCGCTTCACTTATCCCTAATCGCGGCAGGGGTAAAACCGGGTGACGAGGTAATAGTGCCTTCTTTCACTTTTGTGTCAACTGCCCATGTCGTAATGTATCTTGGCGCCAAACCCGTATTTGCAGACATTGAGCCGGATACGTTATGCATCTCACCTAAAGATGTGGCTAAAAAGATAACCAAGAAGACAAAGGCCATAATACCTGTTCATTACGGTGGACACCCCTGCCGTATAAAAGAATTGAGAAAAATCGCCAAAGCAAAAAAAATTATAATCATCGAAGATGCCTCACATGCTTGCGGTTCCACTTACGGAGGGTACAAAATTGGAGTCACTAGTCCCCTTACCTGCTTTAGTTTTCATGCAGTCAAAAACTTGGCGACGGGTGATGGAGGTATGATTACTACTGACGATAAAGCCATGGCAGAGCGTCTGCGCAGATTACGCTGGCTGGGTATTAACGCCAACACCTGGGAACGCATAGCAACAATATCCAAAGTCGGACCAAAATCATATAAAGGATATGGCTGGTACTACGAAGTAGCCGAGCTGGGTTATAAATGTCATATGAATGATATTGCAGCCGCCCTTGGTTTGGCACAGCTTAAAAAACTTGAAAAATCCAACAAGATAAGAAGAAAGCTGGCCGCAACATATACAAAGGCGTTATCAAAATTGCCTGGAATTACATGTCCAACGGTAGATTCTAATGTAACTACTTCCCAGCACAACTATGTAATTCGCTACGACAAACGGGACGAACTACATTTGTATTTACGAGAAAAGTTTATTTCTACCGGAGTTCATTACCTGCCAATACACCTACAGCCTTTCTATCGCAAGCTTTATCCAAAGGTCAAATTGCCTATTGTCGAAGCTGAATGGAAAAAAGTACTCCTTCTTCCTTTGTATCCCCAATTAACCTCCAAGGAACAACTGTTTATAATAAAGGGTATTAGAGATTTTGTTAATAGCCATAATGATTGAAACACGGAACAATGGAACTGAATTTATAGATAGAATTACTGCGCCAACTTTTGAAATAGGGATAATAGGCAAGTTTTCAAGAAAAAATGTAACAGTTTCTGATAATAAGGCCGGTTTCGTTCTGCCGCCTGATGTGCAAAACAGAGTGAATGAAATATGGGACGCCCGGCCAGCGGATATACCTCTGGAGGATCGCCAAAACCTAATCCTGATTGGGAAAAACCAACAAGGCGACAGACTGCATTTGCAAGTGGGACGCGGTCTCTACAGAACCCACTATGCCTTTAGATCCGATAGTAGATTAGCAGACCAATACCCGGAACTGATTCCGCAACTTTTTACTGTCGCTGCTATTCTCAAAACTTCCGATGACTACCTAGTTCTTAACCATCGAAGCGGACAGGTTTTTCGATTCCCGAAATGGATAGGCGCCCTTGGCGGATCTGTTGAGATGGATGATACCGACAAAACCGGTAAAATTGATCCGTTTATCTCAGCTGCCAGAGAAATATCAGAGGAAGTAGGAATCGAGAGAAATGATATCAAGAAAATCAGGTGTCTGGGCTTTATGCGCGACCGACTTACGAATATTGAAGTTATGCTTTTCACAGCAGACACCCAATTAACTAAGGGTCAAATAGAAAAAAAGCAGTCAGCTAAACCATCTAGGGAAGGCGAAAACATATTCCTCCCAGTTGACCCAAAAAAAGTAGCTGAACAACTCGCGCGGTTTTCACTAGCCACAGTTACTGACGCCTCCGCACTCCTTACAATTTTTGGCCAAGAGAGATTCGGTCAAGAGTGGCTTAATAATGCAATAGCTCGCATTAATTTAAGAGCAGATATTTATACTGCCTTCCCAGCCGATGTTCAAAATCGACTGCGGCAAGTAGCGGTAAATAGAACACAAAAGACTAAAAGCGAAGCAGTTGAAAGTTATCCGCCAAGTCTATATAATCCGAATATGGACAAGTTAATAGAAGCACAAAAAATTCCCGGCGACAGAGTTCAGCTAACACAAATTACGAGTGCCGATCTCGAACTTCTCAGAGAGTGGAGAAATGAAAACCGGTCCTATTTCTTTGATTCATCAATCATTTCAAAAGAACAGCAGGAAAAATGGTTCAATGATATTTATTCAAAAAAACAGGATGATGTTATTTTTGCCATAAAAACTCTGGAAGGCACGACCGTCGGCTTCGTATCGTTATATCATATAGATCCAGTAAAAAAAGAAGCCGAATACGGCAGGGTGGTGATTGCCGACCAGTATAAAAGAAAAGGGTATGGACAGGATGCAACCCGGGCGCTTGCCGATTATGCTTTTTCGGATATGAAATTGGGAAAAATAAGACTCGAGGTCATAGACAGCAACGAGCGGGCAATCGGACTCTATAAAAAGATAGGCTTCAAAACAGTCAAAAATTCGCCCGACAGTCCGCCTGAAACTATTACAATGGTTTTAAATGCCGCGAGTTACATCAAGTGATCTGGTTTTTAATAGATAGTCTTCTCCATTGTTATCATCGCCCCGCCGGGATTCTGATATGAATAATCGCCAGCATACTTCAAAAAGACTATCGAAATAATAATTTTCTTTTAAGAAACTGTCTCCACCACGCGATTGTAATTACAAGCGAGATTAGTATCCAGGGAGTAAGTTTTCAGACCATCAAATATATTCTGTTCATGAGACTAAACGCCCGTTCGGATAACATGATACAATTTCGGTGTGAAGATTACAATTTGCAAAAAGCTTGAAACCAGAGAGG
>Ga0210377_10004002_pt1 | contig 12493 bp, 10 predicted proteins | sample PLM4_65_b1redo_FD_155480 | JGI IMG/M metagenome (GOLD analysis project Ga0210377, IMG submission 155480) | Groundwater sediment microbial communities from an aquifer in East River, Colorado, USA - PLM4_65_b1 redo | ecosystem: Environmental > Terrestrial > Soil > Riparian zone | place: USA: East... | reverse complement strand
CGCGATCGTGATGTCGGAGACCGCCGCAGACCGTCTCGGCATCGCCCGCGAGAAGCGCGTGCACTACCTGGGTGGCGCGTCGGCGCAGGACGGCTGGAGCGCGGCCGAGCGCGTGGACCTGGCGTCGAGCCCGGCGATGGCCGCGATCGCGCGTGCCACACAGGCCCACGCCGCGCTCGAAGTCGCCGACGTCGACCTCTTCGACCTGTACAGCTGCTTTCCGTGTGCGGTCGAGTTCGCACTCGCCGCGCTCGGCCTCTCGGCGACGGATCCGCGGCCGCCGACTCAAACGGGCGGGCTCGCGCACCACGGCGGCCCGGGCAACAACTACGCGATGCACGGCCTGGCCAACACCGTTCTGCGTCTGCGCGCGGGCGCGGGCCGCGTGGGCTGGGTCTCGGGATTGGGCATGAGCGCCACCAAGCACGCCATGGCCGCGCTCTCGACCGACGCGCGTCGCATCGCGGCCGCGGACGGCCGTTCCTCGAAGCTCACGCTCCCGACGGACCAGCTCGCGGGCCCCGCGCAGGTCGATGCGCCCGAGGGCCCGGCCGAGATCGAGAGCTACACCGTCAGCTTCGACCGCGAGAACCGGCCCGACAAGAGCATGCTGTACCTGCGCCTGCCGGACGGGCGGCGCAGCCTCGCCAACGGCGAGAAGAGCGACGCGCTGCTGCGGCTACTGCTCGAGGTCGAGGGCGTCGGCGTGCGCGGGCGCGTGACGGCCGGGCGCGACAACGCGCCCAACGTCTTCGCGCTCGCGTGAGTCAGCTCGCGAGCCAGAAGAGCGCGGTCACCGGCAGGCCCAGCGCGATCGTGCAGATCGCGAACGCGCGCGCTGTGTCGGTCGCGAGCACCTCGCGCGTCACGATCACGAGCGACGCCAGCGAGAGCAGGACTCCCGTCCACGCGAAGAGCGGCCCGACCAGCGGCAGGCTGTAGCCGACGAGCAGCGCGAACCACGCGTACGCGAAGCCCGTGCAGCGCAAGAGCCGCCCGTAGTCGGCGCCGCCCTCCACCACGAGCCGCCCGACCGCCCAGATCAACGCCGTCACGACCAGCCACTGCAGCATCGCAAGCGAAGTCCACAGGAAGATCAGCGGCATGCTGTTCCGCCCGAGCCCCGCGAGCACCGAGGTCACGACCACGACCGCGATGGACTGCGGGATCGCGTGCACGTCGCTCTGGATCTCGCGGTAGATCGCCGGATCGAATCGGATCACGCCCTGCAGTCGGTCGGCCAGGCGTCGCTCGGCGCGGAACAGGACCGAGAGCGCGGAGTCTCGCTCGGGCTTGCCGGAGTCAGCCACGGTCGAAGCGTAGCTCAGCCCCGGCGGATGACCTCTTGCACGAACAGATCGAGCTGCCCGAGCACCTCCTCGCGAATCTTCTCCGCGGTGCGTCCGGTGCGCTTGATCGGCTCGAGCCCCGCTCCGCAATCCGAGACCACGTGCAGGCGCGTCGGAGCTCCGACCCGGCGCAGCAGCTCCTCGAGCTTGTCGATGCGGCAATGCGGATCGCGCGCGCCTTGCACGAACAGCACGGGGCAGATGATCCGGAACATGTAGTCGACGTCCTGGTGACCGGGCTTGCCCGACGGATGCAGCGGAAAGCCGAGCGAGAAGGCGGCGTCGACCTTCAGTCCCTGCGCGATCGCGCGCGTCGCGACGCGCGCGCCGAGCCCGATCCCGCCGACCAGCATTCGCACGGGCGCGTTCTCCGGATCGGCGAGCACCGCCGCCACGGCGGTCTTGAACGCGCGGTCCAGGATCTGCGGCGGATCCGGGCGCTTCTTCTTCTGCTCGGCAAAGGGGAAGTTGAAGCGCAGCACCAGGTGACCCGCCGCCGCCAGCGCCTGCTGCAGCGCAACGAGGTTGGGCTCGTCCATGCCGCCCGCGAGATCGTGTCCGATCACGAGTCCGATCCGCTGGCCGCTCGGCCACCACTTCGGGGTCGCCACGACACCGGTGACCATGACATCCGGCATCGCGGGGATGCGGATGGTCTCGAACTTCACGTTCGTGTCCATGCGCGGCTTCTTATACCATAGATGAGGGTCTGCGCTTCCGAGGACATCGACGTGGAGAAAGTGCTGATCGTCGGGGTCGCTCGCGGACAGGGCCGCCTGCTCGCACGGCGACTGTCCCGCGATCAGCGCGTGATCGGCGTGGACAGCGAGGACTGGGACCGCCGCCCGGCGGGCGCTCCGTTCTACAAGCTCGACCTCCGCACGCGTGCCTTCGAAGAGGTGATGCGCAAGGAGCAGCCCGACGCAGTCGTGCATCTGGGCTTCGTGCGCCACTTCCGCGGGCCCGACACCGCGCGTTTCGACGTGAACGTGCGCGGCACGCGCAAGCTCCTGGACCACTGCCGGACCTACGGGGTGAAGAAGCTGGTCGTGATGTCGACCAGCTATGTCTACGGCGCGCTGCCCGAGAACCCGAGCTTCATGGCCGAGGACCACCCGCTGCTCGCGGGCCGGAACTATCCCGAGATCCGGGACCTGGTCGAGGTGGACGCGCTCACGACCTCGTTCATGTGGCAGTACCCGGACATCCGCACCTCCATCCTGCGGCCGGTTCCCACGCTCGGCTACTACAGCGACAACTCGATCGTGAACTACCTGCGCCAGAAGCGCGTGGTGGTGATGATGGGCTTCAACCCGATGCTGCAGTTCATGCACGAAGAGGACCTGGTCGAGGCGACCGCGCTCGCGCTCGAGCGCGGGCTGCGCGGGGTCTACAACGTGACCGGCCCCGGAGAGGTGCCGCTGCGCGTGGCGATCGAAGAGACTGGCGGGCGCGCGCTGCCGCTACCCGAGCCGATCGCGCGTCCTCTGCTCGGACGGCTCTTCCGCCTCGGGCTCGCGCGCATCCCGCCAAGCTCGATCGACTACATCAAGTACCCGTGCACGATCGCGGGTGAACGCTTCGTCCGCGAGACCGGCTTCCGCCCGCTGTTCGGACTGAAGGAGAGCTTCCGCTCCCTCAAGCGCTGAGCGCCGCACCGCCGAAGAGTTGCCCGGGGCGTGGGGCGGGCGATGCGGGTTCGCGGATACAGGGTTCGATCGTCGCCGGCGACGCTCTTCTGGGCGGGCGGGCTGGTGTCGCTGGCGCTGCTCTCGCTCGGCCTGGTCCACCACGAGTCCGGCAGAAGCGCGCGAGCCCGGGTCGCGGCGCTCCCGTCGCGGCCGCTGCTTCTGGTCGATCTGGTTGCGAATCGCGAGGCGCGCGGCGGAAAGCCGCTCGAAGAGCTCGAGGCCTGGCGTGCGGTCGGCGCCTCGATCGGCCGGGCGGTCGAGGTCTTCGACGGCGAGCGGCTGATCGACGTCGACCCCGCCCGCTACGCCGTCTGGGTGCTGCCCGCTCAGGATCGGCTCTCGGACTATGACTGGGCCGCCCTCGATGCCTACCTCGCCCGGGACGGTGGGGCGGTCCTGACGGGCGGCACGGGGCTCTTGAGCGAGGACGAGCGCGAGCCGTCCGTGCTCGAACGACTCTTTCCCGGCGAGCGCTTCGCGGGACCCGCGGCCGATTCGAATGGCCTGCGCGTGGTCGGCCGCAACCCCCTCGTCGCCGGCTTCGCCGCCGGTGCCGAGCTCGCCTTCGCGAAGCGTGCAGGCGGGGTCGCGACGGTCTCGCCGGGCGCGCTCGCCTGGCAAGGCTCGGACGCGGGATCGGCGGCTCTACCGGGTCGACACCGAGGCGCGCCCGTCGCCTGGCTCGGCTTTTCGATCGCGCAGCTCGACAACCCCGAGGCTGCCGGACGGGTCGCGAGCAACGCGCTGCGGTTCGCGGCCCGCTTGCCGCTGCTCGACTTACGGCCCTGGCCGGACGGCCGGCCGTGCGCGGTGCTCGTCGACGGCGGACGAGCGCATGACTCGGCCGGCGAGCTGTGTCGGGCGGACACCGCCAATCCTGCGGCCTCCGCGCTCGATGGCCTGGTCCGCAGCGGCTGCCGCTTCGCCACGACCGCGGCGGGCGAGCGCGTGCTCCCCGAAGTCCTCACCCGTCCAGCGGGGACGATCGTCGCGATTCCCGAGCCACGACCCCGGCGCGAAGCGCAGGGCGCGGCGCTCCTGCGCGAGCTCCTGGCCGGCTACGAGCTGGCCGAACGCATGGGCGCCGTCTTCTCGCTGCGTTCCGAAGCGAGCTGGCGCGCCGCGGAGGGGCGCGAGGCGCTCTTCGCCAGCGTCGGGCAAGAGTTGGGAGCGCGCCGCGCCTGGTTCGCTCGTCCCGACGAGCTGGCCGACTGGTGGCTCGCCCGTTCGCTGGTCGAGGCACGGCTCGAGCCGGTCGCCCCCGACACCGTGCGCGTCGTCTTCACGAACCGCGGCGCGGCCGCGGCGCGTGGCGTGACCGCGCGCGTCTACGTACCCAGCGGCGCCGACACGCCGCGGATCGAAGCGGCACGCATCTTTGCGCGGCGGGCGCTGCTCCGGCTCTCGGCCGACCACGACTGGGTCGAGCTCGTCGCGCGGCCGCTCGACCCGGGAACGGAAGTCTCGTACACCCTCCGCTTCTGATGAACGAAGCGACCGCGGCCGAGAACCCCCTGCTGGACGAGCGCGGCCTGCCGCGCTTCGGTGAGATCTCGAGTCCGCACATCGAGCCGGGAATGCGGGCGCTCCTGGTCGAGCTCGAGCGCGAGCTCGATGCGCTCGAGCGCACCGTCCTGCCGAGCTGGGCGGGGGCGGTCGAGCCGTTCGAGCGCCTCTACGATCGGTTGCGCACGCGCTGGGGCATCGTCGGACACCTGCTCGGCGTGAAGAACGACCCGGCGCTGCGCGCGGCGCACGAGGCGGTGCAGCCCGAGGTCGTGCGCTTCGGCATTCGCCTGGCGCAGAGCCGGCCGCTCTACGAGGCGTTCGTCGCGCTTCAGAAGGGCCCTGGGTTTGCCTCACTCGAGCCCGCGCAGCGGCGCATCGTCGACGTGCTCGTGCGCGACGCGGTGCTCGCAGGAGTTGGCCTCGAGGGAGCAGCCAAGGAGCGTTTCAACGCGATCCTGACCGAGCTCGCGGAGCTGCAGACGACCTTCTCGAACCACGTGCTCGACGCCACCAAGGCGTACTCCCTCGTCTTGCGCTCGCCCGGCGACGTCGCCGGTCTGCCCGCCAGCGCCCTCGACCAGGCCGCGCAGTCCGCGCGCGCGGCCGGCGAGACCGACGCCACCGCCGAGCTCGGTCCGTGGCGGCTGACGCTCGATCAGCCCTCGCTGGTGCCCGCGCTCCAGCACCTCGCGTGCCGCGATCTGCGCGAGCCGCTCTATCGCGCGCACGTCACGCGCGCGAGCTCGGGCGAGCTCGACAACGCGCCGCTGATCGCGCGCATCCTCGCTCTGCGCGCCGAAGAGGCGCGGCTGCTCGGCTTCAAGAGCTTCGCGGAGCTCTCGCTCGCGACCAAGATGGCGCCCGACGTCGCGGCGGTGGAGAAGCTGCAAGAGGAGCTGCGCCGCGCGTCGTACAGCGCGGCGCTGCGCGAGCTCGAGGAGCTGCGCGCGTTCGCGCGCGCGCACGGCCAGACCGAGCCGCTGGTTCACTGGGACGTGGCCTATTGGGCGGAGCGTCTGCGCGAAGAGCGCTACGCGTACAGCGAAGAGGATCTGCGCCCGTACTTCCCGCTGCCGCGCGTGCTCGACGGGCTGTTCGGCCTGGCCGAGCGGCTCTTCGGTGTGCGCATCCGCGCGGCCGACGGCGAGGTCCCCGTCTGGCACGCCGACGTGCGCTTCTTCCGCGTGGACGACGAGGCGGGCGAGCCCGCTGCCGCGCGTGCTCGACGGCCTGTTCGGCCTGGCCGAGCGGCTCTTCGGTGTGCGCATCCGCGCGGCCGACGGCGAGGTCCCCGTCTGGCACGCCGACGTGCGCTTCTTCCGCGTGGACGACGAGGCGGGCGAGCCGCTCGCCGCGTTCTATCTCGATCCGTACTCACGCCCGGCCGAGAAGCGCGGCGGCGCCTGGATGGACGAGTGCGTCGGCAAGAGCCGCCTGTTCCGGGGCGCCGACGGCCGCGCGCGCCTGCCGGTCGCGCATCTCGTCTGCAATCAGACGCCGCCCGTCGGCGACAAACCCTCGCTGATGAGCTTCGACGAGGTCGAGACGCTCTTCCACGAGTTCGGGCACGGCCTGCAACACATGCTGACGCGCGTCGAGTACGGGCTTGCGTCGGGCATTCGCAATGTCGAGTGGGACGCGGTCGAGCTGCCCAGTCAGTTCATGGAGAACTGGTGCTACCACCGCGAGACACTGCTCGGCTTCGCGCGGAACTTCGAGACCGGCGAGCCGCTGCCCGACGCGCTGTTCGAGAAGCTCTGCGCCGCGCGCACGTACCGCGCCGGCTCGGCGATGCTGCGCCAGCTCTTTTTCGGAGTCGTGGATCTGGAGCTGCACGATCGCTTCATGCCCGACGGAAGCGAGTCGATTTTCGACGTCGAGAAGCGCATCGCGGAATCGACCGCGGTGCTGCCGCGCCTGCCCGAGGACCGCTTCCTGTGCAGCTTCTCGCACATCTTCGCGGGCGGCTACGCCGCGGGCTACTACTCGTACAAGTGGGCCGAGGTGCTCTCGGCCGACGCCTTCGCTGCCTTCGAAGAGGCCGGTCTGGCGGACGGCGCGCGCTTGCGCGACACCGGACGGCGTTACCGCGAGTCCGTGCTCGCGCTCGGCGGCAGCCGCCCCGCCATGGAAGTCTTCGTGGGCTTCCGCGGCCGCGAGCCGAAGACCGACGCATTGCTGCGTCTGTACGGACTGTTCGCCGCCTGACGGCGTGGGCCGCAACGGCCAACGCGAGCACGACGCGCTTTAGGGGATCGCGGCGACCGGCAGGATAGACTGGCACGAAGTGGGCCAGCCAGAGATCCCGCAGCTCGAGCCCGCGCCGCGCGTGCAGCTCGGGGCGCTGATTGCCGCCCAGGCTCTGGCCGTCTTCAACGACAACGCGCTCCGGCTCGCGCTTGCACTCGCCGGGATCCAGAGCGTCACCTCCGGACTCACGTCGCCGGAGGCGCGCGCGGCGGCGGCGCAGACGCATGCGATGCGCGTCTTCGTCGTGTTCACGCTCCCGCTCGCGTTGATATCGATCCCTGCAGGCGTCCTCGCTGATCGCACCAGCAAGCGCTCGGTGATCGTCGGAACGAAGGCGGTCGAGTTCGTCCTGCTGCTCGGTGCGATCCCGGCGCTCGCTTTCGATCCAGGAGGCGGGGCGGTGTCGCTGGGCATTCTCGCCGCGCTGGGCGTCCGCGCGGCGCTCCTCAGCCCGGCCAAGTACGGCATCCTTCCCGAGCTCTTGCCCGAGGCGCAGCTATCGGCAGGGAACGGCCTGCTCGAACTGTGGACGTTCCTCGGCATTCTCGGCGGAACGTACGCGGGCGGACTCTTGCTCGGAATCGCCGGCGGGCGGATGTGGGTGGTCGCCGTCGTGCTGGCCGCGCTGGCGGCGCTCGGGCTCGTTGCTGCGCTGCGCATTCCCCCTGCGGCGCCTCCGCGCGCGAGCGGCGGCGTCGTCGCCGCCTGGCGGGACGCCGTGGCGGCACTGCGGGCCGATCGCCTTTTGTCGATCGCCGTCGTCGGTACCGTCGCCTTCTGGACCCTTGGCAGCCTGGTCAGCCAGGATCTACTCGTCTACGCGAAGATCGTCCTGGGAGTGCCGGACGCGGTCGCCGGCGTGCCGCTCACGACGCTGGCCGTCGGCATCGGCGTCGGTGGCGTGCTCGCGGGGCGGCTCGCGCGTGGAGTCGCGGACGCGCCGCTCGAACGCGGGCTCATCCCGCTCGGCGCGGCGGGTATCGCCGTCGTCGTGCTTCTCCTCGGCCTCGTGAGCCCCGCGCTTCCGCTCACGCTCGGGCTCACGCTCGCGCTAGGTGTGGCCAGCGGCCTGCTGGCCATCCCGCTGAATGTACTCGCGCAGTGGCGCGCGCCCGGTCACCGCCGCGGCGCCGTGATCGCGCTGTCGAACACGTTCGTCTTCAGCGGAGTCATCGCCGGGTCACTCGGCGCAGGCGCACTCGGGAGTCTCGGGATCTCGCCCGCGCAAATCCTCGTGGTCGCATCCGCCGGGGCAGCGGCTGGCGCTGCCGCTGCGTTCGCGGCGTTCCCGGGCGCGCTCGGCGCGCTCGCGCGGCGGGTCGCGCACGGCCACGCCGCCGGCCCGACGTCGCACTGAACGCTCTCAGAACGCGACGGGCTGATCGCCAAGATCCGGCTCGCCGCAGAGCTCGAGCACGCGCGCGCGAGTGGCGTCGCGCAGCTCCACCGCCGCCTGCCAGCTCGCGGCGGTCGGCACGATCGGCGCGGCGAAACGCAGCTCCACGCGGCCGCGGCGGGGCAGCCACTGGTCGGCGCGCAGGATCGAGCGCGTCCCGCGCAGCGCCGCCGGAACGACGGGCGCGCGCATCTCGGCCGCCACCACGAACGCCCCCATCTTGAATGGGAGGAGCCCCGGCATGCGGAAGAAGGTCGCCTCGGGGAAGATCATGATCGGCTCCGCGCCGTCGCCGCTCAGCGCCTCCGCGACTCGGCGGGTGTCCGCGGCACCGGCGCGCGGGTCGACGCGCTCGACGAACAGCGCGCCGATCCGGCGCAGGAACGGGCCCGCGACGCGCTGGTGCTCGAACGCCTCCTTCGCGACGAATCGGCAGCCGTGCGGCAGCGCGGCGACGAGCACCAGGCCGTCCAGGTAGCTCGCGTGGTTGACGACCAGCACGAACGGCCCGGAGGGGAGGTTGCCGAGCCCCTCAACGCTGAACGGTGTAGCGGAGAGCCGGAGCATCGCGCGCGCCGAGGACCGCAGCAGCGCGAAGCGCGCCGACCGACTCCGCAGCGCCAACACGCCAAGCCAGGTGAAGGCTGCGAGGCACACGAGCAGCGTCCACCAGTAGCTCGCGTACAGGATGGCGTTGACCACACCCAGGGACTCGCGGAGCCGGGGAAGGAGACCCGCCCACACCAGCCGTGTCACCTGCCACCAGACGGCGTGCGGGCGCGCGCCGAGGCGATCTTGTTCGAAGAGCTCGCGGCAGGCGGCGCGGCGGATCTTCCCGCTCGAGGTCTTTGGCACGGTGTGAGGGGACGCCAGGACGACGACGTCCGGCGGGCCGTCGAGCAGCGTCGTGGCCACGTCGTCGATCCGCTGCCGCAGCGCAGCGAGCGCCGCAGCCTCCGTGACTCGCGTCTCGGCGACCACCACGACGCGTTCGGTCTGGGCTACCGGATCGGTGCTGCCGAAGACCGCGACACATCCCTTGCGCATGTCCTGCAGGTCGCCGATCGCCTCTTCGACCTCGTGCGCGTAGACGTTGCGCCCCGCGCGGATGATCAGGTCCTTGGTCCGGCCCGTCAGATAGATGTCTCCACCCGCGACATAGCCGAGGTCTCCTGACTCGAGCCAGTCTCCCTGAAGTAGCTCGCGGGTCTTTTGCTCGTTGCGGAAATAGCCGCGGGTCGCCGAGGGACCGCGGAACTGCAGGCGGCCCTCGACGCGCTCAGGCACCTCTCGACCAGTCGCGTCGATGATGCGGACCTCGTGTCCTGGCAATGGCCGGCCGCAGGCGACGAGCTCGATCGGGTCGCGCGACGGCGGCGTAGCCGGCAGGGCCTGCCCGCGGCGGGTCAGGGATTCGCGATCGATCCGATCGATGATCGGCAAGCGCCCCGGCGGCGGAAAGGCGAGGCCGACGCAGCACTCGGCGAGCCCGTAGACCGGCGCCATCGTGCCGGGCCGGAAGCCGTACGGCGCAAAGCGCTCGGTGAAGCGGCGCAGCGTTGTCGGGCTCACTGGCTCGGCGCCGTTGGCGGCGAAGCGCCAAGAGCTGAGGTCGAGACCCTCGATGTCCGCGTTTGAGATGCGACGGACGCAGAGCTCGAACCCGAAGTTGGGAGAGGCCGAGAGCGTCGCGCGGTGACGGTGGATCGCCCAGAGCCAGCTCTCGGGCCGCGCGAGAAACTGCAGCGGTGACAGGATCACCGCGGGCACGGCGTGATAGAGCGAGCCGAGCCAAGCGCCGATCAGCCCCATGTCGTGGTAGAGCGGGAGCCAGCTGACGAAGACGTCGGCTGCGGTGACCTGGGCTGCCTCGCCCATCGCGCGGATGTTGGCGAGCAAATTCGCGTGACTGAGCACCACGCCCTTGGGCTGACCGGTGCTGCCCGAGGTGTACTGCAGTAGGGCGGCGTCGTCGGGCCGGGCGACGCGCTGGACCGTAGGTGCGGCGCCGGAGTCGGCCAGCGCTTCGACGGTCTCGACCGTATGCAGGCCTGCGACTAGCGAACGCAGAAGTCCGGCGGGGCGCCGCGCCTCCGCCACGGTGAGGAGCGCCGTGGCCTGCGCATTGGAGAGGATCCCCGCCTGACGCCGCAGGTGTTCCTCGAGCTGGGCGGGACGAGTCGGCGGGTAGATGGGCACCGGAACGCCGCCGGCGAACAGCACGCCGAAGAACGCCTCGAAGAAGCCGCGGCTCGTCGGGAGCATGATCGCGATCGACTCACCCGGCCCGTGTCCGCGCGCGTGCAGGCCCGCCGCCACGCGGCGCGCGCCGTCGCGGAGCGCGCGGTACGAGACAACCTCTTCGCCCTGCGCGTTCGCGCGCAGCACCAGGTGCGGACGGTCGGCGTGGATCTGCGCGTGCCACTCCAGCACCTCGAGCAAAGTCGCGACGCCGTCCGGAATCGTCTCGACCGGCTCGGCGGCCACGAGCTCGACCCGCTTGGTCTCGGGCGCGGAGGGTCGGGCGCCTCCGGCGAGAATCGCCGCGAGCAGATCGCGCGGTGTGCGCGCTTCACCGAGCAGCGCGTCGGGAAGCCTCACGCCGAAGGCGCGCTCCACCCGTCCCCAGAGCTCGACGCGTCCGAGGCTGTCGAGGCCGAAATCCCGCTCCAACGAGGAGTCGAGCCTGGCCCGGGCGGCGCGGCCGCGGTGCGGGTGGAGCTCCTGTGCGAGCGCGCGAACGATCTCGAGCAGCCGGCTCGCCGCCTCCGCTCGCTCGTCCACGGACACCACATCGACCTCCTCGCGCAGCGTCGTCGAGACGATCCGAGCAGAAGCCGTGCCACGGCTGCCGGCCGGTTCCACGTTCGACTACGATCGGCTTCTCGTGACACGCAGCTCCGTCCTTCGGCCCGCCTGGCCACGCGTCGCTTACTCAGTGTTCTTTGCCGTGTGGCTCCCTTGTTACACGTGGTACTACGGGCCGCAGAATTTCCTCTGGCTCTGCAACACGGCGAACTTCCTGATCCTGATCGGGCTCTGGACCGAGAGCCGGCTGCTGATGTCCTGGCAGGCGGTCGGGCTGCTCGCGGTCGAGGCGGGCTGGATCGCGGACGTCGCCGCGCGGGTCGTCTTCGGCTTCCACCCGGCTGGCGGGACGGAGTACATGTTCGACCCGGGGATTCCGTTGGGCATCCGTCTCCTCTCCTTCTACCACGCCGCGCTGCCGGCCTTGCTGCTCTGGAGCGTGCGGCGACTCGGCTACGACCGGCGCGCGATCTGGTGGCAGTGCGCGCTGGCCTGGCTGCTGCTGCCGATCAGCTACTTCTGCTTTCCGGAGCGGAACCTGAACATGGTCCACGCGCCGTTTCACCGCCCGCTCGTGCACGTGCCGGAGCAGCTCTGGTTCGCGGCCTGCTTCGCGCTCTATCCACTCGCGCTGTACTGGCCCGTGCACCTTCTGCTCGCGCGCTGGGTGCCGGAGTCGCCGAGCGCGTCGGCGACGACGCCTCGCGCGTAGCTCCTGCGCACCGACCGCGCGGATCCGTCAGCTGGATCGGGCGACCTCCCGGCGACTGAGCATGCGCCCGATCGTCGCTGCCTCCTCGGCCAGGAGCTCGAGCACGTCGTCCAGCGCCAGGATTCCCACGAGGCGCTCCTTCTCATCCACCACGACGAGGCGGCGGAGGCGGGCGTCCGCCATGCGTGTCAGCGCTGCCTCGATAGGCGTGGACTCGTCGATGCACGTCGCCGGTGCGGTCATGATCGCGCCCACCGCGGTGGAATCGGGATCGCGCCTCTCGGCGACGCAGCGCAGCGCGACGTCGCGGTCGGTGAGGATGCCCACGGGTTGCTTCGCATCCCCGAGGACCACGACCGTGCCGACGTCGGCCTTCGCCATGCGTTGCGTCACGTCCCGGACGCTCTCATCGGGCGAGGCGACCAGAACCGAGCGGACGCAGATGGATCCCACCGACATGGCGGCCTCCCTCTCCTCAGGCCATTCGCTGCGCGACTTCGGGGACGGCCGCGGCCGCGCACTTCGTACACACCGCTGTGTCGGGCGCCTGGTGCAGGCGCTCGATCTCGATCGCCCCGCCGCAGCGCACGCACTCCCCGAAGCGGCTGCTGGCCAGCTCGTCCAGCGCGCGATCGAGGGTATCGAGCCGCGCCGTGCGCAGCGCGCGCAGCTCGTCGTCGAGCACCACCGAGAGGCCGGCGCGGGCGAGCTCGCTCTCCTCCGCGCGGCTCAGCGGTCGGGGATTGCGCTGGAGCGCGCCTCCTGCCTCCGCCGACAG
>Ga0210377_10004001_pt1 | contig 12493 bp, 9 predicted proteins | sample PLM4_65_b1redo_FD_155480 | JGI IMG/M metagenome (GOLD analysis project Ga0210377, IMG submission 155480) | Groundwater sediment microbial communities from an aquifer in East River, Colorado, USA - PLM4_65_b1 redo | ecosystem: Environmental > Terrestrial > Soil > Riparian zone | place: USA: East... | reverse complement strand
AACTCGCTTACTTCCGGCTGGATGGAACATGCCTACACGGTCACCTGCACCCCCCTGGAAAACCTGAGGATCAATGCAGACCTGTCCAACATCAACTACAGGGATTATTTCCATCACGTCACCACCAATGTTTTCAGTTTCTTTAACCCCATCACGAATCCAACGGGGCTTATTGATCCCAGGGAAAAGGTTTTGACCCTGGGGGGGAGCATAGGCTATACCCCGGTCAAGAATCTCAGCCTATCGGCAGACTACAAGAACTACGACTACGACATAGCCGGACATGCGAACTACTTCGGCGGCAAGGCGAGCTTTTCGCAGCCAGAGTCGTTTGCTGCAGGCTTCTCCATCCATCGGATGGACGGCGAGAGTGACAAGCTGCGCTACGATGAGTATCGCGTATTTGCCTCGAAAAAACTGGGCAAGGCGGACGTGACGGTCGACTTTTTTGACGTGAATTACGACAGCCCGATCAACGGCATAAAGAACGCCTATTCAGTTGCGGCTGCCGCAGGATACGAAATCACTGCGAAATTAAGAGTCGCAGCCGACATCGACTATTCGAAGAGCCCCGATTTCGACAATGAAGTGCGCGGCCTGGTCAAGCTCAGCTACGCGTTTGATGCGAAGTTCGGTACGGAAGGGAGGGCAAAGAGTGAAAAATAAAATCTTCATATTACTGGTTCCGCTGATGCTGAGCGTTCTCTATGCCTGCGCGAATACCAACAGTGTTGCCCGGGTACACCCCGTAGAAGTGAAGGGGCTGGTCAATTGCACGGAGTGCCATAGCGACAGTTGGGGCGCCCTCAATCACAAGGCGGACGATTTTTACCTTAAGCACAGGTTTTATGCCGCGCAGCAGAAATTTGCCTGTTCCGCCTGCCATCAAGAATCTTTCTGTGTCGATTGCCATGCCCACAAGGAAGAGATCAAGCCGAGCGACAAGTACAAGGATTCCCCGGAGCGGGCGTTGCCGCACCGCGGCGACTATCTGAGCCAGCACAAGATCGATGGCAGGATCAATCCGGCTTCCTGTGCCAAGTGTCACGGGAGATCAAACAACGAGAGGTGCATAACATGTCACAGATAAGAAAAACATCTCTGTCGCTTGGATTGCTGCTGTTGCTGTTTGTCTTTATGCTTTCAGGCTGTGGTGATACCAATTCCCAGTCGAATCTCGATGCAACGTCAGGCAAACATCCCGCAGCCTGGCTGCCGACTGGTCACAAGACAGCGGCAAATGAACACCCCGAGACGTGCACGCAATGCCACGGGTCGGATTTCTTGGGGGGCATTTCGAAAGTTTCCTGCACCCAGGCCAAGTGCCATCTCGGTAACGAAAGAGCGGTACATCCACTCCAGTGGGGAGCATTTGCCTACGCCCTGCACGGAAGCTATGCCACTAACAACGGCCCAGCCAGCTGCGCCACCGCGCTCTGCCACGGGACCAACCTCGAAGGCGTCGGTAACAACCCGTCGTGCACCAGTTGCCACATAGGCGGGCCTACCTCGTTTCACCCGGTTGCGTGGAACAGCGACATTTTGCTGCATGCGAGCTATATTGGGCAAAACGGTTCATCTTCATGTCGAAACGCCTCATGCCACGGCGCGAACCTGCAAGGGATATTCCTGAGCGGTCCCAGCTGCAACGCTTGCCACAGTTTCTGAGTACATTGACTACGAAATAAAAAGCCCCGGAGCGATCCGGGGCTTTTTATTTTAGTGCGAATTAGTGCTTGTCATGGGAAGGGAGGCTAAAAAAACGAGGATTGTTGGTGAGTAATGATGTGCCCATATGGACTAGTCTGCGGCTGAAACGGTTTAGGTCACGACATATGCGGGTAACATAAAATTTCACTTTTTGTTATACTGGCTGCATGAAAATAAGGATCATTCTAGCGATACTGATTATTCTCTCAACAGTAACAGCCTTTGCCGCCGACCTGGGGACGCCGCGTCTTTCGGAGAGCCTGTCGACTCGGAAGTTCTTCGACCCTGACCGGCTGCTTATCACCGGCGGGGTGAAATACAAGGGGCTGGAAGATCTTACTATTGAGCCTCAGTTAGGGCTCGGCTATACGGCTCGGGAGCGGGAGATCAGGGGTGGCCTTGACGAGGCGATCCACAAGGTCCATGCCCAGGCAGGTGGCAAGATCGACCTTGCGAAAACCCTTTACCTCTCCGCCGCTGCTAAGATTCCGGTCTATACCTACGGGCTCACCGACAGCCGGACCTTCGGTGCCCCCCAGGGTGCCCTGTCGCGCCATGAATACGATTTTACCCGTCTGTCGCCAAGCACCCTCTCATGGACCGGGGAAATGGGAATACACCTTGGATTGGGGGCTGACCTGACCATCTATTACGACCAGGATCTGCTCAAAGGTTACCAGCCCGGCCTGACCCAGTCAGAGGAGCGCTTCGGCACCAGGATCATCTTCAGGTTCAAATAACGTCCTGCACTGTTGCCAACAAAAAAAGGGCAAACACAAAGGTTTGCCCTTTTTCCAATAAGTTGATTTCCAGACCTTACGTCAGCTCCCAGACGATCATTTCCCAGATATCCTTCCAGCTCTTGCTGATCTCACGGACCACCGTCGGTTCGAAGCCGCAGTGCATCATGCACTGGGCGCAGCGGAGGTCTTTGCCGCCGCCGTATTTTCCCCATTCGGTCTTTTCCATCATCTCCTTGAAGGTCGGATAGTGGTCGTCGGTGATGAGGTAGCAGGGCGCCTTCCAGCCGCGCGGGTTCCTGGTCGGGTTGCCCCACGGGGTGCATTCCAGCTTCTTCTCCCCCTTGAGGAACCTCAGGTACATGGGGGTCGAGAAGAAGCGGAAGCGCTTGCTCATCTCGTAGACCCGCTCGAATTTCTTTTCGATCTCCCGCCGCTCAAGGAACAGCTTCTCGCCGACCGCCTCATAGCCGAAACCGGGGGCAACGAGAAGGCCGTCCACGCCGATCTCTTCGAGGTAGGAGAAGAGCATCTCGATCTCCACCAGGTCGGTTTCCTTGAAGATGGTGGTATTGGTGCAGACGCGGAAGCCGAGACTCTTTGCCTTTTTGATCGCCTCGATGGCGGTCTTGAAGGTTCCTTTGCGTTCCAGGATCCGGTCATGGGTTTCCTCCATGCCGTCCATATGGATGTTCAGGATGAAGTTGGGGTGGGGGCGGAAGCTGTCGAGGGCCTTTCCCAGCAGGAGGGCGTTGGTGCAGAGGTAGATGTGTTTGCCACGAGCCAGCACTTCCTCGATAAGTTCAAAGATATGCGGATAGAGGAACGGTTCGCCACCGGTTATGGTAACCACCGGCGCCGGGCACTCGTCCACCGATTTGAGACACTCTTCCAGGGACATCATCTCCTGGATGGTGTCTGCATACTCGCGGATCCTGCCGCAGCCGGAACAGGCCAGGTTGCAGAGATGGGTCGGTTCCAGCATCAGTACCAGCGGGAACTTCTCGATCTTCTTCATCTTGTTGGAAATAATGTATCTGGTGAGATCGTAGTTTAAACGTAACGGGAAACGCATGTAATTCTTGTCCTTTCAAACTGTTGTCGTTCTTCGTCGGGGCGCATGGCATGCGCCCTTTCGGGGTCGTCAGGGCGAATGAGGTTCGCCCCTACAAATGATGGATAATGTTTATTTAACCCGGACCAGAGCGGAACGGAATGTTTCTTTGCTCCTGAGAAAATCTTCGGCGGTACGGGCTATGCCGGCGGCGTCCAGCCCAATGTCTTTTCTCAGCTGTGCCTGACTCCCCTGTTCTATGTAACGGTCGGGTATGCCGATCCGCTTGACCCTGATTCCCGTAGCTGCCTCGTCTGACAGCAGTTCCAGAACCGCGCTGCCAAAACCACCCTGCAGGGCATTTTCTTCGACAGTGATGATGCAGCCGCTACGGCTGGCCGCAGCGAGGATGAGAGTACGGTCGAGAGGCTTGACGAAGCGGGCATTGATGACGGATGCCCGGATACCCTTTTCCTTCAATAGTTCGAAGGCTGCCATGGCCGGATAGACGGTGCTGCCAATGGCGACAAGAGTAAGGTCGTCCCCTTCGGCCAGCAGCTCGCCGACACCGATGGGGAGGGCGTGCAGATCCTTGTCCATGGCGACACCATAACCATTGCCGCGCGGATAGCGGAGGGCGACAGGCAGGTCGGAGTAAATGGCGGTCTTCAGCATGTGCTGCAGTTCGTTTTCATCCTTCGGCGCCATCAGCGTCATCTCCGGCAGGTGGCGCAGGTAGGAGAGGTCAAAGACACCGTGGTGGGTCGGGCCGTCGTCACCGACCAGACCGGCGCGGTCGAGGGCCAGTGTTACCGGGAGTTTTTGCAGGCAGATATCGTGGAAAATCTGGTCGTAGGCACGCTGGGCAAAGGTTGAGTAAATCGCGGCCACCGGCCGGAAACCCTCGGTGGCCATGCCGGCGGCAAAGGTGAGAGCGTGCTGTTCGGCAATACCTACATCAAAGAATCGATCCGGATAGGCTCTGGCAAAAGGTGACAGACCCGTGCCGTCCGGCATGGCCGCGGTGATGGCGATAATCCTGTCGTCGGCAGCGGCAAGCTTGACCAGCGTTTCGCCGAAGATTCCGGTATAGGAGGGGGGGCCCGCTTTGGCTGCGGTCACCATGCCGGTTGACAGGTCAAAGGGACCGACTCCGTGGAATTTTTCCGGGGTTTCTACCGCCGGTTGGTAGCCCTTCCCCTTGGTAGTCATGACGTGGACCAGTACCGGTCCCTCGAGTGTGCGGACGTTTTGCAGGATTTCAATGAGCTGTGGCAGATCATGCCCCGGGAGAGGGCCGATATATTCAAAACCGAGCGCTTCGAAGAGGATGCCTGGGGTGAGAAAACCTTTTAAAGAGGTTTCCGCTTTCCTGGCGAACTGGAGAATGTTGCCTCCGATTGCGGGAATGTTCTGTAACAGTCCCTGCATCTCCTTTTTAAGGCCGCGATAATAACTGCCGGTCAGCTTGCGGGATAAGAAGGCGGAAAAAGCGCCGACGTTTTTCGAGATGGACATTTCATTGTCGTTGAGAACGACAATCAGATTTTTGCGGAGATGACCCGCCTGGTTCAGCGCTTCGAAAGCCATGCCGGCTGTGAGCGAACCATCGCCGATTACGGCGATAGCCTTACCCGCCTCTCCCTTCAGGTCATGGGCAACAGCCATACCCAGTCCTGCGGAGATGGAGGTGGATGAATGGCCTGCGCCAAAAGCGTCATGGGGGGATTCGGAGCGCTTGGGGAAGCCGCTGATCCCCTGGTACTGGCGCTGGGTGTGAAAGGCGTCGCGCCGACCGGTGATGATCTTGTGGGTATAGGCCTGGTGTCCAACATCCCAGATAATCCTGTCGGCCGGAGAGTCGAAGCAGTAGTGGAGGGCCAGGGTCAGTTCCACGCAGCCGAGGTTTGAAGCAAGATGGCCGCCGGTCTTTGAAACCGTTTCCAGCAGAAATTCGCGCACCTCGCCGGCAAGGGCGACAAGCTCGTCCTCTTTCAGATTCTTCAGGTCGTTCGGGCTGTTTATGGTGTTGAGAAGTGCATACATAAAAACTCCTTGAAGACCTTCCATGTTCAACGTTCCAGGTTGAAAAGCGTAAACTTAGAACTTATACCAATTCCAAATCAAGGCGCTATCTTCGTTGGCTCGTCTTCGGCTCCTCAACGTACGTAGTTGTACGTCTTCGTCGCCTCAATCCTCGCCGCCTTGATTTCATCCTTGATTTGAAATTGGATTTAGCACCGTCGTTCACCTGGCGTAGCCCATGCTGCTGAACCACTCCAGCGCCTTTGCCAGTGCCTCACTGACTGGTCGCTGCGGCAGCCCCAGCTCCCTTATCGCTTTTGACGGGCTGAAAAACATGAACTTGCGTGCCATCTGTACTCCTGCCAGCGGGATGAGAGGCTCTTTGCCGGTGCATGCGGCAAGCGCTTCGTTGACATAAGCGGCAAGCAGGATGGGGTAGTAGGGGAGGCGGACCTTTGGTGCCGGTATACCGGCGATACTCTCCAGCATGGCAAATATCTGCTTGAGGGTCAGATTCTCGTTGCCGAGGATATACTTTTCGCCCACCCGGCCGCGCTGGGCGGCAAGGATATGGCCGCGGGCACAATCTTCCACGTCAATGATGTTGAGGCCGGTGTCCAGGTAGGCGGGCATCTTGCGCTTGAGGTAGTCGACGATGATCTTGCCGGTGGGGGTCGGTTTTATGTCCAGTCTTCCCACCGGAGTGGAAGGGTTGACAATGACCAACGGCAACCCCCGTGGAATGAAACTTTCTGCCTCACGCTCTGCGAGAAACTTGCTCTTCTTGTAGTGGCCGACCATATCGGCAAGGGTGACCGGAGTCGTTTCATCGCCAGGGGTACGGTTGCCGGGATTGCCCAGGGTGCCGACGCTGCTCGTGTAGACCACCTTGGAAACGCCTGCGGTCAAGGCGGCCTCGAGGATGTTTCTGGTGCCGCCCACGTTGCAATCATACATGACGGCGGGATTGTTTGTCCAGAGTCGGTAGTCGGCCGCGGCATGGTAGAGGATCTCGCATCCCTTCATCCCCGAATTCAGGGATTGAGGGTTGCAGAGGTCTCCTTCGCAGATTTCCACATCGAGACCGGTCAGGTTGCTGCGATCTGAACCGGGTCTTGCCAGCACCCTGACGGTACAACCATCCTTTAACAGCTCTCTGACCAGGCTTGCGCCGATAAAACCGGTGGCTCCGGTGACGAAAACATTCATAAGCAAAAAATCACCATTCACTCTTCACTTTTCACTGTTTTTCTCCTGTCAGCTTGCGGTAGGTACCGAGCGCCATCAGGGGGAAGCAGTTGCGGTAGATATGGTATTTGATCATGAAAAATTTCGGGAAACCCGTGCCGGTATACTGGGTCTCATCCCAGGTGCCGTCTCTCTGCTGGGTGGCAAGAAGGAACTGGATGCCCCTTTCCACGGTTGAAGAGTGTGCTTCTCCGGCCGTCATCAGCGACAAGAGAGCCCAACCACTCTGGGACGGGGTACTCTCGCCGATTGCGGCCAGTGACGGGTCGTGGTAAGACTCGCAGGTTTCTCCCCACCCGCCGTCGATGTTCTGCCGTGACTTGAGCCAGTTAACCGCCTTCCTGATGTACGGCTGGTTGAGGTCTTCACCGATGGCGGTAAGACCGGACAAGACCGACCATGTGCCGTAGATGTAATTCACTCCCCAGCGCCCCCACCAGCCACCCCCGGGCTCCTGGGTCTTCCTGAGGAATTCTATGGCGCGGACTGCGGCAGGATGGTGCTTTGTATAGCCGAAGGTTCCCATCAGTTCCAGCATCCTCCCGGTCAGGTCGGCGGTGGGAGGGTCGATAAGCGCTTCCAGGTCGGCAAATGGGATCTTGTTGAGCAGGTACTTGGTGTTGTCCTTGTCGAAGGCGCCCCAGCCGCCGTTTTTGCTCTGCATGCCGAGACACCAGTTGATACCGCGCTTGATGGCGCCGTCCATCGATTTGCGGTCTTTTACGGCGACATCCTTGAGCGCCAGCATGACGAACCCGGAATCGTCCACGTCGGGATACCAGTCATTGAGGAATTCAAAGGCCCACCCCCCCGCTTCCAGGTCGGGACATTTGATCTTCCAGTCACCGGGCCTGCGCACTTCCTTGTCCAAAAGCCACTGGGCTGCTTTTACCAGTGCCGGGTGATCGGTGGGAACGTCGGAGTCGACGAGCGCCTTGAGGGCCAGCGCCGTATCCCAGATGGGAGAGACGCAGGATTGGAGGACGAGGCTGTCTTCGGTTTCGATGCAAAAATTTGCCAGGGCACCCAGCCCCTTGGCCACTGCCGGATGGTCGTTGGCATAGCCGAGGCAGTGGAGGGCCAGCACTGAGTTCAGCATGGCGGGCTGGATTCCCCCCCAGTCGCCGGACGATTCCTGATGTTCGAGCACCCAGTTTTCCGCAGTGGCCAGAGCCCGTTTCTTGAAGGGGCGGATCGGGTTGCTCTCATACACCTTGAGGATGTGGTCGACGCCGATAAAGAAGTTCTTCCAGGTGATGATGCCGTCTTCCTTGGTGAAGGTGTAGTCAATGGGGCGCGGCGGCCTGACGTACAATTCCTGGACCCTGGAGCTCGGGGGGAGCTTGCGCACCGGCCTCTCGGCCATAACTATGGAGAGGGGGATAATGGTGGCCCGCGACCAGCTGGACAGTTCGTACATATTGAAATAGGCCCAGTTGGGGAGCAGTATCAGCTCGATGGGCATGGATGGCACGCCGAACCAGGCGAATTCGCCGAACAGGGCGAGGAAAATTTTGGTAAAGACGCGGCATTTGATGATGCCGCCATTCTCCAGGATAAAGGCGCGGGCCTTTGCCATGGCGGGGTGGTCAGCCGGATATCCTGCCAGTTTCAGGGCAAAGTAGGCCTCAACCGTGGTGGAGAGATCTCCCGGGCCGCCGAAATAAATGGTCCAGAACCCCTCGGCAGTCTGCTTGCTGAGGAGATAGGCGGCCATTTTTCGTTGCCGCTCATGGTCCACAATCCCCATGAAGTGGTAGAGCATGATATATTCGGCTGTAATGGTACAGTTTGATTCCAGTTCTGCCCACCAGTAGCCGTCGGGGAGCTGCTCACGGAAGAAAAAGTCGCGGCTGCTTTCTATGGCCAGGTCCAGTGGGTTCTTTGCCTCGCCCGCCTTCTTTTTCCAGATGGAGGCGGGGAGGTGGTGGATCTTGGCGCCGGGTTTAAGGGTGGTCTTGGCGGAACTGTCGCCGGTTTCGCCGTTGAATGATGTGAGTGCATGTGATATGGGGTGTTTGCAGGTATTCATTACCTCATGCTCCTTGTTGACTCAGTAATAACGGGGGGACTTTGGACCAGATCCTCCGGATACAAGTAGGCATAACTACCATATTATTGCAAAAAGGTATACCCCTTTTCACGCCCTTGTTATCGCTCGCTAATAAAACTAAACATTACCGCTGCTTCGCTGCGATGGTTGATTTTCACCTTGAGGCTGTGGTACTAATCTCTTATCTAAAAAGAGGTACCATGAAAACCGACGTAAAAAAATACAGGGGACTGTTCGGCTTTGTCGCCAGTTATCCGCGCGCCATCCTCGTTGCCTCCCTCCTGCTTTCCCTTGTTTCAGTGGTTTATACCGCGAAAAAAATGGAGTTTCTCACCGGCAGGGATGACCTGATGCCGAAAAATACCGGCTTCCATCGGGATTACAGTGCCTGGCGCCAGGAATTCGGCGACATGGACGACATTGTCGTCGTTATCGAGAGCGCCGACCAGGAGCGGGCTGCCCGTTTCGGGACACGGCTCTATGAAAAACTGGCCCGGGACCGGCAGCATTTCCAGGAGGTGTTTTACCCGTTCGGGCTGGATTTTTTCAAGAAAAACGGCCTCCTGTTCATGCCGCTGGCGGATATTCAATACCTGCGACAGAACCTGACCCTGGCCAAACCGGTGCTCAAGGAACTGTCGGCTTCCCCGTCGGTGCAGACCCTCTTCACCTACCTGACCGGCGAGATGGACGGGTATGTGCGGCAGGGGGGCACTGCGCCCGGAGCTGAGGCAAGGCTGGCCGGCCTCACCTTCATGCTGGACAAGCTGGGCCTTGGCTTCAAAAAAGTCGGTGACAGCAGCGCCACCCCGGTTTCCCTTGAGGAATTCTTTTTCCAGAACAAGGACGGCAAGGAATCCAGCTTCAGCAAGGCAGGGAAAATGCAGATCCTGACCGTGTTGCCGGTAAAGGAGGCCGCGAGCTTCGTCCCTGCAGAACAGGCGATCAGGGTGGTGCGGCTGGAACTCGCTACCCTCCTCAAGCTGCCGGAATTCAAGGGGGTAACTGCCGGGCTTACCGGCACGCCGGTCCTCGAGCACGAGGAGATGGCCACAAGTCAGCACGACATCACCATTGCCACGGTCGTTTCCCTGGCCCTGACGGTGATTCTGCTCCTCCTCGCCTTCCGCGGCGTGCTCAATGTCATTGCCGCCACGGTCTCCCTGGTGGTTGCCATATGCCTCTCGTTCGGCTTTGCCACGTTCGCCGTCGGCCATCTCAATATACTTTCCATGGTCTTTGCCATCATGCTGATCGGTATCGGCATCGAGTACGGCATTCAGCTGGTGCTCCGCTACCAGGAAGAGCTGGCCGGCGGCGCAGACCAGCTTGATGCCATCGAAACCGGTCTCTCCAGGAATGTCTGGGCTATTGTCATGGCTGCAGCCACCGTTGCCGCCGCCTTTCTGACCTTCGTCTTCACCGATTTCAAGGGGATTGCCGAGCTGGGGATCATCGCCGGCGGCGGGGTGGTCATCTGCGTACTCGTCACCTTCACGGTGCTGCCGGCCATGCTGGTCGTTCTTGCAAAATACCGCAAGAACAGGAGCGAGGAACGAGGAACGAGGAATGAGGAAAAGCAATCCTCGAACCTCGAACTTCGGACCTCGGACCTGAAAGAGCGCACCAAGCGCGCTCTTTTCGGCTACCCGAAAGCGGTCATCGTCATCACCGCGCTCCTCTGCGTTGCCTCCCTCTACCCCCTTTCCAGGGTCATCTTCGACTACAACCTGATGAACCTCCAGGCACGGGGACTGGAGTCGGTCACCTATGCCTACAAGCTGATGCGCAGCTCGGAGAATGCCGGCTACTTTGCCGTGGTAACCGCTGCCACAGCCGCCGAGGCCGCAGCCAAGACAAAGGCACTGGAGGCCCTCCCCAGTGTGGATCATGTGGTGAGCCTCAACTCCTTTGTTCCTGACGACCAGGAGCAAAAGATTGCCGAACTGGCGGCGCTGGCTAAAGAGCTGGCGGACGTAAGGCCCGCTCCCTACGATGAAAACCTCAGCCTCATGGAACTTCCCGCGGTGTTCGAGGGGTTCCGCACTGCCACCGAGCGGCTGAAAAATAAGCTTGGCCAGGAACAGAGGGACGAGGCAAAGCCGGTTGGGGCATTTCTCGCCACACTTGATGCCTTCTTTGCCAGGCTGGAAAAGGAAAAGGACCGGAATGCGGCAGGGATGCTCAAGGATTTCCAGGGGGGGATGTTTGCAGAACTGCCGGAGAAAATCGAATTTCTCAAGGCAAGCCTCAATCCCGCGCCGGCGACTGTTGACCAGATTCCACAGGAGCTGAAATCGCGCTTTGTCGGAAAAACCGGCCGTTACATGCTCCAGGTCGCCCCGAAGCACGAGATCTTCGATTTTAAGCCGCTCAAGGCCTTTATTGACGACGTCCGGCGCGTGGACGCCAATGCCACCGGAGAACCGGTCATGGTCTACGAGTCCATGACCATCATGCGCAATGCCTACGTCAAGGCCTTCATCTATGCGTTTATTGCCATCATCGCCATCCTCCTCGTTACCTTCAAAAGCATCAAGTACGCAGCAATCGGCCTGGTGCCGCTGATCGTCGGCGTGCTGTTCATGGTCAGCGGCATGTGGCTCTTCGGTATCAACTTCAACTCGGCCAATATCATCGTCATGCCGCTCGTGCTGGGGATTGCCGTCGATTCGGGAATTTACATCATCAACCGCTTCCGCCGTGAAGACGGGACAGCCGCGGCCGTGGTGACGAGCAGCACCGGCGTTGGGGTGGTCTTCAACACCCTTACCATCATGGTCAGCTTCGGGGCGCTGATGGTTGCCCAGCACCAGGGGGTGTTCAGCATCGGTGCAGTCATGTCCCTGGGGATGGTCGCCTGCCAGATCGCTTTTATCATCACGCTGCCGGCGGTCCTTACCCTGGCGGAGAAAAAATAGCGGATGGGGTGAGGAGTGAGGAGCCGGTTTGTTCTCCGGAGAGGGTGGCAACTTATGAACTACATTGACATGCGGGGCGCAGTGGGGCTGACCCATCTGTTTCTGCGGGAGCGGGTGGGATTGGGCGACCGGGTGGTTGACGCCACCTGCGGCAACGGCCAGGATACGCTCTTTCTCGCCAGGCTGGTTGGTCCCCTCGGCAGGGTCTGGGCGTTTGACATCCAGGGACAGGCCCTGACCAATACGCGGGCGCTCCTCGGCGATGCAGGCTGCCTGTCATGGGTAACCCTGGTGCAGGAGGGGCATGAACAGCTGGCCGCGCATGTTGAAGGTCCGATACAGGCGATCGTTTTCAATCTGGGCTATCTGCCGGGGAGCGACAAGACCTGTATTACCAGGCCGGAGAGCACCCTTTCCGCCCTGCATCAGGCGGAAAAAATCCTCTTCCCCGGCGGCATCATTGTCATCGCCGTTTATCCCGGTCATCCGGGCGGCAGCGAGGAGGGGGCGGCCGTTGAGCAGTGGGCCACCGCCCTATCGCACCAATCCTACAGCGTCTGGTGCAGCCGGCAGATCAACCGGCCGCCGACCGCGCCGTACGTAATATTTGTCGAGAAAGTCACGAGAGCCGATTAAATGACCATCTTCCACCAGATACTCCCCTTTCTCATCATTGCCCCGCCCCTTGCTTACGGCATAATCTCGCTCTGGTGCGGTCGCGGTTTTTTCCGCCGTAAAAAGC
>Ga0210377_10004000_pt1 | contig 12495 bp, 14 predicted proteins | sample PLM4_65_b1redo_FD_155480 | JGI IMG/M metagenome (GOLD analysis project Ga0210377, IMG submission 155480) | Groundwater sediment microbial communities from an aquifer in East River, Colorado, USA - PLM4_65_b1 redo | ecosystem: Environmental > Terrestrial > Soil > Riparian zone | place: USA: East... | reverse complement strand
AACATCCACGACCTGCACGCCGCCGGCGCTGCCAACGGCAGAGGGATGAAACGATTCCCTTGTCCGAGGCTGGCGGATAACGAGCGCGGGGACGCGGGATCATCGCGTCTGTCTTTTCTGCCGGCAGTCGTCCGCAAGGACGGCAAGCCACCTCAACGCGGGCCATCCCGCGTCCCCACGCCCTCCACTTGCCTGGAGGCGCACCGCATCCCGGACGGCGATCCAGCCGGTCCGAAGGAAGAAGTGCGTCTCGTCAACCACCTTTCGACAAGGAAGTTCACATGACCAAATGGCTGCGCCAATCCGAATACCAATTCGCTCTCAACCTCGCCCGCAAGGAAAGGCGGCGGGGAGATGTCATCGCGGCGGACCGCTGGCTGAAGCATGCCGATCGCCACCTCGCCATCGCCGAACGTTTCCGGGCCTCCATCGACGCCTCAATGCTGAGGGACGCTGAGCTTTCAGCCGCTCGCGTTCGCGAATCCGCGCAACGCGAAGACCTGCTCCGAGCACGCGCCCAGGCCTCCCTGCAGAAAGAGCTTTGGAAAATAGAGGAATCCTTTCGCCCAAAATCCTATTGACCAACTCATAAGCACGCACTTATATATCGATCATGACGGCAGCAACCCTCCAGACTGAAGTCTTCCGCACGCTCGCCGATCCTACCCGGCGCGGCCTGTTCGAACGGCTGGTGAAGGAGGGCGAGCTCACCGTCTCGGCGCTGACCGCGAAAGCGAAAGTCTCGCAGCCGGCCGTATCGCAGCATCTCGCCGCGCTGAAACTGGCTGGGCTCGTGCGCGATCGAAAAGAAGGCCGCACCACGCACTACAGCTGCGCGCCCGAAGGGCTGAAGCCTCTCATCAACTGGGTCCAGCACTACACCGAGTTCTGGACCGACCGCTTCGACAAGCTCGAAGAATTTCTCGGAAAGATGGATCAATGACCACAGCAACCCCGACCAAGTCGATCATCGTCGAACGCACCATGCCGCACTCGCCGGAGAAGATCTGGCGCGCGCTGACCCAGTCTCCGATGATCGCCGAATGGCTGATGAAAAACGACTTCAAGCCGGTCGTCGGCCACAAATTCCAGTTCAACGCCAAGCCGATGCCGGGCTGGAAAGGCTTCACCAACTGCGAAGTGCTCGAAGTCGATGAGCCCAGGAAGCTCGTCTACACCTGGGGCGACGGCACGGAATCCGACAGCGGCCTGAAGACCAAGGTCACCTGGACGCTCACGCCTACCTCCAACGGCACGCTCGTCCGCATGGAGCATTCCGGCTTCCGGCCCGCAGACGAAGGCGGCTTCCAGGCCATGGGTGGCGGCTGGCCGCGCATTCTGGAATCGCTGGAGCGCGAAGCGGGGAAAGCCTAGTCGCCGGTGAATTTCGGATCGCGGCCCTCGAGGAAGGAGGAAACGCCCTCGGCGAAATCCTCCGACCGCTCCATCAGCGCGAACGCCTCGAGGTCGCGGTGCGCCGTCGCGCGCGAAAGGGCGAGGGCGGCGACATTGACGTCGTGCTTCACCATCTTGAGGGCGCTGGGCGGCAGCTCCGCCGCGCGATGCGCAAACTCCATCGCCGCCTCCAGCGCCTTGCCGTCCTCGGCGATTTTGTCCGCAAGGCCCCATGCCAGTGCAGTGTCGGCGTCGACCTTTTCGCACAGCCCCGCCAGCCGCTTGGCGCGCGCCGGACCGACCAGCGCCGTCATGCGCGGGATCGATCCCCAGCTCATATTCATCCCGCGCTCCACCTCCGGCACGTACACCTTCGCCGATTTCGCCATCACGCGCAGGTCGCAGGCGACCGCCAGGGCCGCCCCGCCGCCGACGCACCACCCCTCGATCGCCATGATGGTGACCGCATCGACCTTCTCCCACGCCTCGCACATTTCAGGGCCCAGCCGCAGCGAAACACGCCGCTGCGAAAGCTTCTGCTTCCGCATCTCGCCGCGCTCGGGATCCTTGAGATCGGCGCCCAGCGTGAAGTTTTTCGCCTGGCCGGTCAGGATCACCGCCGAAATGTCGGGGCGCGCATGAAAGTCGCGCGCCGCCCCGGTCAGTTGCCGCAGCGCTTCGGCGCTCAGCGCATTCGCCTTATCGCCGCGGTCGAAGCGCACGATGGCGATACGGCCCTGTGTCTCTGTTCTGACGAATTTATCGCTCATTCCCTCGCCTCGCTGACCGGCAGTTCTATGCCACACTCCCGGCAGCGGCGCACTCGCCCGCTGCGCGAGGGTGATTGTCACTGGTTCGCCCGTGCGATTTGTTCGATCCCCAGCGAGGCTGGCGGGAGCAAGAACCATGTCGGTGATGAAGTCGGAGCAGATACTTACGGAGTCCTCGAAATCATTCGAGGATGCGATCCAGACGGCGGTGACGCGTTTCAACAAGACGGTGCGCGGGCTCAGGTCGGCGAACGTCAACAACCTGTCGGCGGTGATCGAGGACGGCGAGGTCGTATCCTGGCGCGTGAACCTCCAGATCACCTTCCAGGTCGAAGATGTTTCCGGCGGGAACAAAGGCAAAAAGAAAAAGAAGCGCTAAGGCGCCCAGGCCCCGGCCTGCATCCGCTGTTGTCGCAACGCCTCCAGCTGAGGCCGCGAGCAGCGAGCCGGCCCCACCTGCGGCGCCCTTCACCGAACCCACAACCTTCCCGACGCCCAGGAGCCTCACCTAGGGCGGTCGAGTTACAGCGCCCTATCGGCCTTGCGCAGGTCGCTGCGGAACGCTGCTCCCAAGGTGGCGGACAGCTTCGCCTGCGCGTCTTCCCACGCCGGTATCGCCGCCGCGAGCTTCCGGGCGCCCGCCTCCGTCAGCCACACCGCCCGCTTGCGCTGGTCCTTCTCGACAGACGCGATCTCCACGAACCCGAGCTTCTCCAGCCCCTGCAAATTGCGCGTCAATGTCGACGGATCGAGCCCCAGCTCGCCCGCCAGCGAACCCAACGTGTCGTCTTTAGCGCCGGCGACATGCGCCAGCAGTGCAAACTGCGGCAGCGACACACCATATGGTTCGAGATGGACGTCGAACGCTTGCGTGATCTTGCGGGCAAGGGATCGCGATGTCCGCGCCAGGCAGTTCTCGGCGACGACACGCGCGCGGGCAGTCAAATTCTTTTCGGTCGAACTCTTGCGGGCGCCTGTCATTGTTTGTATATACAATCATTGTAGATACAAGTAAAGATCGGATACGGGCCGGCAAGAAGGAAGCCTCCCATGGACGGATCAGCAGGCGAAAGCCCGACATTTCGCGGCATTCGCGTCGGCGTCGCCGCGGCGGATCCGGCGGCAAAGGGCAAGCCCGGCATCGAAATGCTCCGCGACGTTATTTCTGGCGCACTGCCTGCGCCGCCGATCGGCAGATCCCTCAATTTCTGGATTTCCGGGATCGAGCCGGGCAGAGCCATCTTCGAGGGCGAGCCGGGCTTCGAAAGCCTCAACCCGATGGGCGCGGTCCACGGCGGCTGGGCCCTGACGCTGATCGATTCTGCGACCGGCTGCGCGGCGATGAGCCTGCTCGACGCCGGCGTGGGCTACACCACGGTCGAGACCAAGGGCAACATGGTGCGCGCGATCAGGCCGGCCTCTGGCCGCTATCGCTGCGAGGCCAAAGTGCTGGCGCACGGGCGGACGATCATCACGGCCGACGCGCAGATCACCGGTCCGGACGGCAAGCTCTACGCTCACGGCACATCGACGCTGATGGTGCTGAGACCTTAAGGCCCGCCATCCTCTTCCGGCTCCTCGTCGTCGACATGGTCAGCCGGGTCGTCATCATCGCTACGGTCCCCGGGATACATTCCCGTGGACTCGAGCACGGTCTCGCTCTCCTGCGGGTTGCTCAGAGCGGCGAGCCTGTCGCGAAGATGGGAAGCAAGCTCGTCCATGTCGCTTTCCTCAAACCGGTCGCCGAAGCGCCTCGTAGAGAGTTCGTCACGCAGCTCCATCAGGCGCTCGCGCCGCTCCCCGACGCTGAGATTGGGGTCGAAGGCAATGTCGTCGATGTCGTCGGTTGTCAGCTCCAGGGCGATGCCAGGCAGGTCATCGTCTCCGCCGACTTCCATGTCGACGGCGCGGACTTCCTCGGTATGCCGGTTCCCGGCCATGGCTGTCCTCCCTATGAATGATTGATCAGCACCCGCTCGATCTCGTGCGGCGGCATTTTGGTGAGGTCTTTCGACACCTCCGCGATCACCTTGTCGGAGACTTCCTTGTGCAGCGCCTTGCGCAGGTCGCCCATGATCATGGGCGGCGCGGCAAGGATCAGCTTGGAATATCGTCCGCTATGGGCGGCGGAGTAGAGCGCCGCGGCGATTTCCTTCGCGAAGCGATGCTTTTCCAGCTTGTGCCAGTCGGTTTCGTCCAGCGCGCTGCGACGTGCGCCCGTGGAGCTGTGGGAACGGCCGGGACGGTCCGTACCCTGCTCACGGGTCAAGGGATTTTCGTGGTGCAGCACGCTTATCACTTCGAGTTTTGGATGGGCTGCGTCGCCTTCGTTCCTGAAGAACAGAGCCCTTTCGCCATCTCCCACCATCACCCAAGTATCGTGTTCGATAGTCAGGCCTGACATGGCGTTCGCTCCGGTTTAGGATCAAAGATGCAACTCTCTTGCGGCGCCGTCGTTCCCGGGCGCTTGACTTGGGACATAGCTGGCCATGAATGGGCCCGAATTTCCAGAGGAAGGATTTCCCCATGAGCGCTTCTGATCCTGTGGTGATCGTCGGCATGGCCCGCACGCCGATGGGCGGGCTCCTGGGCGAACTGGCCAGCTTCTCGGCCAACGAGCTCGGCGCCCACGCCATCAAGGGCGCGATGGCCGAGGCGGGGATCAAGGGCGAGGATGTGGAACTCGTCTACATGGGCAACTGCCTTCCGGCCGGGCAAGGCCAGGCGCCGGCGCGTCAGGCGGGCATCAAGTCGGGACTGCCGAAAGGCGCAGAGGCGACCACGATCAACAAGATGTGCGGCTCTGGCATGCAGGCGGCCGTGATGGGCCGTAACGCGATCCTCGCCGGCGAAGCCAAGGTCGTCGTCGCGGGCGGCATGGAGAGCATGACCAACGCGCCGCACCTGGTCGACCTGCGCAAGGGACACAAATATGGCGCCGCCGCGATGCGCGACCACATGGCGACGGACGGCCTCGAAGACGCCTATGCCGGCGGCGCGATGGGCAATTTCGCCGACATGATCGCCAAGGAATACCAGTTCACCCGCGAGCAGCAGGACGCCTATGCGCTGGAGACGCTGAGCCGCGCGCAGTCGGCCACCAAGGAAGGCCGCTTCAAGCGCGAGATTTCGCCTGTCACCGTGAAAGGCAAGAAGGGCGATACCGTGATCGACACCGACGAGCTGCCCCGAACCGCCATGCCTGACAAGATCCCGACTTTGCGCCCGGCCTTCTCGAAGGACGGCACGGTGACAGCCGCGAACGCGTCCGGCATTTCGGACGGCGCCGCGGCGCTGGTTCTGATGAGAGAATCGGAAGCGAAGAAGCGCGGGCTCAAACCGCTCGCGAAAATCGTCGCCACGGCGGCGCACAGCCACGAGCCGGCCTATTTCACCACTGCGCCCGTGCCGGCGATGAAGAAGGCGCTGGAGAAAGCAGGCTGGAAGACGTCGGACGTCGATCTCTGGGAGATCAACGAGGCCTTCGCGGTCGTGCCCATGATTGCGATGAAAGAACTCGGCATTACGCACGACAGGATCAACGTCAATGGCGGCGCCTGCGCGCTTGGCCACCCGATCGGCGCTTCGGGCGCGCGGGTCGTCGTCACGCTCATCAATGCGATGGAGCAGAAAGGCGTCAAACGCGGCATGGCCGCGCTCTGCATCGGCGGCGGCGAAGGCATCGCCATGGCGATCGAGCGGACCTGATCCATGGCGGGTGATGTCGTAAAGGTTCCCAGCGGATCGAAACTGGGGATCGGTTTCTCGCGGGCGGTGCGCGTCGGCGACTTCGTGTTCGTCTCGGGCTGCGCGCCGATCGGTCGCGAGGGCGGGGTCGCGTCGCCAGGCGATGTAAAAGCCCAGACCAAGCGCTGTCTCGAAATCATCGAAGGGGCTCTGACCCAGGCCGGAGCCGACATGAAGCATGTCGTGCGCACGCGCGTTTTCCTCACCGACATGTCGCGCTGGAAAGAAGCCGGCGAGGCGCACGGCGAGGTCTTCAAAGATATCGAGCCGGCTTGCTCCTTCCTTGGAGCTTCGGCGCTGATCGATCCCGGCTGGCTGGTCGAGATCGAGGCCGACGCGGTGATCACTCGGTAGTGCTTCCGCTCGCCTCTTCCTGCCGATAGGCTGCGCACAAAGCCTGCGCGGGAGGATGACATGCTGAGCTTCGATGTCTGCGAGTGCGGCGCGCCGCTGCAGCGGATGGAGCGCGAAACGCCGAGGCCGACGGGCTCGGAAGTCGTGCTCAAGGTCATCGCGGCAGGGGTCTGCCACAGCGATCTGCACATCTGGGACGGCTATTACGACATCGGGCAGGGGCAGAAGCTGAAGCTGCTCGACCGCGGCATCAAGCTGCCGCTGACCATGGGACACGAGAATGTCGGCGAGGTGATCGCCGTCGGGCCCGCTGCGAAAGGCGTGAAGGTCGGCGATGTCCGGCTGGTCGATCCCTGGATGGGATGCGGAGAGTGCGTGGTCTGCCGGCGGGGCGATGAAAACCTCTGCACCAAGCCGTGCAGCGTCGGCGTGCACCGCAGCGGAGGCTACGCCACGCATTTGCTCGTTCCCCATCCGCGCTACCTGTTCGACATCGGCGACATTCCTCCGGAGCGCGCGGCGCCGCTGGCCTGTTCGGGCGTCACCGCCTATGGCGCGCTGAAGAAGGTCGGGGCGCAGCTTCTGAAGGACGAGCCGGTGGTGATGATTGGCGCGGGCGGGGTCGGCCTGATGGCGCTGGCGCTGCACAAGGCGATGGGCGGCAAAAGCGCGATTGTTGTGGACATCGATCCTGCAAAGCGTGAAGCCGCGAAACGCGCCGGCGCCAAGACGGTGATCGACGGCAAGGCGGCCGATGTGCTCGACCAGGTCCGTGCGGCGACGGGCGGCGGGGCTTGGTCGGTGATCGATTTCGTTGGCGCTGGGCAGACCGTGAAGATGGGCGTCGATGCGACCATCAAGGGCGGCAAGGTGATCGTGGTCGGCCTGTTCGGCGGCGACGTCGTCGTGCCGACGCCATTCTTCCCGATCAAGGCGATGACGATCCAGGGATCGTATGTCGGCAGCCTGACGGAGATTGCCGAACTGCTCGACCTGGTGAAGCGCACCGGCGCGCCGGATGTGCCGGTCGCCACCCGGCCGCTGGACCAGGTGAATGCGGCGCTCAACGATCTGCGCGATGGTCGCGTGATTGGCCGCGTCGTGATCACTCCTCAAGCCTGAGCGGGCAGCGTGTTGATCAATATTGAGCAACTGGCGGAGGCGGAGCGTTCGCCCTATCAGAGATGCCGATAGCCGGGCGGTTTCCGGAGGAACAGCGTGACCACGGTTCTCGAGGAATTCAGGCTGCAGTCGCGATTCTGCGGCGAGTTCGGCTCGCGGTTCACGATGGAGCTGTTGGCGCGAGCTGCTGACGACATCGAGGCCGGCGGCATCGTTGCGAAGCTCACGGACGGTTGGCCGGGAAATCCGCGCGCCGATGCTGTCTCGCTGCGGCTTGCTGGAGCGTTGCACGCTGCGGCGCTGACCGGGCGGGATCCGGTGCTGGCGGCGGAATATCCCGCGGTGAAACCGGATTGGTCGATCGACCGCATCTGGCCGGTCGCGCGTGATTTCCTCGAACGCGAGGAGACTCATGTTCGCGACTTCATGAGATCGCCACCGCAGACGAACGAGACCGCAAGGGCGGCGGGACTGGTCAGCGGCTTCATGTGGCTGGCGGAGCGTAGTCCGCAGCCGTTTCACATGCTGGAGCTGGGCGCGAGCGCAGGGCTGAATCTCAACTGGGACCACTTTTGCTTTACCTATCCGAGGTGGGGCCGCGACAAGGTGAACGGTCCGGTGATCCCGACGCGGATCGAAGGGCCGGTTCCGGAATGGCGGAACATCACGATCGACAGCCGGGCGGCGTGCGACCAATACCCGGTCGATCCATCCGATCCGCACGACCGGCTGCGCCTGCAGGCCTATATCTGGGCCGACCAGACGGCGCGGATGGAGCGGCTGAATGCGGCGCTGGAGCTGGCGCATGCCTCCGGGCTGAAGGTCGAGAAGGCGGATGCGGCGGAATGGGTGAGGGGCAAGCTTTCCGGCGTGCTGCCAGCTGGAACCACCGTGATCTATCACTCGGTTTTCTATCAGTATCCGCCGAAGGAGGTCCGTATCGCGATTGCCGAGGCGATCGAAGAGACCGGCAGGCGCACGACGGCAGAGAGACGGCTTGCCTGGGTGCGGTTCGAGCCGGAAACGGTGATCGGCGGGCCGAGAGGCTCGACGCGCTACGTGCTGAACGTGGTGAGCTGGAATACGGGCCGGCGGTCGGAAGCGACGCTGGCCGAGGCTGATCCGCATGGCAGGTCGCTGGTGTGGCTGTAGGCGCTCGCCTCCAGCGTGCGGATCGGGCTGGCGGATCGGGCCCTCTCGGCGCACCAAAAAAAAACTTATTACAACACTTACAACAACAGCGGGCGCCGTGAGGCCGGCGGCGCGGCAAGTGCGGTGCACAAGGGACCGGGCGTGCGGCTTCATCCGCTCCGTCGGGGCGGGACGCGGTGACGAAACCGCTAAACCCCAAATCGGTGTGTGATAGTGCGTGTGTCATCCCCACAGTATCAGGCCACCCGAGGGTGTGTGGGATAACTTTTTCTCGAAGCACCTTCTTCGCGCTGAATGCGCGTTGAATGCGCGTTGAATGCTAAGGAAAATTGCTCCGCGGAGGTAGTGGCGCGCTGTTCGTCCGCCACTTCGCAACGGCTGCCGGCCAGGCGGCCGGCGGTCCCGGATTTACCGATCCTGCGTCGGCACGTAGGGGCTGATGAGCCCCAGTGGTGCGGCAGTTGTGCGTTTCGAGACGTTGACGATGATGCGGGACTGGATGTCGGAGACGAGGCCGAGGGCCAGGATCTTGTCGCGCAGGAAATTGTCGTAGGCGTGCATGTCAGTGGTGACGATGCGCATGACGTAGTCGACCGCGCCGGTGACGGTCATGCACTCGATGCACTCGGGCCATTTGCGCACGGCCTGTTCGAACTTCTCGAGATTCTCGCGGCTGGGCAGCGACAACTTCACGTTGGCCACAACTTCGAAGTTGAGCCCGAGCTTGTCGTAGTTGAGAAGCGTGACGCGGCGGGCGATGATGCCCTGTTCCTCCATGCGCTTGATGCGGCGCCAGCAGGGGCTGGAGGACAGGCCGACTTTCTCCGCGATCTCGGCCACGGAGAGGGCGGCGTCACGTTGGATCAGGTCGAGAATTTTGGCGTCGATCGCGTCCAGGTCGGCTGCCATTATTTTCCACCCTTTGTCGAGTATGTAGACGATTATTGCCGTAACCATGCCAGATCGCGCACGAAATGGCAATTACTTCCTAAGCTGTTGAGCAATAAATTCGCCGTGGCCATATCCCCCTCTGGAGGCGCACGACTTGAAGCACGGTAGCCCTGTAATTGGCGCTGTCTCGCTGGACGACAAGTATCTTCGCGAGGAAGGCCGTGCGTTCATGACCGGCATCCAGGCGCTGGTGCGTCTGCCGCTGGACCGCAAGAGACTCGACCGCAAATCAGGCCTTAATACGGCGGGTTTCATTTCGGGCTATCGCGGCTCTCCGCTCGGCGGATACGACCAGCAGCTCGCGGCCGTGAAAAAGCTGCTCGACGCCCACGACGTCAAGGTGTGGGAGGGCCTCAACGAGGACCTCGGCGCGACTGCCGTGTGGGGCAGCCAGCAGACCTACGCTTTCCCAGGCGCGAAGTTCGATGGCGTGTTCGGCATCTGGTACGGCAAGGCGCCGGGCGTCGACCGCACGGGCGACGTGTTCAAGCACGCCAACATGGCCGGCACCGATCCCAAGGGCGGCGTACTGGCGCTATGCGGGGACGATCCCAACTCCAAGTCCTCGACGCTGGCCTCGCAGTCCGAATTCGCGATGATCGACGCCGAGATGCCGGTGCTGGCGCCGGCCTCGATCCAGGACGTTCTGGACTATGGCCTGATCGGCTGGGAGCTCAGCCGCTATTCGGGCCTCTGGACCAGCATGATCTGCCTCGCCGACACGATGGACTCCGGCGCCGTGATCGAGGTGGGACTGAAACGCTATTCGGTGACGAGACCGACCGACTTCGTATTGCCGGAAGACGGCGTAGGGCTGCGCATCGGCGACACCCCGCTGGCGAAGGAGAAGCGGCTTCGCGAAGTGAAGCTGCCGGCGGCGCAGGCTTTCGTGCGCGCCAACGGACTGGATCGTCCTCTGCTGCAATCGAACAAAAAGCGGCTGGGCGTGGTCGTTTCGGGGCAGGCGGCGCGCGACGTGTTCGAGGCGCTGGCGGCGATGGGCCTTTCGCCCGGGATGGCGGCTGACCTGGGCGTTTCGATCTTCAAGGTGGCGATGCCGTGGCCGCTGGAGCCGCAGGCGATCGCCAAATTCTGCCGCGGGCTGGAGCGGGTGCTGGTGATCGAGCACAAGCGGGCGGTGGTGGAGCCGCAGCTCAAGGCGATCCTCTATCACCTCTCCGACTCGGAACGACCGATCGTTGAAGGCAAGCGTGATCGCGATGGCGCCCCGCTGCTGGCCGACATTGCGAGCCTGTCGACGGCTGACATTGCGCATGCGCTTCTTGGCCGGCTGCCGGATGGACCGCACCGGGCCAAGGCGGATGCGTACTTCACAAAGGTGAGGGGAGCTCAGTCGGCCGTCGCCGGCATGAACCAGATCAATATCCGCAAGCCGCATTTCTGTTCGGGCTGTCCACACAACACGTCCACAACGCTGCCGGAAGGATCGCGGGCGCTGGCAGGGATCGGCTGCCATTACATGGCGACGTTCACGCCCGAGCGGCGCACCGACATGCACACGCAGATGGGCGGCGAGGGCTGCCCGTGGATCGGCCAGTCGCCGTTCACGACCGAGAAGCATGTGTTCGTGAACCTGGGAGACGGCACTTACAGCCACTCCGGCTCGCTGGCGATCCGCGCGGCGATCTCGGGCAAGGTCAATGCGACCTACAAGATTCTCTACAACGATGCGGTCGCGATGACCGGTGGGCAGAAGGTCGAGTCCGGCCAGACGGTTCCGCAGATCGCGCGACAGGTCGAGGCCGAGGGCGTCAAGACCATCGTGATCGTGGCGGACGACACCACGCGCTATGCCTCGGTGAGCGATCTGCCGGAGAACACGCGCATCTTCGACCGCAGGAAGCTGGACGAGGTGCAGCAGGAGCTGCGCGATACGCCCGGCGTCAGCGTGCTGATCTATGACCAGGTGTGCGCGACCGAGAAGCGGCGGCGCATCAAGCGCGGCACGATGGAAGCGCCGACCAAGCGCGTGTTCATCAACACCGCCGTCTGCGAGGGCTGTGGCGACTGTTCGGTGAAATCGAACTGCCTGTCGGTCGAGCCGGTCGAGACCGAGTATGGCCGCAAGCGGCAGATCAACCAATCGACCTGCAATACCGACTATTCCTGCCTTGAAGGCTTCTGCCCCAGCTTCGTGACGGTGACAGGCGGCGACAGGAAAACCGACACCGAGCGCGAGACGCCGAAGTTCGATGTCTCCGGCCTGCCGCAGCCGGCGCTGCCCCAGCTCACGCACGATGTGTGGAACGTGGTGTTCACCGGTGTCGGTGGCACGGGTGTGACGACGGTGGCGGCTGTGCTCGCCATGGCGGCGCATGTCGACGGCAAGGCTTCGCAGACGCTGGACATGACAGGGCTTGCCCAAAAAGGCGGGCCGGTGCTGAGCCATGTGCGTTTCGCGCAGGACCCGGACGACATCAAGGCGGCGAAGACGCCGCCGGCCTCGGCCGACGCCATCATCGCGTGCGATCTGGTGGTGGCGTCCTCCGGGGAGGCGCTGGTGATGTTCGACAAGGGCCGAACGGCCGTGGTTGCGAACCATGACGTGACGCCCACCAAAGAGTTCATTGAGGACAGGAACGCGCGTTTCGATCCGGACCTGCTGACCGCGCGGGTGCGGAGCCGGGCGAAGAGCTTCACTGCGACCAACGCCGAGGCGCTGGCCGAGCATCACTTTGGCGATGCGATCTACACCAACATGATCATGCTGGGCATGGCCTGGCAGAACGGCCTGATCCCGGTTTCGGACGAGGCCATCTACGAGGCCAACCGGCTCAACAAGGTGAAGGTGAAGGAGAACGCGGCCGCATTCGACCTCGGCCGGATCGCGGCGGTGAACCCCGATGCGGTTCAGGCTGCAGCGCCCAAGCGCCCGGAGATCGAGCCGCTGTCGCTCGACGAACTGATCTCGCGGCGGGCGGAAATGCTGCGCGCCTACCAGAACGCCGCCTATGCCGACATGTTCGAGGCGCGGATCGCGCGC
>Ga0210377_10003999_pt1 | contig 12500 bp, 10 predicted proteins | sample PLM4_65_b1redo_FD_155480 | JGI IMG/M metagenome (GOLD analysis project Ga0210377, IMG submission 155480) | Groundwater sediment microbial communities from an aquifer in East River, Colorado, USA - PLM4_65_b1 redo | ecosystem: Environmental > Terrestrial > Soil > Riparian zone | place: USA: East... | reverse complement strand
CTATGCCGGCGGAGTCGGCACCCGCACAGGCGATACCACCGATGTGCGCCGCCTGTTGGTCGCGGGGCTGTACCACCAGGCGCGGACGGCCCGGGAGGCAGGGCAACTCGACGAATCGGCCCGGCTGATCGATGAGCTGACGAAGCAGACGCCGGACGATCCCACCGTTCGGCTCCTCTCCGCCGAGTCGCTCCTCAAGGACAGGAAGGACCCCGCCGGTGCCCTGGCGGCGATCGCGGCGATCCAGGTCGCTCCTGATGACCGCGGCCTGTCGATCCGGAAGGGAATGCTGGCGAGCGACGCCTGGGTCGCCGCGGGCCAGAAGGATTCCGCCAGGGCGGTCCTGACCGATCTGCAGCAGCGCTTCCCCCAGGCGCGGTTCGTGACCGACGCCCTCAAGAAGCTGGAGTAGCCCGCCCGTCAGTCATCGAGCCGAGGCTCCCGGACCGCCGCCTTCGCGCGGCGGTCATCGGTATCCTCGAGTTCCTGCGCCACAATCTCGCGCAAACTCTGCTCCCTGCTCGCCCTTGAGCCTGGCGGTTCCACCGGCGTGGTCACCAGGCGATAGCCGGCTTTCCACGCGGTGAGGATGTGGCGGGGCGACTCGGGGTCGGTTTCCAGTTTGCTGCGGAGCGCGGCGACATGACTGTCGACGGTCCGCGTGACCGTGCTCCGGTCATAGCGCCAGACCTGGTCGAGCAGGTCGCGACGGGAGAGCACCGCCCCATTGGCCCGAAGGAGCGCCACCAGCAGGTCGAACTCCCGGGGACGGAGCAGGATCGGCTGGTCGTCGCGGGTGATCGTCCGGGTGGCCGGGCGCACCTCGATTGCGCCAAAGCGGTATCGCTCTCCCAGAGCACCCCGCGCGGGATCGAGACCGTTTGCCGGTCGCCGCAGCAACGCCTCGACCCGGGCCAGGAGCTCCAGCAATCCGAACGGCTTGACCACGTAGTCGTCCGCTCCGGAGCGGAGCGCCCGGACCTTTTCGGCCTCTCCCCCGCGGGCGGAGAGCACCAGGACCGGCATGGACAATCCCCTGGCTCGAATCGACTGCAGCACCTGGAAGCCATCGAGCCGGGGAAGCATGAGATCGAGTATGGCGACTTCGGGCCGCCATTCACCGGCTCGGCGGACACCATCCTCCCCATCGGGCGCGATGGTGACTTCGTACCCCTCGAGCTCGAAGTTCCGCCGGAGACCCTGGGCGATCTGTCGGTTGTCTTCGACGATCAGAAGCCTTGTCATGTGGCGACCACCGCGCTGGTTGCTTCCGGGTGACCGGCCGCGGACGACACCGGCCGGCCACATGGCAGCGTCAAGTTGACGCGGGTGCCACGGGGCTGATTGCTCTCGATGGATACCGTCCCGCCAGACGCAGTCACCAGCTGATGCACCACCGCCAGGCCGAGCCCGCTCCCGGTGCGGGCGCCGTCCACCGCCGATTCCAGGCGCACGAACGGTCGCCAGACCCGCTCCCGGTCGCCGAGTGGAATGCCGTCGCCCTGATCGGCTACGGTGAGCCGCACCATTCCCCGCTGGTCCAGTGCGCTCACGACGACTGTCTGACCCTCGGGGCCGTAGCGCACCGCGTTGTCGAGCAGATTGAGCAGAACCTGGCGGAGGGCCTGCTCGTCTACCCGTACCACGAGCTCCCCTGGGACCTGCACCACCAGTGGGACTCCTCGCTGGGCCGCGAGCGGCACGAAACTGTGGACCGTTTCCTCGACCACCGGAGCGAGGGCCTGTTCGGTGGGGGTGAGCGGAACCAGCTGTCGTTCGGCGCGGGAGAAGTGCAGCACGTTGTCTACCAGGTGCTGCAGCCGCTCGGTCTCGGCGACGATCTCCTCCAGCGCGGATCTTCGCGCCTCCGGACCTCTCACCCGGCTGAGCAGGAGGGTCTCGGCAGAAAGCCGGATCTGGGTGAGGGGAGTCCGCAGTTCGTGAGTGATGCTCGAGGTGAAATCGGAGCGAAGGCGGGCCAGATCCATCGTTCGCCAGGCCAGCCACCCCACCGCCAGGAGCAGCACCAGGGTAAGCCCCGCGGACAGCAGGATCGCGCGGGCTGGCGATCGCGGAATACCGCCGACGAGAAGGCGGTCGGCAAAGGCCGGGTTGAGCGTGGCCGCGACCCGGAGCTCGCCGCGACGTCCGCCCAGTTGCAGGGAGTCGGCGTGGGGCGAACGATGCGCGACCGGGCTCTGATAGAGCAGGGTCCCGTCCGGGGCGCTCACGGTGAGCGTCACATAGTCGCGGTTCGCGGTTTCACCGGAGAGGAACCGCGGGGGCAGGCGCGTCACGTCGTAGGCTCGCCCGAATACCTCGCGGGAGACCACCGAAGTGAACACCGACAGTCCGTAAATCTGCCGGGCGACGCCGAGCGAATCGCGCAGGATGGTCGCGTACACCATGCGGGTGCAGGTCGGCTCCTCTATGACAAAGCCGGCAAAACGAAACTGCTCGGCGGAGAGAGCTGCCATCCGTGCGGGCACCTGCGCCAGCCACTCGGGCGTGGCGGCGACCGGGCGCCGGGCCTGGTCGATCACCAGCGCGCTCGAGTCCACCAGGTTGATGCGGAACCAGGCCTCCGCCCGCAGCACCGGCACACAGTTGCAGGGGTCGGCGGCGAGGACATCGGAGACCTCGGCCATTTCCCTGAGGTCGTTGAGCCCGTCGCCCGGGCGAGCCAGCTGCTGATAGCCGAGCAGTCCGAAGGCCGGCATGAGCGCCTGCCGGAGCAGCGACTCGACGGTCCCGATGTAGCGATCGAGCGCCACCCCGGCGAAGTCGTCCAGGGTAGCCTCGGCGGCCGCTCGGTGCCGGCTGGCCGAATGCCACGACACGATCGCCAGAGCTACGATAGACACCACGGCGATGGCCACGCCGAGCGTCAGCAGGCGGGACAGGGTCCTGCCGCGATTCATCCGGGCCTGCGGTGCAAGGGGCCTCCTGGCCGGTGTCCTGAACTGATACGCGATTGTTCCGTACGGGGTGAGTGGAGAGCGTCCCAGTGCACAACTCTCGCACAACTCCCCCGGACAGATCCCGTACAATCCGGCAAATGACATTGACCAGGAGGGGCACAATGCACAACCCGTTCGGAGCAACGGTGGCATGCTGTGCGGCGCTGATCTTCGGTCAGGCGCCCAACGTGCTGGATGTCTCCGGGACGTACGACACCAGGGTCACCCTGCTCAGATCCACCTGCCGGATGGAAGTCGAGTCGAATCCCACAGAGGTAACGGAGTACAGCGACTCGACCACCATCACGCTCCGTCATGCCGGCACGACCTATCAGGGAAGGCTCGCGGCGGACGGCTCCTTCCGCACCCAGCCGAAGATGCTGGACTTCAACGGGGTGCGTTACGACATCTCGATGGTTGGCCGGTTCACGCCGGCCGGGCTCTCGGCCGAGGTGACGCTTCGGTATGGCGACCCCGCGTGCACGGCGGTGGTGCAATGGGAGGGACCGCGGCGGGTCAGGCACTAGTGATGGTGAGAACCGTGAGTTGTCATCCCGAGCGTAGCGGGGGATTCCTCGTCGTTGCACTCCTCGGAATGACGGTGCCAGAACCGTCATTCCGAACGTAGTGAGGAATCCCTCGGTGCTACGCACCTCGGGATGACAGTGCTGTGCGGGAGCTGAATCCGTCACTTACCGCCGGCTCAGCACCACCTCCAGCGCACTCACCCACGTGCTCCCGTCGTCCTCCGACGTCTCCCAGCGCTCGGTCACCTGGTTGGCATCGACCGGCTGCCAGGTGGCCCGGACAAGCTGGGTTCGACCATGCCTGACCACCCGCGTTCCGGTGAACACCATGCTGGTGCCTACCAGCTGACCGGTCAGCCCAATGCGGACGCCGTTTTCGTCGACCCAGGTGCGGTGCCACTGCAGGCTTGGAAAGTGGAATGCCGCGAAGGCCTTGCCGGAGTACCCCCCGCGCCCGCGGAACCGCCATTCGAGGAGGCAGCCGCTCAGATCCTTGGCGACCTCGACCTGCCCGAGCCCTCGCCCGTTGTCGCCCGCCTCGCGCATCTCCCAGCTGCCGACGATGAAGTCGAACCAGTGATAGCGGAGCCTGGCGGGGGATTCGCAGAAAGTGTTGGGACTTTCGGCCGTGGGGTGGAACTGGGGTTCGCGGCGATAATCGCCGTCGAATGCCGGGACCCAGGTCATCCGCCCGTCCTCGCTGATTTCCCAGTACTGGCGCACCCGGTCCGGGGCGAGCCTGGTCCAGGTGATCCGATTGGTGATGATCGGGCCGCCGATGAACTTCGGGGTGTCGCCCGATAGGAGCATCTGCCCAGGGGCGCTCTCGCCTTCGAGGATGATGGCCAGCCCCGTCGCATCCATCCACAGCTGGTTCCATTTGCCGGTGCCGGCATCGAAAGTGTTGAGGCTGCGCCCCCGGCCGCCGGCGCGATCAGTCCAATGCTCTTCGATGGCACATCCTTCCAATTCACGAGTGACGCTGTTGGTGCCACCGATCTGCCCGTCCTGGCCGTAGACGTTCCAGTTGCCCAGCCAGAAATCGAAGGCCCGGAAGCCTCTCTCGTCGCAGTCGCGATGCCCGTGCCTGGAACCAAGGCCATAGAGCGGAAACTCGTCGGCCTGGTGACGCGAGGTGCTCACTTCCGGCACCTGCGCCAGCGATGGAGCCGACGGCGATGCCGCGGGGCTGCATGCCGCAGCCCAGAGCAGAAAACCGAACAGGGTAGTGTGATCGCGACCGGTGGTACGCATACGGAGCCTTTCGGATGGGAGACGCGAGCGGGTGCTGTCCCCAACCGTAGCGCACGGCAGGAGTACCGGTGTCATCGAAGTGTGCGAGGCCGTGCGGGGGCCATGCCGTACGTCTCCCTGACAAATGCGAAGTCGGGCACATCGCGGCCGTTGCGATTCATCAGCCTCCGTCTGACAGCCAGTCTCCCACTCATCCTACTGCATTCGTTCCGCTTTGCCGACGCCTTCCGCCGGCCCTCACCGGTACACTTGGCCCGACCCGCACAAGTCCGCGGGTCCTCAACAATTCTCAGGAGAAGAACAGCCATGCGAGTCACGTTAACCCGACTAGCCTTCATCGCCGGAGCCATCATGGCCGGCGCGTGCCAGGACGGCTCCCGGGACACCACGGCGCCGACCTACGGCGCCATGTTCCTTCGCGCCGCGCCGGAGGGGAGCGGCCCCACCTTGCGCATCACCTCTCCGCTGACCAATCAGGTTGTGGCGGGCGGCGAAGGCCTGGTGGGAGCCGGATCGCTCACCGGCGGATCGGCCTTCGCGATTACCCTCGAGATTGTCACCAGCAACGCGGCCGATGTCCCGGCTCGCGAAGCCACCAACATCCGGAACACCGCGCTGCTGGGGCAGGCGAACCCTGGTATTCCCGGCCTCAGCGTGCAGATCGATGCCGACCTCATTACGCCCGATGGCACGATCATCCCCCGGAACACCAACCTGGCCAACCTCTTCAATACCCTGGGGACCGATGATACCCCGGGCGACGGCGTGACAACCTGGGTGGGCTGGCACGTCCTCGAGTCCCTTCCCGAAGAGGTGAAGCAGTTCACGATCACTGCCAGTGTGCGCGACGCCTCCGGCCGCATAGGCTCCGACGTAGTGAAGGTGAAGGTCGACAAGCATGGCTCCAGCGGGCAGGCCCTCACCCCCGCGCCGACTGCAGTGGGTGGGGATGGCGTCGACGATGTCGACGGACCAGCGGTGACCCTGGTTGGCCCGCGGGACCCGTCCAGCATCGCCCTGGGCACGCCGGCCGCCGGATCGTTCGTCTTCTTCGAGGTGGCGGCGTTCGATCGGTCCGGTGCCGGCATCGGCGTCAACGAGAATGGCGCCGGGATTACCAATCCGGTGGGACTCATCCGCGACGGGTCTCAGCTCGCTGTGGCAGGCGCCAATCGCAACTTCCCCGGGCTGGATTTCACCGTAGACGTGCCCTTCCGGCGCCCGGACGGAAGCTTCGTTCCGGCCGGCCAGAATCTGGGCCCGCTCTTCGACCTCGCGGGCACCGCCCTGGATCATCGCGGGAGCGGTCACAGCCTTACCACCGCGACCTGGGTCGTGGGCGGGTCGTTCGTCCCGCCGGCGGGCAAGACGTCGATCACCGTCACCACTCGCGTGACCGACAACGCCGGAAAGACGGGGAGCGCGTCCCACACCTTCGCGATCAGCCCGGTGAGCGACGGACAGGCGTTGACCCCCGCTCCGTAAGCATCGGAGTGGAAACTGTTGCGCCTGATGAAGTGAAGCCGCTGTGGGGGCCGTCCCACGCAAGCGACGCGGGGCGGCTCGGCAGTAGAGGCCGGACCAAGGGCATCTCTTGTGAGACAAAGAGGTGGGCAGGCCTCAGCGGGGCCCGGCTGGTGGAGCGTCAGCGAGGAACCGGCCATCCACGAAACCCGCGGATGGCCGCTGGCGAAGACCGACCCAGCCCAGGCATCTTCCCCAGGCACGCCCTTCTCCCGTTCGAGGACTCGATGCGCCGATTCCTGACCGCCCTCGCCCTGATCCTCCCCGCGCCGCTCACGGCGCAGACCCTTGGCCGGATCGACTTCCCCAATTCGGGAAAGCCCGAGGCCCAGGCACCGTTCCTTCGGGGCGTGCTGCTTCTCCACAGCTTCGAGTATGAGGATGCGGCACAGGCCTTTCGCCAGGCGGAGCAGGCCGACCCGGAGTTCGCCATGGCCTACTGGGGCGAGGCGATGACCTACACCCACCCGCTCTGGAATCAGAAGGATTCCGTCGCGGCCAGGGCGGCACTGGAACGCCTGGCCCCTACTGCTTCGGCCCGCGCCGCGAAGGCCGGCACGCCGCGAGAGCGGCTGTACCTGGACGCGATGGAAGCGCTCTACTTCGGCCGGGGCGTGAAGGCGAAGCAGGATTCGCTGTACAGCGACGCGATGGAGCGCCTGGTGGCCGCCAACCCGGGCGACGATGAGGCCCGCGCCTTCTACGCGCTATCTCTGATGGGGCTGAGCCAGGGAACGCGGAACATTCCCACTTACATGCGGGCCGGCGCCATTGCGGAGGAGATCTACCGCAGGAATCCCCTGCACCCCGGCGCTCTTCACTACATCATCCACGCCTTCGACGATCCGATCCACGCGCCACTCGGGCTCTTCGCGGCCCGGGAATATTCGAAAATTGCGGCGGATGCGGATCACGCCCAGCACATGACCACCCACATCTTTCTGGCACTGGGGATGTGGCGGGAGACGGTGGCTCAGAATGCGATCGCGTCGGGGCCGGATACCACAGTATGGCGGCCGGGTCACTACACGGCATGGCACAACTACGGGCTGATCCAGCTCGGACGGTACGACGAGGCGCACCGCTACCTGGAGATGGTGCGGCGGAATCTCGCTGCCGCGACCAATGCGGGGCGCCAGAACTACCTGCTGACCATGCGGGCGCACTATCTGATCAGCACCGAGCGCTGGGATGACGGTGTGGCCGACTGGACCCTCGACGCGCCCCTCGCCGCCAGCGGTCCCCGGGCGATCGATGCCTACGCGACCGGCGTCTCACAGCTCCGGCGGGGAAAGCAGAGAGACGCGGAGCGGACCCTCACCCGGCTCGAGACCATCGCCCGGGCCAATCAGGCGGACAATCTCTACGGCGCAAACCCCAGGGTCCCACAGATTCTCGCGGGGCAGCTCAAGGCTCAGCTGCTGTGGGAAAAGGGAAAGCGGGCCGAGGCGATCGGGTTGCTGCGGGCGGCAACGAAAGATGCCGACGCCCTGCCGCTCGAGTTCGGACCACCCGACATCGTCAAGCCGACGCACGAGCTGCTCGGCGAGTTGCTGCTGGCCGACGGCAAGGGGGCCGACGCGCAGACGGAGTTCCTCCGCGCCCTGGACCTGACACCGGGGCGCACCCTGAGCCTGGTCGGGCTCGAACGGGCCGCGACCGCTGCGGGAGATACCGCTGCCGCCGCCCGGGCGCGTGCGCAGATCGAAGACAACTGGCGGGAAGCCGACCCCGCCCTGGTGAAGCGGCTGAGCCAGAGATCCGGATTGCAGTGACGTGTGGAGCTTGCCCGAGCGGAGCGAGAGGTGAGACGTAATACGGTGGGGTAACTCGGCTGTCTCGAATCATCCACCGCACACCCATCGTAGTGGCGCCGCCCGGCGCGCGCGGTTTACCGCCTGCCAGTGTCCCACATATCCCCACAGGCCTGTCATGCCGTTTCACCTTGCACGTCCTTCTCGTTCAACATCGTTCAACCTCCTTGCGGCGCTCTTTCTGGTCCTGCCGCCGCTCCCGGCATCGGCGCAGGACGGACCATTCGACAAGGCCGAGTTCGCGGCGCGGCGCGCGAGGGTGCTGGAGAAGATCGGTGACGGGGTCGCGGTGGTGCCCGCGGGCGAGGAGCACATCTACAACGTCCGCTTCCGGCAGGCTCCCGACTTCTACTACCTGACCGGTCTGGAGGACCCCGGTGTAATCCTCCTGCTCAACGGTATCAACAAGAACGTGGCGGTATTTGCCGCCAAGGGCAGCGCGCTACGGGAGGACAGCACCGCAGCCGCCAGAACCGGACTGCAGGTCCTTCCGCTGGAGAACTTCTTCTTCTACTTCAGCTTCGCTTCGGGCAACGAGGCGGCCAGGAAGCTCTATCTGCAGCTCACGCCGCCCGACGACCAGCTCCATGCCCGATTCGAAGTCCGCATGCTCCGGGGCCAGGAGGCGGATCATCCGCTGCTGGGGAGGGAGGCGCCCCTGGCGGAGGCGCATCGCCGGCTCACCCAGGCGGCCCCTCAGCTTACCGCGACCGACCTTTCCCCCATTCTGGACGAGCTCCGCTGGGTGAAGACGCCGTACGAGATCGCCCGGCTGCGTCAGGCCGGGATTATCGGGGCGCGGGCGGTGGCGGAGGCGATCCGCGGCACCAGGCCCGGGATGTACGAATTCGAGATTGCAGCGGCAGCCCAGTACATGAACACCAGGCTGGGGGCGCGAGGTGACGGGTTCCTGCCGATCGTGCCGTCGGGGCCCAATGCCCCCAACGTCCACTACGACAAGAACACGCGGCAGATGAAATCGGGAGAGCTGGTCTACCTCGACTACGGCTCCGACTACGAGTACTACACCTCGGACATCACCCGGGTGTGGCCGGTCTCCGGCAAGTTCACCGCCGACCAGGAGAAGATGTATCGCTGTGTGCTGGAGGCCCGTGACGCGATCATCGCGGCCATGAAGCCGGGTGTGACGCTGAAGCAGCTGAAGGAGGCGGCCGTCCCGGTCTATCAGAAGCACGGATGGCTCGATGCCTACAACAAGAGCGGCCGCTACATCGGTCACTTCGTCGGGCTATCGGTGCACGACGTCGGCGGGATTTCCGGCTCGTGGCTCGACCGGCCGCTGAAGGCGGGCGTGGTCTTCAACGTGGAGCCGATCCTCGAATTCCCCGATCGGGGCATTCACCTCCGACTGGAAGACACGGTACTGATCACAGAGACCGGGGCGGAGAATCTGACGGCCTCGGTACCGGCCGCGGTGGAGCCGTTGCTGGCGCTGGAGAAGGAGCGCGGGATCAACTCGGCACCGCTGGTGAAGTAGGGCCGCTGGCGTCGTCGAGTGAGGCGTCGCCGGCGAGTCAAGGGCTGAAGCCCTTGCTCGGCCCGTGGCGGCTGGTTCCTCGGGACCGTAGGTTTCATGCATGAAGAACCGGGAACCTTCCCCGTCACCCGATCATCACCCACAGTGGCCGGTGCGCCGGTATCGCCTCGGCGAGGAGCCCGGTAATGACCTCTCCGAGGTGACCACCGCCGAAGAGCGGATTGCCATGGTCCGGACCCTGTCCGAGCGGATGTGGGAACTCACCGGCGAGCCCCTGCCTCGGTATACCCGGGCCACGATTCCGGTTCGGCTGACGAGCCTGGCGTGACCGACGACTGGTTCGACCTCCTGATTGCCCTGCTCGGGGCAGGGGCACGGTTTCTGGTCGTGGGTGCTCACGCCATGGCGGCACATGGCGTCCCCCGAGGCACGCAGGACCTGGATGTGTGGGTCGACCCTGCCCCCGAGAACGCTGAGCGGGTCTGGAAGGCGCTCGCCGCATTCGGCGCCCCGTTGACGAGCCTGGGGGTCACTCCTGCCGACTTCAGCCGGAGCGACGCGGTGGTGCAACTCGGGCTGCCGCCCAATCGGATCGATGTCCTGACAGGAATCAGTGGTGTGCCGAGGTTTGACCGCGCGTGGACCGCCCGTCAGACAATCGTCGTCCGCGGACGTGAGATCCCTTTCCTGGACCGAGCCACGCTGATCCTCAACAAACGGGCGGCTGGGCGCCCGAAGGATCTCGCCGACCTCGACGCGCTGGGTGTAGGGAAATCACCCGACTGACCCACCCGCCTCCGGACAGTGTCCCCTTCTCGGTTTCCGTGGCTTCGCGCGAAAAACGTTGAGACTCCCGCCGTCTCATGAGACGTCTCAGGGAAGCGTGAGACACTCCGTCGGGGTCAAGGACTGAAGTCCTTGCTCGGCCCCCACAAGGACTCCAGACGCCTGGGTCCTTCCGGAGAGGAATCATCGCAGATTCGGCTGTCATCGGTGTAATCTGTGGCTGCTGTTGGCGGCACCAGGTATTGATCGCACGTACAGCCTACTCCAGCACCCCCTTCAGCATCGCCCTCGCCCCTTCCACGATCCGTCCCAGGTGCGCCGAGTCCCGGAAACTCTCGGCGTACAGCTTATAGACATTCTCCGTCCCGCTCGGCCGGGCGGCGAACCAGCCCTGCGCGGTGGTCACCTTGAGCCCGCCGATCGCCGCGCCGTTCCCCGGCGCCTTTGTCAGCTTCAGCTCGATGGGGTCTCCCGCCAGTGAGGTGGCGGTGATCGATTCGGCGGTGAGCCGCTTGAACCCGGCCTTCTCGGCGGGGGTGCACGGCGTGTCGATCCGCGTGTACAGCGGCGCGCCAAGGCGGGCGGTGATCTCCCGGTAGTGTTCCCCCGGGTCCTTGCCGGTGACGGCGGTGATCTCCGCGGCCAGCAGGCAGAGCAGGATTCCGTCCTTGTCGGTGGTCCAGACCCCGCCGTCCCGGCGCAGAAAGCTGGCGCCCGCGCTCTCTTCTCCACCGAAGCAACAGCTCCCGTCGAACAGGCCCGGGGTGAACCACTTGAAGCCCACTGGTACCTCCAGGAGGTCCCGGCCCAGTTCGGCCACCACCCGATCGATGAGGGCGCTGGAGACCAGCGTCTTCCCCACTTTCGCGGTGCGCGACCAGCCCGGGCGATGCCCCAGCAGGTAATGAATGGCGACCGCGAGATAATGATTGGGGTTGAGCAGTCCGGCCGAAGGCGTCACAATGCCATGCCGGTCGGCGTCGGGATCGGAGCCAAAGGCGATCCGGAACTGATCCTTGAGCCGGACCAGGCCGGCCATGGCATGGGGACTGGAACAATCCATCCGGATCTTCCCGTCGTGATCCACCGTCATGAACCGGAAGGTCGGGTCGAGCGCGGGATTGACGACCGTAAGATCCAGCCCGTAGCGCCCGGCGATACGGGGCCAGTATTCGAGGGAGGATCCGCCCAGCGGATCGACCCCGATCGCGAGCCGGGCACGACGGATCGCCTCGAAGTCTATGGCCTCGCCCAGCGCGTCGATGTATCCCGCGGCGAGATCCTCGCGCCGAGTGGTCGGCGCGGCGAGCGCAGCCTCATGGGTCACTCGCAGGACGCCACGATTCCCCTCGCGGAGCAGCGCGTTCGCCCGGTCCTGGATCCAGGTGGTGACCTCGGCATCCGCCGGGCCGCCGTTGGGGGGGTTGTACTTGAAGCCTCCGTCCTGAGGCGGATTGTGGCTCGGTGTGATGACGATGCCGTCGGACGTGCCGTTCCGCGTTCCGTGTTCCGCGTTCCGCGAGTTGTTGGTCAGGATCGCGTGCGAGATCACCGGCGTCGGGGTGTAGCCATCGGCCCGCTGCACCACGACCTGGACCTGGTTGGCGGCGAGGACCTCGAGCGCGGTGCGCTCCGCGGCGTGGGAGGCGGCGTGGGTGTCCTTGCCCAGGAAGAGCGGGCCGTTGATCCCCATGCCCGAGCGATACTCACAGATCGCCTGGGTGATGGCCAGGATGTGAGCCTCGGTAAAGGTCGCCTCGAACGGGGTGCCCCGATGCCCGCTGGTCCCGAAACTCACCAGTTGGGTGGGGTCTGCCAGGTTCGGTTGACGGGCGTAATAGTCCCGCTCGAGGCGGGCGACGTCGATGAGCAGGTCGGTCGGCGCGGGCTTGCCGGCGAGCGGATGCATGTGGAAGACGGGGGAGGCGGAGGTGGTCCGGCATCGGCCAACGGAAACCCGGCCAGCAGGCAAAGTCTGTCCCCCTCCTGCCGGTCCCGCAAGCAGACCTCGCCACGGGGGGGTTTCGGCCCCATCTTCGGAGAGGGTCAGGTCCTGACCGCGAGGGTGGCGCTGCAACCCAGGCGCAGGAGCCCCGAATGACAGCCTCCGATCTTCGCCCCACGAGCCATCCGTTTC
>Ga0210377_10003998_pt1 | contig 12504 bp, 11 predicted proteins | sample PLM4_65_b1redo_FD_155480 | JGI IMG/M metagenome (GOLD analysis project Ga0210377, IMG submission 155480) | Groundwater sediment microbial communities from an aquifer in East River, Colorado, USA - PLM4_65_b1 redo | ecosystem: Environmental > Terrestrial > Soil > Riparian zone | place: USA: East... | reverse complement strand
AACTGCGGCAAGGAGATGGTGATGAAGAGCGGCCGTTACGGTCCGTTCTACTCCTGCTCCGGGTATCCCGACTGCCGGAACATCCGCAAGATCGGCGGCGGCAAGTCGGTTCCGCCGAAGCCAACGGGGGTGAAGTGCCCCACGTGCGGCGAAGGCGAGCTGCTCGAGCGCCGCTCGCGTCGAGGCATCTTCTACTCCTGCTCGCGCTATCCGAAGTGCGACTTCGCGCTGAACAACCGCCCCGTGCCACGCCCGTGTCCCAAGTGCGGCGCTCCTTACCTGATGGAGAAGGAGACGAAGCGCGAGGGGCACATCGAGCTGTGCAACAACCCTGAGTGCGGTTACCGCGCGCCGATCAAGCACACCGCGGTCACCGCTGAAGTCTAGTGTCCGTTACAGGACATTAGGGCTGATCAGGTGCCGGACTTGAACATCGGGTGCTCGACTTCGCTCGGCGCGAGCGGCGCGAGACCTTTGATCTCGAGCGATCCCTGCTCTTTCGCCATCAGCGTCATTCTTCCGCCGCCCTTCCACATGCCGGGCACGATCTCCACTCGGAAGTAGTACGCCTCGCCGGGCTTGAGATCGAGCTCCGCACCCGACTTCTTGTCGTCCATCTGGAAGACGTATTGGCCCGGCTTGAAGTTGCCTGCCCACACGGTTCCGTTCGCAACGTTGATCAGATCTTTGCCGTCGAGCATCACGGTCGGATGCAGCGCGAACCCGACGAACGCCTTCGGGCGGTAGATGTAGACCATTGCCATGTCCGGAGATGGTGCCGGCAACGAGCTGGTCACGGCGGTCGCCGGCGCCGCGGCTGATTCCGGAGCTGCTGGCGTGCTGGAGGCGCAGCCTGTGAACACCAGAAGCAGAAGGCACAGAGCAGACAATGACAATGAGAATCGCCTGTTCATCTTCACGACCTCCTGATTGAATTGCTGACCCGCCGAAATCTTACCTCAGGGGCTTGGGGCGCCGGTAGCGAGGAACGCGCGCACCGACGGCGTGATCAGGTCGTAGTCGATGAGGAACGTGTCGTGACCGTTCGCAGACGAAATGCGTTCGTGATGGACGTCGATGCCCAGCGTTCGCATGGCGGCTGCGGTGTTCTCCGACTCGGTGGGTGGAAACAGCCAGTCGGTATCGAATGAGATCAGCAGCGTCCGGCCGCGCCAGCCCTTGAATGCCGCCTGCAGCGAGCCGTACTGCTCGTTGAGGTCCATCTCGTCCATCGCCGCCTGCACGCGGATGTACGAGTTCGCGTCATATTGCGACGCGAACTTCTTCCCCTGGTACTCGAAATACGAATCGATCTCGAACTGGCGTGTGTTGCCCCGGCGGCGGCGACCGAACTTGCTCTGCAGCGCGTAGGTCGAAAGATACGTCATGTGGCCGATCATCCGCGCGATCTGCAAGCCGCGCAGCGGCTCGGGATAATCGTAGTAGTCACCGCCATTGAAATGAGGATCCGCTTCGATGACTTTTCGGCCGACGATGTGCCACGCGATGCCCTGCACCGGTACGGCATGACCGCTGGCCATTGCGATGATCGAGTCGCTGGCTTCCGGGTAAAGAGCCGTCCACATCAGCACCTGCATGCCGCCGAGTGAGCCACCGGCGAGGGAGCGAAGCCGTTTGATGCCCAGGTGATCGACGACGAGCTTTTCGGCATGCACCATGTCTTCGATCGTCGGCCACGGATAGCGTGACCCGTAGGGACGGCTGCATTTCGGATCGATCGACTTCGGCGCGGTCGTCCCGAACGGCGAGCCGGGAAAGTTCACGCACAAGACGAAGTACTTCTCGAGGTCGATCCCTTTCCCGTAGCCGACCAGACCGTCCCACCAGCCGGGCCGTTCTTCTTCACTGGCCGTGTACTTTCCGGCCGCGTGTGCGCTCGCCGAGAGGGCGTGGCAGACGAGGATGGCATTCGATTTGTCCGCGTTCAGTTCTCCGTACGTCTCGTAGACGATCGTGAACGGATGAATCGTCTGGCCGTGCGTGAACTTGAATCCGTCGGGCAACGCGAGCTCCTTCGGCGGAGCGGCGATGAAGGTGTTCTGCAGAAGCTGCGGCATCCGGCTGTCGAGGATAGCAAACCGATGTCATTCCGGAATGACGCTTTACTCCGGAACCTTCGGTATCACGATCCAGAGGACGATGTAGACGATGACTCCCGGGAAGGCCGCGGACAGAACCGAGATCAGGACGTACAGAACACGGACGTAGAGCGGTCGCCAGCCGAGCCACTCGGCAATACCTCCGCACACGCCACCAATGATGGCGTCTCTGCGCGAACGATAAAGCGGCATATCACTTCTCCTTTCGTCACTCCTCGCCGTCGAAGCCTTGCCCTGAGCGACGCCGAACGAGGTGAAGCGGAGTCGAATGGGCGGCTCGGAATGACGCGCTCACGACATCTTCTCTCTCTTCAACTGCCCCTGGTAGATCCTTCGCACCTCGTCGATCGTGGAGATCTGCTCCACGGTCTTGTCGTCGCGAATCCCGGCGATTCGCGGGAAGCGCAGAGCGTACCCCGATTTGTGCCGCGACGATTCCTGAATGCGATCGAAAGCGATCTCCAGCACGATCGTCGGCTTCACGCGATGCACCGGCCCGTGCCGCTCGATCGTGGTCTCCTTGAAGTGCTTCGTCATCTCCGCGATCTCCGCATCCGTGAGCCCGGAGTACGCCTTTCCGATGTTCACCAGCTCATCATCGCGGCGCACAGCGAACGTCAGATCGGACAACACGGCCCGGCGCTTACCGTTGCCGTACTGTGCATACGTGACGACGCAGTCGAGTGTTGCGAGCGCCTTCTTGTATTTCAGCCACGACTTGCCGCGGCGCCCGGGCGTATAGATCGACTGGGGGTCTTTGACGACGAGTCCCTCGTTCGCGCGTTCGCGAGCCTGATCGAAGAGCTCGTCGATGTGAGCGGCATCGCGGACTGGAGATTGATCGCCGAGGCGGAGACGCGCCGCCGAGGACGGCGGCGCCACACTGATCATGGACCTCATCTTTTCGAGCCGCTCGCGCAACGGCGATTCGAACAGCGCCTCGCCGTCGAGGTAAAGCAGGTCGAACGCGAAGAAGACCACGGGCGCTTCGGCCATCAGCTTCTCGCTCACATTGCGCCGGCCCAGGCGAGTCTGAATGACGGCGAACGGCAGGATGCGATCCGAGAACGCCACGATCTCACCGTCGAGAATGGCGCTGCAACCGAGTGCGCGCGCCGCCGCCGCGATCTCCGGAAAGCGGTGCGTCACGTCGTCGAGCGTTCGTGAGTAGATGCGGACTTCAGCGCCCTGGACGTGGATCTGGGCGCGGATGCCGTCATATTTGTCGTCGGCGAACGCTCCAGCTCCGAGCGCGGCGACGATCTCGGCAGGGTCTTCCTCCGGTTGCGCGAGCATGAACGCGAAGGGATGGAACAACACCATCTTCGCGGACTCGAGCGTGTCGCTCTTTGCGAGGAGTGCGGTCGCCCCGATGTCGCCCGTGAACATGTTCGCGCGCCGTACCGCGTCCGCCTTGCGGCCGAACGCACGGGCGATCGCGCCTTCAACGAGACCTTCCTGCAGTCCGATCCGATTCTCGCTCTGCAGAATCTTGACGATGAAGCGCGCGCCCTGGGCGTCAACCTTCGACAAAAGGGCAACGAGCACGGCTTTCTTGTCGTTTGCACCGGACGTCGCGGCGATGCGGTCGAAGGTCTCGCCGACCTCCGAAAGCGTGACATCGCCACCGGAGCGATTTGCGTACAGCTCCGCGACCGCGTCTCCGAGGTCCGCGTATTTCGGATAGATGTTCCGGAGCTCCTCGGCGGTCCGGCCCGCGGCTTCCACGACCGCTTCGCCGATCGTTGCCCAGCCGACGCCCATGACGCGCTGCTCGCGCCGCGGAAACGGGGAGCCGGCGAAAAACACGACCGCCCGTTCGAGCGAGGCATCGTCGAGCGTCACGAGGTAGGCGGCCAGCAGCCGTTCCTTCTCGTTCTTCTTCGTCGTGGCGGCGATCGCGTTCGCCACCCTGGTGAAATCGCCGAGCATCAGGGCATCACATCGCCGGCCGCAGCTCCTGATATAGAATCCGCCGCCCGCAAAATCAACCATGAGAGGTTAGCGCATGAAAACGAAAGTCACGGTCGTCGGAGCAGGGAATGTCGGTGCCACCGTCGCGCAGGGGATCGCCTGGAAGGAGCTTGCCGATGTGGTCCTCGTCGACATCATCGAGGGCGTTCCGCAAGGCAAGGCGCTCGACTTGAACGAGACCGCCCCCGTCGAAAAGTACGACGCAATTCTCACAGGAGCGAACAACTACGATCCGACGGAAAACTCGGAGATCGTCGTGATCACGGCCGGCCTGCCGCGCAAACCGGGAATGAGCCGCGACGACCTTCTGTGGAAGAACGAAGAGATCGTCGCCGGTGTGACGCGCGAGGTCGTGAAACGCTCGCCGAAGTGCATCCTCATCGTCGTCTCGAATCCGCTGGACGCGATGTGCGAGGTCGCGCGGCGCGTGTCGAAGTTTCCGCGCGAGCGCGTCATCGGCATGGCCGGGGTCCTCGATTCCGCCCGCATGCGCGCCTTCATCGCCATGGAGCTCAACGTCTCCGTCGAGAACACCCACGCCTTCGTCCTCGGCGGCCACGGCGACACGATGGTCCCGCTGCCGCGCTTCTCCACCGTGGCCGGCATTCCGATCACCGAGCTCATCTCGAAGGAGCGCATCGACGCGATCGTCGACCGCACGCGCAACGGCGGCGCCGAGATCGTGAACCTCCTCAAGACCTCTGCCTGGTACGCGCCGGGCGCGTCGACCGTGGAGATGGTCGAGGCCATTCTCAAGGACAAGCGCAAGATCCTCCCGTGCGCGGCTTACCTGCAGGGCGAGTACGGGTTCAAGAACCTTTTCGTCGGCGTGCCGGTGAAGCTCGGCCGTGGCGGTGTCGAGAAGATCATCGAGATCGAGCTGACCGCGGATGAGAAGGCCGCGCTGAAGAAGTCGGCCGACGCCGTGAAGGAGCTGTTCGAGAAGCTTCGCACATCCTGAGCCGCGAAGACGGCGAAGGATCTCCGGTCACACCGCGACACTGCTGCCTTAGAGCGCTCTGCGGGCATTTTGACGGGCGCTATCTCGTTGCGCGACCATAGCTGGCGTACAGGAGATCCTTCGCTTCGCTCAGGATAAACGGGGGAATGAAAAAGCTCGTCATCGATATCGAAACGGTCGGGACGCCGTGGGAAGAGCACGATCCCTACGTGCGCGAATACCTCATGAAGGGCCTCACCGAGGAGGGTGCCGAAGAGGCGCGCCGGGCGGGCGGGTTGTCGCCGTTCCGCGGAAAGATCGTCGCCATCGGTGTCGTCCGCCTCGATGACGGCCGCTCCTGCGCGCTGTACGAAGTGCCGGATCAGAACGAGATGAAGGTCGAGAAGAACGGCCTGCGCACCTACATCTCGGGAAACGAGAAGCAGATTCTCGAGAAGTTCTGGGAGTTCTTCGACAGCGACTCGCGATTCATCTCGTTCAACGGTCGTCAGTTCGACGGACCGTTCCTGATGATCCGTTCCGCGATTCACGGCGTCGTCCCGAAGCGCGATCTCGTCGGCTATCGCTACGGATTTCATCCCAACTGCGATCTCCGCGAAGCGCTGAACTTCTTCGGCACCACGAACAGCCGCCAGTTCAAGTTCAACCTCGATCTGGCGTGCAAAGTCTTCGGCGTTCAGACGTCGAAGGGTGAAGGGCTCGACGGACGTTCGGTCGAAACGTGGTATCGGGCAGGACGTCATCGCGAGATCGCTGAGTACTGCCTGGAGGACGTTCGCGCGACGGCGGAGCTCTACGAGAAGATCACGCCGACGCTTCTGATGTTCAACAAGGAGTTCCGAGAGGCGGAGGAGCGCGACGCGCGCACGCGGCGCAGCGAGGCGCAGCAGACGCTCATGCCGATGTCCGAAGCCGGTTTCATCGAAGCGGTGGCCCAGACTTCGATTGTGCTGAGCTCCTCGCTCGAACAACTCGAGATCGCCGCAACCGAAGACGGCGTCGTGAGCACGCGCCACCAGGCGATCATCCTGGAGAAGCTGGCGCCGGCCGACGAGCCCGAGGACGAGATCCCCAACGGGCTGTAGCATCATTCCGGGCGCCGGGCATCGCGGCTCGGAATGACAATGCGTAAAATGCCGGCGTGAAGACGTACCGGGCGCGCCTGTTCACGCCGGTCGCCGATCCCTTTGCCTCACCCGGGGCGATCAGCGCCTCTTATCGCTACGAGGACGATGGATACGTCACCATCGGCGACGATGGCCGTTTCCACGCGGCCGGCGCGTGGAGCTCATCCGTGTCGAACGCCGTGACTCTCGGACGCAACCGTCTGATCGTGCCGGGATTCATCGACACGCATATCCACGCGCCGCAGCTCGAGATGATCGGCTCCTACGGCGGTCACCTTCTCGAGTGGCTGAACCGCTACACGTTTCCGACCGAGGCGAAGTTCCGCGATCCGGCGCACGCCGGAATCATTGCCCGCGCGTTCTACGACGAGGTGCTTCGCAACGGAACGCTGACGGCGCTGATCTTCTCGACGATCCATCAGCAGGCGACCGAGATCTTCTTCGAGGAGGCGGAACGCCGTGGGTTCCGCGGCATCATCGGCAAGGCGATGATGGATCGTAACGCGCCGGAGTTTCTGCTCGAGAAGCCGCGCGACTCGTACGAGCAGAGCCGCGCCTTGCTCGTGAAATGGCATAAGCGCGGGTTGCTTCGGTATGCGATCTCGCCTCGATTCGCGCCCACGTCAACGCCGGAGCTGCTCGATGCGGCGGGATCGCTGAAACAGGAGTTTCCCGACGCGTATGTGCACACGCACATCTCCGAGAACCTGAACGAAGTGCGGTGGGTGCAGCAACTGTTCGCGGAGGCGGAGTACGCCGACGTGTACGACGACTATGGTTTGCTCGACGAGCGCACTGTTCTCGCGCATGGCGTGCACCTCAGCGCCGAAGAGCTGGACCTCATCAGCCGTCGCCGCACCCGCATCTCCCACTGCCCGAACTCCAACCTCTTCCTGGGCAGCGGACTGTTTCCGCTGCGCCGTGTCCTCGATGCCCATGTGATCGTCGGATTAGGGAGCGACATCGGCGCCGGAACCACGCCGTCGATGTTTACCGCGATGGCCGACGCGTACAAAGTGCAGCAGGTCCAGGGCGTCTCTCTGAGCCCGTTCCACCTCTGGTACCTGGCCACGCTGGGGGGTGTGCACGCGCTGTCGCTCGACGGCGAGACGGGCAGCATCGAGGAGGGGAAGTCGGCCGATTTCGTGGTGCTCGACCTGCACGCCACCCCGTTGCTCTCGATGCGCAGCGATCGCGCATCGTCGATCGAGGATCTGCTCGCAGGGTTGATCTTCATGGGCGACGACCGCACGGTGGCGCAGGCGTTCGTCGCAGGCCGCGAAGTCTGGCGCCGCGCCACCACGTCACCCTGAGGTAGGAACCTCGGAATCAGCCACTGGCGTGCGATTTGCGCCCGGTGGCGCTACAGGAGGTCACGCATGCTGACACTCGGACGCAAATGCAGTCTCTTCATCGCTTTTCTTCTGCTCGCTGTCTCCGCATTCGGACAGGATCGTTACCAGTGGCGGACAGCCGCGGATATTCGGGAAGGAGGCCGCGGCGCGATCGCCGGTTCCGTTGCCGACACCAACGAGGCGCGAAATCAGTTCACGCTCGATCCGGATGACGATTCCAACGGAAGCGTTCTCGTCATCGCCGACGCGATGACGACGCAGTACAACGGCTTCGGCGGCGTCATCAACGGGAAGGCGGAGATCTTCATGGGATCGCAAGGATTCGCAAATCTGCGCGTCGGCGATCGAGTCGAAGTACGCGGAACCGCCCGCGGGAACGCGACGGTTCAGGCGGACCAGATCACGCTTCGGGGTCGCCCCGTTCCGGCGCCACAGACCGGCGTCGGTCAGACCCGTCCGCCGTCGAGCGCGTCGACGCCGACCTCGACGACAGTCACCGCCGATCGTCTGAGTCGCATCGAAGGCGTGGTTCGCCAGGTCAACGCCGACAACAACACGGTCGTGATCGAGACCGATCGTCGCGAGATGATCACGGTCCGCGGTTCAGCGAGCACGCCCGTGTACTACCAGAAGGACGTCTACCACATCAGCAATCTCGAGGTTGGAGACAGGATTCGCGTCGAGCCGGATACCGCGAGCAGCACCAGCGGCGATGTGCGCGCGCGCGTCATCGACGTCATTCGCGCGGTGCAGGACGCGCCGTCCGGCTCGAATGCGTCAGTTGGTGGGATCTCGGGGCGCGTCACGCGCGTCGATCGTCCCAACGAGATCGTGACGATCGACACCGGCCGCGGCACCGTCCGCATCGACCTCACCGCCGCGACCGATTCCTCTGGCCGGCGGATTCACGCGAGCGATCTGCAGGTCGGCGATCGCGTGGAAGTGAGTGGCCGCAGCAGCACGACGGGTGATCTCTTCATCGCGACGACTGTGCGTTTCAGCGACGACGTATTCGGCCAGCCGCGGCCCGGCGACGCGGGAACCGGTGCCGGTGCGGGCGAGCTCGGCGCCGTGACCATTTACGGCACGGTGAGCCAGTCGCTGGCGAACTCACCCCAGCTAGTCGTCAAGGACACGCAGACCGGCGGCCGCACATACCGTCTCTACGTGCTCGAGGATTTCGTCGTACGGACGAAGAGCGGCGGTTATACGACGGCAGACAGGCTGAAGGAAGGCGACTCCGTCGTCCTCAAGGCGTACCGGGACAGCGACAGCAACTACATCGTGCAAACGATTCGGCTGCGGTAGTTTGGAGTGCGGCGGTGGCTCGTGCCGCCGCACAGCGGTCTCAACAGTTATTCGGAATTTGCTGCGCCCTTCTCTTGTCGGAACTCGACAGAATGAGTCCCAAAGAGCTGCTACCGGGCATCACGGCATCCGAGTGTCCGCCCGCGGTGGTCTGCCGCTCACGCCCCTCGATTCACCGCGCACGGGTGCGGGCGATTGCGCGTGACATTGCGCAGGTCCTTCTCCTCGCCGGCGTGGATTACCTCTTCATACACTGGCCGTCGACGCATCTCCCGCTGATGGATCGCCAGCACAGCCTGATGCTGGTCGGCGCGATCAACGGTCTGTCGATCGCCTGGCTGTGGCTCTCACGCGCGCTGCCGCTGTGGACCGCGCGGCGCATCGCGGCCACATGGTCCGCCGCGGAGCGCCGGCGGTTCGAGCGCCGGTGATCCGCTAGGGAACCGCCTTCTCGTCGCGATGAATGAGGATCATCTCGCGACCGGTGATGTACAGCAGGATGATGAGAATCGTGAACGGAATCAGCGCCAGCAGGTCAGCATTGTCGCCGCCGTAGAAGGGGTTGTGCTTCGACCATGCGTCGATCGCATCGTTGAACTTCGCCAGTGCTGGAACGCCGGCCATGAACGCGATGAGGATGCCCGCGATCGCGCCGCCGGCGATGTAACCCGACGCCATCAGCACACCGGCGCTCTTGTCGCCCTCGGCCTGAAGTTGCGCTTCCGTGAGGTCCGCACCCGCGTACTTCTTCGCGATCCACCGATCGACGAGCCAGCGCACCATGCCGCCGATGAAGATCGGCGATGACGACGACAGCGGCAGATACACGCCGACCGCGAACGCAAGCGACGGGATGCCGGACATCTCCAGAACGATCGCGATCATCACGCCGAGGAGAACGAGGCCCCACGGCAGCTTCCCGCCGAGAATGCCTTTGATGATGTAAGACATCAGCGTGGCTTTCGGCGCATCGAACTTCGTCACACGATCGCCATTCGGCAGACGATTAAACGTGCCGTTGATGCCGGGATCGACGAAGTACACGAGCCGTCCGCTGTCGTCGGCGAGATACTTCTCGGCGTTGCCGCCGGTCGGATTCTGCCAGTGCCACACGAAGTACTCATTCGAGTCCTTCGATGACTGCGGGCCGGCGACTTTCTCGCGGCGGTGGAGCTGCGAGACGTCGACGCGCGTGTTCGCATCGGCGTGGCCCGCGGTGAAGCCGGATGGCGTCTTCGTGCCCACCGGGATGTAGACGGATCCTGCTTTGTTCAGCTCGAGGAGAATCGGTCCGAGCACGATGGCCGAAGCGAACGCGCCGATGAGGATCGCGATCTGCTGACTGCGCGGTGTTGCGCCGACGAGGAATCCGGTCTTCAGATCCTGCGAGGTCGTGCCGCCATTCGATGAGGCGATGCAGACGATGCCGCCGATCGACAGCGCGGTGACGAAGTAGTTGTTTCCGGTCCAGCCGAGGACGACGAAGATGAGGCAGGTCAGCAGCAGCGTCGCGACTGTCATCCCCGAGATCGGGTTCGATGACGATCCGATCTCACCGGTCAGTCGCGATGACACCGTCACGAAGAGGAAGCCGAAGACGATGATGAGAATCGCCGCGGCAATGCGCGCTGCGATGCCCGTTCCGCCGAGGTACAGCGGATTGGCGAACGCGATGGCGAGGACCAGCGCGATGATGCCGACGAGCACGACCTTCATCGAGAGATCGCGATCGGTTCGCAGCATTCCTTCGCGCGCGGCTGCGCCGCCGCGAAAGTCCTGGAGGCCGCCCTTGAGTCCGTGCCAGATGACAGGCATCGAACGGCCCACGCTGATGATTCCACCCGCTGCAACCGCGCCGGCGCCGATGTACAGGACGTAGGCGTTGCGGATCGCGCCGGGCGACATGTCCTTGATGAGCGCCGTTGTCTCGGGCGGCAGCGGAGCGGCGAGGCCCGCGCCGAAGTACTTGATCGCGGGAATCAGGACGAGGTACGCCAGCACGCCGCCGGCGCACATGATCGAAGCGATTCGCGGGCCGATGATGTAGCCGACGCCGAGGAGCTCGGGAGAGATCTCGGCCGCAACCGAGCCGGCGGCGAACGGCGGTCCGAACACGCGCTCGGGCGTGTCCTTCCAGGTGCGAAACGCGGCCATCGCGGTCTTGTACAGAAGGCCGATGCCGAATCCGGTGAAGATCGTCTTCGCACTCGTCGTCGCGCCGCCGAGCTTCTCCATCTCGCGCTTCGCCGACTCCGACGCCGCGGCCATCGACTCGTCGGAGGCGCCCGCCTTCAGCACTTCCGCGCACGCGGTGCCTTCCGGATATTTCAGGATCCCGTGCTGCGCGACGATGAGGGCGCGGCGCAGCGGGATCATCATCAGGATTCCCAGGAGGCCGCCGAGGACGGCCACGAGCATCACGCGCGTGATCTCGAGATCGAATCCGAGAATCAGAATCGCGGGCATCGTGACGCCGACGCCGAACGCGATCGACTCCCCTGCGGAGCCCGCGGTCTGCACGATGTTGTTCTCCAGGATGGTGGCGTCGCGGCCGCCGAGCTTGGAGAGGATGCGGAACAGCGTGATGGAGATGACGGCGACCGGAATCGAGGCGCTGACGGTGAGGCCGACCTTCAGGACGAGATAGAGGGACGACGCGCCGAAGATCATCCCGAGGACCGTTCCCATGATGACGGGGAGCGGTGTCAGCTCGCGGACCTTCGCGTTGGCAGGGATGTAAGGCTCGAAGGGCGCCGGCGCGATGGCCGGTCTGATCGTGACGACGTCGGGAAGTCCCTGCGGGTTTACGCTCATTCGCTCTCCTGAAAGTGCGGCGTTAACGCTCGTCGGCATGCATTGGGCGGGCCATTCTAGCACTCGGGTTTGTGCATCCCGCGCGCGGGTGGGGTGAACGGTGGCGTCGAGGTGGCGAATCGCTAAACTTCAGCAGCGTGAGACGTTATTCGCACGTCATCGCCTTCGACGACGCCCCGTTCGCGCGGTCGCATCGCGGGGACATTCCGCTGGTCGGTGTCGTCTTCGCGGCCTCGCGGCTGGACGGTGTCGTCGCCGGAAAGATACGTCGCGACGGCGCGAACGCCGCGGCCGTGATGGCGCGGCTGATCGCAGAATCGCGCTTCGTCGAGCACCTGCAGCTCGTCATGCTGCAGGGGATCGCGGTCGGCGGTTTCAACGTCGTCGATGTGTTCGCATTACACGAAAAGACGAAGCTGCCGCTGCTCGTCGTGGCGAAGCGCGCGCCGGACTTCGATGCGATCCGGTCCGCGCTCACCACGCGCGTCCCCGGCGGCGCGCGAAAATGGCGCATCATCGAGCACCTCGGCCCGATGGAGAAGCTCGGCGGCGTTTACGTGCAGCGCGTCGGCATCGATCGCGACGATGCGAAGCGCATCATCGAGCGCTTCGCGATCAACGGCAACATGCCCGAGCCGCTGCGCGTGGCACATCTCGTGGCGACGGCTTTCGGGCGGACTACGGCTTCATGACGATCCGCGGCCAGACGGGCTTGCCGCCGTCGCGGATCGCGGCGCAGGCGGCGCGCATTCCGCCAGCCAGCGCCATGAGATCGATCCCGTGATCGTCCGCGTTCAACGCGACCACGCGCAATCCTTCCTCGATCCGCTCGACTGCAGGACGGC
>Ga0210377_10003997_pt1 | contig 12508 bp, 10 predicted proteins | sample PLM4_65_b1redo_FD_155480 | JGI IMG/M metagenome (GOLD analysis project Ga0210377, IMG submission 155480) | Groundwater sediment microbial communities from an aquifer in East River, Colorado, USA - PLM4_65_b1 redo | ecosystem: Environmental > Terrestrial > Soil > Riparian zone | place: USA: East... | reverse complement strand
CCATGCGGTCTCCCCGCGCGCCGGCGACAGCGCGCTGGTCGGGCTCACCCTGCACGCCTTTTTCGACGGTGTGGCCATCGCGAGCGGATTCCTGGTTTCGGAGCGACTCGGCCTGCTGTTCTTTCTCGCGGTGGTGCTGCACAAGCTTCCCGAGGGCGTCACCATCGCGAGCCTCATGCTCGCCTCGGGCCGGGGGCGCGGCCCGGCGCTCTGGTCCGGCGCCGTCCTGGGTGTCGCGACCATCGCGGGCGTGCTGCTCACGGAAGCGGTGGCGCCGCTCGCGCGCTCCGGACTCGCGCTGGCCGCTGGGGTCACCCTGTACGTGGCGGCGTCGAATCTGGTGCCCGAGTTCCAGGCGAAGCGCGGGGTTCGGATGACCGCGGCGTTTCTCGGGGGAGCGCTCGCGCTGCTCCTGCTCGGAACCCTGACCGGGTCGGCGGCGTGAGCGATGTGATGGACGACACCCCGGAGCTTTTCTCGACGCCCGCGCCGCTGGCCCTGCGGATGCGGCCCCGTTCGCTGGAAGAGTTCGCCGGGCAGAGTCACCTGCTGGCGGCGGGCCGCGCGCTGGGAGATGCGCTTCGGCGCGGCGATCTGGGCAGCGTGATTCTCTGGGGGCCGCCGGGCACCGGCAAGACCTCGCTCGCGCATCTGATCGCGAAGCATACCGGCCGCGCGTTCATCGCGTTCAGCGCGGTCACCGAGGGGGTGCAGCGAGTTCGCGAGGTGATCAAGGAGGCCGAAGAACGGCGCCGCCTGGGGCGGGGCACGATTCTCTTCTGCGACGAGATCCACCGCTTCAACCGCGCGCAACAGGACGCCTTCCTCCCGCACGTCGAGCGCGGAACCATCACGCTCATCGGCGCCACCACGGAAAACCCGAGCTTCAGCCTCAACGCGGCGCTGTTATCCCGTTGCCAGGTCTTCGTGCTGCAGCCACTCCTGCCCGCCGAGATCGAAATAGTCGTCCGCTCGGCGCTCCTCGACCGGGATCGGGGTCTGGGCGGGTTCGAGCTGATCGTGGACGACGAGGCGCTCGGATGGCTCGCCGTGCAGGCCGACGGCGACGCCCGCCGCGCGCTGACGGCCCTCGAGGCGGCCGCGCAACAGGCCGGCGCCGGGGGACGGATCACGCTCGCCGACATCGCCGAGGCGTTTGCCCGTCGAGTGCCACGATATGACCAGGCGGGCGAGGAGCACTTCAATCTCCTCTCCGCCTATCACAAGTCGCTTCGCGGCAGCGATCCGCAGGGTGCGCTCTACTGGATGGCGCGGATGCTGGAAGGGGGAGAAGATCCGCTGGTGCTCTTTCGCCGGGCGATCGCGATGGCCGCGGAAGACGTCGGGCTGGCCGACCCGCAGGCGCTGCCGCTGGCCGTGGCGGCCCGCGAGGCCTTACCGCCAGCTCGGGCCCCCGAGGGGTATCTCCCGCTGGCGGAGATGACGATCTACCTCGCGACCGCGCCCAAGTCGAACAGCGTCGTGACCGCGCTTCAGGCGGCCCTGGAGCTGGCGCGCGACACACCCGCCGAACCGGTGCCGGTGCACCTCCGCAACGCGCCGACCCGCCTCATGAAGGATCTCGGGTACGGGGCCGAGTACCGCTACGCCCATGACTACCCGGGCCATTTTGTGAAGCAGGCGTATCTGCCGGGGTCGCTGGCGGACCGCGCTCCCTACGTCCCCGGCGAGCTCGGGTACGAGAAGAAGGTGGCCGAGCGCATGGCGTGGTGGAAGAGCCGGAGCGCCGAGTGACCCGGGGCCCGGATTATCTTACGGAACATTCTTTCGAGCGACGAGGACGGCCATCCGAGATTTGATCGCGGTACAACCTCCGGTGGAACGTGCGGTGCTGGTGTCCGTGACCCGCAAAGGTTCACCCGAAGTCGACCAGGTGCAGGAGCACCTCGACGAGCTGGGACGGCTGGTGGACACCGCCGGCGCGCAGGTCGTGGGGCGGCTGACCCAGCAGGTGGCGTCACCCAATCCCGCGACGCTGCTCGGCGAAGGCAAGGTGGAAGAGCTCAAGGCGCTGGTGGGCGAGTGCGGGGCGACCATCGCGATCTTCGACGAGGAGCTCGCCCCGGTGCAGGGCGCCAATCTGGAGCGCGAGCTCGGGATCCGGGTCATGGATCGGGCCGAAGTCATTCTCGATATCTTCGCGACGCGGGCTCGCACCGCGGAGGCCAAGCTGCAGGTCGAGCTCGCCCAGCTCGAGTATCTCCTTCCCCGCCTGACGCGGATGTGGACCCACCTCTCGCGGATTCGGGGCGGCATCGGTCTCCGGGGCCCCGGCGAAACCCAGCTCGAAACCGACCGGCGGATGATCCGCCAGAAGATCCAGCACCACCGGGGAAAGTTGCGCGATGTCGCGCGGCATCGCGAGACGATTCGTGCCGGGCGCCAGAAGCTGCTGCATGCCTCGCTGGTCGGGTATACCAACGCCGGCAAGTCGAGCCTGCTGCGCGCCCTGACCGGCGATCACGAGATTGTCGTCGAGGACCGCCTCTTCGCGACGCTCGATACGCTGACCCGCGAGGTCGAAGTGGGCGACGGTGCGCGGGTCCGGGTCACCGATACCGTCGGCTTCATCCGGAAGCTGCCCCACCACCTGGTTGCCAGCTTCCGCGCGACGCTGGAGGAAGCGCGGGAGGCCGATGTGCTCCTGCACGTCATCGACGCAAGCCACCCCGAGTGGGAGGAGCAGGCGGCGGTGGTGGAGGAGGTGCTGAGCGAGCTCGAGCTCTCCGACCGCCCGGTCGTGCTCGTCTTCAACAAGATGGACCTGGTGGGAGACCCGACCGCCTTCGCCGCGCGCATGCGCGAGATCCACCCCGGCGCGGTGCTCACCACGACGATGCGCACCGATGGCGTGAACTCGGTAAAGGCCGCCCTCCGGGACCGGGCGCGCGCCGGGCGGCCGACGCTGCGGGTCGTGGTGCCGGCGGACGATGGGGCGCGGCTGGCGGCGGTGTACCGCGCCGGGGAGGTCCTCTCGCGCGAGGTCACCGCCGAAGGGGTCGTGCTCACCGTGCGCATGGAGGGCTGGCGCGCCCGCCAGCTCAGCCTGACCGACGGGGCGGCGTGACGGCGGCGTTCCCGGTTTCCGGCCGCAAAATCCGCTTTGCCCTCGTCGGATGCGGGCGCATCTCCGCCAATCACTTCGACGCCCTCGCCGCCCATCCCGAGGATGCGGATCTCGTCGGCGTCGCGGATATCGACCCCGCCGCGCTGCAGCGGGCGATGGCGGCCACCCACGTCCCCGGCTATCCGACCCTCGCCCATCTGCTGGAAGGTTCCAACGCGGACCTGGTGGTGCTGGCCACGCCGAGCGGCCTGCACGCGCCGCAGGCGATCGAGGTGGCGCGCGCCGGGCGGCACGTGATGAGCGAAAAGCCGATGGCCACCCGCTGGGAAGACGGCAAGGCGATGGTCGAGGCCTGCGACGCCGCTGGGGTACACCTCTTCGTCGTCAAGCAGAATCGCACCAACCCCACGCTGCAGCTCCTCAAGCGCGCCGTGACCGAGGGCCGCTTCGGCCGGATCTGCCTGGTGACGGTCAATGTGTTCTGGAGCCGTCCCCAGTCGTATTACGACAGCGCCGCCTGGCGGGGAACCTGGGCGCTCGACGGGGGCGCCTTCATGAACCAGGCCAGCCATTACGTCGACATGATCGACTGGTTGATCGGCCCGGTGGAGAGCGTGCAGGCCTACACCGCCACCCTGGCGCGGCGCATCGAAGCGGAGGACACCGGCGTGCTGGCCGTGCGGTGGCGCGCGGGCGCGCTGGGCACGGTTAACGTGACCATGCTGACCTACCCGAAGAATCTCGAGGGATCGGTGACCGTGCTGGGCGAGCGCGGCACCGCGCGCGTGGGCGGCATTGCCGTCAACCGGATTGAGCACTGGGAGTTCGACGCGCCGCACCCGATGGACGACGATCTGGAGAAGGCCAGCTACGAGACGACGTCGGTCTACGGCCGGGGACATCAGCGCTACTACCGGAATGTGATCGACGTCCTTCGCGGAACGGCCACCCCGGAAACCGACGGCCGGGAAGGGCTCCGCTCGCTCGAGATCCTGATCGCCACCTATCTGTCCGCGCGCGACGGGCGCCGGGTATCGCTACCACTGGAGTAGCCGGGGCCGTGTCGGCGGGGCTCCATGACCTGCTCTCTGGCCGGACCGTGCTGGTGACCGGCGCCGGCGGGTCGATCGGCAGCGAGCTGTGCCACCAGGTCGCGGCGCTGGAGCCGTCGCGACTCCTGCTCCTCGGCCATGGCGAGAATCCGATCTTCGAGCTCGATCTCCTCCTCAAGGAGCGCTTCCCCGCGCTTCTGGTCGTCCCGATCATCGCCGACATCCGCGACCGCGCCCGGCTGGGGAGCATCTTTGCGCGCTACCAGCCCGGCGTGGTGTTCCACGCGGCGGCGCACAAGCACGTGCCGCTGATGGAGGACCATCCCATCGAGGCAGTGACCAACAATGTGCTGGGGACCCTGCACGTGGTGGAGTTGTCGGCGCACCACGACGTGATGCACCTCGCGCTGGTGTCGACCGACAAGGCGGTGCGGGCCACCAGCGTGATGGGCGCGACCAAGCGCGTCGCCGAACAAATCGTGCAGCACGCGGCCCGGCGGCACCGGCGGCATTTCGTCTCGGTCCGGTTCGGCAACGTGATCGGGACCCGCGGCAGCGTCGTGCCGATCTTCCAGCGGCAGATCGAGTCCGGCGGTCCGGTGACGGTGACGCACCCCGGGATGCGCCGCTATTTCATGACCTGCCCCGAAGCGGTGGGCCTGGTGATGCAGGCTGCGGCGCTGGGACAGGGCGGCGAGATTTTCCTGCTCGACATGGGGCAGCCGGTCAGCATCATGCAGCTGGCCGAGACGATGATCCGGCAAGCCGGCAAGCAGCCGGGCCGGGATATCGCGATCGAGGTGACCGGGATTCGTCACGGGGAAAAGCTCTACGAAGAGCCCTACTTCAGCACCGGGGAGGCGGTGCCGACCGGCATGGCGGGGATCCTCCGCGCGCGCGCCACGAGGCTTCCTCCGCGCTTCGTCACCCGTCTGCGCGGACTGCTGCGCGCGGCGGGGCGGGGCGCGCCCGACGACGAGCTCCGCGGCTGCCTCGCGGAGCTGGTCGCCGATTACGCGCCCCGGGCCGGGTGACCGCCGCGCGCCAGCACCAGCTCCCAGAACGCCCGGGTCCGCTCCGCCACCGCTGAATCGACGAATTCCTCGAGGATGCGCTGCCGCGCCCGCTCGCCCAGGGCCCGGACGCGGGCCGGATCCGCGAGCAGCTCCTGCAGGGAACTCACCAGGCCCTCCTGATCGTCCACCACGACTCCGGCGGCGCCCACCATCTCGGGAAGGGCTCCGGCGCGGGTGACCACCGGCGCGATGCCGCGCGACATGGCCTCGAGCAGCAGCGGGTTGGAGCGATCCACCCAGGTCGGGGTGTCGTGCGAGGGGACCACCAGACAGTCGATCTCTTCCCAGACCGGACCGAGCTCGCTCCTGGGGACGCCCCCGAGCCATCGAATGCGTGAGGCGAGGCCGAGCCGCTGGGCCAGGGCTTCGAGCGCTTCCTGCTCCGGTCCGGTGCCGACAACGGTAAGGGTCCAGGCGCCCATGAGCGCGGCGACGGTACGAAGCAGCAATTCGCCACCGCGCTCGGGCACCAGGCGACCCATGAAACCGAGTCGAATCCCGCGCCGCAGCTCCGGCCGGGGAACCGGTGGCGCCGGCGTCACCCCGAACTGGGGCAGCATCGTGCGGAGCGCGGCCGGGGCCGCGGCGGCGAGGAGGTCGGTGGCCAGGCGGCTGCCGCCGATGACACCGGCGGCGTGGGCGAGCGTCCTCCGGTAGCGGCGGGCTTCGAACAAACCCCGGTGGCCCCGCAGACTCTCGGCGCTGAACGCGACGTAGGGAATCCGGAGCCGGCGCGCGGCGGAAGCCAGCGAGGCGGCGGCCTGGGTGCCGGGCGGCTCCTCGATGTGAACCAGGTCGGGGCGAAAGTCGGAGAGAATGCGGCGGAGGGCGCGGGCGTCCCAATCGAGGTTTTCCGGTTCGGCGGGGTTCCCTTTGACCGGGACGGGAATCAGGCGGATGCCGGCGTCGAGACCCTGGCTGCCGCCGGGGAGGGCGACCATGAGGTCGACGCCCGATCCGCCGAGCGCACGGAGTTTGCCGCGAGTCGATGGATCGGCGTAACGATGGGAGAGGATGAGCGCCCGCACGGGAGGGAATTTAGCCGGGCGCGGTGCTGCGCAGGAGCGGCTGCCGTGATAGTTTCCAGCCGTCGGGCCCTTAGCTCAGCCTGGTTAGAGCAGCGGACTCATAATCCGTAGCGCGCTGGTTCAAATCCAGCAGGGCCCACTGAAGGCGCGAAGACGCGAAGACGCGAAGACGCGAAGACGGAAGGACGCAACGAGGCCGCTCTGAATTTGGAGGTCAATGTATGCGTAAGTTTCCCCTCTCAGTGCTCTTTCTCGGGTTTACGCTCGCCTGCAGTGGAGAGTCCGCGACGGAACTCAGCCGAACACCGGAAGCTCCTTCCCTGGTGAAGAACGGCCAGGATCTGACCGGGCTTCCCGATCTCATCGTGGACAGCAAGGCGACCCAGAACAACTGGGTCACCCGGGTCGAGGATTTTCCCGCCGACTTCTGCAGCGTGATCGAAGGGGGAGTGAATCCCGGAACCCATGCGGTCATCCGCTTCACGGTCACCACCCCCAACGTCGGGAACGCGGACGTCTTTGTCGGCAACCCGCGCGATCATATCGCCCTCAACGACGGCCTCTTCGAATTTGCCACCTGCCACGCGCACTATCACTTTCAGCACTATGCCGAGTACAAGCTGATCGATCCGGCGACCAACACGGTCTGGAAGGCGGCCAAACGGGGTTTCTGCATGCTGGATACCGATCCCTACAATGTCGGGACGGGAGACGGCACCTGGAATTACCGCAGCTGCGGCTCGACTGATCATGACGGGTACCAGGGTATCTCCGACGGCTGGGCCGACACCTACGTCTTCACGCTGGGCGGGCAGTATTTCGTGCTCGATGGCGGTGACGGCCAACCGGTCGTGCCGCCGGGGATCTACATCATCCAGGTCCAGGTGAATCCGGCGTACGCTCCGGACGGGCAGGGCAACTGTCCCCTGGTGAAGGATCCGATCACCGGGATGTGCCACCAGTTCGCCGAGAGCGATTACGCCAACAACTTCGGCGAAGCGACCGTGATCATTACCGATCATCCCGGACGCTCAGGTTATGGGCCGCTCAAGAACTCGCCCAATAACCTGAAACAAACGGATGAGATCGAGCATAAGGGGAACTAGGCCGGGCGGAATCGCTGAGGGCAATGCCTGTGTCTGAAGTTGGCAGGATCCTCACAATTGGCATGCTTTCGTATTTGGACTATAAGGAATGCTGCACATGCCGTTCATGCTGCGGGACCAGAGGCTGCCCTTCGGGGCGCGGCCTTCAGAGCATTCGCTAGATCCGCCTTCACGACGGGCATTCACCGTGGCTACTCAATTCATCCAGCGTTTCGGTCGGGCACGCCTCGCGGGTCTCGGAGCGGCCCTCGGACTCATCGGCTTCGCCGCGTGCGGCGAGACCACGGTCAATGCGCCGCTCCCCGCGGCGCGGGTGGACGTCGTCCCCGGCGCGGCGCTGAGCGGGGCCGCGGGACAGGTCCTCCCCGATCCGATCGAGGTCCGCGTGTTCGGCAGCGACAATCAGACGCTACCGGGAGTGACCGTGACCTTTAGTGCCGCCAACGGCGGCTCCGTGGATCCCGCGACCGCCACAACCGATGAGAACGGCCTCGCCGGCACCCGGTGGACCCTCGGGCAGACGGCTGGGCAGCACGTCCTCACGGTCACCGCGTCGGGCGGCGTATCCGCGACGATCACCGCGACCGCGACCGCCGGTCCCCCGGCGACGGTCACGGCGGTCGCTGGGAACAATCAGACCGCCGCCGCCGGAGCCACCGTTCCGATCGCGCCCAGCATACGGGTGGTCGATGGGTTCGGGAATCTGGTGTCCGGAGCCGCGGTGACATTTACCGTTCTCTCGGGAGGCGGCCAGGTGACCAATGGCCTGACCGCCACCAACTCCCAGGGTATCGCCACCGTGGGCAGCTGGCGACTCGGCCCGTCCGGCGGAGCGCAGACCCTGGCCGCCCGGGTCGAAGCGAACGGAGTCACCAACAATCCAATCGTCTTCACCGCCACGGCCGTGGCGGGACCGCCGACTTCGATGGTCGCAGTTTCGCTGACGACGCAATCGGCGCCGGCCGGTTCGAATGTCAGTGATCCGCCGAGCGTGATCGTCCGTGACGCCGCCGGAATACCGGTGTCGGGGCTGGCCGTGACGTTTACGGTAAGTGCCGGTGGAGGGAGTGTCGTCGGCTCTCCGGCGACGACCAACGCCAGTGGCGTTGCGACCCTCGCGTCCTGGAGGCTGGGTCCGCTGTCCGGGCTCAACACGGTGACGGCCACCGCGGGCAGCCTTCCGACGGTGACCTTCAACGCCACGGGCAGCGCGGGCTCGCCGGCTACCGTCGTCGTCCACCTGGGGAACAACCAGGTGGCGCTGCAGGGCACTCCCGTCCCGCTGCCGCCCACCGTCAGGGTGACGGACCTCAACGGCAACCCCGTGGCGGGGGCGACGGTCACGTTCAGCGTGCAGTCCGGGGGCGGGTCGGGCACCGCGTTGAACCAGCTCACCGACGCGCTGGGATTGGCCGCGGTAGGCAGCTGGACCCTGGGGGCCCTTGCCCCCAACACCCTGGCGGCAACCGTCGCGGGGACCGGCATCACCGGCAATCCGGTCACGTTCACCGCGCAATCGGCCACGCAGATCGGCATCACGAGCGCTCCGGCGGGGCCGATCGCCCTCGGAGCGAACTTTACCATCACGGTGCAGCTGCGGAACGCCGCCGGCGCCGCCGTCGCGCTGTCGGGCAGGCCGCTCGCCATTTCCATTGCGTCGGGTGGCGGCACCCTCAACGGTACCGTGATCCAGTTCACCGACGCCGCCGGCGCGGTGAGCTTCACCGGCCTCAACGTGACCGGCGCGGCGGGTGCCCGGACGTTCACCATCTCCGGCGGCACCGGCCTGGCGCCAGTGACCACCGCGGCAATCACCTTCAACTGATGGCCATCACCATGAAGCGCAAATCGACCAGTGTGATGGCAAGGGCGTATCGGCCACTTGGCCTCACCGGCTGGGCACTGATGGTGGCGACGGTCGCGAGCGCGCAGGTCCAGCCAACGACGGGCGGGTGGCGGATCGGAGCCTCGACCGGCGGCTACGTACCCCATTCGGCGCTGATCAGGGCCGCCGATTCGAACGATACCCGGCTGGGCTCCGGACCGGCGTTCTCCCTCGACCTGCAGTATCTGGCCTCCGGTCTCGTCTCGGTCTACGCCAACGGAGTCCTGGGCTTCGGAACGATCACCCTTGGGAGCTCGATCCGCCCAACGGTGGCCGGTCCGTCCAATCAGGTCATGGTGGCGGCCGGCACGGCGGGCGTGCTGCTCGCACCCACGGACTGGTTCGGCGCGCATATCCAGCCGACCCTCCGGGTCGGCGGCGGGTTCAAGTGGTACTCGTTCGATCTTGCCGAGACCAGGAGCCAGGTGCGGCCGACCATCGACATCGGCCTGGGTTTTCGCGGGGTGGGAAGCGGACCGATCGAGGTGACCGCGGAGGTCCGCTACCTGATGAGCTCGTTCGATCAGGGCAAGCTGCCCACCCGAGGCATTGTCCCTCAGGCCCAGCGGCAGAATGACCTGGTCTTCGCGGTCGGGTTCGGGATCCGGCCCTAGACTCGGTGGGGTTCCAACCAATGCGCAAGAAAGCCCCGTCACTGTCGCAGTGACGGGGCTTCTCATGGGCGATGAGGGGCTCGAACCCCCGACCTCGCGCATGTGAGGCGCGCGCTCTAACCAGCTGAGCTAATCGCCCGATTTTTCGGGAAGGGGAAACTACCTATTCAGGTGGAGAGGGTCAACGGAGCAGCCAACAGCCATCAGCCGTCAGCCATCAGCTTTACCCGCTCACCGCTCACCGCTCACCGCTCACGCTCTTCCCGGTGACCGTTGACCGTTGACGCAGTTTCAAATCACGCCTCCCCGCCGAAGCCGACCCAGCGCATCGTGGGTTTCCTCGTGCACCGCCAGCACTTCTCCCGGCGCCACCGTGGCGACGCCCGCCTTCCCGACCTCCAGGCCCGCCGCGTAGTTGGCGAGATTCGCCGCTTCACGCACCGAGGCCCCGGCGGCGAGCGCCGTCGCGACCCACGCGGTGACCGTGTCGCCCGCCCCCGAGACGTCGAACACCTCGCGCGCCAGACTCGCGATGTGGGTGATGACCTGGTCGTTGGTCACCAGCACCATCCCGTCCGCACCGAGGGTGAGGAGCAGGTTGTCCACCTCCAGCTTCTTGAGCGACTCCTGCAACGCGTTCTGTCCCGACAGATCGAGCGTGGCCCCGAGCGCCGCCTCCAGCTCGGGGCGGTTGGGCTTGAAGATGGTGGCGCCCCGATAGGCGAAGAAATTGCGGAACTTCGGATCGACCACCACGGGAATGCCGCGACGCCGCGCGGCGGCGATCGACGCGGTAATCAGCGCTTCGGTGAGCGCGCCCTTGTTGTAGTCCTCCAGGACCAGCGCATCGGCGTCCACCAGCGCAGCAAGCGCGGCCGAGATCAGCCGCTCCTGGTCCTGACCCTCCAACGGCGACTCGATCTCCTCGTCGATGCGGACGATCTGCTGATTCCGCGCGAGCACCCGCGTTTTGGTCGTGGTCGGCCGGCCCGAGATCTGAACCAGGTGCCGGTCCTCGAGCCGGGCAGCGGCCAGCTCGGCCCTGATGGCGGCTGCGTGGCTGTCGTCCCCCACCGCGCCCACCAGGCGACATGACGCCCCGATCGCGGCCACATTCGCCGCCACGTTGGCTGCCCCGCCCAGGGCGCTCCGGGTCTCGCGGACGGTGAGCACCGGCACGGGAGCCTCGGGGGAAAGGCGGTGGGTGTCTCCCAGGAGGTAGCGGTCGAGCATCACGTCGCCGATGACGACGATGCGGCGGCTCTTCATCCGGTCGAGAAGCTGCATCAGACGATCGCGCGCGATCGGCGGCTGCGACGGGGTCGGTCTCATGGGCGGGAAAGGTAATCCGCGCTCCCCACCCGCGCCGCTATCTTTCCCCGCTCATGAACACCTCCGAGTTCCGCGTCGAAGCCACCAGGGGTTCCCTCACCGAATCGGTGCATCACGTCTCCGCGGCTGTGCTGCATGCCGACGGCCGGCTTTTCGCCTCCTCCGGCGATTCCGGGCAGGTCACCTGGTGGCGCTCCGCGGCCAAGCCCTTCCAGGCGATGCCACTGGTCGAGGACGGCGTGGCCGAGCGGTTCGGACTCAGCGACTCCGAGCTCGCGCTGGCCTGTGCCTCCCACTCGAGCGAGGGCCTCCATCTCGAAACGGTCGACCGATTCATGGCAAAGGTGGGCATCCGGGAGAGCGATCTCGCCTGTGGAATCCATCCGCCCATATCTCCCGAAGTGGCCAGGGCGGTGCTCTGCGGCATCTCGATCATGACGCCGAAGTGGAGCAATTGCTCGGGCAAGCACACCGGGATGCTGGCGCTCGCGAAGCATCACGGCTGGCCACTTGACGGATACAACGCCGCCGGCCATCCGGTGCAGGACCGGATTCTCGATGTGCTGACCCGGTGGACCGATGTCGACCGCGACGCGATCGCGATCGCCCCCGACGGCTGTACCGCGGCATGCTTCGCGATACCGCTCCGAAACATGGCGCTCGCCTATGCGCGGCTGGGGACGTCCGAGGAGGCCGCGCCGCAACGGGTGACGCGCGCGATGATGAAGCATCCGTTCCTGATCGCCGGAACCGGCAGGCTCTGCACCGAGCTCATGGCTGGGTGGCCGGGCGACATCATCGCCAAGGTCGGCGCCGATGGGATCTACTGCGCGACGCTGCGCTGGCTCGGCCTGGGTGTCGCGATCAAGGTGATGGACGGGCACGGCCCGGCTTCCGTGGTGGCGCTGGTCGAGGTGATTCGCCAGATCCTGGAGCGTGGGGCGAGGGCGAATCCGGCGGCGCATTCCCTCGAGCCTCTCGCCTCGTACGCGCGCCAGCCCATCGTCAATACCCGGGGGGTCGTCACCGGGGAGCTTCGGCCCGTGGGGGCCTTGCAGTTCTTCGATGACTGACGCGTTCGGAGGGTTCCCGCGGGGAGCGCCCCCGGCATGAGTTTGGGTGCGCTGGATGACGCGACGCGCGCGCTCGTCGCCCTCGCGGCGGCAATCGCCGCGGGTAACGACGCGGCGGTCGAGGAGCGCGGCCGCACCTGTCTGGCCGAAGGAGCCCCCGAGACCTGGGTGGATGAGCTGCTGCTCCAGTCCACCCTCATGGTCGGGTGGCCGCGCGCCCTCTCCGCCGCCGCGATCTGGCGCCGGATCGCCGG
>Ga0210377_10003996_pt1 | contig 12509 bp, 10 predicted proteins | sample PLM4_65_b1redo_FD_155480 | JGI IMG/M metagenome (GOLD analysis project Ga0210377, IMG submission 155480) | Groundwater sediment microbial communities from an aquifer in East River, Colorado, USA - PLM4_65_b1 redo | ecosystem: Environmental > Terrestrial > Soil > Riparian zone | place: USA: East... | reverse complement strand
GTTCTGGGTCGGGCGGGACACCCGATGCCCGCCTGGGGTTCGGCATCGGAGGAGATTCCATGGAAGTGAGTTTGCGGGACTGGTTCGTGACGCGCTGGAGAAAGTACTTTGATGGAGCCGAGCTGCCCATTGCCTTTTATTACACGGACCGGGAAGACGGCGCTGAAGCGGCCAAGCCCCCAGTAGGGCATCGGTGCCTGATCGCGGCCCTGTCCCAAGTGCGAAAAGGAAAACCTCTCCGATTCGACGCCGGCTCAATCGGATGTGGGGGTGGGAAACGGTACCTCGGTTTCTCGGAAGAGATCATGCCCGACTTCGAATACTTTCTCTCCTCGGGCATCCCCGGGAAACTTGCCGGAGAGCGCTACAAGAAATCACCGCACTTGGTGAAGCAAGTGATGGAAAGGTTGCCGGCATTCAGGGCGCCCGCCCGGTACATCGTGTTCAAGCGCTGGGACGCCCTGGAGCGATCGGATGATCCTGAGGTGGTGGTCTTCTTCGCCCGTCCAGATGTTGTCTCCGGGCTGTTCACACTGGCGAATTTTGATGAAGTCGAGTCGAACGGAGTGTTCTCGCCCTTTGCGGCGGGCTGCGGTTCGATCGTTCAGTATCCGTACCTGGAGAAGGACTCGGAGCGTCCGAGAGCCGTCCTGGGGCTGTTTGACGTCTCGGCGCGGCCCCATGTCCTGAGCGATGTCTTCACCTTCTCCGTGCCGATGAACAAGTTCCGCCGCATGATCGAGAACATGGAAGACAGCTTTCTCATCACCCCCTCCTGGGGCAAGGTGAGCCGAAGGATCGTGTGACCGGCTGATCGGAGCGAGCTCCGGGAGGCGCGTTGACGGCCCCGGAGTATCCTGGTATATAGACCCATCGGGCCGGCGCGTCCGGTTGACGGCCCGGGGGAGGAAGCGCCATGAGACACATCGGGGACAAGGGGCTGCGAAGCCGGATCGTCGTCGAGGAGTATACGGGCGGCCTGATCGGACCCAGCCTGGAGATGATCGGCACCCTGAAGGACGGCGGCACCATCAGCACCGTATCGCCGCCAGGATGCTGGGGGCCCATGATCACGCCCGAGTTCGTGGGTGGGCACGAGGTCTCGCGACCGGTGGCGGTTCAAGGCGCTCGGGTCGGGGACGCCGTGGCCATCTTTATCCAGAAGGTGTGGGTCCGCTCGCTGGCGACGAGTTCTGGCACCATGGTCACCAAGGCGGAGGCCTTTGGCTCAGACCCGTTCGTGGATAAGCATTGCCCGAGGTGCAAGACGCCTTGGCCGCAAAGCCGGATCGAGGGAACCGGCCCCGACTGCGTCCGTTGCGTCACGTGCGGCGCCGAGGCCAGTCCCTTCGCCTTCGAGGAAGGGTACACGATTGCCTTCGACGAGAAGCGGCGGGTGGGGATCACGGTGGGGGAGAAGGCGGCATCGGATTTGGCCACCCGCGCGTACGAGGTCTCTGCGCTCCCCAAGCGGTCCCGGCAGCACCCGATCCTGCTCTATAAACCCCACACGATCCCGGGGACGCTCTCGCGCTTGCAGTCTTTCATCGGGAACATCGGCACGCTTCCGTCCAAGGACATGCCGGACTCCCACAATGCTGGCGACTTCGGCTCGTTCCTGGTGGGCGCGACACATCGCTTCGGCCTGAGCCAGGCGGAACTGGACCAGCACCGAACAGACTGTCACCTGGATTGCAACGCCGTGCGGGCAGGGGCGGTCCTGATCTGTCCCGTCAAGGTGGATGGGGGCGGCATCTACATCGGCGATTCGCACGCGAACCAGGGGGACGGGGAGCTTGCGCTCCATACCACGGACATCACGGCCGACGTGACGGTCCGGGTGAAGGTGATCAAGAACCTGACACTGGAGGGGCCGATCCTGCTCCCGGTGCCGGAGGATCTGCCCGTTATTGCCCGGCCCTATACGAAGCGGGAAATCGAGATCGGCCAGCGGCTGGCCCGCGAGTACGGCGTGACCCTCCAGCGCAAGACGGGGCCGATCCAGGTGATCGGCACCGGCCCGACCATCAACGAGGCGACGGACAATGCCATCGGCCGGGCGGCGCGCCTGCTTCAGATGTCGCAGGCCGAGATTCGCAACCGCTGCACCATCACCGGTGCGGTGGAGATCGCACGGCTGCCTGGAGCCGTCCAACTGACTATCCTGGCGCCGCTGGATCGGCTGGACACGATCGGACTGGGTAAGCTCGTCAGGCGCCAGTACGCCCTCGCCTAACCCTTTCCCGAAGAGCACGCACGGGGCCGGACCCGATCGGTCCCGTGCGCGGATTTCCCGTGCGGGTTCAAGTCGCGCTGACGGGTCCTCCGCGTGTGGTGCTGGGCCGGTCGATCGTGGAACTCGTCCTCCCGCGAGCGACCTGCACACTCGAAGAGCTTCTGAGCGCTCTGGCCGAAGCCGAGCCTCGGATTGCCCGGTACCTTCGCGGGGAAGACGGTCGGCCTGCCAGTTCCCTGCGACCCCTGCTGAACGACCACCGGCTTGGATCGGAGAGCCGTATCCCCGACGGCGCGGTCGTCACCTTCCTCTATGCCGTTGCCGGCGGGTGACCACGCCGGCCAGGCCTCCGCACTATTTGATATGCCGATCGTAAGTCCCAAGTGGGCCGCGGCCTCGGAGCGCTGCGACCTCGACCGTTCATGTCGCGACGTCACAGCATCGACAGTTCCGCACGCCTGCACGCGCGGACCATTACGACCCCCGCGGGAGCGAGGGGGAGTGCACTCAGCGCCGGGCAGGATGACGAACGTGGAAGGGGTCGTCTCGGGAGGCGAATCCCAGAGAAGCAAGAGGCAAGCGGGAGAGAGTCCTCTGCCCTTCTTCTTGACAAGCCAGGGTAGCTCGGGTAGCCTCCACTAGCCAGTGGCCCTGCATTGGGCGGCGTACAGAGGGAACGCTTGCCCGCTCCGCATGAGATCCGAAGGATTCTCATGTCCTCCACGAAGCATCCCCTATCCGCGTGCACGATGTCGCTGCAGGTGCCTGCGCACGCGGTATCTTGGACCTCACACGAGTCGTGCCACAGAGGCGATGGTCCATGCGTCCGCTCGAGAGCGCGACAGAGGAGAGGCAGATTCATTTGGGTCAGGTCTGCAGCACTGGCGGCGTGGTGAGGCTCGCTTTCACGCGCCGGAAACTTCCCTCCGCAAGGTGTCAAAGGAGCACCCGAATCGGACACACGGTGACCGCAAGGCTCTCTCTGCATGGATCGCGGCGCGGTAACCCATAGCGGCAACGCGATGCCAGAATCGACCGCAGAGGCCGAGATGTCGCGGGCACCCTTCCTTCAGGCGAGGCGGTTTCCCCTCCTGGTGAAGCTTGCCGTGGTGATGACCCTGGCCATCTGCCTGACCACGGCGGTGATCGGGTATCTGGTGTTGAGTCGGCAGGCACGCCTCTTCCGGGAAGAACTGACTGCCAGGGGGGAGGCCCTTGTCCAGCACCTCGCGGAGAACGCCGATACGCCGTTGCTGGAGCAGGATGAGCTGACCCTGAACGTCCTCGTGGAGAAGGCGAAAAACAATAAGGACGTCGCGTACGTCGCGGTCGTGGACCCACGTCGGAGTGTCGTCGCGCACAACGATCTCACACAGATCGGCAAACCTCTCCGGTCCTCGGGGGCGGATGCGACGGGAAGACTCCTCGAGTTCGTCGCCCCAATCCGCTTTCAAAAGAAGCTGCTGGGCGAGGCCCACCTGGCCATGAGCGAGGAGGGGATGCGGCGGAGCCTCCGAGAGGCGCGCCTGTTCATCTTTGCCATGATGGTTGGGATTATCGGACTGGGCATCGGCGCCTCGCTCTATATCAGCAATAGCTTCTCGCGTCCGGTCCGGCTGCTGGTCGAGAGCACGAAAATCCTGGGCCAGGGGAACTTCGAGCATCGTCTCCCCCCCTTGAGCGTTGGGCGCGGCCAGGATGAGCTGACCGATCTGGGCAAGGCCTTCAACGAGATGGCCGAGGACCTGCGCAAGAAGGAGCTGCTGGAAGACTCCTTCGGGCGGTATGTGAGTCCCGAGATCGCCGAGATGATCTTTCAGAGCTCGGCCGGTCCGTGGCTCGAGCCGAGGCGCCACGAGGTGACGGTCCTGTTCGTGGATATCCGGGGCTACACCCCCTACGCGGAGCGCACGCCGCCGGCAGTCGTCATCGAGATGCTGAACCAGTTTTTCGGGTTGGCGACGGAGGCGATCATTCGCAACGGCGGATTCATAAGCAAATTCCTTGGGGATGCCATCATGGCGATTTTCGGGGCGCCGGCTCCGCAGCCCGAGCAGTCGTACCGCGCGGCTCTCGCCGCCCTGGAGATTCAGTCGGGGGTCGAGGAGTTCAATCGCCAGCGCTTGGCGGAGGCGAAAGATCCGATCGTGGTCGGAATCGGCATCAACCGTGGCGACGTGGTGGCAGGGTCCGTCGGGTCGGTGGCGAGAATGGAGTACACCGTGGTCGGTGACGCGGTCAATGTGGCATCACGCCTGACCGCGGCTGCCAAGGGCGGGGAGATCCTGATCGGTCGGACGGCGCTCGATCCGGCCGCGGACCGGCTCCAGGTGAAGCCCCTGCCTCTCCTGCGGGTGAAGGGGAAGGCGGAGCCACTCGAGGTCTTCCTGCTCGTCGGGAGGAAAGACGCTGCAACTCCGGAGGGTGCACATGCGACATAGATCACTGCTGCTGGTAGGCTGCGCCTTCTTGCTCGGGGCATGCGCCCCTGCGCTGCAGGAGGTCAAGGAGGCCAAGCCAGGCAAGGAAATCGAGGAAGCCAGGCAAGTCAAGGCAGTCAGTAAGCCGGAGGACGGTCCCCGAATCTCCGAGGAGTATGTCGTCCTCGTGGCTGGTGCAGGCGACACGGCTGAAACCCTGGCAAGCAAATACCTGGGACGAGCGGATCGGGCGTGGATCATCAGCGAGTTCAGAGATGGTGTTCCGATCAAGCCCGGTGATGCGGTCGTGATCCCGCTCCGGCCCAGGCGTCTCGGTGGGATCGAAGCGGAGGGCCACCAAGTCGTGCCGATCCTCACGTACCATAACATCGAGCAGATAAGCAAGAGCCGCTTTACCCTCACGGCGGACCTGTTTGAGCAGCAGCTCCGCTATCTGAAGGAGAACGGGTACGTCGGGATCACCCTGGAGCAATTGCTCCGCTTCCTCCGGTATGAAGAGCCACTACCAAAGAAGGCAGTGGTTATCACGATTGACGATGGGTACAAATCGGCAAAGACGATTGCCGCCCCCTTGCTTCAGAAGTATGGGTTTCCAGCCACCTTCTTCATCTACACGGACTTCATCGGAGGAGGGAGAAACGCCCTCACCTGGAACGAACTGAAGGAGCTGAAGGCCGCGGGCTTCGAGGTGGAGGGTCACTCGAAGACCCACAACAATCTCGCCGTGCCGCTTGCCAATGAGAGCCCAACCGAACGGGCCGCCCGGCTCGACGCGGAGATCCTCGGGACAAAAAAGTTGATGGAGCAGCGGATCGGGGCCGAGGTGCGCTATTACGCCTATCCCTACGGAGGATTTGATCCCGAAGTGGTAACCAAGGTCAAGGCCGCCGGGTACGACGTCGGTTTTGGCGCTCAGAAGGGATCCAACCCCTTCTTCATCGACCGATATCGGCTCAAGCGGTACAGTGTGTTCACGGAGAAAGACCTGACGAAGTTCATCGACATGCTTCGGACCTTTGAAAAGGACTGAGGGGATGATGCTGCCCCGCTACAGTCGACTCTGGATCGGTGCCTTCTTGTTGACCCTCTCCGCCTGCGCCACGGTCCCACCCCCCTCGCAAGAGGCCCGTGAGGTTACGCCGCCCAAGCCCCCGAAAGCGGCGCCCCCAGCTGTTCCTCCAGAGGTTCGGGATCCCTTGCGCGACACGTTGCGAAAGAATCAGGAGGAGGCAAGGCGCCTCGAAGGGGAGGGGCGTATCCGGGAGGCGCTGGACCGTTGGAAGATTGTCGTGACCATTGACCCCCAGCACGCCGAGGGCAGACAGAAGAGGGAAGCGTTGGAGGCAAAAATCAAGGAGCAGTCTCGGCAGCATATTGCGGCTGGAAAAGGATTCGTGCAACGCCGGGACAAGGGGGCTGCCCAGCGGGAATTCCTGGCGGCTCTTCGCCTCGATCCCCTGAACCGGGAGGCGCTCGAGCAACTGTATCAGAGCGATGAGCAGTTGGGGGAGCAGACGGCCTTTGCCAGACCCCTTCGGAAAGTCGAGACCCCGGCAAGAGGAGAAGCAGGCCCGTCCAGCGCCGTGAAGCCTGCCCCCGCCGAGAAGGCGATGCCCTCGGAGGAGGCCCAGGCAGAGGAGGAGTCCGGGGAGGAGATGAGTTTCGCCGAGGCCGCGGAGCTTTTCCGTCGGGGCGACTACCTGGCGGCCATCGAGGCCTTTGCTCGCGTCCTGGTTCAACAGCCGGGCATGCGTGAGGCGATTGAATACCAGAAGCTGGCCTATTACAACCAGGGAGTGGCGTATGTGGAAAGGGAGCACTACGCAGAGGCTATGAAGATGTTCGAGCAAGTGAAGAAGATGCAAGCGAACTTCAAGCGTGTGGACTACTACACGCAGACCTCTCGTGAGAAGTTGGCCGATCAGCACAACCTGGCCGGGATCCGCTACTTCAAGGAGCAGAAACTCAAGGAGGCCATTGCGGAGTGGGACCAGGCGCTCGCGCTGAACCCGAAACTGGAAAGCGCGAGGCGATCCGAAGAACAGGCCAACGGCTCCTGAAGCGTTTGGAAGAGATCAAGTGACCGCCCGGAGGTCGGAGCGCGGATGACGAGGGGAAGATTCCGAGCAGAACGTGGCGGGTTTCCCCACGAGACAGGAGGAGTTGCCTCCCTCGATGCGTGAGCAGGTGTTCCAGACCTCCCTTTCGACGAGCGGGTGCGCCGTGGATCACCTTGCCGTCGAGCGCTCCAATCCTCCCCATCGCGAGTACTCTTCAGCGATCTCCGAATGAACTTCGAGGGACAGTGATCGTCTTCGGGTCACTTTTCGCAGGAGTGCCTGAGCGGTGTGTGGAGCATCCGTGTGAAGGGGCAGCGTGAACGACATAACGGTTGACAAGGCAAAGCTCCTGCAGGAGGTGATCGCTCAGGTCGAGGAGGCGCTGCGTCGACTGGGGTCTGGCTACGCCGTGGCGAGGCAGGCGACGCTGGACTCGCCCCACGTGATGAAGAGCAAGCGCGAGGTGACTGGGATCGAGGCCTCATATCTCGCGAACGCGTTGGCCGGAAACATGCAGGAGCGGGAATTCTGGTTGCGGACGCTCAAGGGGTTGCGGATGCCCGAGCGGCCACAGCGGGCCGCGCTTGGTTGCCTCGTCGGGATCGGCCCACCGGATGGTCCAGTGCAGCGAATCTACTTCATCCTGCCTGTCTGTGGCGGCATGGAGATCCCGCTGGGCGACGGGATACGGACGGTTCGAGTCGTTACACCAGAGGCGCCTATCGCGAAGACCCTGCTTGGCAAGTCGGTGGGAGAGGAGATGGAGTTTCACAAAGAGCAAGAGCGATCGGAGTGCGTCCGGATGATTGTCTGAAGATGGGAGGACTCCGGAACGCCAGAGAGCGGGGAGTGTGACCCGCTCTTCTTCTCCTTCGAGCTCCTCCAGGATATTACCCTCCACCAGGAACACCTGCCTGCCACCCTCGAGCGCGACATAGACCCCACCTGTCTCCGGGCCCGGTGAAGTTGCCTTGCTGGCGGATCTCGATGATCCGCTTCGGGTCCAGGCCCACCGTCGGTTCATCCAGGAGGTTGACCTCTGGATCATGCAGGGTCGCCTGGGCGATGCCGGCGCGCTGGCGGTAGCCGCGTGAGAGGCTCCCAATGAGGTGGTGGGCCACACACCATCCACGCGGCACCGTACCAGGGCAGTTGCAACGCGCTTCGACCGCTCGGCGCGGGGCACCCCCTTCACCTCGGCGACGAATGGGGGGGCTGAATTGCGAGCAATGTATGGGGTTCGGGGAAATGGCTTGACACAACTATTCGGTTTCTATAGGCTTTTTATGTCTGAACGAGCGCTCGCTCGGGTGTCTCACCCCGAAGCGATCAGCGGAAAGAACATGCACGCTCAGGAGATCCAAACGATCGTCAAAGATCAAGATCTTATTGGGAGGCGGCACACGCAAATCTGTGATGCCGCCCTCAAGCTCTTCTCCCGTAAAGGCTTCCACCGAACCACCGTTCGCGAAATCGCCGAGGCCTGTGGCCTGGGGATCGGCACCCTCTATAGCTACGTCAAGACGAAGGAGGATATCCTTTACCTCGTCTACCGCCGGATCCTGAAAACTTTCGAGGAGCGGATGCTGGAAGCGACACAGGGGATTCAGGATCCGCGCCTCCAGCTCAAGGCGGCGCTGGAAGAGACACTCAAGATTTACGATGAGTGCCAGGACGCGGTGCTCCTCCTGTACCAAGAGTCTCATGCCCTGGGCCGCCAGGCGCTGCACGGGCTCTTCGAGGTGGATCGGACCTACGTCGGGTTCTTCCGGGAGATCCTGGAGCGGGGGAATCGCGCCGGACAGTTTGCCGTGAAGGAGCCGCACCTGCTGGCTGTCTGCATCCTCTTCCTGTGTGCGGTGTGGGACCTCAAGCGGTGGAACCTGCAAGGCTACACGCTGGATGCCGTGATCGAGAACCTGACCACTCTCATTCTGGAGGGGGTCAGCGCCAACCGTGCGGTGGAGCTTCAGCCGCACTGACACGTCGCCGGTGTGCAGCGGACAGGAGAGGAGACAGCGATGCAGGATGTGGTGATTGTGGGCGCGGCGCGAACACCCATCGGAAGCCTCAACGGTGTCTTGGCCGCAATTCCGGCCACACGGCTGGGGAGCGTGGCCGCGGGCGAGGCGTTGCGGCGCGGCGGCGTGGAACCCGCACAGGTGGATGAGACCATCTTCGGCAACGTCTTGTCGGCCGGCCTGGGGCAGGCGCCGGCCCGGCAGGTGGCCCTTGGGGCCAAGGTGCCGGTGACATCGGGGGCGCTCACGGTGAACAAGGTGTGCGGCTCCGGGATGATGGCGGCGATACTGGCGGCCAACCGGATCCAGGTGGGTGAGGCGGAGGTGGTACTGGTCGGCGGCATGGAGAGCATGAGCCGGGCCCCGTACCTCTTGGATCGGGCCCGCAGCGGCTACCGGATGGGCCACGCGCAGCTCATTGACTCGATGATCCTGGACGGGTTGTGGGACGTGTACAACCAGTTCTCCATGGGTATGTGCGGCGAGCTGTGCGCGGAGAAGTACGGTTTCACGCGCGAGGCCCAGGACGAGTACGCCGCGCGGAGCTACACCCGGGCCTTGGCGGCCCAGGCGGCCGGCCGGTTTGCGGCGGAAATCGTTTCGGTGGATATGCCGGGCCGGAAGGGCGAGGTCGAGGTGGTCGCCGAGGATGAGGAGCCGAAGCGCGGCGACCTGACCAAGATGCGGCGCCTCAGGCCGGCCTTCAAGGAGGGCGGGACGGTCACGGCGGCCAACGCGCCCTCGGTGAACGACGGGGCCGCGGCCCTGGTCGTTGCCTCGCCGCATCGCGCCGAGACGCTGGGGCTGACGCCGCTCATGCGCATCGCCGGAATGGCAGGGGCCGCGACCGCGCCGGAGTGGTTCACCGTCGCGCCCATCGAGGCCATGCGGAAGCTGTTCAAGAAGACCGGCTGGTCCGCGGACAGCGTGGATCTGTTCGAGGTCAACGAGGCTTTCTCCGCGGTTGCCATGGCGGCCATCCAGGAGCTGGGACTGGACCCGGACCGGGTGAACGTGAACGGCGGCGCCGTGGCCCTGGGGCATCCCATCGGAGCGACGGGGACGCGCCTGCTGGTGACCCTCCTGTACGCCATGGCCGATCGGAGGGCCCGGCGCGGTGTGGCCGCTCTGTGCCTGGGGGGTGGCGAGGGCCTCGCCATGGCGGTGGAACGCTGCTGACTGCAGGCGCCAGGGACGGAAGGCGCGGAGATGCTGTCCCTGTCGGAACTCGCTGTCGGTTTCCTGTTGGAGAGTCGAGGAGGCGCCATGGAGATCAAGACCATTGGGGTGGTGGGGGCCGGCACCATGGGCCACGGGATCGCCCAGGTGGCCGTCCAGAACGGGTTTCGCATCATCCTGCGCGATGTGGAGGACCGCCTCCTGCAACACGCCCGCGTTCGCATCGACAAGGGCTTGGACCGGCTGGTGGAGGCCGGGAAGATCAGCGAAGCCCAGAAGGGCGAGATGCTGAAGATGCTGACCACCACGACGAACATGGCGGAGCTGAAGAGCGCCGATTTCATGATCGAGGCGGCCAGCGAAGACTTCACGGTGAAGAAGGCGATCTTCCAGGAACTGGACAAGACCTGTCGCCCGGCCACCATCCTGGCCACCAACACCTCCTCCATCTCCATCACCAAAATCGGCGCGACGACCAAGCGACCCGAGAAAGTCATCGGCATGCACTTCATGAACCCGGTTCCGCTGCTGCAACTGGTGGAGGTGATCCGGGGCGTGGAGACGGCGGCGGAGACGGCGGCGGCGACGCATGACCTGGCCAAGCGTCTCGGCAAGGTCACGATTGAGGCCAAGGATTTCCCGGGATTTCTGGCGAACCGGATTCTGATGCCCATGATCAACGAGGCGATCTTCGCGCTCATGGAGGGGGTGGGAACGGTCGAGGCGATCGATAATGTCATGCAGCTCGGCATGAAACACCCGATGGGTCCGCTGGCCCTCGCTGACCTCATCGGGCTGGACGTCTGCCTCGCAGTGCTTCGCGTCTTGCAGGAGGGAATGGGTGATCCCAAATACCGGCCGGCACCCCTCCTGGTCCAGATGGTGGATGCCGGCCGCCTGGGGCGAAAGACTCGCCGCGGGTTCTACAACTACTCGTAACCTGCCCGGTCGCGCTTTCCCCTCGGTCAGGGTCAGGCGCAGGGAGGGGTCGGGTCATGAGCTTCGAGACCATCCTGATCAAGATCGAAGGCGGTGTGGCTACCATCACGTTGAACCGCCCCCAGCAACTCAACGCCCTGAACCGGCAGATGTTCCGGGAGCTGGACGAGGCTTTCGACGAGGTGACGGCGGATCCGGCGGCTCGCGTCCTGGTCATCACGGGTGTGGGCGATCGCGCCTTTGCCGCGGGCGCGGACATTCGAGAGTTCGTGGACATGGCCCCCGTGGAGGCCCTGGAGTTCAGCCGGAACGCCCAGCGGATCTTCCGCAAGCTGGAGACGATGCCCAAGCCGAGCATCGCCGCCGTCAACGGGTTTGCACTCGGAGGCGGCTGCGAGCTGATGATGGCCTGCGACATTGCCTATGCGTCGGACACGGCCCGCATTGGCCAGCCGGAGATTACACTCGGGATTATCCCGGGGGCCGGCGGCACGCAACGCCTGTCGCGACTGGTGGGAAAGCAGAAGGCCAAGGAGCTGGAGATGACCGGAGACATGATCTCGGCCGAAGAGGCACTCCGGCTTGGGCTGGTGTGCAAGGTGGTGAAGCCCGGAGATCTGATGGGCGAGGTGCAGAAGCTCTGCGAGAAGCTCCTGAGCAAGGGGGACGTCGCGCTTCGCATGGTGAAAGAGGCCATCGAGGCGGGGCTCCAGGTGGACCTCAACACCGGGATGGAGATCGAGGCCAAATCGTGGAGCGTTTGCTTTACGACTGAAGATCATGTGGAGGGCGTGAAGGCCTTCCTTGAAAAGCGCAGACCGAACTTCAAGGGCCGCTAGAAAGACGAAAGCCATGCAACCGCAGATGAACGCAGATGAACGCAGATCAACTCATCCGAGAAACGCAGAAAGTAGGGAAACTTCATCTGCGTCCATCTGCGTGTATCTGCGGTTGCGTATAGGGATCTGAGATGGACTTTGAACTGACCGAGGCGCAGCGCCTGTTCCAGGAGACGGCCCGGCAGATCGCCGACAAGGAGATCGCGCCCATCGCCGAGAAGGTGGACGAGTTGGCCCAGTTCCCCCGCGAGACCATCGCGCAACTGGGCGATTTGGGCTTCATGGGGATCGCGGTGGCCCCGGCGTACGGCGGGGCGGGGGGGGATACCGTCTGTTATGTGGTGGCGCTGGAAGAGATCAGCCGGGCCTGCGCCTCCCACGGGGTCATCATGTCGGTGAACAACTCGCTCTACTGCGATCCCATCTTGCGCTTCGGGACCGAGGATCAAAAGCGGCGATTTCTCATGCCCGTGGCCGGCGGGAAGGCCATAGGCTGTTTCTGCTTGAGCGAACCCAACGCAGGGAGCGACGCGGCGAACCAGGAAACGACGGCACGGCGGGATGGAGACTCGTACATCCTGAGCGGCACCAAGAACTTCATCACCAACGGGAACGAGGCGGATTTCGCCATCGTGTTCGCCACCATCAACAAGGAGTTGAAGCACAGGGGGATCTGTGCCCTTGTCGTAGAGCGGGGGACGCCTGGGTTTGCCGTGGCCCACCTGGAGAAGAAGCTGGGAATCCGAGGCAGCAGTTGCGCCCAGCTCACCTTCGAGAACTGCCGGGTGCCGGCG
>Ga0210377_10003995_pt1 | contig 12510 bp, 9 predicted proteins | sample PLM4_65_b1redo_FD_155480 | JGI IMG/M metagenome (GOLD analysis project Ga0210377, IMG submission 155480) | Groundwater sediment microbial communities from an aquifer in East River, Colorado, USA - PLM4_65_b1 redo | ecosystem: Environmental > Terrestrial > Soil > Riparian zone | place: USA: East... | reverse complement strand
CGCCGCGTCGGCTCGTGCGGACCTGGTTGCGGTAGTAATTGATCTTCTGGACCTTGCCGATCCAGTCGGTGATATCGACCGAGTTGACGGCCGTGATCTCGCGCTCGCAGCGATCCAGACACCGGCTCGCCTCGTAGTAGTACTCCCCCTCGGTGAGCGGGATCGTCCCCTGGCTCAGGAGCCCGAGCACCTGCCGGGCGGTCTCGATCGCCGCGCGGCCTTTGACGACCGCCTCGGGATCCTTCACGCGCTCCAACGTGGCTTCGAGGCGCGTGACGCGGTTGATCGCCTCGGCGGTCTGCCGATGGAGCGCGTGCATCCGGTCGAGCACCAGATGGACGGCCAGGGTCAGCAGCACGCCGACGCCGAACAGCACGTAGGCTTCTCGCTCCAGTCGCAGACCGAAGTGAAACATCAAGGCCAGTCCGGCGGCCACCACGAACTCGATCAACGTTCGCACCCTGCTCTGCCCTCCAATACCAAGACCCAGCCTGCTTCGTAGTGGGAGATAGCAAGTCATATGCCACGGCCGCGATGCTCACTGACGCGATTCTGGGGAGGACTTCGACGGAACCGTCGAACAGACGTGTTGGCACACCGGACAAAAAGGTAGGGCGATCGCCCGGCCAATCAGCGGAACGAACCGCACCCGGCACGCCGTCCTGGTTCCGCGAGCACCGGCGTCTCGGATTACCGTCTGATGGCAAACTCCACCACGGTGTGGCACCGATCGCATCGCGGACCCAGGGCGCCGTCGTGGGCGTCGTCGTTGCGGTGGCAGACGCCGCAGACGGTGGGCGTCTTGGTCGTGAAGAGCGGCCGGGTGTGGCAAGTGAGGCACTTTACCTTGGTGTGCGCCCCTTCCAGAGGGTAGCCGGTCTCTTTCTTGTGGTTGAAGGTCTTGCGCTCCCAGGTAGCGTCGGTGTGGCAGCGATCGCATTGCGCGCCGAAGCGGCCCTTGTGCTCGTCGTCCTTCCTGTGGCAGGTGTAGCAGACCATGCTCGTACCGGCGAAGAGTTTCGTCGTGTGGCACTTGGCGCAGGCGACGGACTCGTGTTTACCCTTGAGCGGAAACTCGGTCTGCTGGTGGTCGAACCCCGGGGCTTTCTTCCACGTCCTGGCGTTATGACACGTGTCGCAGTGATCCCCGAGCTTGTTCTTATGGACGTCGTCCTTCGCATGGCAGCCCGCACAGGTTGTCGGAGTCTGATCGAGCTTCGGGGTCGTGTGGCAGGCCAGACACTCGACGTTGCGATGTTTGTCCACCAGCGGGAAGTCCGTCTTGCCATGATCGAACGTCGTCTCTTTCCAGTCCCGCTCGACGTGGCAGCTCTCGCACGTGGGCCCGAGAATCCCTTTGTGCGGGTCGTCGGCCTTGTGGCACTGGACACACCGCGTCGGCGTGCCCTTGTAGCGATCGCCGGCGTGACATTTTTTGCACGGCACGTCCTGGTGCTTGCCGACGAGTGGGTATTTCGTTTTGGAATGGTCGAACCGGAACTTCTTCCAGTCGGACGGCGTATGGCATTGGGCGCACTGCGTGCCCAGCTTGCCGCGGTGGTCGTCGTCCTTCTTGTGGCAGGCAACGCATTCCTTCGGCGTCTCTTTGACCTGAAGGCCCTCGGTGTGGCACCGGTCGCACTTGACGGTCTCGTGCTTCCCCGTCAGTGGGAAGTCGGTCTTGGCGTGGTCGAAGTGGATCTCCTTCCATGACTCGGCGGCATGACACTGCTCGCAGGCCTGCCCGAGCGCGCCCTTGTGGTAGTCGTCCTTTTTGTGGCAGGTAAAGCAAACCCTGGACGTCTCGCGGAACTTCGGCTTGATGTGGCACTTGTCACAGTCCACCGCCTGGTGCTTGCCGACCAGTGGGTACTCGGTCTTGGTGTGGTCGAACGTTGTCTTCTCCAGCGTAACGAGCTGAAACTCCCGCCCCTTGTGCTCCGAATGGCAGGTCTCGCACGTGACGGTGTCGGTCTTGCCGTGGAACCCGCGCTTCCTGGTGAGATCGACCTCAACCTCCTTGTGGCAGGCCACGCACTTCACGCGAAAGGCCTTGCCGAGCGCCGCGTGGCAGTCGAAACAGGTCTCCTCCACCTTGGTATGCGGCTCGGCCACCTTCCCCGGCATGACGCCCTTGAACAGACTGATGGCTTCGGCGAGCGCCGGCCACAATACGGCGAGAACGACGAGCAACAGCCCGTTGAGGAATCGGCGGAGGGTCAGGACCACCTGGATTTAGAAGAGCAGAACGGCAACAAGATGGAAGATGACGGTGAGGACCAACACGGCGAGCAGGGGAAGGTGGAGGTGGTGCCAGAAGCGAAACGCGCGCTCCGTGGCCTCCATCAGCGCAATGCGCTTCTCGAAGCCGGTCTTGACGGCCAGTCCCTGGATGCCCTCGACCTCGAGCATCGCGCGTTCCCGTGGCGCTAGGTGGCGTCGCGCGAGGAGGTCGGCGTTGAACTCGCTCTCGGCCTGACGGAGGATCGTACGTTCCAGGACGCCGAGCTTGAGCAGCAGGTAAAAGGCGCGGACGACGCCGACGCTCTTCGCTGCCGTCCGCACCGCGAAGAATTGCCGGATTTTCTCCAACAGCGCCTGCGGCACGCCGTTCTTGCCGGCAACCTCCACGTCGATCAACGCGCGCTGCTTTTCCAACTGTTTCAGCCCCGCGCGCTCACCGCCGAGCGTCTGGAGCACGTGGCCGTGGATGTACTTGCCGAACAGGCCGCTGCCCACGACGATGAGCATGCAGTAAATCGCCACGCCGGAGTTGGGCGCGAGGACGTTGAACGTGGCGTGATACATGATGCACGTCGGACCCGCCAGGCACATGACAATGTGCGCGTCAAGCCATGTGGGCAGCTTGCCGAATTTTTTTAACACCGGGACCCGTTTGCGGAGCGAGTACATCCCGGCGCCGATGATCATCAGCGACATACCGGCCACTCCAAACGACATCCCCAATGCGGATTTTGATTCGTATGGCTGCGCCGTGATCACATACCACGGCCCCACGCCCCAGATCAGGGCCACCACGAGATATCTGGCTGCTCGCATGACCCCCGAGGATGGCTTGATCCACGAGAGGCGAAGACCGGCTTCAGGATGTGCGAGGCTCAGTTCCATGGCGGCTATAGTGTAACCTTCAGCTCCCCGCCGTCCACACGGATCGGGTACGTGGTGGCCTCAAACCCGGGGTGGTCGCCGGACTCGCCGGTCTTCAGCGAGAACTCCCACTCGTGCGTCGGGCACACGATCGCGCAGCCATTGACCTCTCCGTCGCACAGGGAGTTGCCTTCGTGCGGGCACTCGCTGTTGAGGGCGTAGTACGTGCCCCCGTGGTTGACCACGAGGATCTCCGTGCCGTTCACCTTGACGACCTTCCGTCCCCCCGCTCCGATTTCGCTCGCCTTCGCCACCGTGTGTTCTTTGGCCATCGTGTTCCTCCTGGTGTGTCGTTGTCCTAAAACAGAACCGTCAGATTGAGCCGCGAGAACAGCGAGGTGCGTCCCGGCTCGTACAGACGATCCTCCATCGTGTACTCCGCCTCGGCCGCAAGTGACACGGCCGGCGTTGGCTCGAACGTGATCAGCGTCCCCGGGATATACCTGATGGAATCCGTCGTGCCGCCGTCCTTAAAGTTCGTGTACTCCATGCGTCCTTTGAGTTGAACCGTCGCCCAGCTCGACAACCGCTCGCCCGCGTTGATCGCGAGGGTCTCGGTGGAAAGGTCGGAGCTGGTTTGGTGGATCGCCACAACCGACGCGGTATCCGGAATCCGCCACGCGTTGGAGGCCACGACGTAGGCCGAGACCCGATCCGTCACCCGCGTCGTTCGGCTGCCGCCCAACGGCAACTGCGTGATCTCGCTGAGCCCGTGGACGTAATCGGCACTCGTCGACCACGCCGGGCTGATCGTCCATCGAACGCCCACCCGCGTGTCCGTGGAATCGATCGTGTAGGCGCTCGCCAGGTCCCGAACGGTGGACTCCCCGAGGAGCGCAACGACGTCCTCAAGCCGCATGAGCTCCCCGGAGGGGGTAATCGCCGCGGGATCCTGAAGCGCCGTGCTCATCTGGAGGTAGGGATCCTTGCGCACGTCGCGCCCCACCATAAGGTGGAGCGAATCCTTGAGGGCGTAATCGAGCGAGAGGAAGCGATCATTGAACGCGCCGAAGCCCGCGTCGTAATCCACGTTGCCGCTCAAGCCGATCCGACCCCAAGTGCCCTGGACGTTCCCTCCCACAGCTTCTCGATCGAGGATGCTCTCCGCGAACTGTCGGACGCCGTAGAAGCGCCCCGTGATGTGCCAGAAGTCCACCACGCTGAAACCCGTTTCGTAGAACCGCGCGTCCGTCGAGAGCGACCCGCCCCGTGTAAAGTCCATGGGGAACCCCGCGGCCGCGTCGAGCGCGAGCGATGCGATCGGCCGGTAGTGCGCTTCGAACCCGTCGTACCGCGTCGAGAGCGAACCCGCCGTCGCGGGCTGCCGCCCGGCCCGCATCGAAAACGTGTCAGCCTGGTTACGCCAGTCGCCATACAGCTTCTGGATCCGCGCGCGGTCGCGGCGGCTATCCTCCAGGTCGAACGTCCTGAGACCGCTGACGATCACCTTCCCCCGACCGTCATCGAGATTCCGAATCTGCATATCGAGCCGGGTCGATACCCGGTTGAGCGTAGTGAGGGAGGAGGGGCTGAGGTCCTCCGCGTACTCGTAGTCCGTGGACAAGTTGCCGATGACCCTCACCGCCTTCTTCGCCTTCGGCCGCAGCGGCGCGATCTGCTCCAAGCGATGGATCCGGTCCTCGGCGTCCTGCGCGTTGGGATGGTCCGGGTAGTTGGCGAGAAAGCGCTTATACTCGGAAAGCGCCTCACTCGTGCGCCCCTCGAGGTCGTAGCTTTTTGCGATCAGCCACTGGACCTGCGCCAAGTCGTTTTCCCCCGGGAATCGCGAGATAATCTGCATCAGCGCCCGCCGGGCCTTGATGTAATCCCCGTTCAGCAACGCGATCTCGCCGTTCTTGTAGGAGGCCTCGATGTCGGTGTTCGCGAACGTCGGCGGAGGGGCGGTCCGTTTGGTCAACCACCCGCACCCCGGGAGCAGCATCGCCGCGCTCAACACCGCCATTGCTGACCACCGTAGCCCGCGTCGAAAAGCGGCCCGGCGGTTTACCACTGATACCCCGCATGCCGGTGGCAATTTGCACAGTTTGCGTTGACCTGCAGGGATGCGTTCAAGGTCGTCCCTGCGTTCCGGTGTTCATCGGGCCCCGGGTATTTGTAATCCCGGCGGTGGCAGTTCGAGCAGAACCCGAACTGCACCCCGTCGCGGTAGAACGCGGAACCGAACGACTGCGGGTGGCACACCTTGCAGTCCAGTCCGGAATGGCCGCCGATCAGCTTGGGATTGTCATGATTCGTGTACGTCGCGGGCGTCCATCCCGTGGTGCGATGGCACTGGTCGCACTGTGCCGCGGTGGCGAGGTGGCCCGACGGCTTGCCCGTCGCCGTCCGGCCATTGTGGCAGGTGTCGCACTTGCCCGCCGTCGCCGCCGGATCGTGCCGGAAACCCGCCCCAACAAAGCTCGTCGTGTTGTGGCACTGGTCGCACTGCGCGGTCGTGGCAAGATGCCCCGTCGGTTTCCCCGTCGCCGTCCGGCCGTTGTGACACGTGTCGCACCGGCCCGCCGTCGTCGCCGGATCGTGCCGGTACGCCACACCCGTGAAGCTCGTCGTGGTATGACACTGATCGCATTCGGCCGTCGTCACGAGATGGCCCACCGGCTTACCCATGACCCGCTGCCCGTTGTGACAGGTGCTGCACTGATGAGCCGTCATGGCGGGCGGGTGGGAGAATGTCGCGCGCGACCAATCCATGGTGTTGTGGCACGCGCCGCAGCCGCCGGCCGCCGCCGCGGTCCGCTGATCGACCATGTGGTTCTGGGGCGTACGATGGCAGGCCCCACATTCCGTCGGGAGATTCTCGTAGCGCCCGCCGACGTGGCAGGCCTCGCACTCCAGCGTCTTGTGCTTGCCCGTCAGTGGGAAGACCGTTCGATCGTGGTCGAAGGACCGTCCGGTTTGAGCGGCCTGCCCGATCACCGCCCAGCTCGTGAGAGTCATCACGAGGCCGACAACCGCCAGCCCCGTGGGGACCAATCGCCACAGTCGACGGAAGAGAGAACTGATTGCGATCATCGCGTCACCTGTCTCCAAATCCCAAGTTGTCCCGACAGCCGGGCGTTTCCCTTCAAGCAAGCGCCATACCGCGCTGCCCGGCATGGGCATAGAAGGAATCGCCGCAAAAAACATTATGGATTACTCGGTCCGCGGCGGTCCTTACAGTCGTGTGATCGGAATCACACTGAGGTAATTTCGACACTGAAGGAAACACAGATTGATGGATTTTCACCACAGAAGGCATGGGGAGAGCGGGACGGAAATGTCTTGTTACTGCCTGCCGAACGGACTGGCTACTCCCCGCCCCCCAATTTTTCCACCCGAACGCCGATCATGCGAATGAGTTTCCGCCCGGGATTATCCCGCCGATCGAGAAATGGCAGGAAGAGTTTGATCGCCTCGACCTCCAGGTCCTTTCGCGAGCCCGTGGGGTGAGCGAGGGTATGGGAGCGGGACTTGGTTTCAAAATCGGCGAAGCGACCGGTGACGACGACCGTTCGAAAGGTCTGAAAGCCGGATCCTAGCAGGCGCCGCGCCACATCCTCGCACATGCGACGCAGGTGGTCCACGATCACGTTGGAATCCCGGGTGTCTTCCGCGAAGGTTTCCTGCTCGCCGACCGACTTGACCTCGTAGGCTTCCTGGATCGGCGACTCGTCGCGGCCCCGAACCTTCTCGTATAGCTCCACCCCCCATTTCCCGAACAGGCCCTCAAGTCCCTCCCGCGAGAATCGCTTGAGATCCTGAACCACGTTGATCCCCTGCTGATGGAGGCGTGCCTCGGTCTTGGGGCCGATCCCCGGAATCTTCCGCACGGGAAGGGGGGCGACAAAGGCCTCGGCGTCCTGCCCTTCCACCACGGTCAACCCATCAGGCTTGTGAAAATCCGAGGCGATTTTGGCGATCAGCTTGTTGGGGCCGATGCCGATGGAAGCCGTTAGGCGTTCTTCGGTGATGATGTCGTGCTTGATCGACTGGCAGATCTCTTTGGCTTTGTCAACGCGACCGGCAACACTCAGATCAAAATACATCTCGTCGATGCCGGACTGCTCGATCATCGAGACATGGCGTCTGACCATGGTCAGGATGTGGCCCGACACCTCGACGTAGCGATCGAAGTTCGGACGGAGGAACACGACGGGCGGCTTGCCTTGACGTCGCGCGATTTCCGAGCGACGCCAGGCTTGGGAAATCGGCAGGGCCGAGTGGATGCCGTAGGAGCGGGCCGGATAGTTCGCGGTCGAAACCACCCCTCGGCCCTTCCCGTCCCGGGGATCGGCCCCGACCACGAGGGGCCGTCCCCGCAGCTCCGGGTGGTCCCGCTCCTCGACGGCCGCAAAGAAGGCGTCCATGTCGAGATGACCGATGATTCTCGGAGGCATTGACGCAGAGTGATCGTCCCCTCGCGCGCCCACAACCGGCGAGCGCACGGGCGTGCGCCGTTCGACGGCGCCCCCCTACTTCACGTCGAACTCCAGCGTCATGCCCTTCTCGAAGTGCGGTTGCCCGGTTTCGTGGTCCGGAAAGAGGCAGAGCAGACCGTAGTGGCCGGGCGTGAAGGTCGTTTGAAACAGCGCGTGGTCGCCGGGAGCGAGACCCACGACACCGCCGACCGGTTTGCCGGGGGAGGAGCCGGTCGAGGGTTTTCCCGGCGCCAATGTTTCGCCGAACGCCTTGATCGAGGCTTTCGGCGGGAGCTGGACGACCAGCGCCTCGTGGACCTGCTGGCCCTGATTGACCACCTTGATGGTTCGAGTCCCGGCCGTGATGGGTTTGGACAATTTGTACGAGTAATCCGCCAGCGTGATCGTCACATCGGGGGTAATCTCCGGCGCGGGTTTGGGCGTTCCCGCCGTCACGGTGATGGACTTGGTCATCCCGAGGGTGAGGTGCGGCGCCCCGGTCGGATCGGGGAGCCAGCACACGAGGACGTAGTCTCCGGGGGTCAACACCTGCAGCGTGCTCGCGCGCTCGCCCTCCACAACCCCGTTGGGACCACCGACGAGGCGACTCCAACGCGGGATCCTCCGCGGCTCGGCCTTCACCTCGGCGGCGAAATCCGCCGCGGTGTGACCCTCCTCAAGCTTGACGAGCTGCATCTGATGGGCGTGTTTCCCGGTGTTGACGACCTGAAGGCTCACCATGCCCGGATCGAGTCGATCGGGCCCGCGGAAGCCGAATTCAAATGCATCGTAGGAGATGAGAGGGAGATTTTCCTTCGCGACGGCGACCGCCGGCTGCCCGCCGCCGATGACCAGCCCGACCACCATCACACAGATTGCCGCACAGCCGAGCAGGATCCGCACCATCGGTCGCTCCTTTCGAATGGGTGAGAAGAACGCGCCATTATACCGCATCAAACGGAAACCGGAATACCCCCTTTGGGGTGCTCACACGGCCGGCTCCCGCCCGCGTCGTCCCTCGACCAACTCCCGCAGCGTCGCCGCGTTGTGGACGGCGCAGCCCGCCTCGTCGTTGTCGAAGTAGACATACACGGCCGCCAGTGACTTCCACGCTTCGATCCTTCGCGCCCACGCCCTGAGCGCGGCGCGCGTGTATGAGCCTTGATACGCCCCGTCGGGGCCGTGCAGGCGGACGTACGCGAAGTCGGCCGTCACGACGACGGGAGACTGAAACCCCGCGAGGTCATAGGCGCAGAACGCCGCGCCCGCGCGCTCCAGCAGCCGGTAGACTCCCTCAGTATGCCAGCGCGCGTCGCGCAACTCGAAGGCGTAGCGCCGGTGCGAGGGCAGCGCGGCGAGGAACGCCGCGAGGCGGTCGGGGTTGCACTCCCAGCGCGGCGGGAGCTGAAAGAGGATCGGCCCCAGCGCAGGGCCGAGGCGCTCGACGCGGGCCAGAAAGCCCGGCACGGTGGCGTCGGCGTTCGTGAGCTTCTTCATGTGCGTGATCAGCCGGCTCGCCTTGACCGCGAAGCAAAACCCCGGCGGCACGGCCTTGCGCCACGCCTCCAGCGTCGTTTCGGCGGGCAGCCGGTAGAAACTGTTGTTGATCTCCACCGTCCGGAACCGCTGCGCGTAGAACGCCAGCCAGCGGGCGGACGGCAGGCGTTCGGGATACACCGGCCCCCGCCAGTGCGCGTAGTGCCATCCGGAGGTTCCGATCCACAGTTCGGCAGGCATGGTTCCTCGCCACGCATTCTGCCTCAGGTACCGACGAAAGGCTATCCCCCAAACGCAGGAGCCGACGCGTCGAACCTCGACGACTCCCGGGGTTGACATCCCGCTCCCGGCAACTTAAGGTGCAGCGCGAGACCGGCCCCCCGTGAGCCTCTCTGATCCGTAAGGAGGGATCGCCCATGCGCGCGATGTTCTACCGCCGCCCCGGCCCGCCCGAGGTGCTCGAATACGGCGACCTGCCGGAGCCCGCGATCTCCGACCGGCAGATACTCGTCACGGTCCGCGCCGCCGGGGTCAACCCGGTGGACTGGAAGATGCGCCGCATGCGACTCAGGCTGCCCTGGCAGCGGTGGCCCATGACCCCTGGCTCGGATCTCGCGGGCGAGGTCGCGCGCGTGGGGAGGGCGGTGACGCGCTTTCGGCCCGGCGACGCCGTGTACGCCATGCTCTCCCCGTTCTCCGGCGGCGCGTGCGCCGAATACGCCGCGGTGCCCGATGCCCGCGCCGCACGCAAGCCGGACCGCCTCACCTTTGTCGAAGCGGCTGCGGTCCCCCTGGCCGGGCTCGCGGCCCTCCAGTCGCTGCGTGATCTCGGCCGGATCCGAAGCGGACAGCGCGTGCTCATCAACGGCGCGTCGGGCGGCGTGGGCTCGTTCGCGGTGCAGATCGCCAAGGTCTACGGCGCGCACGTGACGGCCGTCGCCGGCCGCACGAGCGCCGACTTCGTGAAGAGCCTGGGCGCGGACCACGTGATCGATTATCAGACGGAGGACTTCACGAAGTCAGACGCCCGCTACGACCTGATCTTCGACGCGGTCGCCGGCCGCTCGTTCCGCGCCTGCACGTCCGTCCTCGCGTCAAAGGGCGTGTACGTCACCACCCTACCCAGCGCCGGGACGATTGTCCAGATGATCCTGGGAACGATCGTTGGAGGCCGGCGGGCTAGGCTGCTCAACGTCCGTTCGCGCGGCGCGGACCTCGACGTCCTCACAGGCTGGATCGAGGCGGGCACGGTGCGCCCTCGGATCGAGCGGGTATACCCCCTCGCGAAGACCGCCGAGGCGCACGCGCACAGCGAAACCGGCCATGTGCGCGGCAAGCTCGTGATCTCGGTGACGGACTGACCCCACTGGTGATCCGGAACGACCAGAGCGCCGTCGTCGGACTGTCGGAACGCGAAGCGGCCGAGCGGTTGCGGGCGGAGGGATTCAACGAACTGCCCTCGACGACGCGGCGCAGCCTGTTGGCCATCGCCTGGGGCGTCGTGCGCGAGCCGATGTTCGTGCTGCTCGTCGCCGGCGGTGTCCTGTACCTCGTCCTGGGCGACGTGCAGGAAGCGATGATGCTGCTGGCCTTCGTGTTCGTGGTCATGGGCATCACGCTCTACCAGGAGCGCAAGACCGAACGCGCGTTGGAGGCGCTGCGCGATCTGTCCAGTCCGCGCGCGCTGGTCGTCCGGGACGGCGCGGAGCGGCGGATCGCCGGGCGCGAGGTCGTCCGGGACGACGTGCTGGTCGTGACCGAGGGCGATCGCATCCCGGCCGACGCGATCCTCCTGTCATGCGACAACCTGTACGTCGACGAGTCGCTCCTCACCGGGGAGTCGGCGCCGGCGCGCAAGGCGGCCGCGGTCGGCGCCGTGGACATGGGCCGCCCCGGCGGCGACGATCTCCCCTTCGTCTACTCGAGCACGCTGGTGGTCCGGGGCCGAGGCGTCGCCCAGGTGTGCGCCACCGGCCTCCGCACCGAGGTCGGCCGGATCGGCATCTCGTTGCGCACCATCGAGCCGGAGGACACCCGGTTGCAGCGGGACACCCGGCGGCTGGTCCGCCGCGTCGCCGCCGCGGGATTCGCGCTCTGCCTCACGGTGGTGGTGGTCTACGGGCTGACGCGCGGCCACTGGCTGAACGGCCTCCTCGCCGGCCTGACGCTGGCCATGGCGCTGCTGCCGGAGGAGTATCCGGTGGTGCTCACGATCTTCCTCGCGCTCGGCGCCTGGCGCATCGCGAAGCACCGGGTCCTCACCCGCCGCGTGTCGGCGATCGAGGCGCTGGGGGCGGCCACCGTCCTGTGCGTGGACAAGACCGGGACGCTGACGCAAAACCGGATGTCGGTGCGTACGCTGGTCGTCGGGGACGACGCGTACGAGGTGGAACCGGAGCCCGCCGTCTTGCCCGACCCGGTTCACGAGCTGGTGGAGTTCGGCGTCCTGGCCAGCCAACGCGATCCCTATGACCCGATGGAACAGGCGATCCACCGGCTCGGCGACCGCTACCTGGCCCGGACCGAGCACGTCCACCGCGACTGGACCTTGGTCCGCGCCTACCCCTTGTCCTCCGACCTGCTGGCCATGTCGCACGCGTGGCGATCGCCCAACGGCCGCGGGTACGTCGTCGCCGCCAAGGGCGCGCCCGAGGCTGTCGCCGACCTGTGCCACCTCGACGAGGGGCAACGCCGCGCGCTCGACCGGCGCGTGAGCGTGATCGCCGACGAGGGACTGCGCGTCCTGGGCGTCGCCCAGGGGCGCATCGACTCGACGGCGCCGCCTGACGCCCAACACGACGTCGCGTTCCGATTGGTGGGGTTGGTGGGGCTGGCCGACCCGGTCCGTCCGGGGGTCGCCGACGCGATCCGCGAATGCCGCGCCGCGGGCCTCCGCGTGGTGATGATCACCGGCGACGCCCCCGGCACGGCGCGGCACGTCGCCCGCGAGATCGGCCTGCCGTCGGACGGCGCGACCGTCACCGGGCCCGAATTGGACGCGATGGACGACGCCGAGCTGCGGCGGCGCGTCCGGACGGCCGCCGTTTTCGCCCGGGTCGTGCCCGAGCAGAAACTGCGCCTGGTCAACGCGCTGAAGGCCGACGGCGAGGTCGTGGCCATGACCGGCGACGGCGTGAACGACGCGCCGGCCCTGAAGGCCGCGCACATCGGCATCGCCATGGGCGGACGCGGCACCGACGTGGCGCGCGAGGCGTCGGCGCTGGTGTTGCTCGACGACGATTTCGCGTCCATCGTGCGGACCGTCAGGCTGGGCCGGCGGGTGTTCGGCAACATCCAAAAGGCCATGGCCTACATCCTGGCGATTCACGTCCCGATCGCCGGGATGTCCCTGATCCCCGTGCTGTTCATGTGGCCGCTCGTCCTGCTGCCCGTCCACATCGTCTTTCTGGAGTTGATCATCGACCCC
>Ga0210377_10003994_pt1 | contig 12513 bp, 10 predicted proteins | sample PLM4_65_b1redo_FD_155480 | JGI IMG/M metagenome (GOLD analysis project Ga0210377, IMG submission 155480) | Groundwater sediment microbial communities from an aquifer in East River, Colorado, USA - PLM4_65_b1 redo | ecosystem: Environmental > Terrestrial > Soil > Riparian zone | place: USA: East... | reverse complement strand
CTAGCCATCTGACTAAGCCAGCATAAAGACGCTGGCAAGTCATTGGTTATAGTCTGGCTTAGAAATATCGGGTTTTTGATTAGAAATCAGGAAAAAAGGGTTTTGACGATGCCGGATAATTATGTATAATCCGCGCCTTCGCAAAAAATCGCCCCAAAATCACAATAGTAATCGAGGTTGTTATGTACGCAGTCATTAAAACCGGTGGTAAGCAATATCGCGTCACTTCCGGCGAAACCCTGAAGATCGAAACCATCCCCGGCGACGTGGGTAGCCCCGTCGTGCTGGATGAAGTGCTTATGGTCGCCAATGGTGACAAGCTTTCGGTGGGCAAGCCTTTGCTGACCGGAGCCTCCGTGAAGGCGACCATCGTGTCGCACGGTCGCGGCGACAAGGTACGCATCTTCAAGATGCGCCGCCGCAAGCACTACCAGAAGAACCAGGGGCATCGTCAAAACTACACCGAGATCCGCATCGACGGCATCTCTGCCTAAGAATAATCTGGGCGTAATTGGATTAAGGAGCAACCAGCATGGCATCAAAAAAAGGCGGCGGCAGTACCAGTAACGGACGCGACTCACACTCAAAACGACTGGGCGTGAAGAGCTACGGCGGCGAGCTGATCAATGCGGGCAGCATCATCGTGCGCCAGCGCGGCACTGAATTCCATCCCGGCGAAAACGTCGGCATGGGCAAGGATCACACCCTGTTTGCCAAGATCACCGGCAAGGTCGTGTTCGCCATCAAGGGCGCGCAAAAGCGTAGAACTGTTTCCATCGTAGCCGCGGCCTAGTAATCCCCTCAGGCAAGCGCTACTTTGACAGAATCAGCCCTATCGCAAGGTAGGGCTTTTTTATTTGTACCAAAAGTTAATTGAACCAAAAACCGTTGTCCACGAAAGGCACGAAAAACACGAAAAATTAAAAAGACTCCATGCTGCGAATCGATACCCAATGGGTAAATTACCGCGCTAATAAAACTTCTTGTTTTATTTCGTGCCTTTCGTGTGTTTCGTGGACGAATTTACGTTTTTAGGTTGAATAGATACATCAAATGAAATTCATCGACGAATCCAAAATCGAGGTCATTGCCGGCAATGGCGGCAAGGGCGCGGCCAGCTTTCGCCGTGAAAAATATATCGACAAGGGCGGCCCGGACGGCGGCGATGGCGGTCGCGGCGGCAGCGTATACGCAGTGGCGGATCGCAATATCAATACGCTGGTGGATTACCGCTTCGCCCGGATACACCGCGCCAAGAACGGCGAACCGGGGCGCGGCGCGGATTGCTACGGCAAGGGCGCGGACGACATCGTGCTGCGCATGCCGGTCGGCACGGTGATCACCGACATCAACAGCGGCGAAGTCGTCGCCGACCTCGCCCATGACGGCGAGAAGGTGTTGCTCGCACAAGGCGGCCTGGGCGGCCTGGGCAACATCCATTTCAAATCCAGCACCAACCGCGCACCGCGCCAATGCACACCCGGTACCGAGGGCGAAACCCGCGAATTGCAACTGGAGTTGAAAGTGCTCGCTGATGTCGGGCTGCTCGGCATGCCGAACGCCGGCAAATCCACTTTCATCCGCGCCGTTTCTGCCGCGCGCCCCAAGGTCGCCGACTATCCGTTCACCACCCTGCATCCGAATCTGGGCGTAGTGCGCGTATCGAGCGAAAAGAGTTTCGTCATCGCCGATATTCCCGGACTGATCGAAGGCGCGGCGGAAGGCGCCGGGCTGGGGCACCAGTTCCTGCGCCACCTGGCGCGCACCCGCGTGTTGCTGCATCTGGTGGACATCGCGCCGTTGTATGAGGGCACCGATCCGGTACACGAGGCGCGCGCGATCCTGAACGAACTGAAGAAATACGACCAGTCACTCTATGAAAAACCGCGCTGGCTGCTGCTGAACAAAGTCGATCTGCTGGAAGATCGCGAAGCAAAAGTCGCCGCCTTCCTCAAGGAGTTCACCGACTTCGACCGCTACTTCGTCATCTCGGCGATCAACGGCGAAGGCTGCAAGGAATTGACCTACGCCATCATGGATCATCTGCTGGCGATGAATGAACTCGAACAACAGGCCGCTGCAGAAAGCGCGCAGGAAACCGACGCGGATATAATCTAGGTGCTCGTCATTCCGGCAAAGGCCGGAATCCAGTGGTTTTATCTAACATACCTTTTTGCCTTGTCCCCCGCGTTGCGGTGGATTTCATTTTCTGGACTGGATTCCGGCCTTCGCCGGAATGACGGAATTTGATTTTTTGTATGGTGCATTGAACGCACCCTACTACATTCCCATCCCCCTTGAGGGGGAGGGTTAGGGATAACCAATGACTTAGCCACCGTAGTTTGGTGGCTTAGTCAGATGGCTAGTTGTTTCACTCAGAGGGTGAAAACGTTAAACACGTAATATGCCCTAATGAAATCTGGATTTTTATAAGCACAATATGAAAACCGTAATCGCCAAAAGCAAACGCATCGTCATCAAAGTAGGCAGCAGCCTGGTGACGAACCAAGGCGCGGGACTCGACCTCGAAGCGCTCGGCAACTGGGCGAGGCAGATCGCCGCGCTCAATGCCAGCGGCCATGAAGTCGTGCTGGTGTCTTCAGGCGCGATCGCCGAAGGCATGCAGCGCCTCGGCTGGAAAAAACGCCCTGCTTCGATACACGATCTGCAAGCCGCCGCTGCCGTAGGCCAGATGGGCCTGGTGCAAGCCTATGAAAGCTGCTTCCGCAAGCATGACTTGCATGCCGCACAAGTGTTGCTGACCCACGCCGACCTGGCTGATCGCGAGCGTTACCTGAACGCACGCACCACGCTGATCACGCTGCTATCCCTGCGCGTCATCCCGATCATCAACGAGAACGACACCGTGGTCACCGACGAGATCAAATTCGGCGACAACGACACGCTGGGCGCGCTGGTCGCCAACCTCATCGAAGCCGACGCGCTCATCATCCTCACCGACCAAGACGGCCTGTATACCGCCGATCCGCGCAAAGATGCCAAGGCCACGCTGGTCAGTGAAGCAAAGGCCGGCGATGCAAAACTGGAAAGCATGGCGGGCGGAACAGGCAGTCACCTCGGGCGCGGCGGCATGATCACCAAGATACTCGCGGCAAAACGCGCAGCACGCAGCGGCGCGCACACCGTCATCGCCTCCGGACATGAACCCGATGTGCTGCTGCGCCTGCTGCAAGGCGAATCCATCGGCACCCTACTCACCGCCCCCGCCCTCACCCTCGCGGCGCGCAAACAATGGCTGGCCGATCACCTGCAAGTGGCGGGGAAACTGGTGCTGGACGCAGGCGCAGTGACCGCATTGCGCAGCGAGGGCAAGAGCTTGTTGCCGATAGGCGTCAAGCGTGTCGACGGGGAATTTGAACGTGGCGCTGTAGTCACCTGCGTGAACGAAGACGGTCAAGACATCGCGCGCGGCCTGACCAACTACAACGCCGAAGAAGCCCGCCGCATCGCGGGTCATGCCAGCCAGAAAATCGAAACCCTGCTTGGTTATGGTGGCGATGCTGAAATCATTCACCGGGACAATCTAGTCCTGTTGTAAAACTACAGGATTAGATTGCGGCGAAGGCTAACCTGCGCAGCAGGTTAAACCGCATAGCGGTGGCCGTAGCCACAACCCTCCGTTGTGAAAACAACGGAACTAGGTTGCGGCGAAGGCTAACCTGCGAAACAGGTTAGCTTTGCATAGCCAATCGGCTACGCTGCCAAACGACGCCAGCCAAGCCGCTGGTTAAACCGCGACGCAGTGGTCGAAGCCACAATCCACCGTTGTAAAGCTACAGGACTAAGTTTCGGCGTAGGCCTTTTACCGGCTCACAACGGTCACTCAGTGCGCTATGAAAAAGAACCAGATCAGGCCGCCAACAACCAGGATCACCGCAACGGCAATAATTATCTTTTGCATTATTTCCATGTGCTTCTCCTTATCAGCATAATTCGGATAACGACAGAAATACCCCGCCACCTGAATTGTCGTATAAATTATCCACTATCACCATAAGTTTCCATTATGCTCACTACGCGCTTGTGCCAGCAAGAAAATCGAAACCCTGCTTGGTTATGGCGGCAATGCCGAAATCATTCACCGGGCCAATTTGGTACTACTGTGAAATCAGATCAGCAGTCCCGTCCGCCCGAATGTCGGATTATGCTTCGGTGTTCAACAGCACACGCTCGATACGCCGGTCCGGCACCAGCCAAATGAGCGCCACAAAAACATACAGGCCAATGGAAACCCATTGCGACCAGAACGCCAGGGCAATGGCAACAGCGTATAGAACCGGCGATAGCTTGCCTTTCCAATCACTTCCGACCGCTTTTTTCAGCAGGGAGTCCTGGCCCTGCGATGCAATGATCAGCTGCTGCAATATCCAGTACGCGATTGCGGCCATCAGCAGCACCACACCATAGACTGCCGATGGTGCAGCGGCAAAGTGATTCTCTCCCATCCAGCCGGTCGCAAACGGCACCAGCGATAACCAGAACAGCAGGTGAAGGTTGGCCCACAGCATCGGGCCGGTCACTTTGTCACTGATATGCAACATGTGGTGGTGATTGTTCCAGTATATCCCGAGGTAGACGAAGCTCAACACATAGCTCAAGAACACCGGGAATAATGGTGTCAATGCTTCGAAGCTGTCGCCGTGCGGCACCTTCAATTCCAGCACCATAATGGTAATGATGATGGCGATCACGCCATCACTGAATGCTTCAAGTCTGCTTTTTCCCATTTCAAGCTCACCCGTACTTAAAGAAATTTCCACTTTGTAAGATTACATGAGGACGGAGTGAGCTGACCCCTCCAAGTGCTTTGATACAAGATTAGTATACGCTATGTTGATTATTAGATTGTTGGGGTATAGATTGTCCGCAGTTTGTTAACAAAGCAAAGATGTCTTCAGAGATGGCTAAACCGTTTGGATCATTCACAGCATTGGCCATCACAATTTTGATCTTATTGTTGTGTAAGCCGGCGTTGGCTGCCGACGATTCCTTATGGTTAACAAGCGGCTTGCGCTCTTGGCATAACAACCAGGATCAGGAGCAATTCCGGGAGAATAATAACGGTATCGGCTTATCATACGAAATGCCACACGATATAAACATCGTGACGGGCACATACATGAACAGCGATGATAAGCGAACTAATTATTTCGGCGCAATGTTCCAGCCGCTGGAAATCTTTGGTGTCCACTTGGGGATCTTGGGCGCGTTCTTCACCGGTTATACTTCCGCAGATTTTGAAACGACTGTTATACCGATGGCAAGTTACGAATATAAAAGCGTGGGGATCAATTTGTTTTGGATCCCCGCGAAAGTAACGGCTTTGCAACTTAAATTCAAGCTGGCGGAGTTTTGAGAGAAATAAGCTGAGCTATGCAATACAGAAGGGGCCCGGCTCGGATTATTTATCTGTCTCCAAAACATCTCGATCTTGGCTCCCTTGAACAGGGCTGATGCAGAATGGGTGAGCTTCAATACGGCGAGCCGTCTTTGTGCGCGAACTGCCATTTGCCTTCGACGAAAGCGGCCTGCAAGTCATCGTCGGGATACACGACGGTATCACCCGCGTTGCGGTCTCCGACCTCAAGGTATATGACTTCTTCGCTTGAGCAATTCAACAGATTATGTCCATTACCCGTACCGAACTTGAATCCCGCGCACATGCCGGCGGAGAGCTGGGTTTCGCCAGCATCAGTAATGAGCACCGGATGGCCTTGCAATATGTAAATGAACTCGTCTTGTCTGGAATGGGCGTGCCGTAAAGCCGAGCCTGCGCCGGGCAGTAGCCGCGTAAGATTGACCCCGAAGTTTGAAAGGCCGAACAAGTCGCCGAGAGGACGTTTCTCCCGCCCCGCCATACGCGAGGCGAATGGCTCGGGAAGGATCGATGGTTTCGCGCGTGGCAAAGCTTGTGATGCCACAACGGTGATGGGGACGTCTTGATTGTTCCTGGTTTGATCATTCATGGTTTGATCGTTCATGGTGATTCCTGATGTAACAATTTTGGACAGACCGCTAATTAAACGAGAAGATCATGATTTCTTTGCTGCCGGCTTTTTCCTGGCGGCGACTTTTTTCTTTGCGGCCGGCTTCTTCTTTGCAGCTGGCTTCTTCGCCGCTGCTTTGTGCTTGGAAACCATTTCTTCTGCGAGAACAAGATCGGCGTTGATGATGCCCGCCGCTTTGGCTATGGCGATCTTCGTCTCCGCTGACCGCAGATCAGACGGGGCAAGCAGGAGTTCCCGGATCGCCTCGGCCAGGGCGGCCTCTGCCGTAGACTTGAGCCTGGTGCCCTTGGACATCTTATACAGCTCGACCAATGCATCGACAATTGGTTTAACGAGCGTAACTTCAAATCCGGTAGCCATACTGTCTCCTTAGCACATCACGGGGTCAGGTCTTGTAGCAAATCACGGGGTCAAGCAAATCACGGGGTCAGATACCGTCTTGAAAGTCAAGACGGTGGACTGAGAAGCTGGCATCAAACGGCTGTCCGGATTTGATCACCCCGTAAATTAGATGAGAAATCACGGGGGTCATGAGAAATCACGGAAATCACGGAAATCACGGGGGTCACACGAAATCACGGGGGTCACACGAAATCACGGGGGTCAAAATCACGCAAAATCACGGGGGTCAGGTCTTGCATCAACACATTCAATTTCACAAATTGCGGCATAGCCTGACCTCCCCGGCAAATTAGTCTGTATAAACAGGAATTATCCCTGTTTGCGCTACCGGGCTGTTTATTTCAGCCCCTGTGAAACCATCAGCTTCTCAAACTCTTCCGGCGGAACGGCTTTCGAGAACAGATAACCTTGTGCGAAGTCGCACCCGGCATTGGTCAGCAATTTGCGCTGCCCTTCCGTTTCCACCCCTTCCGCAATAACTTTAAGCCCCAGCTTATGGGCCATCACGATGATCGCCTCGGATAAAGCCATGTTATTTGCATCTGTCTCAAGGTTATTCACGAATGACCGGTCGATCTTCAGGTAATCGATATCAAATTTCTTGAGATAGGAAAGCGATGAATAACCAGTGCCAAAATCATCAATCGCCACTTGAATGCCTGCATCACGCAACCTGAGCAGTTCGTCAGCCACATGTGTATCTGCGTGCAGCAGCAGTCCTTCTGTAATCTCGATGACAGTGTTTGCCCCGGAAAGCCCCAGTTCCTGCAAATACTGAAACCATTTCACCGCGAAGTGATAGCCCTCGGCCCTGAACTGCACGGGGGATTTGTTGATGCTTACCTGGAAATCATCCCCGAATCGATCACACCAATGTTTGGCCCAGCGGGCTGATTCTTTGTATACCCAATCACCGATTTCAATTATGAGTCCGGTTTCTTCAGCAAGCGAAATAAACTCCATAGGGCTCATCATGCCCCTTTCAGGATGCTGCCAGCGCAGCAATGCCTCGGCCTTATGGATGCGTCCGGTCGACAACGCAACAATCGGTTGAAAATGCAGCCTGAACTGGTTGGCCTCCAGCGCGCCGTGCAAGTCGTTGGACAGTCGCAGCTTGGTTTGTGCTGCCACCTGCAATGAAGCAGTGAAATAACTGGAACGGTTGCGGCCTTTTTTCTTGGCCACATACATTGCCTGGTCGGCATTCTTGATCAACTCATCAATGTCGACGGTATCGTTCGGGTACAGAGTGATGCCGATGCTGGCCGACACATAGACAACCTCGCTACCCAGCTGGAATGGCTCTGCCAGCCTGCCGATTATTTTCTGCGCGACATCATCGACATTGCTGACATCAGAAATTTCAGACAGGACGATCGTGAACTCGTCTCCTCCCAAACGCGCCACTGTATCTGATTCACGCACACAGGCACTGATGCGTCGCGCCGCATCTTTCAACAGCATATCGCCCACCGCATGCCCAAGCGTGTCATTTACTTCCTTGAATTGATCGAGATCCACCAGGAGTAATGCCAGGGGCAATTCGGCGCGTATCGATTTTTTCACTTCCTGCCCCAGGCGGTCGCGAAACATGTCGCGATTGGGCAATCCGGTCAGCGTGTCGAAATTGGCCTGCCGCCATATCAGTTCCTCGGACTTCTTCTTCTCGGTGATGTCGGAGAACAGCGCCACATATCGATGAATCTTTCCATTTATATCGCGGATGGTGTTGATGGTGAGCCATATGGCATGGATCTCGCCATTCTTGCGCTTATCCCACATTTCGCCCTGCCATTGGCCGGCGGTGGTGATTTCGTCCCACATCGCCTGATAAAAGGCCAGGGCATGGCGATCGGATTTTAGGATCCGTGGATTATTGCCCTTCACCTCATCAAAACTGTAACCCGTGATGTTTGTAAATGCAGGATTGACGTTAATGATCTGATTGTCTTCATCGGTGACCATCATTCCTTCGCTGCTGTTTCTGAGAACCAACGAGTAAAGCCGCAATTCTTCTTCTATATTCTTGCGTTCCGTGATTTCGCTGACAATCACAGCGAATTGGCCGATTTTGGGACTGAACGACCACACCTGATACCAACTCCCCAGTTCCCTCGAAAAGTTTTCATACAGGGACGGCACTCCGGTCATTGCGACATTTCCAAAGATCTCTATCCAATAGGGTTCAGTACCGGGAAGAACTTCGAGTACCGTCCGGCCTATGATGTCGGACTTGAGACCGGTCAATTTTTCATACGCAGGATTGATTTCAAGAAAGCGGTAGTCAACGACCTTGCCTTGATCGTCGCGGATCACCTCGTGCAAGGCAAAGCCGGTGGTCATGTTCTCGAACAAAAGGCGGTATTTCTTCTCGCTTTCTATAATTTGGAATTCTGCCTGTTTGCGTTTGGTGATGTCACGGGCAAAGCCGCAGTTATATTCCTCATCACCAAAACGCATAAAATTCGCCGAGACTTCTACCGGATATATCTCGCCGCTCTTGGTGCGATGTCTCGTTTCGAAAGTGTAAGAGCCGTGCTTCCTGAGTTCTTCCCAGTGCTTGGGCCATTCCTTTGACGGAAAGTCCGGGTCGAAGTCAGGAATGCTCAGCTTCATCATCTCTTCTATCGTATAGCCCAGAGAACTGCATGCGGCGATGTTCGCGTAGACAACCTTTGCATCGGATGTCACCCAGGTAACTTTATCTGCCATGTGATCCATGGAAAATTTCATCATTTCCATCAAGCGCTGTTCGGATTTGCGCCTGGTAATGTCGTGGCTTGATGCGACAAAATAATACTGTCCGTCTATTTCGACGCTGGTGCTGCTGACCTCGACATCGATCAGAGTGCCGTCCTTATGCCGGTGCACTGTCTCGAACCTGGCACTTTTGCCGATCATGTTCTTGAACCGTTCCCGCAATTGTTCGGCCGAGAATTGCATATTAAAATCATTCACGTTAAGACCCAGCACTTCCTGCTGGGTATAACCCAGCATTCGGCAGAAGGCATCATTGGCCTCCACTACATTGCCGTGCATGTCCAATATGTGGATGCCATCAAGAGTGGTTTTCATCAGCGATTGATGGCGCTGCATCAGAGCCATCGCTTCAGACTGGATTCTTTTACGCTCGGTGATGTCGCGCACAAAAGCACAGTCAAATTCCTGGCCGTTGTAGACGATCAGGTTCGCAGTGACTTCGACATCGATGAGACGGCCGTCTTTGTGTCGCTGGACGCTCTCGACTGAGGAAGAGCCTTGCTTCCGCAGCATCTCCCAACGAGCAGGCCATTCTTCGATAGAGAAATTCGGGTCCAGCTGCGCAACCGTCATGGAAGTCAGCTCTTCCCGGCTGTAGCCAACCATCTTGCAGGCAGCATTATTCACTTCCAAAATCCGTGCCTGTTCATCAATCCAGTAAATACCGTCGACCACGTTGTCGATAGCGTACTGCTTGAAATCAAAATTGCCTGGTGATCGAGTGGTTCTGCTCATTTGGTCGATTGAACCTTTCAACGGTACGGATAACATGGGGACGGAGCCCAGTTTATATTCGCAGATTATGAGCGCCCAGTCATGGTTTCACAACTACCGTTGCTTCAGCCAATCCAGGATACGCTCTGCCACGGTGGTCTGCCATTGCACGTCACGGGGAACAGGTCCTGGATAACGCAACCCGCTCTACGCGGATGAGCGCGGCAAACGCAGGAACTTGCGACTTACATGATTATTATTTCCCGCTCTCGATCGTGATCAGCGTGATCTCTGGCGAAGCAAACAGGCGTATCGGCGGCCCCCAGGTACCCGCGCCGCGACTTACATACAGCAAGCGCCCATCTGCAAGTTGTGTGAGGCCGGTGTTCACGCCATAGGTAAGCTTCGTTAACAGACCAAATGGAAATATCTGGCCGCCGTGGATATGCCCTGAGAGTTGCAGATCGAACGGGGTTTCCTTATCGACCACCGGCTGGTGTTTGAGCAGGACTATGAAGTCATCCTTGGTCACTGAAGCGAGCGCCTTTTTGGTATCCACCCTGGCCTCCAGTCCTCGCGCGACTGCTGTTGGATCATCGATCCCCACCAAAATGATTCCGCCCGCTGCGGCCGACTCGCCACGCAGCACGGTAAAGCCCGCGCTGCGCAGGAAGCGGAGGGAATTTTCCAGCCCGGCAAAGTACTCGTGATTGCCTGTAACGGCGTATGCCCCCTTGGGGGGCTTGATGGCGAGGAAGTGCCTGGCCAGTTCGTTCAGGTCATCCCCTTGCCCATCCACGATATCGCCGGTCGCGACGACGATGTCTGGCTGCATGTCGCGCAGCTTGGCAATGACGCGATCAAGGAATTCATCGCCCAGCATCACGCCGAGGTGCAGGTCGGAGATCTGCGCGATGGTCACTCGTCCTGAAGCCAGCTTGGGGGTGGTGATCTTTACTTCTTCTACATGTATCTTCCCGGCCTCGATAAAACCATAGCCCAGCATCGCAAAAGCAAGCAGACCAACGGTTAGTAATGTCACCGTTGCATTCAGCGGCCACTTGAACCCCAGCAGTGTCGCCAGTGCATGGCCGAGGTCGAATACCAGGGAGATGGAACAGAACAGAAACAGCAGTCCCATCCAGATATAAATCACCCAGGATGCGACGACGGTAGCGCTGTGCCAGTTCAGCCTTTCTATCTGCCAGACTATAAGCGGCGAAAAAGTCATGACTATTCCCCAAAGCAGCAAAGCCAAAGTCAATGCCGATGTATGCGGGAAAGCCAGCCACACCTTGCTGAGTGCGTAGAGGTGCATTGCGCCGTAGATGGACAATGCCACAGTCAAGAAAGTCAGCATTTCGTCACTTCCTGGTTGTCAGTGCTTGCTGCCATAGTCGTCCTGCTGATGCTTACTTGATAAGTCGTATCCGCTGCTCCGGGAAGATGAGATCGGGGTCGGCGATCCTGTTCTCTCCGGCGATGCGGGGATAGTTGAACGGGCTGCCGGTGAAGCGCTCTGAAATGCTCCACAGCGTGTCTCCTTCCTGAACCACATACACATCGATATCGGTTGGCTTGTTTTTGGGGATATCAAGCTCGAGCGTCGGACGGGATATTTCCGCAGGACGCGGCGGTTCGGCCTGCGCATTTTCCTGAGCTTGCTCGGCCTTTTCTTTAGCCAGTTCTGCCTTCGTCCTGACAGGCAGGGATTCTTCTTTGGCTTGCTCAGGCTGCACCATCGCCTGCTCAATCTTCGCTTGCGCTATTTCTTGCATCGGATTTTCGACGACCGGCTTATCGGAAGTCCACGCAAAGTAGAAAACAGAAATCAGCACAGCAGCGATAGCGCTAAAGGCGATTCTGCGCTTCAATGCCCTATCCGTGCGCTCTTCATGGCCCGACAGAGATGCAAGCTGTTCTACCTCCCTACTCATGCGATAAGGTGTACCGGGCTTGGCGCTTGCCGTGGTTCTTAACGGCTCCTTTGGCCGGCTATCATCAGGCGCTGTTGGCGATACTTTCTGTTCCTGTTTTATCTTGACTGACGCTTTCAATGCTTCCAGCGCCGACTGTTTGCTTGTGCCCACAGATTCACGCGCCTTGTTGGCCGTGCCTGTTGACTGTCGAGCCGAGGCACTGTGCAGCGGAACTGTTGGTTCCAGTACTGTTTCTGCTGCCCTATTTGTTTCCGGCACGATCGTTATTTCCGATACCGCTGCATCAACAGCATCGATCTGCCCGGGTTCTGTTGCAATTGGGGGAGCCGCGGTCTCCTCCTCTTCCCATTCGATGAATTCGGCATCTTCTGCTTCTGCTCGATATTTGAACTCCGGCACCGCTTGCGAAGAAGTTGATACCAATTCTATGTTTTCTTCAGCCATGGATTCCTGGACAGTTGACTCCGCACTGATGGTTTCGGGTTCATTCGCTATCGTTGTTTCCGAAACCGCTTCAGCGGACCGGAGAGGTTCCTGTTCAAGCACTGCATCGTCGCTCAACCCGTTCTCTGTTGATAGTGATTCCTGCGTGCTTGCTGATGACGCCGCAGCAGCCTCAACATTCATCGGCTCAGATTCTGTTGCAGCTTCGGGAACCGGTTCTGCCA
>Ga0210377_10003993_pt1 | contig 12515 bp, 11 predicted proteins | sample PLM4_65_b1redo_FD_155480 | JGI IMG/M metagenome (GOLD analysis project Ga0210377, IMG submission 155480) | Groundwater sediment microbial communities from an aquifer in East River, Colorado, USA - PLM4_65_b1 redo | ecosystem: Environmental > Terrestrial > Soil > Riparian zone | place: USA: East... | reverse complement strand
CGCTACATCTGCGGCGAGGAAACGGCCCTGATGAACGCCCTGGAGGGAAAGCGGGCCAATCCCCGCGCCAAGCCCCCCTTTCCGGCCGTAAAGGGGCTCTGGGGCGGGCCGACGGTGGTGAACAATGTGGAAACCCTCGCCAACATCCCGGCCATCGTCGCCAATGGCCCGGCCTGGTTCAAGGGACTGGCACGGATTCCCGAGGCCGCCGGCACCAAGCTTTTCTGCATCAGCGGCCATGTGCAGCATACGGTCTGCATGGAACTACCGCTGGGGATGACCCTCGGCGAGATCATCGATGGCCCTTGCGGCGGCATGCTGCCTGGGAAAACATTCAAGGCCTGCATCCCGGGCGGTGCCTCCACCCCATTCTTCACGAATGAGCACCGGGACGTACCGATGGACTTTGACACCGTGGCCAAGGCCGGCTCGCGCCTCGGCACCGGGGGGATCATAGTCTTTGACGAGCGGACCTGTATGGTCGGCGCGACCCTGAACCTGATCAAATTCTACGCCCGCGAATCGTGCGGCTGGTGCACCCCCTGCCGCGAAGGGCTCCCCTTCGTGGCGGATGTGCTCACCAGGCTGGAGACGGGGCGGGGAGAGATTTCAGACATCGAGATTCTCCGGGAGCACGTGAAATACCTCAACTACGCCTTCTGTGCCCTGGCCCCGGGCGCCATGGGTCCGGTGGAGGGTCTGTTGCGGTTGTTCGAGGACGAGATCCGGGAGCACATCCTGAGAAAACGCTGCCCATTCAAAAACTAACACCTGCCACGGATTTACACGGATGTGCACGGATAAAGGCAAAATCATGAAACCTTTTTTTCACGCAAAGATGCAAAGGCGCCAAGAAAATCAAGAAAACAATTTTGAGGTTAACCCAAATGACAAGAATTGGGTTTTGGCTTTCGTTGCGTCTTTGCGGCTTTGCGAGAGACGGCTTTGAAGTTTGTTTATTTTTGCATTTATTCGTGTCAATCCGTGTTCATCCGTGGCAAAAAGATGTTTAGCTTGTAAAAGGTTTTATGCCGAAACTGACCATCGACAACATCGAAGTGGAAGTCCCTGCCGGCACCAGCGTCCTTGAGGCGGCGAAAGCCGTCGGGATCTGGATTCCCCACTTCTGCTACCATTCTGCGTTGGGAAACGTGGGGGCTTGCCGGGTCTGCGCGGTCAAGCTCCTCGACGGACCGGTGAAGGGAATTCAGATGTCCTGTATGCTCCCGGCCCAGGACGGCATGGTCGTCTCGACCACCGATGCGGAAGCCATGGAAATGCGCCGTCACGTCATCGAGTGGCTGATGCTCAACCACCCCCACGACTGCCCGGTCTGCGACGAAGGGGGTGAGTGCCTGCTCCAGGACTACACCATTGCCGGAGGCCATGGCAGCCGTCGCTACCGGGGGAAGAAACGGACCCACGTCAACCAGGACCTCGGCCCGTATATCGAGCATGAGATGAACCGCTGTATCCAGTGCTACCGCTGTGTCCGCTTCTACCAGGACTACGCCGGCGGCAGCGACTTCGGTGTCATGGGGAGCGCGGCGCGGGTCTACTACGGCCGCTTCAGCGAAGGACAACTTGAATCGCCCTTTTCCGGCAACCTCGTCGACATCTGCCCAACCGGGGTCTTTACCGACAAGACCGCCCGCTTTCGCGCCCGCTACTGGGATTATGACATGGCACCGTCGCTCTGCCCCGGTTGCTCCCTCGGCTGCAACACCATTCCAGCCGCCCGCTATCGGGAACTGCTGAAGACCATGGCGCGCGAAAACTCCGCGGTCAACGGCTGGTTCATCTGCGACCGGGGACGGTTCGGCAACAGAAGGGTCAATGATCCCTCCCGACCGCGCACTCCGCTCATCGATGGTGCGGAGGCAAGCTGGGAAACGGTCCTGGATGCTCTCGTTCTCCGTCTCGGCGAGGTGCTGGAGGTTTACGGCGAAGGGAGCATTGCCGTGGTCGGCTCCCCCCGCCTCTCCCTGGAAGGGAACGCGTTGCTGCCGCTCCTGGCTGACTGCACAGCTGCCGGCTGCCTCAGCTTCTTTACCGATGCCGGCGAGGCCGACCGAGCCGCCACCGCCGTCTCGCTGCTGAACAGGGATAATGTCGCCGCCATGGGCGACGTGCAGGCTGCCGACGCCGTCGTCATCGTAGCATGCGACCTGCTGGAGGAAGGGCCGATGATGGCCCTGGCGGTCCGGCAGGCCTGGCGTAAGGGAGCCCGGCTGTTCATGGTGGGGGGAGATGGCGGCGCCGCGCTGGGCAAAACCCTCGGCCTTCAGGTCTTCCCCCTGGAATCACTGGCCGTCGCGCCACTGGCAGAGTTCCGCAATCCGGTGCTCATCTGCGGCTCCGGCGCTTCTCCGGCAACAATGGAGCAGGCAGCCGGAATCGGTGCCAGGCTGGCATTCATCCTTCCCGGCCCCAACGCCTTTGCCGCTGCAATGCTCTCCCGTGAGCACTGCGCTCCGGGCCTGTCGCAGGCAATTGCCGCCGGCAGGGTAAAGGGAATCATCGCCTTCGAGGCCGACATCCCGGCGGAACTGCTGGCAGACATCCCTTTTGTCGCCATAGCCGACTGGCTGCCGACCGGGGTAGTCAAGCAGGCGCAGATTTTCCTCCCCACTACCGCCTGGGTGGAGATGGACGGGACCTTCATCAACAACGAGGGTCGTGCCCAGCGCTTTAAAAAGGTGATGCAGCCCGGTCTGCCGCTTAAGGGGCTCGACCAGGCGCTCCACCCGCCGCGGGTTCATCACCCGGCGCCGCCCGGTGGTGACGTCCGCCCCGCCTGGCAGGTCATCGCAGCCCTGATCGAACGGCTCGGCGGCGAAAAGATTGCCGAGCCGCTCAGCGGCCGCTGGGAGCACTTGTGCAACCTGGACCCGGAGGGGGGAGGAACAAGGGTTTTATGACTGACGCTTCTCTTGACATACTGGTCCACCTGGCCAAGATCGGCGCCATTTTCTTCGTCATTCTGACCATGGCCGCCTACCTGGTCTTTGCTGAACGGCGGATCCTCGCCTGGATCCAGGACCGCAAGGGGCCGAACCGGGTCGGGCCGCAGGGGCTCCTCCAGCCTCTCGCCGACCTGATCAAGATGGTGACCAAGGAGGATTTCCGGCCTGCCGGGGCCGACAAGTGGCTCTTCTACCTGGCGCCGGCCATGGCCGCCATCCCGGCCATCATGATCTTCGCCGTGATCCCGTTTGGCGCGCCGCTAAGGCTCTTGGGACGCGCGGTGCCGCTGCAGGTGGCGGACCTCCACGTCGGGCTCCTCTTCTTTATGGCCCTCTCATCCATCGCCGTTTACGGCGTCGCCCTCGGCGGCTGGGCTTCCAACTCAAAGTACGCACTGCTGGGGAGCATCCGCGGCCTGGCCCAGCTCATCTCCTACGAGCTCTCCATGGGGCTGTCGCTGGTGCCGGTGGTGATGCTGGCCCGTTCGTTCCGCCTCTCCGACATCGTTAATGCCCAGGCGGGCGGCTGGTTTATCCTTTACCAGCCGCAGGCCTTCATCATTTTTCTCATCAGCATCGCCGCGGAGTGCAAGCGGGTCCCCTTCGACCTGCCGGAAGCGGAAGGGGAACTGGTAGCCGGCTTCCACACCGAATACTCGGGGATGCGCTTCGGCCTGTTTTTTGTCGGCGAGTACATCAACATCATCGTCCTGGGGGGCCTGGCAACGACCTTCTTCCTCGGCGGTTGGCACGGGCCGTTACTGACGCCGCCGGTCTGGTTCGCCATCAAGGTTTGTGCTTTCGCCTTTTTCTTCATCTGGATGCGCGGCACTCTGCCGCGACTCCGTTACGACCAGCTCATGCAGTTCGGCTGGAAAGTATTGACGCCATTATCACTCCTTAATATACTGGCCACCGGTTGGTGGTTGATGTTGTTCCCATGAGTCCAAATTGAAAACTGATAGTTTCTTATCCGAAGTTTCCGGATGGAAGCTACCTATCCGCAGGCAGGCACTTTAACCAAGAAGGAGGAATAGCGATGACAGAGAACGTGAATGAAAAAGACCAGCATGGGCACACCCCCCTCATCGATGCCGCAAAGGCCGGTGATGTGGGGGCAATCAAGGATCTCATCACACGCGGCGCCGAAATTGACGCCAAGAGCGAAAAGGGGAAGACAGCCCTCCACTACGCCGCGGCCAATGGTCATGGCTGGGCGATCAAGGAACTGTTGGCCAGCGGCGCCGAAGTGGACCCGCGCGACAGGGAATGGCATACGCCGCTGATGTTTGCTGCCATATACGGCTGCAATGAGTGCGTCCAGGACCTGCTCAGCTCCGGCGCTGACGTGAATGCAAGGACCCTGGCGGGAAACACGGCCCTGATTTACGCCGAGAACAACGGCCACACTGATACCGCCGAAATACTGAAAAAGGTGCTGCGGGCCAAGCCCCACGCAACGGTTTAATCAAGTCGCGTGGAGCGCCTCAAAGCTGCATAAGGGATTATGACCCTCTTTGCCGACATAAAAGCTCTCTTCACGGGCTTCTGGACGACCTGGAAACATCTCTTCCGTCGTCCGGTCACGATCCAGTACCCGGAAGAAAAGCGGATACCCTATTCCCGCTTCCGTGCACGGATTGTCCTGACCCGTGACCCGGACGGCGGCGAGCGCTGCGTTGCCTGTTATCTCTGCTCTGCCGCTTGTCCGGTGGACTGCATCTCCATGCAGGCGACTGAAGCGGAGGACGGCCGCCGCTATGCCGCCTGGTTCCGGATCAACTTTTCCCGCTGCATCTTCTGCGGCCTCTGCGCCGAGGCCTGCCCTACCATGGCGATCCAGATGACCCCGGATTACGAGATCTGCAAGCGGGACATCATGGAGCTGGTCTATGAAAAGGAAGACCTCCTCATCGACGGCTGCGGCAAGGAGCCGGAGTACAACTTCTATTGCCACGCCGGCATCGGCGTGGTCAACCCGCGGGGGGGGAACGACGACGAGAACCCGCCGGTGGATGTGCGGGGGCTGATGCCTTAAAAGCAGGCACGAGGCGCGAGGCACGAGGCAAGACCTTAGAACCCAGCGCCCAGCGCCTAGAGCCTAGCGCCTAGAGCCTAGCGCCGGAATTCAGGATCTTCATGGAAGCGACGCTTTTCTACATACTGGCCGTTGTCGCGGTCATCGCCACCGGCTTCGCCATCACGGAGAAGCACGCGGTGCATGCCATCGTCTACCTGGTCACCTCATTCTTCGCCCTGGCGGCCGTCTTTTATCTGCTCGGCGCGCCGCTCGTGGCAGTGTTCGAGGTCATCATCTACGCCGGCGCCATCATGGTGCTGTTCCTCTTCGTCATCATGATGCTCGACCTGGGGCACCCGGAAAAGGCGGGACGACCCGGCAGCCGCGACTGGTGGCCCGCCCTGCTTCTCGGCGGGATTACCCTGGCGGCTGTCATAAGCCTCTTCTCGAACCAGCAGCCGACCGCGCCGGGAAAGCTGCCGTTTGTCGGCATCCGCGACTTCGGCCGCACCCTTTTCCAGAACTACGGCATCGCCGTCGAGGTGATCTCCATGCAGCTCCTCTTCGCCCTGGTCGGGGCCCTGTACCTCGGGAGGCGGCGATGAGGGTACAGGTTCGAGGTTCGAGGATCGAGGTTTCGAGGGTGGGCCTCGTTCCTCGCTCCAGTTTCCTCTTTCGTTTATTATCGAAAACAGGTTCGTGCTGAGATGATAGTTCCTTTGCTACATGTATTGATTCTGGCCGGCATCCTCTTTGTCCTCGGGCTGGTATGTGTCCTGGTCTGGCGGAGCAATATCATCATGATGCTGATCGGTATCGAGGTCATGCTCAACGCCGCCATGCTCGCCTTCGTCGGCGGGGCAAACCGGTGGGGCATGGCGGACGGCCAGGTATTCGCCCTGATGATCATGGCCATGACCTCCGCCGAGGTATCGTTGGCCCTGGCGCTGGTGGTCTACCTGCACCGGCGGAAAAAAACGGTGAACACGGACGAATTCAGCGAGATGAAAGGATGAAATTCTACCTCGCCCTCATACTCCTTCTCCCCCTCCTCGGGGGGGTAGTGAACGCCGTAATCGGCCGAAAGCTGCCGCGCCGCCTGAGCGAGACCCTTGCATGCGGCGTCGTGGGGGGGGCGTTCGTCTGTGCGCTTCTGGCCTTTGCCGCCTACCGGGCGCCGGTCAAGGTCGAGCTCTGCTCATGGCTCGCGGCCTTCGACTTCAAGGCCCCCATCAGCCTCTATCTCGATCCGCTCTCCCTGGTGATGCTGCTCATGATCACTTTCGTCTGCGGCCTGATTCATCTGTACTCCGTGGCATACATGGCCGACGACCCCGACTACGCACGCTTTTTCGCCCTGCTCAACCTCTTCGTCTTCGCCATGCTCACCCTGGTGCTGGCGGAAAACCTGCCGCTCCTCTACCTCGGGTGGGAGGGGGTCGGTTTCTGTTCCTACGCCCTCATCGGCTTCTGGTACAAGGAGGAGAAAAACTCAACCGCCGGGCGCAAGGCCTTCATCGTCACCAGGGTCGGCGACACCGCCTTCGGCATTGCCATCGTCTGGATGTTCCAGCTCTTCAACACCGTATCCATCACCGAATTGAACGGCATGGGCTTTCTCATGCCGGCCGGGGTGATCACCGCTCTGGGGCTGCTGCTCCTGGTCAGCGCCATGGGCAAATCTGCGCAGATGCCGCTCATGGTCTGGCTCCCCGACGCCATGGCCGGCCCGACCCCGGTTTCGGCACTGATCCACGCCGCCACCATGGTCACCGCAGGTGTTTACCTGCTGATGAGGATGCTGCCGCTGGTCGGCGGCTCAACAACGGTGCTCGTCACCATTGCCGTTACCGGCGGGGTGACCGCCTTTTATGGTGCCAGCTGCGCCCTGGCCCAGCGGGACCTGAAACGGGTGCTCGCCTATTCGACCATCAGCCAGATCGGTTACATGATGCTCGGCGTCGGTGCCGGGGCAATAACTGCGGCCACCTTTCACCTGCTGGTCCACGCCTTCTTCAAGGCGCTCCTCTTTCTCGGCGCGGGCTGCATCATCACCGCCATGCACCACGAGCAGGACATCTTCCGCATGGGTGGCTTGCGCAGGAGCATCCCGCTCACCTTCTGGCCGTTTCTGGCCGGGGCGCTCTGCCTGGCCGGGCTGCCGCTGACCGGCGGCTTCTTCAGCAAGGATGCGATCCTCATGGCGGTCTGGCTGAAGGGGGGACCGCTCTACTCTGGGCTTTACGGCCTCGGACTCGTTACCGCCCTGCTGACGGCCATCTACACCTTCCGCATGGTCTATCTGGTGTTCGGCGGAACATCCGCATTCAATATTCCCCCCTTTGGCAAAGGGGGGGCAGGGGGGATTTCGCCGTTTGGGGGGGAGTTGCCGGCGCAGGTCCCGCGCCCCATGGAATGGATACTTCTGCCGCTGGCCCTGCTCGGGCTTTTCGGCGGCGTCCTCAACCTCCCGGCCTGGCTGGGGGAAGGGTGGCTCGGCCGTTTCCTCGCGACCCAGGCTGGAATAAAGGAAACGGGAGCCCTTCACGCCCTGGAGCTGGCCTTGCAAGGGGTGGCAGCGGTCATTGCCCTGCTGGGCGTGGCAATCGCCCATCTCCGTTACAGAGGCGCACGACGGCGTGAGCGTCTTGCCGCGGCGGAAACGCCGCCGACGGGGCTGACCGCATTCTGCCTGCACGGCTGGTACTTCGACGCCCTCTACCGCCGCATCTTCATCCGCCCCTTTGAGGCCCTCGCCCGCATCCTCTGGGAGCGTCTCGACGAAGGGGTGATCGACGACTCCCTCGACCGGCTCGCCTTCGTCCTCGGCAGGACCGGCCAGGGGCTGGGGAGCTGGACCACCGGCCGGGTATCGGCCTACATCCTCAGCTTTGCCGCCGGCGCAGCGCTGATACTGGGCTATCTGGCTTGGGTGGTGCTGTAATGGCCAGCGGTCATCTCCTCACGACTCTCGTCTTCCTCCCCCTGGCGGGGAGCCTGATGCTCATCCCGCTCTGGAAGCGGGAGAACCTGGTCAAGCCGGTCGCCCTCGGCATCGCCCTGCTGGAACTGGCGCTGGCCGCCTGGGTCTATGCCACAGCCCAGACCGGCAATGCCACCCCCGGGGCGCTCCCCGGCTTTTTCCTCTGGGAGGACGCCGCCTGGATCGAACGGTTCGGCATCCGCTACACGCTGGGGATGGACGGCATCAGCCTCCTCATGTCACTCCTTACCGCCTTTATCACCGTCATCGCCATGCTCGTCTCCTGGCGGGGCATAAAAGAGCGGCTGGGGCTGCACTACCTGCTGATACTCGTCATGGCGACCGGAATCATGGGGGTCTTCCTCTCCCTGGACCTGTTCCTCTTCTACCTCTTCTGGGAGGTGATGCTGATCCCGATGTTTTTCCTCATCGGCATCTGGGGGCATGGCCGGCGCATCTATTCGGCGGTCAAGTTTTTCCTCTTCACCCTTGCCGGTTCACTGCTGATGCTCCTCGCCATTATCGGCCTCTACCTGATCCATGGCGCCCAGAGCGGCAGCTACAGCTTTGCCCTGGCCGCGCTGCTCCATACCCGGGTTGCGCCCCAGCTGGCCCCGTGGCTCTTCGCCGCTTTCCTCCTCGCCTTCGCCATCAAGGTGCCGCTTTTCCCGCTCCACACCTGGCTCCCCGACGCCCACACCGACGCCCCTACCGCGGGGAGCGTCATCCTTGCCGGACTGCTCCTCAAGACCGGTGCCTACGGCCTGATCCGCTTCGGCTACCCGCTCTTTCCGGAGGCGGCGCGGAGTTTCACACCGCTCCTCTATGCCCTGGCGCTGGTCGGCATCATCTACGGCTCCTGGGTCGCATACGCGCAAAGCGATATGAAGCGGCTGGTGGCCTATTCCAGCGTCGGCCACATGGGGTTCGTGGCGCTCGGCATCGCCGCCTGGACCCCGCTGGCGCTCTCCGGCGCCGTATTGCAGATGGTCAGCCACGGCGTCACCACCGGCGCCCTCTTCGCCCTGGTGGGGATGCTCGACGAGCGGACCGACACGCGGGAGATCGCCGCCTACGGAGGGCTCTGGGGCAAGGTGCCTCAATTCGCCTTCTTCTTCCTCTTCTTTGCCATGGCTTCGGCGGGGCTCCCCGGGCTCAACAACTTCGTCGGGGAATTCCTCGTCCTCACCGGCACGTTCCGGGTCGCTCCGGTCGCCGTGGCAATCGCCTTTCCCGGTATCGTCGTGACCCTTATTTACACGGTCAGGCTCGTGCAGAAGGTGCTGTTCGTTGAGGAGCGCAAGCCGCTTCCCCTGGCTGACCTCTCCCTGCGCGAGGGAGGCTTGCTGGCGGTACTGGCGCTGATCGTTATCTATATCGGGGTCCATCCGGCACCGCTTTTGGAGCTGGTCAAGGTGCCGGTAGCCCTGTTGACCGGCGGCAAATGAACCTTGAAAAAGCAGTTAGCCACGGATACACACAGATGAACACAGATAATTCAAATAGATAGAGGAAATATACTTATAACCAGGCTTGTGAATTTTTTGATTGATTGTTGTGCAGTTATCCGCCTTTATCCGCTTTTATCTGTGGCTAACCGCCGTTTCTGGTATAATTTTTTGGAGTTACACCAATGACCGGAGCCGATATCTGGATTATCATGCCGCTCGCCATCCTTGCCGCTGCATCGCTGCTGGTGCTGCTGCTCGGCGCCGTCGTGCCGGGGCGCTACGGCACTGCCGTCGGGGTTGTTGCCTGCCTCGGCGCGGCTCTCTGGGCGCTACAGACACCGCCCGCAGCACACGCCCCGTCGCTCGGGATGGCCTTCACCCCGTTTACCCGCTTCTTTACGGTCCTCTTTTCGCTCACCGCCGCCGCGACTCTGCTCCTCTCCCACGATTACAACGAGCGGCGCGGGATCAGGGGGGAGGAATACCCGGCAACCGTTCTCTTCGCGGCCTTCGGCATGGCCGTGGTCAGCGCCTCCGCCAACCTGCTGATCCTCTTCCTCGGGCTGGAAGCCCTCACCTTTGCCTTTTACATCCTCGTCGCCATCGACCTGAACCGGGGCGAATCCGCCGAGGCCGGTCTCAAGTATCTCGTGCTCGGGGCCGTCTCCGCCGCCTTTATCGCCTTCGGTATCGCCCTGCTCTATGCGGCGGCGGGAACGCTTTCCATCGCGGAGCTCGTTCGCCTTTCCCCGCCCGCTGCTGCCCAAGACCCCGTCGCCCTGGCCGGCTGGGGGCTTTTGCTGATCGGCATCGCTTTCAAGGTCTCCCTGGTCCCGGCCCACCTCTGGACGCCGGACGTTTACCAGGGAGCGCCGACCCCGGTGGTCGCCTTCCTCTCCACCGCTTCCAAGGGGGCCGCCATCGTCTTCCTCCTGCTCCTGTTGCCCGCGGGCAAGGGGTTCAGCCCGCTCCATACCCCCCTCTGGTGGCTGGCTCTCCTCTCCATGCTCCTGGGAAACCTGGCCGCCCTGCTGCAGGCGAACCTGAAGCGGATGCTCGCCTATTCCTCCATCGCCCAGATGGGGTATGTGACCCTGGCGCTCCTCACCAGCAGCAGTGAGGGCTTTGGCGCCGTAGTATTTTATCTGGTGGTCTACACGGCAATGAACCTGGCCGCCTTCGGCGCCGTTGCCTCCCTGACGGGAGCAGCGGGAATGGAAGATCTGGAGGATTATCGCGGCCTCGGCTACAGCAGGCCGTTTCAGGCAGGGGTCCTGGCCCTCGCCATGTTCGCCCTGGCGGGCATCCCGCCAACGGCAGGCTTCATCGGCAAGTTCTTCATCTTTTACGCTGCGGTCAGGGGGGGCGAAACCCCGCTGGCAATCATCGGCATCCTGACAGCCGCAATCTCCGCTTATTACTACCTGCGGGTGGTGGTCAACCTCTACATGCGCCCCGCTGAAACACCCGAATCGCGGCAGCCGGCGTCAATGACGGAGTCCATCACCCTCTCAGCCGCAACACTGGTCATTCTCGCAATGGGCGTATATCCTTCGCCGCTCCTCGGGCTGATCGACGCCATCCTCCGCTGACCCTGGCAACCTTCCCGCATCCGTGGTATAAGTTCGGCAAGGGGCAGGAGGAAGAATTATGACAGGATCAATTGAGCTGGCAGCGTAACTGATATCGTCTGCGTGAGAGTCAAACCATGCCACTGCTGCTGTCCGCTTCGCGTTGTGTAAGTGGCTGACCGTTCGAGGAGAGGCATAAAGGGTCTGACCCCCTATGGCTATGATATGTGACCTACCGACTGAAAAGAAGGGACGCAATGATTGCGGCCATCGTTGGAGACCGTCTGAGTGTGCCTTTGGCAGCAGAAAAGCCCTCCAATTTCCTCCCCTTGACACATACATATAAAATACATACAATTAGGATAGGCTATGAAAATCACCTTTGACCCTAACAAAGCTGCAACCAACTATCGCAAGCATGGGATCAGGTTTTCCGATGCCGAATCCGTGCTATTTGACCCGCTGGCCTTGACGCGCGAGGACATGGACGCGGAAGGAGAGCAGAGATTCATATCAATTGGCGTGGATGCCACAGGAAGAGTTCTTGTTGTCATCTTTTCATACCACGGTGAAGAAATCCGTCTAATTTCGGCCCGTCCGGCAACCGCGAAAGAAAGGGAATACTATGAAAGCTGAATACGATTTTTCCAAAGCAAAGCGTGGCGCTGTCGTGCCACAGACCGGGAAAACACGGATTACCATTTATCTTGACGATGCCGTTCTTGAAGAGTTTCGTAATCGTGCAGATGCGGCAGGCAAAGGGTATCAGACATTGATTAATGATGCCTTGCGAGAGTACCTCTCGAAGGATTCAGGCAATCTTGAAGAAACTCTGCGCAAAGTTATTCGTGAAGAGATGGGGCGTGCCGCCTGATTCTATAACGGCAAACGCCCAAACGACGGCAGACGTTAGGAGCGTTGATCATGGCTGCCGCACAAATCGCTGATCCGCCGATCTTTGAACCGTAAAAAATAAAAAAAGCCGCGCTCCTGTCAATGCAGGAACGCGGCTTTCTCATTCACCCTTCACTCTTCACCCTTTCACCGATTCACTACCACTCCTCCTCGGCCGCACCCCAGAGGTTGCGGGCGATCTCGTCCAAAAGAGCCGGGATACCCTCGCCGGTGGCAGCGGAGATGGGGAAGACCTTCAGCCCCTTCTCCTCGAAATAGGGGAGGACGGATGGCAGGCTTTCTCTTACCACGGGCAGGTCGATCTTGTTGATGACGATGATCTGCTTCTTCTCCGCCAGTTTTTGGTTGAAGAGGGCGAGCTCGCGGTTGATCGCCTCGTATTCGCGGAGCGGATCACGCTCCGGCATCCAGGAGATATCGAGCATATGGAGCAGCTGTCCGGTCCGCTCCAGGTGCTTGAGGAAGCGGTGGCCGAGGCCGGCTCCTTCGTGGGCTCCCTCGATGATTCCGGGGATGTCGGCCATGACGAACGATTTGTAGTTCTTGTACGCCACCAGCCCAAGGTTCGGCTTGAGGGTGGTGAAGTGATAATCGGCGATCTTGGGGCGC
>Ga0210377_10003992_pt1 | contig 12517 bp, 8 predicted proteins | sample PLM4_65_b1redo_FD_155480 | JGI IMG/M metagenome (GOLD analysis project Ga0210377, IMG submission 155480) | Groundwater sediment microbial communities from an aquifer in East River, Colorado, USA - PLM4_65_b1 redo | ecosystem: Environmental > Terrestrial > Soil > Riparian zone | place: USA: East... | reverse complement strand
CCGAGACTCATGGTGAAGGACTCAAGCACAACCTCATTGCGATGAAGCAGCAAGATTACGCTGCCGAGCGCTCAATGGTTGAGCAGTTCATTAGCATGGTCAAGGATGCAGACAAGCACATTCTATTCCTCTGTCATGAAAAGGAGATCACAGACGACTCAGGTAACCTCAAAGCCGTAGTACCTTTGCTGACTGGCAAAGGAGTAGAATCTATTTGCTTGATGTTTGATGACATCTGGCATCTAGAAATCAACAAAGAAGCCATCCCTAAAAAGGATGCTGCCGGTAAGATCATCGGTGCCGAAACTAGGCTAAAGCGTATGCTGCGTACTCAAACCGATGGGAAGATCAAAGCCGGTACAAGATTGGGAGTCCCTGACGGTACTGAGTTTAACTGGGCCTCCGTGAGTAAGGCAGTTGAAGACAATCGGAAGCGAATCCAACAACTAATCAAAGGATAGTGCAATGGCTCTCATCGAACCAAACCTGGGAGATGTCAAGTCTCTGTCTCCCCTTCCCGAAGGTACCTATCCGGCTACCATCGTGCAAGTGGACTACAAGATTTCCAAGGGTGGCAACCCTATGATCGTCGTCGAACTTGGCGTCGATCATGAAGGCATGACCCGCAAGCGGTTTGCGTACCTCGTCATCACTGGGGCTGGAGCGTTCAACTTCGAGTCGTTCCTTCGGGCCTGCGACTTCGACGAGCTGGCTGACCAATACAAAGATCCGACGATCACTGCCAAGCCGGCATTCGACACTGACTGGGTGGTTGGTAAGGCGATCCAGGTTCAGATGGTGCCGGATACTTACAACGGTCAGATCAACGACAAGATCAGCGGTTTCCTGAAGGCCTAACGCAGGTCCACTTCAATTGATGGGCAGGGTTGAGGATTTTCAACACTCGATTCTGCCCATTGAGGTATCTACCATGCCAAAGAATATCATCAAGATCCACCTTGACACAGGTCTTGGGGCTGATGTGGTCTGTGAACTCACCGGCGAACAGATTCGTTCACAGCTTGAAGATGCTATTGCTGCTGACGAGAAGTTCATCATCATTGACAGTCAAGTAGACGAAGATGACTTCGGTGCAGTCTACATCGAAGCCAAGCGTGTCATCACCTATGTTGTTCGGGACTTCGAGGCTTTCAAGCGAGCTAAGGACAAAGCTCAGGCCGAACAGATGCGTGCTCAGATTGAAGGACAGATGCGAGCTGCTGCTCGGCAGGCGGGTTTGGTTGCTCCATGACCTTGATGCAGATTGAACCTGACTCAATCCTAATCGAGTCAGATCGTTTCCGAGATACCAACGAGAAGCACATTGTTGAGCTGGCTGCTTCATTCAAAGTAATGGGTCAACTACAGCCGATTGTAGTTCGTCTGTGCGAAGACGATCCAGATTTTGACTTTATTCTTGTAGCAGGTATGCACAGGCTACAAGCAGCCAAGCTCAACAAGTCTACTGTCTCCGCTGTCCTACGCGAAGACATTGACGACGTGCTAGCCCGGGAGATGGAACTCGAAGAGAATGTCAAACGTCTCGACATGGACTGGAAGGATCGTGTAGCTGCCATCTCTGCAATTGACGAGATGAAGAAAGCCAAAGATCCTAACTGGTCACTCGCAATGACTGGCGCTGTCGCAGGTGTGGACAAGTCTGAAGTGTCCAAGGCCAATACTATGGTCAAGCTGATGGAACTCTTTCCGGAGCTGAAGGATGCCAAGTCCCTCAACCAAGCGCAAAACTGGGCGAAGTCGAAAGCTGAACAAGTCATCAGAGTCAAAACGGTCTCCGACTCTCCTAAGGATTATAGTTCCGTTGAGAGCCGAATATGGCTTGGTGATTCCGTCGATCTTATCCGAGCTGTACCAGATGGCTCGGTTAAACTCATCCTCACCGACCCTCCCTTTGGTGTTGACTACGATCAGCAGACATCTGGTACAATTGGGGCTATGTCCTCATACGAAGACAGTTCAAAGTCCTACCGGCGGCTTCTCTCAATGGCGCCTGATCTGTTTCGAGTGTTGCAGCAAGATGGTTTCCTTATCTGGTTCATGGGCATCTCTTGGTATGAAGAAGCCAAACGATGCTTCCGTGACGCTGGCTTCACTGTTGACGAAATTCCGCTCATCTGGGATCGAAGTGAAGGTCGATGCTTTACTAATCGGCCTGACAGATGGTTCACGAAGTCCTATGACATTGCTCTTCACTGCATCAAAGGTGAGCCATACCTAGTACAGCGGGGCAAGCCGAACATTCTCAGGATCAAGCCAGTTGACTCTGATGAACGAGAGCTGCTTGTTGAGCGTCCGATTGAGCTGTACGAAGAACTCATCCGACGATGCACTGTTGAGGGAGAGACTGTCGCAGACTTCTTCGTCGGGTCGGGTAGCTGTCCAGCAGCGGCTGCCCGCACAAAGCGGAATTACTTTGGGTGCGAGCTTGATCCTGGCCGAAGGGCAACTGCCATCATGAAGATCCAAGCGCATACTCCTACAGATTCACCAAGCGGTTGGACAGGCGCAGGTTGGATTGAGCCTAATGCCTGAGCTCATCCAAGACGGTCCTCGCACAGCAAAGATCATGCTTGTGGGAGAATCTCCTGGAACGCAGGAGGTTAAAGATGGTAAGCCGTTTGTAGGCGGTAGTGGAATGATCTTGAATAGGCTGCTAGACGTAGCTCAAATCAGACGATCTGACTGCTTCATTACAAACATCTGCCATGTGCAACCTCCTGCGAATGAGTTCGCTTGGTTCATGAAGAAAGACAACCAAGCACATCTCATCTCAGGAATCATCCAACTCAAGAAAGATCTAGAAGAAATCAAGCCCAATCTTGTCATTGCCTTGGGAACTCAGCCCTTAAAAGTCCTGACAGGTAAGCAAGGTATTGACGACTGGAGAGGTTCTATTCTTGAATCGAATCTAGTCAAAGGTGTGAAAGTCATTGGCACATATCATCCTGCATATATCATGCGAGTGTGGGACTATAAGGCTGTTGCCGAGTTTGATATGCGTCGCTGTGCAGTTGAAGCTAAGACCCCAGACATTATCCTGCCAGGGTATCGGTTCCTTCTCCATGATACTTGGTGTTGGGGTACTGATCGTGAATGGCAGACTATGCCGGCTGATCCTGGTGAACGCACTCAATATGCCGAAAGGTTAAGACAGGCCGAATGGCTTGCAGTAGACATCGAGTGTACTCCCGGTCCCGATGACAGGTGGCGCATTACTCATGTAGGTTTCAGCGATCAGAAAGGTGCAGGCCTAAGCATTAGTATCAGAGGTGGAGCTGATCTAGAACTTGCTCGGTATATCATCTCAGGGCCAAGCAAGAAGGTCTTCCAGAACGGTATGTTCGATACTACCATTCTAGCTGAGCACTCCATTCTCACACCACACTACCAGTGGGATACCATGCTCGGCCACCACGCCCTCTTCGCTGAGTGCGCCGGCAGTTCCGATGATGAACTGCATAAGCAAGGCAAGCAGCAAAAGAAGAAGCATGCTGCAATCGCTAAGGGTCTTGGCTTTCAAACCAGCATCTACACAAGGCAGCCGTACTATAAGTCCATCGGCAGGGATTATAAAAATGCTGAGGACAACATTGCCTTCCGACGCTACAATGCAATGGATGCTGCGATCACCAGAGAGATCAAAGATGTCCAAACTCAGGAGCTTGAAGAGTATGGTACAATGCAAGTGCTTCGGCACGAGATGGACTTGGTTGAGCCGCTTGCCTTTGCTACTAAGCGTGGTATCAAGATCGACATGGTAGTACGTGCTCGGTTGCAGACTGAATACCAAGGTCGACTAGAACGTCTTCAAGCTTTCGTTGATGCGAGTGTTGGTCCTATCAATGTGAAGTCGCCTAAGCAGATGGTGGAGTTGCTATACACCAAGCTTAATCTGCCTGCTAGGTACAACAAGAAGTCTGACAGGCTTACTGCCAACGCAGATGCGATTGTCTATCTCGCCGAGAAGACTGGACACCCAGTCCTTGGTGCCATCCTCAAGGTTCGTGAAAACCGAGACATGATCGAAAGGTATCTCAATGCCGCTGTCTCGTCTGATGGTCGTATGCGCTGTTCATTCGACATTACTGGAACTCGAAGTGGAAGGCTTAGTTCACGGGCGTCCCTTGATGGTTCTGGAACTAACTTGCAAAACATCCCGACTGTTATGCGAGAGATGTTTGTTCCTGATGACGGCAAAGTATTTGTCTACCGAGACTATTCCCAAGCCGAAGCTAGAGTTGTTGCCTATCTGGCCAGAGCCGAAGGCTTGATCGAGCTGTTCGAGGATTCTTCTCGGGACATTCACAAAGAGAACGCAGCTCGAATGTTCAATGTGAAGCTAGAGAATGTCACCTACGAACAACGCTATCTGGCCAAGCGTGCTGTCCATGCGTGTAACTATGGTATGGAAGCTAGTAGGTTGGTTGAGATCGTCAACGCCGACTCACATATCACTGGTGTTAAGATCAACTACCAACAGGCTCAAGCAATCATTGATGCGTACTTCATGCTGTACCCTGAGATCAAGTCAGTCTTCTGGCGTGAAGTGGAAACCCAGCTTAAGAAGACCTTGACGCTCAACACTCCGTTCGGTCGGAAGCGGACGTTCTTCTCTCGTTGGGATGACAAGCTGTTACGGGAAGCGTACTCATATAAGCCACAGTCTACCGTCGGTGACTTGTGTTGCAAGGCCCTGGTTCGTTGCTATCATGAGATTCAAGTAGCACGACCTGACCTTGGAGCTGAGTTACTTCTCAACGTACACGACTCGTTACTCATGCAGTGTGATGTAGCCTCCGCTCCTGAAGTTGCAGCACTCATGGAGAAGTCTATGGACATTCCCATGACTATCGACGATCGGATCTTCCGGATTCCAACTGACTGCAAGATCGGCTACAACTGGTACGACAAGCAGAAGGATGGTACTAATCCATTAGGTCTGGTGGCTGCATGAGTAATCGACACTTGCCCAACTGGCTCGATGCATATCTCATCTACACCGCCGAGTCAGAGTCCCCAAAGGCTTTTCACTTGTGGGTAGGTGCAAGCGTTATTGGCGGAGCCCTGGAACGACAGACATACTTTGATATGGGGTACTTCACACTGTATCCCAATCTGTATATCATTCTAGTTGCTCCTCCTGGTAGGTGTAAGAAGTCCACTGCTATGCGGATCGGACGTAAGCAGCTTGGCTCAGTGCCGGGGATCAAGTTCACTACAGATAGCATTAGTCGTGAGCGATTGATCCAGGATCTAAGTCAAGCATTCAAAGACGGACAGTCGGCCATGACTGCATACTCAAGTGAGTTTGCCACATTACTCACTACCTCTGGTATGGACATGGTAGTATTCCTTACCGACATCTACGACTGTCCGTCAGAGTGGGCACACAAGACTAAGTCAGGTGGTACTAACACCATCAAGTCTCCGTTCCTTAATCTCATCGGAGGTACCACTCCTGACTGGATGGCTAGGGCCATGCCACTAGACACAGTCGGTATTGGTCTGACTAGTCGTATCATCTTTGTGTATGAAGACACACCGCGGATCAAGCCACCATTCCCTAAGCTCAGCCCTGCACAGAAAGAGCTGGAGAAACTCCTAATCGAAGATCTAGTTAAGATCAGTATGATTAGTGGAGAATACACATTCTCTGATGAAGCTAAGGATTGGTATGAGAAGTGGTATGTCACACGAGATGAAGATAAGACACTCTCCGATCCTCGACTGAGTGGATACTCAGAGCGAAAGCCTCAGCACTTGATTAAGCTTGCTATGATTATGCAGGCTAGTCAGGATGACAATACTGAGATTAGTCTTGACACACTTCTACAAACTGTTGAGATGCTGTCCAGTGCTGAGTCTAAGATGCCTAAGGTCTTTGCGTTCGTTGGTAAGAATCCACTCAATGCTGACATTGAAGCAGCACTGTCAGTCATCCTACATCAGCCTGAAGGAGCTAGTAGGTCAGAGCTTCTCAATATGTTCAGGCATAGTGTCCGGAAGGACGAGCTGATGGAAGTTTTGGATACTCTTGTCGATGGAAAGAATATCATCCTCAAAGGTGATGGGAGGTATTATGGTGTCCGCTGATGAAAATTCTCAACGCTTAGATCTAGTCAATCATCCTCCACACTACACCCAGCATCCTAGCGGTGTAGAGTGTATTCAGATTACTGAGCACATGAACTTCTGCTTAGGCAATGCTGTCAAGTACATATGGCGAGCTGATCTGAAGAATGGTATGGAAGATTCGGAAAAGGCTAAGTGGTATATAGAGAAAGAAATTGCCCGGCAAAAGGTGGCTAAGTGAAGTTACTCTACTTAGCCACCCTCGCTTGGTCGATCTACTACTTCAGTAGTATCGCTGCATCATTGGCAAGTCTTGCAGTTTCGATCATCCGTAGAATGATTTGCTTCTCAATCTCACGGGTGTCCTCTCGCTGAAATGTTCCGGCAGGTGCTCCTTTAATATCTTGGATCGCTTGCCGGAGATCAGCAATCTGTGTACGAGTCTTCGCATACAAGTCGATTAGCGCCACAGACTCACTGTGCTGATTGTAGTATTCAATCATGCCTTGAGGATCTGTTTGCGCTAGCATAGCCATGCTCTTAGCCGCGTGGTCTACTCGTTCTGCATCCCTATAAAACTTCTGGATAGATGCAGTATTAGTAGTTGGATAGCTAACAAGCGCTCCTCGGATGATAGGCCACTCTGTTGCTGGTGGCAGATAGTTCTCATCCTTGTACACAATCGCCTGGCCAACACCTCGCAGTGCTTCTTGAGCTAGTGTCCCGCCCAAGTTGCGAACTACATAGTCTATCCCTGCTGGTGTCATAGCATGACTAAGTGCATCTGCCACTGGCTCAGTCAAGAAACTCCCACCAACATTCTGCATCCACTCACTAACAGGAGCCAAGGCTTTAGCTGCAACTCGTGCCGGCAAACTACTATTAGCAGTTGCTTGAAACTGTGGGTCAGGACCTGCAGGCGCAATCTCACCACCTGTATTGTAGTCCTTGTTGGCCCACAAACTACCAGCTACTACTCCAATTGTTGGGAGTAGGTTTACTGCAGCATCGTGCATCATTGCTGATGCAAATGCAGTAGCTTCTACTGGCTTATCATTCATGAACTTGTCTGCTGCTAGTTCAGCAGTAGTTCCAAACAACTGACCTTCAAAGATCGGCTTAGCTGCTTTGTGCAGTTCACCTTTGGTATCTCGCCAGAACCAAAAGCCTCGACCAGTTTCTGATCCTCGTAGCTCTTGAATTTCTTGATCGTCATGATAAGCTGCCCACAACAACAAGCTCGGTACAGTGATACCTGCCACAGCCTTAGTGACATAATTCACTGCAGCCGCATTACGACCTTCGAGCGTGTTCTCAAGCAAGGTATATGGTCCAAACTTGAAACCCTTACTTGTTGGTGCAGGTCTAAACGGGTTTACTCCTGCTGAGTAAATAGCTTGATCAAGTGCCTGCAAGCTTGGGTTCAAGAACAGAGCCATACCACTTAATGCTCTTAGTGCTGAGCCATGCTGCTGGAAGTTGCCGACTACAGACTTAGCAGCAAACACAGCATCTGCTACTTCTGCTCCTCGACCACGAGCACGTAGGTACTCTCCCATTCGAGCAGCTTCTGCCATTGGTACAACTAGAGCATGCCAAGCTTCCCCAGGGTGTAGTTCCTTAATCCGCCTGAACGCCGTGTCGAAAGCGTTCTTACCTGGCGACTTGGCCTGGGCGATAGCTTTCTCTTGAGACAAGATGTCAGTGAAAGCAAAGCTAGTCGAACCACCACCACCCTTGGTGAACTCCTTAAAGTTCTTGGTCTCGAAGGCAGCCTCCATATACCCTCGTACCCAATCAAGACCCCAGACAAAGCCATGCTGACTGTTCATCATAGCCTGCCAGTTGTCTCTCCAAGCCTGACGAGCAACAAACACTGGATTGTTGACAATGCCTGCACGAGCTACACTTGTTGGTAGAGCTAGCATCTTCTCAATATCCCCACGCTCTTCTGGCCGCAAGGCTCTAAACGATTCAGCAATGTCTCGACGCACTCGATATGTTCTCAAGTGCCCATCTCGAAACATCGTCATAGTAGGATCGTTAGGATTCAAGTTATCTCCAGCATAAGCTGCAACCAATCGCTGAGCCTCGTCTGTTGAGATATCAAGATCATCCTTCAAAGCTTCTACTCGCTGCTCGATCAGATCGGATACCAAAGGCTTACCATCCTTACCCTTAGTATTCCGGTCTATCCGTTTGAAGGCCATTGCTCCAATCTCTGGATTGGCTTCTGCCAGGTCAACCATAGCATCCTTGATCTTGTTGATCTCAATTGCCCTGTGAGTACGAGCAATGTTAGAGATCATCGTTTCATAAGGATTCTTGATTGGCGCTGACGATCCTCTAGTACGTTCCTTCACAGGGTTTGGTGAGTCGATCTTGAGCTTCTTAATGGCATCTACAGAGTTACCATAGCTAGCTCCGAACGCCCGCTCAAGTGCAGCATAGTACTTCTCTTGTGACATCTTTGCAACAGATTCACGAGATAGCACCCCACCCTGGACTAGCGACTCAAGTAAGCCGATGTGCAACTGCCGCATAGCATCAGCTGCTTGATGGTACTGCTCAGGTAATGCAGCTACCAGCCGTTGAGCCTCTACCAAGTCAATTCCTGGAGTCTTACGACCCTTGGTAGCATACAACTCCAAAGCAGTTCGAGCAGCTGCAAGCTTGCCAAGACCTTCAGTATCGCCGGCAACCAGCTCTGCAATCTCTTTAGCGTTCTTGACAGGCAGCTCGATAGACGTACCATCTGTCATCTCGATGAATGGCCGACCTGTCAACCAGCTTTCTGATTGAGCAATCCACTTACCAAAACTAGCAAGCATCTTCCCAGGATCACGAGCAGCAGGGATACTTGCACCTTGAGTAGCTTGCTTGGTAAAGTGCTCTCCACCAACAGCTGGACGAATAGCACGCTGATAAATCCAGCGAGCCCTTTCCATCATGCCTGTCTCGGGCTTAGCTTGGTTCAGTTCGTCTAGAGTCTTGACTGACTCTAAGACTTTCTTAGGAACCATCGAAGGAGCCACTTTGGGATGAAATAGCTTAGTAAGACCATAAGCACTCCCAGCCCCAACAATAGCACCAATTGCAGCATTCTGGGCACGCTCTTCATCTGTGTCTCCTGTGACCATGCCAGACATAAACCCTACAATCGCTCCACCAACTTCATTACGACTGTACAGATTCAATCCACCTTCTGTCCGGCCTTGAGATGTAAGTACTGCCTTACGTTCACGCAGTTCATTCATCTTAGCTGTGTAGACATAGAAGATGTACGCAGCTCAAGCTCTTCAAGCAATCGAGTAGCTTGATCTAAGTTCAGCTTGTTTGCAGGAGTACGGATAGTCTTACCAAACTCACTACCAGGCATTCCAACAGGAGAGTCTTTAGGCTTGGCAGTTGTAGTCACAAATCCAGCAGCTGGATCCTGTGTCATCTTAGCTGCTGCTTTAGCTTCTGCGTGTAGCTCCCTTGTCCGTTGACCTAAAGCATCTAGGTCTGCCAAGTGTGCTTCCGATGCAGGGATTTCTCCTGCAGTACCAATCTTCATCTGATCCCAGACTTCACCCTTCAAATCATCCAGCTCGTCCATGCTGTTGATTTCAGACAGTGGCTTGTCATGCTCCACGGTACTGAGAAATCCGGGGGTGGTGTCTGGCGTGGATGGTACTCTGGGCGAGCTTGGGGCTTCCGGGGGAGAAGATCTGGACTCCGTGGCCTGGGCTGGGATTGTAGTGGGTTCGGGGATAGTCTCCTTCGGACCAGTCACTACAGTCGGCATCTCACCTTTGCCTTGAGTCGACATCTCGATGTGAATAGCTTCGAGATTCTGAAGCAACAGGGCATCCTCAGGGGTGATGTCTCCTGCCTTGTGCAAGTACTTCAACTGTTTGTATACTTTGTCCAAGACTTCTCGATCATGGGTAGGAACTTCCTTGATCTGAGCTACAGCTTGCTGCACTAGTTCTGGACTAGTGTGGATCGGCTGGCTGCTCAAGTCTTCCCACATAGCTTGGTTTGGAGCAGGACCTACATCCACCTGTTGAAGATTTTCAACACTACCGGCATCCGCTCCGTGGACACTCTTGTTAGCAGCGTTCTTATACACCCGCTCACCCTTGACTTTAGTCGTACCAGTCAAGTCTTGAATCTGCTTCTTGAGACTAAACACTGCTTGTTTGTCTAGGCTATTCCGGCCGCCTGTGGACTCGATAGCGCTAATCCAGAAGGTTCCTGTATCCCCTTCGTTCAGCCTACCTTTGACTGTCACTACATTTCCACCTGGAGCATGAAACTCGTAGGACGTGTCTCCATTAGGATGAGACTTAATGTTGCCAAGCTGAGGCGGCTCGAACTTCGGAGCCTCGACTGGGAGCGGAGTCACGCTTGCCACACCCGCAGCCGGCGAGAAGAGATCTCCCTGGGATTCCTCAGCTGGCGGAACTACAGTCTCCGCTTTCGGTACCTCGGATAGTGTTTGGTACTTCTTGACAAGATCAGCACGATCATTCTTGCTTAGATCGTTCTGCCAGGACTTGTCTGGGTTAGCTTTACTCCACTCAGCCCGAGCAGCCTTACGAGCTTCTCGTTCGAGTTGAATAGTAGCCTTACGAGCCTCTCTCTTAGAAGCACCCTGTTCGATTAGCTTAGCTGCTTCTTCAGCTCTACTAGCTACTCTATTCCCTGGGAGGTTTGCAAGTGCATCTGCATCTCCAGGTTTGACAGTTGCATCACCAATATCCTTTGGCAACTTCTTGCCTGGCAGTGCTCCACCGACTATAGATCCACCTACACCAAGGGCAAGGACTTTGGCTTTGTCTTCAAATGTAGCATCTTCAAGTGTCGCAGCCTGCAACACATTCAAAGGAGCGTCGATCAAAGCTTGTCCAGTTACTCGCTGCAGCAGGTTCCCTGACAAAGCCTTCTCAATGACAGGAGCAAGTTTAGGAATAGCCTTGCCAATTAGCTCACCGCTAACATTAGCAATCTTGCCGTAACCAGGAGCGCCACTAACCAAACTACCAGCAACATCACCAAGCAACCCAGACTTGCCTTGTGGGTCAAATGTCTCATTAGCTTCTACTCCTGTGGTAGCAGCCCACCTACGAAGACCTTGTAGTGGTTGACCAGGTAGTGCTGCATTGCCGGCCGCCCCTACCAAATCGACTAAGCCTGTAACACCATGCACTGCACCAGCTCCTAAGCCGCGTCCAAAGTTCTCAATGGACGTACGCTTAGTATCCTCCACTCGGGGAATCTCAAAGATACCAAGAGCCGCTCTGCTCTTGTTCTCAGCAATCCCCTTCTCAAGTCGTGCCTTGTGTTCGGGCGTTAAGTTAGGATTCTTCAATGACTCAGAGTATTGAGCCACTAGCTTTGCCCGAGACTCTTCGTCCGCTTTCTTCCGCCCAGGAGCAGTACTAAAATCTGCAACACCTGAAGATCCCCCCAAGAAATCGAGGGGATCCTCCTGTGCAGCTGACCCTAGAAAGTCCAGTGGGTCAACTCTTGGTCCTGTCATGGCCTAGCTCCAATAAGTTGCTCAACAGTCTTACCCTTTACCCGAGGATCGTTAGGATTAGATTTGATAGCCACCGCCTTCCGATCCCACTCAGCTTGAGCACTACTTCCCCCACCAGCAGGAGGAGCTGTGGTAACTCCAGACACGTTGCCAGTACTAAATTGTTTTAGCAACTTTTGAGCTTCTGGTACACCAACTGTACCTGCACCAAATCCAGCGGCGGCAGATTGAAGTTGTTGGACCTGTTGCCGCATTGTCGCTGCTTCCTTTAACAGATTCTGCATCTGTGGAGGAACACTCGCTGGATCTGCATTCTGCAGCACACCCAAGATAGGATTCCTCTTGAACAAATCATCGAACTGATCTTGCTTCGCTTTGGCCAGGCCGTTAAGGGCTGACACCATCGTAGCTGGATTGAAGTTCTGACCGAATGCGCTTTGCGGTAGTGCAGCAAGTCGCTTGATGTCTCGATCAGTCTGTTCACCGTATGCCTTACGCACAGCTTCATCAAAGTACGATCTTGCCTGAGTAGCATCCTCAGGAGTCAAGTTACCGTACGGCTTGTCTTTGCTCTCTGCAAGGAAGTTGTTGTATGCCTGTTCAGCCAATGCAGGCAACTGCTTCGGATTCAACTTCCCGCCTGCCTTGAGGATTGGCGCACTGATAAACCGTTCAGCAGCACTACTCAAGACAGGTTCTAGCGTCTTCATACGTTCCATCTGTTGTGTGCGAGGCAGGTTGGTAATGGCGTCCTCTGTCTGCGCACCAGCAAGATCTGTCTGCCGTCCAGCAAGTTTCTCTTTCTTCTTTTCCAAAGCAGTCGGCAAGCCAGCAACTCGTCTCTGGTCATCACTAAAGCTTTCCTTACCTGCAACCTTAGGGATAAACAAGCGT
>Ga0210377_10003991_pt1 | contig 12519 bp, 10 predicted proteins | sample PLM4_65_b1redo_FD_155480 | JGI IMG/M metagenome (GOLD analysis project Ga0210377, IMG submission 155480) | Groundwater sediment microbial communities from an aquifer in East River, Colorado, USA - PLM4_65_b1 redo | ecosystem: Environmental > Terrestrial > Soil > Riparian zone | place: USA: East... | reverse complement strand
GTAGAATGCAGCCATGATGCTGCGCGCCGAGCCGGCCCGGCCCCACGATCTGCGCGGCGCGCTCGACCTCCTGGGCCGCGCGGAACTCACCGACCAGAGCGTGAGCGAGGGCTGGGGCCACTACTTTGTAGTCCGCGAGGACGACGGCCGCGTCGTCGGGGTGGCCGGGCTCGAGCTCCACGGCGCGGACGGCCTGCTGCGCAGCGTGGCCGTGGACGCCGACTACCGCGGCCAGGGCCTGGCGGCTGCGCTCGTCGAGGCCGTGCTCCAGCGCGCGGCGCGCGTCGGGCTGGGCTCCGTGTACCTGCTCACGACCACGGCCCGCGACTACTTCGCGCGGCGCGGGTTCACCGACTGTCCGCGGGACCAGGCACCCGCCGCGATCCGCGAGTCGTGGGAGTTCCGCACGGGCTGCCCCTCCACGGCCGCCTTCATGAAGCGCGACGTGGCTCAGGCCCCGCGCGGGTAGAGCTCGAGGGCGCGCGCGAGCTCCGGATCCATCCGGTTGCGCCACAAGAGCGCGTACATGCGCAGATCCCCGCGCAGCGACCAGAGTGGGTGGCGGAAGGTGGCGGGCTTGTTCTTCTCGAAGAAGAAATGGCCGACCCAGGCCGGCCCGTAACCGACGAGCGGAACCGCGAGCGCCCACCAGATCGTGAGCGTCGCCGTGGCCGCGAGCGCTCCGAGTGCGAGCGACGTGCCCAGGAAGTGGAGCGCCCGATTGGCGGGATCGAGGTGCTGGGCCACGTAGAAGGGCCAGAACTCCTCGAACGACCCGAGCCGTTCTTCCATCCCTGACCTCCCCCCGTGGATCGGCGGCGGGCACAAGACGCTTGCGACGTTCCGGACGGTAGGCCGGAATCATGCTGCCGCGGGGGCGGCGTTGCAAGCCCGATCGTGGGGCGGCCGCCCGGCGCGTTGACGCCGCCTTTCGCGCGCGACTATGCTGCCGATTCGCCCGCGACTCGGAGGTTCCATGCATCCTCGCCCCGTCCGCAGCCTGCTCCTCAGCCTGCTCGCCACGGCGCTCGTCGCGCCCTTCGCCGCCGCGGCGACGCCTTTCACGGCGACGGAGATGATGAAGCTCAAGCGCCTGGCCGATCCGCAGCTGTCGCCCGACGGCTCCCAGGTCGCGTACGCTCTCACCGAGATCGACCTCGCCGGCGCCACGCGCAACACGGACCTGTGGCTCGTGCCCGTCGCGGGCGGCGAGCCGCGGCGGCTGACCTCGAACCCGGCCTCCGACTCGCGCCCCCGCTTCAGCCCGGACGGGCGCACGCTCGCCTTCCTCTCGACGCGGGACGGCTCGGCGCAGGTGTGGGCGATCGACCTCGCGGGCGGCGAAGCGCACAGGCTCAGCTCGCTCGCCACCGGCGTCGACGCCTTCGAGTGGCTCGGCGGATCCCGCCTCGCGCTGGTGAGCGAGGTGTTTCCGGACTGCGGCGCGGACGACGCCTGCAACGCCAAGCGACTCGGCGAGGCCGGCACGCCGTCTTCGGCGCGGGTCTATGACGAGCTGCTCTACCGTCACTGGGACACCTGGGACGACGGCCGCCGCAGCCACGTACTGTCCTTCACGCTCGACGGCGGGGCGCTCGTCGACCTCACGCCCGGAGGCGACGACGCGCCACCCTTCAACCTCGGAGGCGAGGACTGGGGCACAGCACCGGACGGCAGCGAGGTGTGCGTCGCGCGCAAGGACGCGAAGGGCGAGGCCTGGCACACGAACGCCGAGCTCTACCTCGTCCCCGCCAAAGGCGGCGAAGCGCGCCGTATCTCCGACGCTCCCGGCTACGACAGCGGTTGCCGCTACAGCCCCGACGGACGCTTCCTGGCCTTCCGCAGCATGCCGCGTGCGGGCTACGAGGCGGATCGCTGGCGGCTCGTCGTGTACGACCGGGCGAGCCGCACGAAGCGCACGCTCACCGAGTCGTTCGACCGCCAGGTCGATCCGATGGTGTTCTCGGCGGACTCCAGGACCCTCTACTTCACGGCGGAGGACGACGGCGTCTCGCCGGTCTTCTCGGTGCCGGTCGTGGGCGGGCCGGTCACGAAGGTCCTCGCCGGGCCGGGCACGTTCGGGGAGCTGGGGGTCTCGCGCGACGGCAAGACGCTCGTGGCCACGCAGGCGACGCTCACCCATCCCGCGGAGGTGGTTCGCTTCTCCGCCGACGGCCAGGGGCTCGCGCGCGTGACGCGCGTCAACGACGCGTTCCTCGCGAGCTTCGGACTTCGGGCCGGCGAGAGCGTCCGCTACACCGGTGCCGCCGGCAAGAGCGTCCAGGCGTGGGTGGTGCGGCCGCCCGGCTTCGACCCCGCGAAGAAGTACCCGCTGCTCGTGCTCGTGCACGGCGGGCCGCAGGGATCCTGGCCCGACGGCTGGACCTACCGCTGGAACGCCCAGGTGTTCGCGAGCGCGGGCTACCTCGTCTTCATGCCCAACCCGCGCGGCTCGACCGGCTGGGGCCAGGTGTTCACCGACGACATCAACCACGACTGGGGCGGCAAAGCCTTCGAGGACGTGATGAAGGGGACTGACTTCGCGCAGGCGCTGCCCGGGGTCGACCCGACCCGCGTCGCCGCCGCCGGGGCGAGCTACGGCGGCTACCTGATCAACTGGATCGCGGGGCAGACCGACCGTTTCAAGGCGCTCGTCAGCCACGACGGCGTCTTCGACCTGGTGTCGATGTACGGCTCGACCGAGGAGTTGTGGTTCCCCGAGTGGGAGTTCGGCGGGCCCTACTGGTCGCACCCGGAGGGCTACGCGCGCCACAACCCGCGCGACCACGTGAAAGGCTTCAAGACGCCCACGCTCGTGGTCCACGGCGAGAAGGACTACCGCGTCCCGCTCGAGCAGGGGCTCGCGATGTTCACGGCGCTGCGGCGGCAGGGCGTGCCCGCGCGGCTCCTCGTCTTCCCCGACGAGAATCACTGGGTCCTGAAACCCGCCAACTCGGTGCGCTGGTACGGCGAGGTGACCGCGTGGCTCGACCGCTGGACCCGGCCGTGACGCGCCGCGCGGCCGTCCTCGCGGCCGCGTGTCTCGGCGTCGCGGGCGGCTGCCGGCACGATGCCTTGCCGCGGGAGGGCGGGTCGGCGGCCATTCCCGTCGTGCGTGAGCTCAGGACGCCGGCCGGACCCGGGAGCCTGGCGCCGAGCCTGTTCACGACCGAGGACCGCCGGGTGCTGCTTTCGTGGGTGGAGCCTGTAGGCGAAGGCCGCCACGCGCTTCGCTTCGCCGCGCGCGCGAAGGGCGGCTTCTGGTCCGAGCCGCTCACGGTCGCCGAGGGCGCGAGCTGGTTCGTCAACTGGGCCGACTTCCCGCACCTGAGCGCGCTCGCGGACGGCACCCTCTTCGCCCATTGGCTCGAGAAGCGCTCGGGCGGAACCACGTACGACTACGACGTCCGCGTATCGCGCTCGCGCGACCTTGGCCGCAGCTGGGATGCGCCCTTCACTCCCTACCGGGACGACAGCGCTGGCGAGCACGGATTCGTCTCGTTCGCCCCGCTCGACGCCACGCGGATGGGGGTCCTCTTCCTGGACGGCCGCGAGGCGAAGCGAAAAGACGGGGCCATGACGCTGCGTTTCGCAGCCGTCACGCGCGACGCGGCGCCCGAGCCCGACACGCGCCTCGACGAGCGCGTCTGCGACTGCTGCCAAACGGCACTCGTGCGGACGACACGCGGCCTGGTCGCGGCCTACCGCGACCGTTCGCCCGGCGAGGTGCGCGACGTGGCGGTCGTGCGTTTCGCGGACGGACGCTGGAGCGAGCCCGTTTCCCCGGGGGCCGAGGGTTGGCAGGTTCACGCTTGTCCCGTGAACGGCCCGGCGCTCGCGGCCGCGGGCGACCGAGTGGCGCTCGCGTGGTTCACGATGGCCTCGGAGACGCCGCGCGTGAAGATCGCGTTGTCGGACGATGCGGGCGCCAGCTGGGGCCCGCCCCGGGTCGTGGACGACGGGCACCCGATCGGACGCGTGGACCTGGCGTTCGAAGCCAGAGGCGGGGCGGCCGTCGTGAGCTGGCTGGAGCAGACCGATGCCGGCGCCTCGATCCGCCTGCGGCGTTTCGACGCGGGTGGGGCTGCCTCCGCGAGCGTGTCGCTTGCCGGCACGAGCACTTCCCGCTCGAGCGGGTTCCCGCGGATCGCGGTCGCAGATGGCGAGCTGCTCGTGGCCTGGCGCGACGCCTCCGAGCCGGCGCGGCTCAAGACCGCGCTCGTGGAGCTGCCGTGAAGCTCCGCGTCGACGGCGGGGAGCTCGCGTACGCGGTCTCGGGAGACGGCCCCGCGCTGCTGCTGCTGCACGCCTTCCCGCTCGGCCTCTTCATGTGGGACGCCCAGGCCGAGGCGCTCGCCGCGACCCATCGCGTGATCCGCTTTGACGCTCGCGGCTTCGGCGGCAGCGACTCCAACCACGGACCGCTCACGATGGAGCGGATCGCCGACGATGCGGCCGCACTGCTCGACCACCTGGGCGTCTCGAGGGCGGTCGTCGGGGGCTGCTCGATGGGCGGCTACGCGGCCCTCGCCTTCGTCCGCCGCCACCCGCAGCGCCTCGCCGGCCTGGTTCTCCAGGACACGCGCGCGGGCGCCGACTCGCAGGACGCCAAGGCGGGCCGGGCCGCGCTCGCGGCGAAGGTGGCGGCCGAGGGAGCGTCGGCCGCCGAAGCCGCGTTTCTGCCGAAGCTCCTCGGCGAGACGACGAAGCGCGAGCAGCCAGCCCTCGTCGCCCAGCTGCGCGAGCGCATCCTCGCCACGCCGCCGCAGGCGATCGCCGACGCGCTCCACGGCCTCGCGGCCCGCACGGACTCGCGCCCCACGCTCGCCGAGGTGCGCGTGCCGACGCTCGTGCTGGTGGGTGCGGAGGACGTGCTCACCCCGCCCGCCGAGTCCGAGGCGATGGCGGCGGCGATCCCGGGAGCCCGGCTCGAGGTCGTGCCGCGCGCGGGACACCTCGCCAACCTCGAGCGACCCGACGCCGTGAACGCGGCGCTCGCCGCGTTCCTCGCCGGACGGGCCCCGATGGTAAACTCCGCCAGGTGAGCGAGACGCAGGACCCACAGCCCGAGCCGCTTTCGCTGGAGGAGGCCGCGCGCGCAGCCCAGGAGCTCACCACCCGCGCCGAGGTGGGCCGTGTGGCCGCTGGGTTCCTCGATCTCGTCCAGCGCTGGGCCGCTCCCTCGGCGGTGCTCACCGCGGTCCGGGACCCGGCCGCCCCCGCCGGTTGGCGGCTTGTGCCGTCGCTCTGTGCCGGCTCGCTCACGCTAGGGATCGAGAAGACCCTCGCGCGACTCGCCGAAGACAACCCGGAGAGCCTGGCCCGGCCGACCGTGCTGCGCGGCGAGGAGGTGCCGGGGATCCGCGTCCGCGACAACGTGGTCGTGCCCTGGTGGTGCGAGGAGGACTCGGGGCTGCTGGTGCTGCGCGGCGTCCCGCGACCGTCCCGTCCGGGTCTCGGCGAAGCGATAGCACTCGCCGGCGCCGCCGTGTGGCCGCGCCTGCTCGGGTCTCCCGCGATGCGGATCGAAGCGGTGCTGCGCGAGTTCCAGGGCGGGGCCACGCGGCTCGAAGCCGAGGTCGCGCGCCAGATCGAGCGCCTGCAGGCCGCCACGCCCCAGGCGGCCGCGACGCCTGACGCCGCCCTCACGGCGCGCGTCGGCGAACTCGAGGCCGAGCTGCAGACGCTGCGTCAAGAGCGAGACTCGCTCGCGCGCGAGCTCGAGGCCGTGCGACGCGAGCGCGAGACCGCGGGGCTGGATCTCGCCGCCGCCCGGCAGCAGAGCGACAACGCCCGGCGCGAGCTCGAGACCTCGCGCGAGGAGCGCAGGACCGCCGAGCGCGAGCTCGGGGCGGCGCTTCGCGAGCTCAGCGCCATCAAGCGCGGCGGCGAGGAGGCGGGCGAGTCGCGTACGCCCGCGGCGGCGAGCGAGGCACCGTCTGCGGCTTGGGATCGCGCGAGCGCGGCGCTCAAGGTGGCAGTCGCCGCCGTGCGCCGGGCGGCTTTCGTGCCGCCCATGCTGCGCGTGTCGATCGAGGACGTCGCCGCACTCGCGAACCCAGAGCCGCGGCCCGCGCGTCGGCTCGGCATTGCACTCCTGGACCGCGACGTGGTGTCACTCGAGCCGGTCGCTAGCGAGCTCGAGGCCGGCGGGATCGAGGTCCGGCTCGCCCACCAGCCCGAGGAGCTGGCGCTGCTGCTCAAGAGCCCCGACGCGAGCGCCGTCGACGCGATCGTGTGCGACGTGATGAGCTTCAGGCCCGACCAGAACGTGGCCGGGCTGCTACGCGGCTGGGACAAGGATCGGCCCGGCCTCGTCTCGTACCTGAGCTACGACGGGCAGAGCCCGGTCGAGCTCGAGCGCGCCCGCAGGACGCCGATGTCGCTCACCGCGGGCCACATCCAGCGCCCGCTCACTGGCGCGCGGCTCGCCGAGACGCTCGACAACCTGGCGAGGCGGCTCGGCAAGTCGTCCTAGCCAGTCCGCTGCCTCTGCGCGCACCTGCGCTGAGACGCGGCCTCAGGCGGGCTTGTCTCCAGGCTCGCTGCGGGCACCACGGCGCAGCGACCACAGCAGCAGGGGCGGTGTCGCCATCGTCGTGACCACGACCATGAAGACGGCGGCCGCGTAGGTGTCGGGGCTGACGACCGGGTGGCCGTCCAGCATCAGCGTGGCCCCGATGCCGGCGAAGATCAGGCCGACCTCGCCGCGCGGCATCATGCCGACGCCCACGGTGATGCGCGAGATCCCGCGCGGCGTGACGAGCCCGCACGCCCACTTGCCGACCATCGCGGCGAGGGTCAGCACCAGCGCGAACCCGAGGACGCCCGGCCGCAGGAACGAGCCCACGTCCACCAGCATTCCCATGCGCACGAAGAAGACCGGCACCAGCAACCCGCTGAGCGCGTGCAGGCTCTCGGACAGCTGCCGCTCGCCGCGCTTCCTGTGCTCCTCGAAGTGCACGTCCTCGAGCACCAACCCCGCCGCGAAAGCGCCCACGATCGGGGCGAGCCCGGCGACGCCGGCGAGCCAGGCGAGGCCGAAGCAGAATCCCAGAGCCAGCGCCAGCACGATTCCCTTCGCGCGCAGCGCCAGCGCCTGACGGAAGATCCGCGGCGACAGGTAGGAGCCGATCGCGATCGCCCCGACCAGGAACACGAGCGCCTTCGCCACGATCAGGGCGATTCCCGAAGGCTCGAGCGACTGTCCGAGCGCCGCGGCCGAGATCACGCCCGCGATGATCGCGAGCACGACCAGGCCGAGCACGTCGTCGATCACGGCCGCGCCGAGGATGATCCGCGCGCTCGGCGTGCGGATCGCCTGCGCGTCCTGCAGCACGCGGGCGGTGATGCCGACCGAGGTCGCGGCCAGCATCGCGCCGAGGAAGGCGTGCACCATCCACGACTCGGCCGGGAGCATCAGGCGCCCCACCCCGAAGCCGAGCGCCATCGGCGCCACGACACCCGCGAGCGCCACCCGCGTGGCGGGGATGCCCACCGCCAGCATGTCGCGCGGCGTCGACTCGAGGCCGACCTCGAACAGCAGCAGGATCGCGCCGAGCTCGGCCAGGATGGCGAAGGTCTCGCTGCCCTGGAGTGCTTCGAGGCGCGGCCCTCCGAAGAGCGCCATGTTGCCGAGCAGGATGCCGAACACGAGCTCGCCGAGGACGGCGGGCTGGCCCACGCGCTCGACGAGCGCGCCCAGCAGCTTCGCGCCCACCAGGACGAAAGCCAGCGCCGCCAGGATGAGGCCCTGCTCGCCGTGACTCGCCGCGGACGCCAGGAGCACGTGTGTCATCCCGGACGCAGTCTACCAAACGCCTACGCCACCGGACCCGCACCGCGCCTGAGCGGCAAAGACCCGGGTGCTAGAATCCGCGCGCGGGGCGAAGGCCGGCCCGCGAGGAGAGTCCCATGGCGGCAAGCGACGTGCGCATCGGCGTCCTGCGCGGGCGGGAGAACTCGTTCCCGGACGCGTTCATCGCGAAGGTCAACTCGCTCGGCAAGGGCGTGTCCGCGGAGTTCGTGCAGCTCGGCGGCACCAAGTTGAACGAGCCCGTTCCCTACCGCGTGATCCTGGACCGCATGAGCCACGAGGTGCCCTACTACGCCGTCTACCTGAAGGTGGCGGCGCTCCAGGGCTGCTACTGCATCAACAACACCTTCTGGAGGAGCGCGGACGACAAGTTCTTCGGCTACGCCGCCGCCGAGAAGCTCGGGATCGCCGAGCCGAAGACTGTCGTGCTCCCGAACCGCAGCTTCGTCGACGACGTGACGGCGGAGAGCCTGCGCAACCTGTGGCCGACCGACTTCGCGATGTACGCCGACTATGTGGGGCTGCCCTGCATCATGAAGCCCGCCTTCGGCGGCGGCTGGAAGAACGTCCACAAGATCCACTCGCTCGACGAGCTTGTGCACCAGTACAACGCCTCGGGCTCGCTCACGATGATGCTGCAGGAGTTCATCTCGTGGGACACCTACATCCGGGTGCCCACGATCGGGCGGCGCTACGCGCGCGCGATTCGCTACGACCCGGCCCCCGGCGGCCTCGGCGGCTACAACCAGGACTACAACATCCTGCCGCGCGCCTTGCGGGACAAGGCCGAGGAGCTCTCGCTGCGCTACAACCAGGCGTTGGGCTACGACATGAACGCGCTGGAGTTCGCCGTCAAGGACGGCCTCTTCTATGGGATCGACCTCACCAACTACACGCCCGACCTCGACTACCGCAGCCTGAAGGACGCGCACTTCCCCTGGGCGGTCGAGAAGATGGCGACCTTCGCGATCGAGAAGGCTCTCGCGAAGGAGCGTGCGCCCGTGTCCCCGGACTGGAAGAGCCTGCTGCTCAGCTGACGCTCACCCGAGTGAATCGGGTTCGCTCCGCGGCCGCAAATCACTGCCGCGCGGTCCGTAGCCCGCACGTCGCCTGCAGGCCTACCAGCCCGCGGGGGTGCCGAACTCGTCGCGCGGGAAGAGGTCGCGGTTGAAGCCGATGCGGGCCTGCGGGTTGCGGTGTCCCGGAGCCACGGCGCTCAGGCGGGCGCTGATCCCGGCAAGCGCTTCCGCGTCGAAGCGCCGGGCGACGCCGGGGGCGCGCAGCCGCTTTTCCCACGTCGCGACATCGATCGGGATCGGCTCGTTGCTGCCGACGACCATGTTGCCGAAATCCAGTACATGGGGCAGCGCCTCGGCGAAGGTCAGCCCGACGCGTCGGGCCGGCTTCTGCGAGCAGACGAGACCCCCGGGCTTCAGCCGCCTCGCACAGAGCTCGAAGAACTCGACCGAGTACAGGTTGCCGCTGCCGGCGCTCGTCAGGTACAGCGCGTCCACCTCGATCACGTCGTAGCGCCGCTCGTCGCGCGCGAGCGCCTGGCGCCCGTCCGCCGCCTCGACGCTCACGCGCCGGTCCGAGAGCAGCTCGACGAGCGACGGGAACGGCGCGACCAGCAGCACCTGCCGCAGCAGCCGCGCCTGGCTCGCCGCGATCTCGAAGACGCGCACGCGCCGCGTGTCTTCGCGGCAAGCGACCGCCCAGGCGGTCTCGCCCGATCCCAGCCCGATCACGGCAACCTCCGTGGGTGCCGGGTGGATCAAGGCCGGCACGGCGCCGAGCAGCGTGTGGATTCCCTCGAAGGGCAGCCAACTGTGCGACAAGCCGTTGACCGTCACCCGCCAGCGCTCGCCCTGTCCCGGGAACATGGCGCTCACGGCGCTCGCGTCCTCGCCGATGAAGGCGTTTGGCTGCGGCTCGGCGATGCCGTGCAGCCGCTTCCACAGCGCGTCGTTCGAGGGCAGCGCCAGCAGCACGACCGCGAGCCCCGCCGCGCGCCTCCAGGCACCACGCGCGCTCCGCGCCTGGCGCGCCCATAGCAGCAGGAAGACAAGCCCGCCCCCAGCCACCAGCAGGCGCAGGGTACCCGCCGTGCCCAGCCCCTCGAGCAGCACGAGCCCCGTCAGCAGGCTGCCTGCGGTGCAACCGACGATGTTGGCCGCCTGCAGCAGCCCGACCTTGCGGCCGCTCGCCTCGGGGTCGTCCTGGACGGCCCGCTGCAGCGCGCCGAACGAGAAGCCCATGAGCAGCGTCGGCAGGCCGAAGAGCGCGAGCGGCAAGAGCGCGTAGAGGCGCAGCAGGGTCGCGGCGTTCCAGTCGGCGCCGAGGTGGAAAAAGCCCTCCTGCCGCCAATACTCGAAGAACCACGCGTAGCCCGGCGTCGTGGGCGGCAGCCAGGCGAGGAGCGCGAGCCCGGCCCCCGCCGCGGCGAGCAACAGCAGCTGGAAATCGAGGAACGCCTCGAGCGGCCGCTCGAGCCGCGTCGTGCGGCGGCCGCCCACCAGGCTGCCGGCGCCGAGACCGAGGAGATAGAGCGCGAGCACCGTGCCGAAGGTGTAGGCCGTGCTCTTGACCGCCACGTCCATCACCCGGAACCAGAGGATCTCGAGCGAGAGTGCCAGGAAGCCGGAAAGCCCGTAGAGCACGAGCGCGAGACCGAAAGGCGCAGGCTCACCCGTGGGACGCGGCGCCGGGTCCGGGGCCTCGTCGCTCGCACGATTCGCGAGCGGCCCGCGGCGCGCCGCGACGAGCGCGAACGCCGCGGCCAGCAGGTTGGAAAGGGCGCCGAGCAGCACGGCTCCCTCCATCCCGAGGTAGCGCACGAGCACCCACGGCGCCAGCAGCGCCCCCGTCGCGGCCCCGAGCACGTTGATGCCGTAGAGCGTCGCGATCACCCGCGAGGCCGTGGCGGTGTCGCGCACGGTCGCCTTCACCAGGAACGGCAGCGACATCCCCATGAGCGTCGTGGGCACCAGGAACGCCGTGAAGTGCGCGAGCCCCGCGCCGGCGGTGGTCCGGTAGAGGCCGGCCGCCACCACGCCGAAGCCCTCGTGGAAGAGGCGGCAGCTCACCGCAGCGAAGAGGCCGACGCCGAGCTCGATCAGCGCGAAGGCCGTGAGCGCCGCGCGCGGGCGCAGGCGTCCCGAGAGGACGCCACCCAGGTGGCTGCCGAGGCCCAGCCCCGCCATGAACGACGCCACGATCAGCGAGACCGACACGACACCGATCCCGGTGTGCAGCGTGAGGATGCGCTGCCAGACCACCTGATACACGAGCGCGGCCGCACCGCTCAGGAAGAAGGCGAGGCCGAGGAGTGCCATGGGGCCGGAATATCAGAGGACAGCGAGCGCGACGAGACCGATCGCGACCAGCAGGAACGTCAGGAGAAGGGCCGACCGCCGCAGCCGGGCGCCGCCGAGCGTGGCGGAGAGCGCGCACTTGACGAGCGTGTTGGCGAGCACCGCCACCACGATGCTGCCGGTGGCGACGGCCGCTGCGATGTCGCCGCCGCGCGCTAGTGTCGCCATCGAGAGCGTGATCGCATCAACGTCGCTCGTTCCAGCGAGCGCCGCGACGAGGTACGTGCCGCCGCCGGGGAAATGCTGCTGCACGAGCGTCACCAGCACCAGCACGACCGCGAACAATAGACCGAACTTGACGGCAGCGATCAGGCTGAAAGGGTTGCGCAGCGTGACGGCCGGGCCCGTCGACGGCGTCGCGGATTGCGCGCGCCGCAGCGACCACAGCGCCGCGGCCGTGGTCACGACCGCGAGCGCGCCGAAAGGCGCGAGCAGCGTTCTCACGAGCGGCGGGTGGACGAGCGCCACGAGCACCACCACACGGACGAACGACACCCCCCAGGCGAGAAAGGTGCCGGCGGCGAGCGCGTCGTCGGAGCGGCCGCCTTCCTCGCGACTGCGCTTGGCGAAGGTGAGCGTGACGGCGGTCGAGGAAACGAGGCCTCCCGAGAGGCCGGTGATCGCGGTGCCGCGCTGCGGCCCCAGGGCCCGCGTCGCCACGTAGCCCACGAGCGAAAGCGCGGCGATCAGGATCACCAGCAGCCACAGCGAGCGCGGCACCAGCGCGCCCCACGGGTCGATCGGCTCGGTCGGCAGCAGGGGCAGCACGATGAAGCTCGCGGCGAGCAGCTTCAGGCCCGCGGAGATGTCGTCGGCCGCGAGCTTCGCCACGAGCCCGTGGAGCGGCTCTTTGTAGGCCAGGAAGGCCGAGACGGCGATGCCGCCCACGAGCGCCAGCTCCGGGTAGCCCGCGGTGCAGGCGGCCCCCAGCAGGCATACGCTCAGCGCGGCCGTCTCGGTCGTGAGACCGATCGCCTCGGGCCGGCTCCGCGCCTGGACCACGTATCCGGCGATCGCGAGCGCGGTGACGGCCAGGACCGCCGCCACCAGCACCAGTGCGCTGCCGAGCGCCTGTGCCAGCCATGCCCCGAGCGCGCCGGTGAGCGAGAACAGGATGAAGGTGCGCAGCCCGCCGATCCCGACGTTGCCGGAGCTGGCCTTGCTCTTCTCGCGCTCGATGCCGACGAGGGCCCCGATCAGGATCGCCGAGGCGAGATGAAAGAGCAGGCGCGTATCGATCGAGCTCGGCATCGCTGCTCGCTAGCGGGGCGATCTCACCGGCAGCAGGCAAGCCGGCCGGTCGATCGCCACGCTCGCGCCGATCGGGCT